>Ga0315314_1003316_pt1 | contig 12646 bp, 12 predicted proteins | sample TDP9_MG_FD_203631 | JGI IMG/M metagenome (GOLD analysis project Ga0315314, IMG submission 203631) | Freshwater sediment microbial communities from Lake Towuti, South Sulawesi, Indonesia - TDP9 | ecosystem: Environmental > Aquatic > Freshwater > Lake > Sediment | place: Indonesia: South Sulawesi...
GGAGCGGCTCCGCCTTATCGTGGCCGAAGCTGCTAGGCAGCCTCTTCCTGGCGAGAGTGTCGACGCGCAAGCCCTGGACCGCGCTGCCTTCCTCTGCAAGGCCGACCTCACCACCGCCGTGGTCGCGGAACTGCCCGAGCTAGAGGGGGTCATCGGAGGAATCTACGCCAAGCATTCCGGCGAACCACGGGAGGCGTACACCGCGATTGCCGACCACTACCGGCCTCGCGGTGCCACCGATCAGACGCCCGAGACTACGTCTGCCTGCATCCTCGCGCTGTCGGATAAGCTCGACACCATTGCCGCCTGCCTTGCCGCTGGTCTCCGGCCTACTGGATCCGCCGACCCCTACGGGCTGCGCCAAGCCGCTACGGGTGTGATCAGAATACTTGGGGAGAATGGTCCCAGGCTCTCCATTGCCACCCTCGTTCGGGCCGCTCTCGATGCACTCTACCGGCAGGTTCAACCAGCGCGGCCCAAGGAGGAAGTCTTCCCGGAAGTGATGGCCTTCCTGCGCCAGCGTCTGGACAACTACCTCCAGGCCCGGCGCATCGAGCGTGGAGGCCCACTCTACGCTGTGCGACATGACTTGGTGGATGCCGCCCTCGCCGTCGGCTTCGACGACGTCTCCGACGCGACTGCCCGCGCTCGGGCCTTGCAGCACCTGGCGGACTCCGAGCGGGACTTCCTCCCCACCGTCATCGCCGCCACCCGACCCAGTAACATCCTCGGAGACTTCAGCGGCGGCGAGGTGGACCCGAACCTGTTCCAGCACGACACCGAGCGCGCCCTCTGGCAAACCTACCAGGAGGTGAAGCCCGAAGCAGAAGGACAAGCAGACAAGGGCGACTACGAGGGCTTCTTTCGCACCCTCGGCCGGCTCCGGGAACCCATTGACACCTTCTTCACCGACGTCCTCGTCATGCACGAAGACCCCGCCCTCCGGCGCAACCGTCTCGCCCTCTGCTGGCAGATCAGTCAGCTCTTCCGCCGCCTCGCCGACTTCTCCCTCATCGTCCAAATGTAGGGCGGGGTCACCGAACCCCGCCGGCCGTACGGGCCGTTGGTTGGGCAGGAGCTTACCTCCTGCCCGCCGGGCTGTTGCCATTCTGTAGGGCGGGAATGTCGGCGAGCGAAGCGAGGCGCATGCCCGCCGGCCGTACGAACATGCCAACACCGCGAGAACAACAAGAACAACTCGAACACCAGATCCTCTCTCCCTACGCGGCGAAGAGCTCCCAGACCCGCGGCCGCGCCCGCCCCGAACCCCCATGCCCCATCCGCACCGCCTTCCAGCGCGACCGCGACCGCATCATCCACTCCAAGGCCTTCCGCCGTCTCACCCACAAGACCCAGGTCTTCATCGCGCCCGAGGCCGACCACTACCGCACCCGCCTCACTCACACCCTAGAGGTGGCCCAGATCGCTCGCACCATCTCCCGCGCCCTCCGCCTCAACGAAGACCTCACCGAAGCCATCGCCCTCGGCCACGACCTGGGGCACACGCCCTTCGGCCATGCGGGAGAATGGGCCCTGGAGGCGGCCTATCGCGAGTGCGACCCCTCGGCCCGCTTCCACCATGCCGAACACAGCCTGCGCGTAGTGGAGGCGCTCGAGAGAGACGGGCAGGGATTGAACCTCACCTGGGAGGTGAGAGACGGCATTCGCTTCCACAGCAAGGGCATGGAGGACCTGCCGGACTGTAGGGCGGGCATTCCCATGCCCGCCGCCGACCACTCCCTTCCCGCCACCCTCGAAGGCTGGGTCGTCCTCTACGCCGATCGCATCGCCTACATCAACCACGACATTGACGACGCCCTCCGCGCCGGGCTGATAACCGCGGATTCACTGCCCCGCGAGTGCCTCTCGGTATTGGGCGACACCCATGCGCGGCGAATAACCACCATGGTGAGCGACATCGTGGCCCACAGCCAGGGCCGCCCCGAAGTGAGCATGGGCGGAGAGGTGCAGGAGGCATCGGATCGGCTGAAGGATTTCCTGCTGGAACGCGTCTACTCTGCCGGCGCGGAACCCGAGCGCGTAGAGCGGGTGCTCAAGAGCCTGTTCCGTTTCTATATGGAGCATCCCGACGAGGTTCCCGGGGGGCGCGAGGCAGCACCCCAAGGCACGGCGAGCCTAGCGCGTCTGGTGTGCGATTACCTGGCCGGGATGACCGATCGTTTCGCAGTGCAGCAGTTCCAGTTGCACTTCCTGCCACGGCGATGGCGGGGAGCGTAGACGGCAGATCGCGACCTTTATGATCGCCAAGTGTCAGTGAGAGTGTAAAGCCTATGATCTCTGAGCGGACCCAGAGGCCCGCCACCGTGACTGGAACCCTGCTGCGCAGACTGCGGCCATTGCTTGCTTGCCTGGTTATCGTCTCATCGCGGCTCTGCAATCCTCAGGCCTGCGCCTCCTCCGGAACACGTCCTGCCGTGGCGGTCGCCTCTCAGGCCGACGGAACCACCGTCATTCAGGCGGACGGCTACCGCGCCGTGATCGGCGCAGACGGCAACCTCCACTCACTGACTGTTAGCGGGACAGAAATGCTCGACGACCGCGTCGCCTTCTCCCGCGGCGCTTTCCTCTACGCAGACGGCCCCCGCGAACTGGGCCGGATAAGCCAGCCCCGCCCCGGCCTGCTGGAGGCGACAGACGGCCTTTTCGCACTGCGCTACGACTTTCAGCCCAAGGGAGTGCGCATTACCCTGAGGAATCAAAGTGCCAGCCCGGTTTCCCTCTTCGTTGTGCTCTCCCCTCAGGTCACCATCGTCAGCAACCTGGAGACCGGCAATGCCGCGGCCGCGCCGGCCAACGAGCAATGGGGAACAGTGCGATTCAGCACCGAGAGCGGCGCCTACCTGGAGCTTGTCGGAGGCAACTGCATCTGGGGGCCGTGGCTGGGCAGACAGGTCTGGGAGGTAAGCCCGCTGGCCCCTGGACAGAACCGAGAAATACACCTCCAGGCGGGAATCGGAGGACGTCCCAAGGCCACGCTTGAGCAGTTGGTAGGTATGGGTGCCCGGATAGCCTCGGACAGCGGCTTGGTGGCCGCCGGCCAGCCACTAGACCTGCAGGTCTCAATCACGAACCGAGCGGAGAGGACATTGCACGGCCTGCTCTCCCTGGATCTATCGGGGTGTCGCAGCGAGCTGGTAATCCATTCCAGCTCTCCGGTGCAGTTGCCGGCCAAGCAGCTCACCAATGCCAGTTTCCAATGGCAGGTAGAGGCCCCGGACTTTTATACCGCCCGGGCGAGATTATCGGTGGAGAATCGGGAGGTGGCGCGCGCGGCCGCGGTGGCGGGCTACCGAGCAGATGAGATCGCGCCCGCGGCAAAGCGGCCCACTGACTTCTCGCCGTTCTGGGATCGCTTTCTCCGCGACGCGGGTGAGGAGCCGCCTTCCTTTCGGATGAGGCTGCAGGAAGCGCGTTCCCGCTCCGGAGTAGACGTGTGGGTGGCGCAATACGAGGGCTTCGCGGGCAAGACCATCTACGCCTGGTATCTGGTGCCGTGGATTCCAGAGCGGCACCCCGCGCTGCTCTATCTCTCCGGATACGGGGCTCGGCCGATTGAGCCCCCGATACCCCTGGCAAGGCAAGGGTACGTGGTGCTGGCCATTGATGTGCGGGGCAACCGGGTGGACCGAGTTCGGCCCCGGCCATTCGAGGACTACTGTACGGAGGGCATCTTATCTCCCGACACCTATGTCTACCGGGAGATAGTGGGCCACGCGCTGCGGGGGATTCACTTCCTCCACGCGCGGGAGGAAGTGGATCCCACGCGCATCGCCGTGGTGGGCGTGAGCGAGGGCGGCGGCGTCGGCTTGCTCCTGGCAGGGCTCACCCCCAAGGCCCGGGCGGTGCTGGCCGCCGCGCCCATGCTGTGCGATTTCCCCCTCTCGCTGCGATCAGCCTCCTGGCCCTATGCGGAGATCGCACGCTACCGCGAAGCTCAACCCGATCACGGCGCCCAGATTGACACCACACTCTCCTACTTCGATGCGGTGAACTTCGCGCCCGACGTGAAATGCCCCGTCCTGCTGACCATTGGATTCCTGGACCGCGTCTCCCTGCCTGCTGCCGTTTACGGCCTCTTCCGTCTTCTGCCCGGCCCCAAGGAAATGAGAACCCTGCCAGATGCTGGACACGAGGGCGGCGGAGAGGAGCTGTGGACCTCCGGCCTCCAGTGGCTGGCGAAGACCCTTGCCCTTTCACCCACTTCCTAGCCGGAAGTCACTGTAGGGCGGGCGTTCCCACGCCCGCCTCAGGGGAGGGGGAGGAATCGGAAGGGGGAGGGTATTCCTCCCCCTCCGAGTTGCTCGCCACGTCTCGCTTTCCACTCACCTCACGGGCAGGTTGCCACACCCGCCCTGCCGAACTGAGGACCCCCGGCCTGAGACCCTCTCCCACCGGAGGCGAGCCGATAGCGGACCGGGAGATTGAGGCAGAGGTGGATGACGCGGCGGCGGAGCTGTGGGGGGATGACAGGGATGGAGTTGGAGGTGATAAGGAAGGCCTTGCGGCGGGCGTAGGAACGCCCGCCCTACAGAGTCTATCGCAAAACCCTGTTGGGCAGGAGCTTGCTCCTGCCACGTTGCGTCATAGGGCGCAAGCCTGCACTCGCCCACGAGCGCCAGGCCCTTTTGCGATACACTCTACAGTGAGATGGCAGGACCAAGGTCCTGCCCTACGAACTGCCGTAAATAGAGGAGTTATGAAGAATAATTGCACCGTTGAATTAGTGCTCAATCCCTGTTGCTTGTGCGAGCGCGACTATCTCGTGCTGGGGAGGATTTGCGAGCGGTACATGGTGCTATTGACAGTGTTCAACCTTTGGGAGATCGATGATGAGACGGTTGGATTGCTACCCGCGTATATCTCCCAACTCATCACCGCACGACGGAATGGGGTCATTGCCGGAAGCCTCTACAGTGATGTCTTTATCAATGGACGGCATATCCCCCTGGTGGATTGGCCGGATTGGCAGAACAGGTTTGAACAGGCAATTGTGGCTGCGGGAGGTTCCCCATGCAGATGAACCCAATCACACGCGAGGAAATCACCGAGGGTTTCGGGCCGGGAACGCCCTGCGCAATGTATGGCACGCGCCACCGGCTGTTCCCACACGTCTGTCACATGTGGGAAGAGCTTCATGATCGTGTGGGCTGTATCGGGTTCAGAGCTGCCAAGGATGGTGAGTTTGCTGGGCAGATCATCTTCCTTCCAAAACCGGCCGCGCGTCGCATCTGTCTACCCATTTGCCCGACCAGGGAACAGGAAGCCACCACCTTGGTCATTGCCTGCCTCTTCGTTGAGGCAGAGGCTAGAAGGCAAGGCGTTGCTACTGCCCTCGTCCGGGCGGTGATGGACTTCGCTCGGGCCCATGGCTATCATCGCATCGAGGCGAATGTCAGTCTTGATCTTCCCGGCGATAAGGAGTTTGAAAGAATCTCTTACCTTCCCTTCAGATCCGCCGGGTTCCTGATCGATGATACCAGCATCATACACGGCAACGATGCTGGGCCGTATTACGCGGGGAATCGGATGTGCTATTGTAGTGTCGGGTGAAACTGGCCAACCGCGTTTGTAGGTGCCTGCTGGAATTGCTCGGCATCCTCACGATACAACGTACAGTTCGTAGGGCGGGACCTTGCTCCTGCCAGAGAGTCGCGTTACTTCGGTAGCGTGCTGCCGAAGCCAACTGTAGGGCGGCCATGCGAAGCATCGCCGCCGGCCGTTCTGTAGGGCGCGCAGGTCTCCGCCTGCGCGCCGCCCCTTCCCTCCCCGTTCGGCAGGCCTGCCTTGAGCCTGTCGAAAGGACCTCGCCTCCTGCCCCTCGAACTATCCCATGTCCTAAGAACAGGGATGCACAACGATGACCCAACACTCTCCCTCTGCGCCCGACCCGACTTCTCCCACTCAGCTCCGCGAGCTCTTCCACAAACACGGCTTCCGCCCCCGCCGCGCGCTGGGCCAGACATTCCTGGTGGACGCAAACATCGCGCGCAACATCGTCGCGGCCGCCGCGCTGACAGGTCGAGAGCCTGTCCTGGAGATCGGCGCGGGCGCCGGTGCCTTGACCCGCGAGCTGGCCCGCGCCGCGGCGAGAGTGGTGGCGGTCGAGATTGACCCTGCGCTGGTGGCCATCTTGGGCGAAACGGTAGGGGGAGCAGCAAAGGTCATCCATGCCGACGTGCTTGCGCTCGACTGGCAGGAGCTGTTGGGGGAACCAAACAAAGGCCGCTGGCGGGTGGTGGCGAACCTGCCGTATGCGATCACCGGCCCGGCCTTGCTGCGATTGAGCGAGGCGCGAGCATGGGTCGCGCGCATGATAGTCATGGTGCAGCAAGAGGTGGCCGAAAGGCTCACGGCCCCGCCGGGGGGCCGCATCCGGGGCATGCTGTCGGTGCTCCTGCAGGCCTTCTTCGACCTGAGGATGATCGCCCGCGTGCCGCGGACCTGCTTCTGGCCCCGGCCGCGGGTGGATTCCACAGTGCTCGCGCTCACCGTGCGCCATCCGCCTGCAATACCGGCATCTCTGGAGCTCACCTTCCGTCAGGTGGTGCGCGCGGCATTTGGCACCAGGCGCAAGACCCTTGCCAACGCCCTCCCTCACGCGGGAGAGCTGGGCCTTACCAAGGAGGAAGCCAGGGCCTTGCTCATGCAATCCGACATCGCAGAGAGCCGCCGCGCCGAGACCCTGACCGAGGAAGAGTTCCTTCACCTTACCCAAGCAGTAGCTCGCCGCCGCGGAGAAGGGCAGACATGAAAGCCGTCACCGTGATGACCAGCGCCAAAGTCAATCTCGCCCTGCGCGTCCTCGGCCGCCGCGCCGATGGCTATCACGAAGTGCAGACCGTCCTCCACACCATCGGCCTCTGGGATCGCCTTGACCTCTTACCCAATCCCCAGGCGCAAACCATCACCCTGGAAACGGATTCTCCGGAAGTGCCCGCCGATGAGTCCAACCTCTGTTGGCGCGCTGCCAACCTCCTGAGGCAGCGCGGCAGTGTCGAGGCAGGGGTGCTGATCAAGGTCGAGAAGACCATCCCCGCTGGAGCCGGCCTGGGCGGAGGCAGCAGCGCCGCCGCCGCGACCCTCCTGGGCCTGCTCCACGCCTGGCAGCTCGATCTTCCGACCGCCGCTGTGCAGGAGTGGGCGGCCGAGCTCGGTGCCGACGTCCCCTTCTTCCTGCGAGGCGGCTGCTGCCTCGCCCAGGGCAGAGGCGACAAGCTCACACTGCTCCCAGATCTCTCGGCCTCCCTCGTGCTGCTCGTCCCTGAGCAGCGCATCCCCACCGCCGAGGCCTACCGCGCACTGGGGCGACCTCACTGCCAAGGCATACCTTGCACCATCGAGCCAGAGGTCGAGCCCGTGGTACATGCCGTGCGCGCCGGCGACCTCGAGCATCTTGGCAGGGCATTGCACAATGACTTCGAAACCCTCTCCCTGCCCGGCATCGCAGAGGCGCGGCGAGCCAAGCAGGCCCTCATCGAGGCCGGCTGCCTCGGAGCCAGCATCTCCGGCTCCGGCTCGGCCGTGTTCGGGATTGCACCCGACTCCGCAGCAGCACAGCAGATTGCCGCCCGGCTGCACACCACGTGGCAGTTGGTCAAGGAAGTGGCAACTATACCAGCAGGCAATCACCTGTTGATTCAAGACTTGACGGAGACACAAGAACATGGTTGACGCAGTCGTGCTGGCCGGGGGAGAGGATCGAGGAGAGATCGCGGCCCAGACCGGAGTGATCTACCGGGCCTTGCTGGAGGTGGCCGGCAGGCCGATGATCCAGAGGGTCTTGGCGGCGCTGCGCGGCGCTTCCTCTGCGGGGCGAGTGGCCCTCGTCGCGCCGGAGGCCGTCCAGGCCGTGGTGGGCCAGGAAGCGGTGGACGTGCGAGTCGCGGCAGGCGCCAGTTTCGTAGACAACATCCAGCGAGGGGTGGAGGCGACTGCGCCTGGGAGCGACGCGGTGTTGATAGTGACGGGCGACCTCCCCCTGCTGACGCCGGCCGCCATCAACGACTTCGTGCAGCAGTCCCTGGCCGCGGAGGCCGATGTCACCTATGCCATCATTCCGAAGGAATCGTGCGAGCGCCAGTTTCCCGGCGGGCGCCGCACCTATGTGAGGCTCAGGGAGGGGACCTACACCGGGGGCAATGGAGTGGTGCTCAAGCGGGATTTCGTGCGCCTTCGCCGGGACCTCGTTGAAAAGCTCTTCGCCGCGCGGAAGCATCCAGTGAAGCTGGCAGCGATACTGGGCGTGGGCTTTATCTTCGGCCTAGTTACCGGTCGGCTAAGGCTGCCGGAGCTCGAGGCGCGGGCGGGCCGGGTGGTGGCAGGGCGCGTGGCAGCGATCATCAGCACCTATCCCGAGCTGGGCTTCGACGTGGACAAGATGGATGACCTGAATCTGGCGCGCCGGGTCGCGGCATCGTTCGGGAACGACTGAAAGGGGTCAGAACACACTCCCAGGAGAGTGCGGCCGCACTCTCCTGGGAGTGTGTCAATAGCCAATTCGCGGCCGGTTGACGAAATGGCCGGACATGACCGCTTTCTGTGAGGCTCCTGAGCGGGGCCAGGAGCGATTCCTTAGTGGCCGGGGTCTGACCAGGTGTGACCATGTGACCGAATGGCCGCATTTCGGTCGAAAGGGACGTTTCGGACGATTGGGCCAATTGGGAATTGGCCGTAGGTAGGGTTGGATAGCTGCTTGACAGGGGAGGCGCTTGGTAGTTAGCGCCAAAAGGGAAGCCCGCCCTTCGACTGCGCTCAGGGCAGGCCCATGCCCGCCCACAGCAGAGACTTCGGCAGCTACCGAAAGAAGGAATGCCTCCTGCCCTGCGAGCTGAGGCCTTGGCTTGACAGGTGAAAGCGGCGGTTTCTATACTGACGCGGGTGTGGGAAGGTGTGATGGGAGGGCGCGGCACGTGGCGACGGTGCGATGTCCGAAGTGTGGGACGATCAACCCGAACGGCCGCCGGAGGCTGGCGCGGTGCCGTCGCTGCCATGAAGCGCTGGGGAAGTGCCGCTACTGCGAACACTATGACTTCCAGATGCAGGATTGCACTCATCCGGCCCGGGAACCGGGGGTGCGGGTGCTGGACGCAGACGAGGTGCTGAACTGCGCGGAGTTCTCCTCGACCTTGACAACGACAGGAGCGGCGCTGCGCCGGGTGGTGCTGGTGCCATGGGCGGGCAGGCCGGCGCGGCGACTGGGCTTTCTGGCGATGGTAGTGGCACTCGCCGGCGCGCTGGCTGTAGTACACACGTATTGGGCTGGCAGTCGGGCGGTGCCGCCAGCGCTGTTGCGGGTGGCTGTGAGCGCGCCGCCGGTGAGCTTTCAGGACGAGGGGTTCGACGTTAACGTGCTGGTGCTGAACGAGGCCGACTATCCGGCGCGGGAAGTGAAAGTCTTCATCTCTGGGCGAAGCCTGCGACATCTGACTTGCCAGTCCGTCGAGCCGCCGGAGGCCTTCCTAGAGGCTTCGCCACAGGTGGTCTGCGCACTGGTGGGGAATCTGGGGCCGGGGGAGATTGGGTCGGCGGTCTTCCACTTCCTCTCGGCCAAGTCGGGAGAGCTGGACCTGTCTGCCCACGTCACCGCGGCGAATGTGGAAGGGCCGCAGACGCTCCCGATGGAGGGCGAGGTGATTCCCTGAATTCGCCTAGGCGAACGCCCTTGAGCCCAGGTAAGATAGACCTGCACGTCCACACCACAGCCTCTGACGGCACCCTTTCTCCCTCCGAGGCAGTTCGGGAGGCGGCCGCGAGTGGGGTGGGGGTGCTGGGGATCGCCGACCACGACACCACGGAGGGGATCGGCGAGGCGGAGTCGGCAGCGAAGGAGGCCGGGGTGACGCTGATTCCAGGGGTGGAGCTGAGCGTGGGGTCGGGGAGCCGCGAGGTCCATGTGTTGGGCTACTTCATTGATGTTGAGGCGCCAGATCTGCAGGCGAGGCTGGAGTGGGTCCGCACCGCGCGTGATGTGAGGAACGTTCGCATTCTGGAGCGGTTGAAGGCGCTGGGCGCCAAGGTTGATCCCGAGCGGGTGCGAGAGATCGCGGGGAGCGGGTCGGTGGGGAGGCCTCATATTGCGGCGGCGCTGGTGGAAGCGGGGCATGTGGGTTCGCAACACGAGGCTTTCGGCCGGTATCTGGCGCGGGGAAAGCCGGCCTATGTGCCGCGAGAGCGCCTGGAGCCGGCGGAAGCCTGTGCCCTGATCCGCGGAGCAGGCGGCCTGCCGGTGCTGGCCCATCCTGCCAAGATTGGTTCTCTCACGGCGATAGCGGCTATTGTGGCGGAGGGGATGGAGGGGATCGAAGTCTTCCACTGTGATCACGATGCACAGGAGGCGGCATCTCTGCTCGCCTTTGCTCGGGAACGCTCCCTCCTGGTTACGGGGGGCACCGATTCGCATGGCCCGAACTCCGATCGGCCCATCGCCATCGGCGGGGTGGAAGTCCCCGGATGGGTAGGGGAGGAGCTCCTGGCCCGCGCCCCCCGATGGTGGAAGGAGAGGGCATGAGCGAACTGCTGGACTCCACCACGGCCTGGCTGGAAGCCCTGAACCTGAGCCCTCAGCTTGTCGTCGTGATCATCTCGGCCCTGCCGATCTTCGAGATCAGAGGCGGCATTCTGGTCGGTCTGCTGGTGCTCCACCTCCCTCCCCTGCAAGTGCTTGGCCTTGGCATCCTCGGCAACATTGCCATAGTGACGCCGCTGCTCTTCCTCATCGAACCGGTGAGCAGGTGGCTCTACGGGAATCGCCTGGCGGATCGCGTCCTGCACTGGCTGTTCTCTCGCGTGAAGCGGCATGCGGACCAGGTTAACCGCTGGGGGCCGCTGGGGCTGGTGGTGTTCACCAGCATTCCCCTGCCCGGCAATGGCGCCATGACGGCGGCCGTGGTGGCGATCCTGCTGGGGATGCGCAAGTGGCGCGCGGTCTGCGCGCTCTATGCGGGGATCGTCGTCTCCGGGATCGTGATACTGCTGCTCACTCTGGGAGCAAGCGCGGGGCTGAAGAGGGTGTTTGGGTTGTAGGGGCTACAGTTCTGGGCGGCGGGCATGCCCTTCGCTTTCGCTCAGGATAAACCCGCCTGAGGCGGGTAAACTCCGATATGCCCGCCCTACAAGACTTCCTTAGGTAGTTTTGCTCGTTGGGAAGGAGCGTGTCTCCTGCCCTCAAGGCTGTAGGGCGGGCACACCGATGCCCGCCGGGCTGTTGCCTGTTCGGCAGAAGCTTGCCTCCTGCCATCTATACCCCGAAGATGTGGCCAGGACGCTGGCTGCCATAGAGGTCGCCGTGGGCGTGCTACCCATCCATGTGTGCGCGGCCAACGCCCCCGGAATCGTGTGTCCTCGGCTCGGCTAGTTAACTGCGCGTCGCAAGTAGGTGGTCACTACGCCAGACGCGGCATCACGGACGAGCGAGAGCACGTACTTCTCCTTATGCAGGTCGATCGGATACTCTACGAGTTGGGCAAGGTCCTGTCGCGCGTCAGCGTATGAGAGTACACTCGGAGGCACGCGGATCTTCTCGATCCAAAGCTCGGCAAACAGGGTCATCTTGACCACGTCCACGAGTCCACAGGTTGTGTGGATCTGGTAGCGCACATTCGCGTTGGGGAATTTCAGCTCAAGGGGTCGGTGGAACTTGGTACCATCCTCGGAAACCCCGGCATAGAAGTCGTGTCTCGCGGCTTGGTCCATGAAGATCTCGGATACACTCCAATGCTTCCCCTGCGCCTTCTCGACAAACAGAGGTGTATCCGTAGACGGCGAGTCCGCAAGTGTCGCGGCGACGCGTGGGTCCAGTTTCACGTCTTCGGGTGCATTTGGGTCGAGGTCAACGGATACACGGTGGATATCCACCCGTCGGACGAAGAGGTGAAGATGACCAGCAGTGAACCAGCTTCTGATCTCAGAGGCACCGATATTGCCGAGGCCACGCGTCTCAATGCTGTGGGACGCCGCCTTCCTCTGTGCTGCCTCACTGAATCCTCCCAGCGACACGGCAACCGCTTTGGCAGCGCCGAGGTCGTTGCGCTTCTGGGCGAGTTGCTCAATCCAGGTCACGTCCTGCGCTCTGGAGCGCTTTCGGCATTCCACAATGACGAGCACGGGCACAGAGCCCACGTTCATCCGGATGGACACGTCGACTTGGCGCCTCTTCCCCGTGGTACGGTCAAGAAGGAAGTCGGGCGACTTGACCACCGCCCCCTGGGGACATAGGGTCCCTTCGATGAGCGCCACCAGTCTTTCAAATTCCCTAGAAGAGCGAATCATGCTGAGCGCGCATTCGGCATGACGAGCGAGGAATCCTGCCACATGACGCGTGAAGCCGCGGCCAGAGGAGCTTCGCCTCGTTTGCGCGCTGCTAGTAAGTTCTTGTTGCTTCAGTACTTCAGTGCTGAAGCCGCGGGAGTCCATCCGCTTCGGTCCGCCTCAGGCGCCCTCCGATGCCTCCTCCTCTCCTCCGGCGGGCGTAGGAACGCCCGCCCTACAGGAGGCCGCTAGGAGAGGATCTGTTTCGTGGTCTTGAAGTGGAGTTTGGCGAGCTGGCGGAGGAGGTCTTCGCCGCCTTTCTGTATGATCTGGCGGGCGGTGGGGAGGACGTGGGTGGCGCCGCGGGGGAGGGGGATGC
>Ga0315314_1003317_pt1 | contig 12645 bp, 17 predicted proteins | sample TDP9_MG_FD_203631 | JGI IMG/M metagenome (GOLD analysis project Ga0315314, IMG submission 203631) | Freshwater sediment microbial communities from Lake Towuti, South Sulawesi, Indonesia - TDP9 | ecosystem: Environmental > Aquatic > Freshwater > Lake > Sediment | place: Indonesia: South Sulawesi...
ATGTCGAAGCTGAGGACCAAGGACCTCGAGAACCTGATGGGATACTGCTCCGCAACGAACCAGTTTCCCTCCGGGACGTAGTGGAGGTAGCCGTTGGGTGGGGCTTCACTACCCGGGACCCCGAAGATGTGTACCTCGACTCCGAGATCGGAGAGGCCGCAGGCGAGATCCCAGACGAAGATCTCGCCCCCGTAGCCACGTGGGGGGATGGTGTAGACGAACGGGGGAATTATGCCGACCTTCATTCTCCCACCTCACCTCCCGTAGCCCCAGACACCTTCTAGGAACTCCTCGACTGTCTTCGGCTCTGGCAGCCTGTCGAGTGTCTCGAGGTAATCCATCCCCAACCTCCTCCAGAGGCAGATGTGGATCGATTCGTGGTTTATCAGCCCTATGAGTTGTACCAAATTTGGCGGATCCGGCCACTTCACCGATGGTATCACCCTCATCCAAGGTATGCCGTCCCTTATCGTCACGACTATGGCCGTGCCGTGCTGCTCCTTCCTGCAGGCCTCCTCCGAGAAGATCTCGATATTGGAGTAGGGCTTCCTTATCGACATCATTTCCACTCGACGCCATTTGGCCATATCTTGAAGGGGATCGTCTTGTGCTCCGAATCGAACCTCTCCTTCTTCTCCCTGCTACTGAACATGAGGTAGACGCACCCTCCGCCCCCGGCACCGCAGACCTTTCCGGCATCAGCTTGACCTATGAGGGCCTCTATCTCCGGTGTGCTTAACGTTGGGATCCTCCTCTGCCAGTACCATGTCTCATCGACTAGGATCCTGACCATCTCCAAATCCTCTCTGAGGAGGGCCCTGTGCATCTCCGTGGCAATCCCGCTCAGTCTGACAAGGATGGGCTCTATGTGGTCGTACTTCATGAAGAGGAAGAGGTGCCTCTTCGGTCTTCCGAACTTACCGGTGTCGACGAGGGAGGCCATCTCCTGCAGTCCGTCGACGATTGGCTTGGTGAGGCTTATTCCGCTGAACCTAACCTCGTCCCTGTAGAACTCAAGGTGGTTCAGCCCACCGTAGACGGAGGCCGCCATGTCCTGCCTCCCGCAAACGTTCTCCTGGACCTCGAGCTGGAAGGCTCTATCCAAAATATCCGATTTCTCCGTCAGGCCCTCGAGGACAGCCCTCACGACGTTATACGCACCAGAGGAACCCAAACCCCCTCCTACCTGATCGCACTTTATCTCCTTCCCATCGTAGACCTGGAACTTGTCTATGGCTAAATTGACGAGCGAGCCGACATGCCTGTCCGTGAAGGGGGCGGCGTCCGTCCACCCTGCGCTCAGGTCTACCCTCAGTGGGGCCCTAACCCAGCTCACCACGCTTCAACGCCTCCTCGGCCTCCCTCAGCCTTCCAATGTCGCCCAAGTCGTAGTAGTACGCTTCAGGGAAGGGTAGCCCGTACAGCTTACCCTCCCTAGCTAGGCTTGGCCATATTTGCATTCCGAAGTCATAACCTTTAAGGTACGGGAAGATCTCGGAGCTGCACAAAGCGACGCCGCACCAGAAGCCCCTTGATTGGATTTGAAGTCGTGGCTTCTCCTCGAAGTTCGAAACCCTGTATAGTTCGTCTATGGAGGCGAGCCCGTACCCCAAGGTAGGGGAGACTAGAGCTATCGTCGCCACTCCGCCACTGGAAGAATGGAATTTCACCAGGAGATCCAAGTCAAGATTCGTGAGCGTATCCCCGTAGTATAGAAGGAAATCATCCCCCTCCAGCAGCTCCCTGCAGGCGAGTACCTCGCCCACCGTACCCAAGGGCACATCTCCAAGGGAGAGGATCGCCCTACTCCGGCCCTGGAAATGATTTCCCTCTAGGAAATTATCGAACTGCGGGTAGAACTTGTACGCCACCCTAATCACGTTATCGAACCTGCCGCCAAGGTGCTTCAATATCCAGTAGAGAACTGGCCTTCCGTTGACGGGTATAAGGGACTTGGGCATCAACTCGGTTATCGGGCTTAGCCTGGATCCCTCCCCGGCAGCCAATATGAGGGCCCTCAATTTCATCTCTCCCTACCGTACTCCAAGGCAGGGAAGTCCATCTTCCCACCCTTGATCTCCGCCGTGGTAAGGTGGCCGCACTCTATGCCTAGGTCGCAGAAGATCTTGAAGCCCAGCTCGTTCCTTATCCTCGAACATAGGTTGACGTCCTCGCTCACCGTTGCCCCCTCGACCATGATGAACTCCATGAAGTTGATGACCTCGAGCTTCTCACCGGGGTTTTCGGGGCTCACCAGGTTGAACTTGGTCGACCTATCCGCTAGCTTCTCGAGGACGGATCTATGGATGAGACAGCAACCAAGGCCGACGGCATCGCACTCTATGAGCTGGCCCCTTAGAGCGTTCACCTCCTCCCTGCTCAGGGGCTTTGGTATCCCCTTGTTGTCGACGCGGAAGACCTCGGGGAAGATCCCCGGGTGGCTCCTGTCGTAGAGCGCCGAGACCACAGGCAGTCCGTGGGACATTAGCCTGGGCACTATGTCCGGGGGGACGGTGACGTCGATGTCCCAGAGGAAGACGTAATCGGCCCCCGAGTGGAGGGCCTGGCTGACCACGACGTTTCGGGCCATGTCGACGACAGGGATGCTGGACTGGTAGAAGAATACCCAGCCCGGCTCCCGCTGCAGGGCCATAGCCGCCTTGTGCATGTCCCGGAATATCATCTCCTCCCCCGCCATTATGCAAACCGCAACCCTGGGCTTCCTCATCCGCTCAATTTCCCAGCTCATCTCGAACCGACCTCATTGGGCCAGGGATCCTCCTTAACCCTTGCTAGGGTCCTGTCAACGTACTCGCTTGTCTCCTGCCAAATGACTAATTGTCTGGGCTCGCTTAATCCCAAAAACTCCGCCTGCAACTTGATAGGATCCCTCTCCGCTAGCTTGGCTATCTCCTCCGGGCTCCTGATATCGCGCTGCCCCTGCTTGTGCCAGCAGAGCCTGGTGGTATCCATCTCGATGAGCTGAGGATTAGAAAGGGGGCGCACATAGTATTCGACGACATCCTTAACGGTTTGGAAGACATCCCCTACGTAGTTACCATCGATATTTCTGCACGCTATGCCGTAAGCGGCCATCCTCTCCGCGACCGTCTCGGTCGGGAGGTAGTACTCCTTCCTGATGTTGCCAGCTAGGCCGTTGTTCTCGCACACTAGGAGCAGCGGGACCTTCCTTATCTTAGCTATGTTAAGGGCCTCGTGGAACTGGCCGTTGCTGCTGGCGGCGTCCCCGAAGAAAACAGCCACTATATCGTCTGTCTTCCGGTAGTAGCGAAGGGCGTAGGCAAGTCCCGTGGCCACCGGCACGCACGTCCCCACGAGCTGGAAGCTGAAGGCATGGCGGATCTCCGGGTTGTTGATGTGCATCTCCCCGGCAAGCCCTCCGTTCACCCCCGTCGCCCTTCCTAGGATCTCGGCGAGCAGCTTGTGCAGGTCCGCGCCCTTGGCTATCTCGTGGGCTATGGTGCGATGGTGGGTAACTATGTAGTCCGTTGGCCTCAGGGCGGCGCAGACCCCTGTGCTTATTGCCTCCTGCCCCTTGCTGAAGTGGAGATCTCCCGCCTCCCCCTCGAGGCATAGCTCCTGCAGCTTGTCCTCCACTATTCGGATTAGAACCATTGTCCGATAGAGTGAATCCATATCCATCATCCCGACATCTCCTCCACCATCTTCACTATCTCATCCTCGGATGGTAACATCAGCCCGTGAAGGCTGCGGCTCGCTGGGATCGTCATCCTCGGGGCGCCTAACCTCCTTACCTCTGCTCCTCTCTCCGCGACCTGTGCGGCTATCTCAGCCCCGACGCCCGAATACATGACATCCGGCTCCACTATGAGCAGGCTATCAGTCCTAGAGACCGAATCAAAGATGGTCTCCCAGTCAACGGGGTAGATGCTCCTCAGGTCTATCAGCTCGTAATCCAGGGCTAGGTCCTCTTTCTCAAGCATGAGCTCGAGCATCCTTAGGGTGATGCCATAAGACAGAACCGTGAGCAACCTATGTATCGAACCTGAGGCTGTCTGGGTTCCCATCCTAATTATCTTCGCCTTCCCGAGGGGTATGCTCTCGAGTTCTCCCTCATCCATGTCCTCCTTCCTAGTAGTAGCATCCTCTATCATGCGATCCTCAAAGAAGAGCGTACAGCCCTTCTCCTTAAGGGCGGCATCCATCAACCCCCTGGCATCGACTGGGTTGGAGGGAATTACCACGTTTAGGCCAGGTATATGAGTGAAAAGTGCCTCGGGCCTCTGCCCCGTTGTGGGACCGGCGGTCATGAATTCCGCCCTTATCACGATTGTCCTGGGCTCGGAAACGAAGTTAGTCTTGGCCACGGTGTTGCAGATGGAGTCCATCGTCCTGTAGAGGAAGTCAGCGGTGATGACATCCACTATGGGCTTGACCCCCGCCAGCGCCATGCCCAGGGCGAAGTTGGTGTTGGCGTCCTCGCTTATGGGCAGGGTGATCACCCTCTCGGGGAATTCCTTCTCTATCGCCGGGCAGTCGAAGTGGATCTTCATGTGGCTTCCCTCCCCCATGAGGTAGATGCTGTCATCCACCCTCATCCTGTCGTAGATGGCGTGGTAGATCGCGTCCCTTATGAGGTGGTTTCGGAACCAGGGATCCTTTTTCATCTGAAGTACACATCCCAGCCGCACTTTGGGCAGGACTTGATGTAGCAATTGCCCTTACAGGTAACCAGAGTTCCGCACTTTGGGCATTTTGCCTTCTTCTTTTTTTCCTTCTCCATCAAAGGACATCCTCCTTCATGAAGCCCGGCGGTGAGTAACTCACGCCCTTCAGGAAGAGCCCGTAGCCCTTGTTGTAGGGAGGGAGGCTCTGATAATTGGGCCTCCAGCACTTCGGTCCCATTATGTCCGCCACGTAGCGCAGGTTGTTCTCAACGCCATCGAAGACGTCGCCCCCGAACCTTGGATTTTCACAGGCGAAGTCGTCGATTAGGCAGACATACCTCTCAAGTGTGGCCACTACCCTGCACTCCTCCCTTAGCGGGACAGGCTTCCACCAGTGGGCATCGAGCCAGAAGAGGGTCAGGCCCCAGTTGTGTAGAGGGTTGTCCGCCAAGATGGACCTAAGGAAGTCGGGCGAGTTCATGTGGAAGAGCTGTATGTTCGGATAGGGCTTGCAGTTGTGCAGTGAGGCTTGAAAGTAGGCATCGTCTATCTCCGTGCTGTAGATGGGGATGCCGGGGTAGCGCTTGGCCATCCACATCAGGGTCCAGCCCATGTGCGTACCCGTCTCTACGAATCGATCGGGGCAGAGCTTGGCCATCAGGTCCACGACCAGGTACTCCAAATGGGAATCTTGGTGCCAGACCGTGTATGATGTCTGGATTCGTGGGTCGAATAGTATCGGTTCGCTCATGCTATCTGCCTCCTCCTCCTGATGAAGAAGATGAAGCCGTTGGCGGCTGCCTCGTCAAGGTGTAGGTGCACGCCGGAGCAGCCCAGGTCTATGTGGGGCCTTATGCGATTTCGGGGGTTCGAGCTAGTGGGATTCTTCCTGTCGTGCATCAAAGGGCCGAAGTATGCCCTTCCAGCCGCGGACCTAACCCTGCCGTATGCCCTTCCCCCCTTTATCAGCAACTTGGCATAAGCGCTTATCTCGTCTGTGGTTGGCCTGTAGTCCTTCAGTATCTCGAAGCATTCCTTTAACTTGATCAGAACCAAACCTCATCGGGCACCTCGTTGAACGGTATCTTGGCCTCTCTATCCTGGCTGAGCTCCCTCCAGTGCCAGATCTCCCTCCGCCTCTCGAGGATGTCGTAGGGGTTGTTTGACTTTGAGAATCCCTTCCTGGAATCCATGTAACTCTTGCCCTCCTCGTATGTCCAACGGCCCTCGAAGGATCCCGATTCGGGAATGACGATGTTGAGGTTTGGGAGGATTCCCCTTGGGTTGAGACAGTAGACCCTCGCCTCCTGGGATATGTAGGGCTGGCAGCCCGCCATGTAGAGCCTGTACCCGAACTCCGTGTCCCCCGGGCCCCTTCCCCTGTCGAAGTTCTCGTCCATCCCCCCGACCTCGAGTGCGGCCTGGAGGGGGAAGCTGTCGTTCTTGGTGTGCATGTAGGTGTAGGAGTTTGGGCCGGTCCCAATTATGGCCTTGGGATCCTGGTTGGGCCACTGATGAACTGCCAGCCCCGTTAGCCAGGAGCTCTCGAACGGGAAGGGGAATATGCTGATCTCCTCGAACTTATCCCTCTGCTCGAGGATGTTGCCTGTCGTCGTCTCCGGTGCCCCGGCGCTGAATACGATCGGGTCGATTCCGTCCTTGGTTAGGAGGGGCCCCGGCATCTCGGTGTAAAGGTGAGGGGACATCACGAGCCTCCTCTGGTCGTGCAGCGCAAGATGGCTCTCTATCCATCCGGGTGGCGCGTAGGCGTAGTCGAGCAGCATGATGACGATCTCCCCCTCCGAGAGCATGAAGCCCGTGTTGAAGCCCGAGCAGGGCGTGCCCCAAAGATCGTTGTTCCTGTGGTTGGGGACATGGTAGAAGGGCTGCCTGATGCCCAGATCCTTAACCAGACCGAGGACCATCTCGTGACGTTTTTGATACCTGCCGTCCACGAAGATGATCTCGAAGTCCTCATAGGTCTGGTCGGCTAGGCCCCTCAGGGCGATGTCGATCCCGCCCGGCCTGTTGCTGCCCAGGTTGACGCTTACCTTAACCATCGCGAACTACTCCGACTTGAAGTAATCGCATGTCTTTTTGAGGCCCTCCTCAATCTTTGTCTTGGCCCTCCATCCCAGGATCCTCTCAGCCCTCGAGGGGTCGCACTGCATGTGCGTGGGTCCCTTATCGTCCGTCTCCTCTAATGAAAGGCCTACATCGAAGTACTTTGATATGTAGCCCGCCACATACTCGAGGGTGGTCTGGATTCCGGTCCCTATGTTCAGGTATCCGACGTAGTTCGAGGAGAGGGCCTTGGCTATCGCATCAACTATGTCATCAACGTAGACGAAGTCCTTGGTTATCCCCTTCCCCTTCATCGCGAAGCTGGCCGCTGAAGCTATGGAAGTTTTCACCATGCTTCTGGCCGCAATGGCCTTATTGATCATAGCCGGGATGAAGTAGTCTGATGACTGCCCCGGGCCGTAGCCGTTGAAGAGCCTCAATACTGTATAGGGGATGTCGTGGTTCTGGTAGAAGAGCTCGCAGAGCTGCTCCCCCAGGATCTTGCTTGTGGTGTAGGCATCCCCCAGGGAGAGCGGGTGGTTCTCATCGGTGGGCATGTACTTCGGGCTTATGCCGTAGACATGGGCCGTGCTGGCGAAGATGAAGCGCTTGGCATCGGCCGCCTTGGCCCTCCTTAGGACGTTGTAAGTTCCGTATACGTTTGTCCTGAAGGTCTCCTCTGGCTTAGTCTGTGCGACCCTCGGAGCTGCCATAGCGGCAAGATGGATCATCGAATCTATAGTATCATAGCTCTTTCCTTCATTGTTTAGAATCGTATATTCCCCAGGGCGCAATTCGTCCTGGAAACTAAATCCCGTGCATATGTCGCCAGGGAACTTGACGATATGCCCCCTATAATCGTAGTCCTCCACGTAAAGCTTCTCCAGAGCCGAATGCCTGTCCAGTGCTATGATCTCGTAGCCCTCCTCCACGAGTTTAGGCAGAAGGTGAGAGCCTATGAAGCCAGCGGCTCCCGTGACTAGGACCGTCAAGGTCATGCCCTATCCCCCATGTACCACCTAACGGTATCCTCAATGCCCTCCTCGAGCTTTACCTGGGGCTCGTATCCCAGGGCCATCCTAGCCTTCGTGATGTCGACCGTCCTGTACGGAAGGGCGCTGGGCTTGCTCTCATCGAACCTTATGACTTGTCCCGCGACATGAGGAACGCCCCCCAGGACCATCTCAGCCAGCTCCCGGGTCGTGACAGGTCGACCGGAGGCGATGTTGAAGGGCTCCGCGTTTGGATAGAGCATCACAGCGAGCAGTAGGCCCCGAGCGATATCGCTCGCGTGGACAAGATCCCTGACGTCTTTCCCGTCCCCCCAGACGACGAAGTCCTCGCCAGGCTTGATCCTTGAAGCCCTCGAGATCATACCAGGAAGAACGTGCGATGTCCTCTCGTCGAAGTTGTCGTACCTGCCGTAGGCGCCGCTCGGCCTCACCAGCCCTATCTTCATTCCGAGCTGCTTGCAGTAATAGATGCATAGCTTCTCCAGGTATCTCTTTGTCCATCCTATTCCGTAGTAGAGCGGGTAGGGATCCTCGTTCATGTCCAGGTCCCTCTCGCTGACTGGCCTATCAATCGGAGGATAGACTACTGTGCTGCTTGGGAAGCCAACCCTCTCCACCTTCTCCAGGTAGCACGCCTGCAGGACGTTGGCCCCCAAGACGGCGTTCGGGCCAACGAATGAAGTCGGATCCTCCTTGGCCAGCCCGACCCCTCCTGTTACGCCCGCCAGGTCCATTACTACCTCTGATCCTCGCACGGCCATCATGGCATCCTTGAGATCCATTAGATTGAAGCGCCCGAGTACATCTGCCATCCTGGTGAACTCGTTAGGAGGCCTAACGTAGTAGATGGCCGTCACCTTCGCACCGACCTCCTTGAGCAGCTTCACCGTGTAGGATCCTATCAGCCCGGTCGCGCCGAGAACGTTGACCCTCTTGTCATTATAGAAATCGACGAGGTCCATCACTTGACACCCCTCGGTCGGAGGGAGAGAAGGTGCCTGATGACAGCGTCCATATCCTTGAAATCGACCTCCACCTTCAGCTTTGCGAGCTCCTGCCAAGTCCAGAGATCGACGTTTATAGTCTTGCTACGTTGCTTTTTCATTATCCCGTAAATTAGTAAATTAGTATAAAACGCTTACCATACTATTGTCTACCACTTCTTGTACTTCCTCTCGAGCTCGTCCCTGGCACTGACTATCTCCTCGAAGGTCATGTGGCTGGTCGATATGGGCGAGATCTCAGAGTAGTGGCCTGGCTTCCCCTTGAAGAAGCTCCCACTTCCCCTCTCGAATTTGACATCAAAGGCGGAGGGGTTCTCGTATATCGCGCTAAGGGGGAAGACCTGGAGTATGGAGAAGTCGTATTCGTCGGCTTGGCACTCCTCGATGAAGCTCTCCGTCTCCTTTATGGTGTCCCAGGACTCACCGGGCAGGCCGACGATGAAGGCCGCCTTCACCCTTATGCCGTACCCCCTCAGCAGCCCGATGGCCCTCTTGTTCAGCTCCCGGGTAGTCCCCTTCCTGATCGAATCTAGGATCCTGTCGCTCCCGCTCTCCACGCCGATTAGGACCTCCCTGCATCCGCACCTAGACATCGCCCTCGCCATCTTATCGTCGACTAGGTTGGCCCTGGTGAAGCACCTGAAGATCATGCCGAGGTCCCTCAGCCCCCTGAATATCTCGAGGTCCCTCTTCCTGTTCAGGAGCATCTCGTCGTCGTAGAACTGGAGGCCCTCGAAGTGGTACTTATCCTTGAGCAGCCTGGCCTCCTGAAGGACGTTCTCCGAGCTCCTGAGCCTGAACCCCCTTCCCCAGGTCTTGCAGCAGAAGGCGCAGGCGTAGGGGCAGCCCCGGCTCGAAATGATGTTGGTCGCGGGCATCCCGTCCAGGCTATAGTGGTATCTATGGATGTTGATGGCGTCCCTGTCAGGGAACGGGATCTCGTTTAGGTCCTCGATGGGCGGCTCCCTCATGATCCTGTAAAGGCAGCCCTCCGCTATCCTGACGATGGCCCCCTCGCCCTCACCCACTACCACTTGGTCGAAGCCGTCATTGATGCAGGAATCAGGGTCGCAGGTGGCACGCGGCCCGCCAAGTATAACCCATGAGTTTGGATCCCTGTGCTTCAGCTCGTCGCGGATCCTCAGCGCCTCCTGGTATTGGGCGTTGGTCGAGGTTATGCCGATTATGTCTGCCCTGATGTCTGGGAGCTTCCCCCCTCCCCCCAGATCGATGACCTCAACCTCGTATCCCCTCTGCTTGAGGACGGAGGAGAGGTACAGAATTCCAAGCGGGGGGAAGACTAGGGGGTCAATCAAAAAATAGGAATCGGGATTTACTAAAGCTATCTTCATCAGATTGGCGTCGTCTTGAGGCCTTAAAAGGCTGATGCTATATCCTCCAGGCCGACCAGATGAAGGCCGAGTTGGACGTGTTCCCGTAGAAGGCGGCGATGCAGCTGTCGACCGTCTTGGCCCTGATGCCCACCCCCTGCTGGGGCGGTGCACCGCTGACCCATTCCAGGGAGACGACATAACTCGCGTCTGGGAATGATAGGCCGAAGGTTATTGCCCCGGTGCTCGCTCCGCTGTTTACCCCTATCGGTCCGCCCGTCTGGTACAGGCTCTTCCCCAAGGAGCTGCGAGGAAATGGCGGGGCCGGTACGCTCAATCTCAGGGCCTTCCGTAGCGAAGCCTGTAGGTGAGGTTCACCGTGATTGGCCCGGCTGAGCTTATGGCCTGTAGCACATGGTTCTCCTGGACGGTCCTTATCGGGATCCTAGGCGAGTAGGGCGATAGCGGAGCTATCTGCTGGTCGTCCAAGATGATGCTGTGGCTCGGCCTGACGGTCCCGCTCGGTATCTGCGCTATCTGGACCCTGTTGTCGGCGTTCGTCCTGTTGGAGTAGGAGATCTCCTTGATCTCCATGAACATCATGGCCGGCACTATGGACCCGAAGGTCCCGGCTCCGGTGTTGACCTCCATCCTGAGGTTCTTCCAGTCGTAGGACATCTTCTCACCTCAGCGCGGCCTCAACCTCGTCCTTCTTCGCCAGCAGGCTGACTGGCTGGACGCCCCACCAATCCCTGTAGTTAACGGGCGTCGTCGCCCAAAGGTTATCGATGCCGCCCAAAGTCCCCCTTGCGAACTCGACCCTGCCCTCGAGGAACTTCATGACGAGGTCGGGGTCCTTGATCGGCTCGACCACGAGTCGGTTCACGACATACCTCACGAGCGGCTGTATGGCGTATGGCGCCGCGTTCTTCATTGCCCAGCCCACGAGAGGGCCGTATGGTATGAACATCTGGGACCTGGGAGATGGCGCGTCGAGCGGCGACTCGATCCCGTCCACGAAGCCCCAGTCGAGGTAGCTCTCCGTCCTCATCCCCACCTCAAGCTGGTTGATCTCCGTAGCCCTTGGATAGGCGGGATACATCCTGAAGGGGCCGGGGCTGACGCCGTAGAAGAGCTGGTACATATGCTTCTTGTCCTTTACCGCCCAGATGTTCGTCGCCGAAAGCGTGTCGCTCTTGAACTCTATGGGCTTCACATACTCGCCGGCTGCCATCGAAGTGAGGCCCGTCGCGAAGACGGTCGACATCTCTGCTATGATGTCGTAGAGCAGGTGGAAGATCTCCCTGTGGACGGCCTTGAAGAAGACCCAGCCGTCCTTGAAGCCAAGGCCGATGTTGTAGTTCTCCCTGACCAGGTGCTTCTCCAGCCTAATCAGGTAGTCCTCGTATTCCACGTTTCCCATCGAACTCCCTCCGTTTTATTACCAGGAGGCTGATGGCCTTTTTTCCTAGAGCCCCTCGAGCAGGACCGATACGCTCTGGGCCGAAAGGTTGCCTCCGGAGTTGACCTCGGATGAACCTGTGTAGAGCTGGACGCGGAAGGCGTTCCCTCCCGTCGCCATGCCGCTCCTCACCGAGCCCGTCACGACCGAGCCGTGAAAGCCTCCCGTGCACTGAAGGAGCGTGGCCCTCTCGATCCTCTTCAGGACCCTCGAGAAGAGCCAGCTTCCGCCCGTTGCGTAACTTGACGGAGCCGCGAAGGTCTCGACTACGACCTTCGTTGGTCCCATAGACCTTGAGGCCAGCGTTTCAGTTTCGTATGTCAATCAGAGGCCCCTCCGAACTACTCCTGTCCGGAGCTGACCATGTACTCTGCCAGCACGAAGGCCAATCCAAGAGGAGCCAGCCCATCGACTACGCCGTTGCCGATCACGTTGCCCCTCATGTAGAACTTGCCGTTCTTGCCTACGAAGACTGCGGCAGGCAGCCTGGCGATGAAGAGGTCCGAGATGCTGAAGAAGCCAACCGGGTGTATCGGGTAGTCGTTCGGGCCCACATGGAACCAGTACTCAACCAGCTTGGGGACGCAGTAGTCAATGATCTTTGGGATGACTATGACGACGCGGTTCTGCGGGTTACCGTAGGTCGTGCTCGTGCTCGAGAGGTCCACTGGGACCGAAGAGGTTCCGAAGATGTTGTTCCATCCTGCTGCGGCGAATGTCTGGAGCCAGTTAGCGGCCCCAAGTATTGTCTTCGACCTGATGAGCTGCATGCCTATCTCGCCGGAGCCCGGCGAGGACCCTCCGAATCCGGCGCCAAGCATCTTCTTCGCGATCGCTGCCGCATAGAGGTAGACGTCCCTGTCCTCCAGGAAGATGCTCTGGAGGTCCCTCTCCAGGGCGAAGCTCCCGGCTATCTTGTAGAGGTCGCGGTCGAAGATCTGGAGTTCGGCCTCGGTCAGCTCCTCCTTTGCGACGCTGACCCCACCAGCCCAAAGGCTGACGGAACCTGGTCCTGAGATGACGCTCGGGGGTATGGGTGCTCCTAATCCCCTTAAAGCCATATTTTCACTTTCACTCCTGCCGTGAAAAAACATTATAAGGTATTAAGCATTGTAAGACGTG
>Ga0315314_1003318_pt1 | contig 12644 bp, 6 predicted proteins | sample TDP9_MG_FD_203631 | JGI IMG/M metagenome (GOLD analysis project Ga0315314, IMG submission 203631) | Freshwater sediment microbial communities from Lake Towuti, South Sulawesi, Indonesia - TDP9 | ecosystem: Environmental > Aquatic > Freshwater > Lake > Sediment | place: Indonesia: South Sulawesi...
GCTGTCACGTTCTACATCATCAAGTCCGACGGCACGCAGGAACAGATTGGCCTGCCCTGGACGCAGATCCTGAACGGCACAAGCCAGGTTGACACGGTGCTTGTTGGAGGGACGGTCCAGGTGAAGTTCCCATGGACTTTCGACAACAAGGGCACGTACAAGATCAAGGTGAACGTCACAGCCACGAACCAGCTGAAGGAGAACACGTACACTGTTAGCGACGCCAAAGCCCTCGAGGTCAAGGAAGCGTCGTGGAAGAAGATGGCCCTGTGGGGCGGCGTCATAGCGGTGATCGTGCTGGTCCCGCTCCTGCTCTACCTGCGCGGGCGCTGGTCCAGGCGTGAGAAGAAGGGCCCGAGGCGCGAGAAGAAGGAGAAGGGCGGCGAGGAAGAGCTGTAGCCCTCAAACCTCAGGAAACCTCTTAACATCACTTTTCATTCTCTCACGGGCTGAGCAATCATGCCACATGTCTGGAGACTGGTGGACAGCGGCCTTGTCTCACCTGCGGAATCAGCAGCCCTGGATGAGGCGATTCTGGAAGCGCACATAGCTGGCGCCGTTCCCAACACGCTGCATTACTACAGACGAGCGGTGCCGACGATATCCGTTGGGTATTTCCAGAGGGTGGGCGAATCGCTGGACCTCTCTGAATGCAGGAGAAGGGGAATCAGCATCGTCAGGAGGAAGTCCGGCGGGAGTTCGATATACACGGATGCTGGCCAGCTGATATATGGTCTTGTTGTTGGAAAGTCGGACCTCCCGGAAGACAGAGCGAAATCGTTCGAGTTCGTCTGTTCCGCCATTGCCCGAGCGATCAGCTCGTTCGGCGTAGATGCGAAGTTCAGGCCCATGAACGATGTCGAGGTCGGAGGGCGGAAGTTGTCGGGCAACGCGCAGCTACGGAGGAAGAAATCGGTGCTGCAGCATGGCACTGTCGTCGTTGACACAGATGTCGGCGCGATGGACGCCGTCCTCAGATTGGACAGATCGAAGAACCCCTCCGTCGCGAGCCCGTCAAATCGAATCACGACGCTCGCAAGTCTTCTGGGATCGGTTCCGGATATGGAGCTTGTGAAATCAAGACTGACATCTGAGTTGTGCGGGGCTTTTGGCGTAGAATTTGAGAAAGGAAGCCTCGGCGCTATGGAGCATGAGACTGTGCGAAGGCTGGTTGCCGAACGATACTCCAGAGATGAGTGGAATCTGAAATTCTAGGCCTACATCTCTTCTGGCGCTTCCAGGCCAAGACAGCTGAGAGCGTTCTTGAGAGCCCACATGCTTGCCTCGACAAGAGCAAGCCTCGCGTCCCTTGTTGCCCCCTCCGATTTCAGCACGGGAACGTATCTGTAAAATTGGTTGAATTGCGTCGCGAGGTCCTGCGCGTACAATGCAAGGACGTGAGTCTTCCTGTGTTCCGCGCATTCTGCAATGACCGATGGCAAAGTGGCGATGACCTTCGCGAGGTTCTTCTCGTGCTCATTGACGAGCTGCTTGGCATCGAATCTGTGGCTCCACTCGCCCGCCTTGGCCAAGATGGAGCAAGCTCGCGCATGAGCATACTGCAGGAACGGAGCGCTGCTGCCCTCGAAGTTCAGCGCATCCTCCCATTTGAATACGATCTGCTTCTCTGATTGTATCCGGGCGATGTTGTACCTCAGCGCGCCAATGCCGACGATCCTCGCTACCTGCCTCATCCGTTCCTCTGACAGGTCGGTCCTGCGCTTCTTGACCTCCTCGTAAGCCCTGTCGACAGCCTCGTCGATGAGGTCGTCAAGATACACCGCGAGGCCTTTCCTCGTCGACATCCTTCCCTCGGGCAGGGAGACGAAGGCGTAGTACACTATCTCGGGCTTCTTGTCGACTCCGACTATCGAGAGAGCAGCTGCCAACTCCTGCATCGCAAGCTTGTGGTCCTCTCCGAGCACGTTTATCGCGACATCCGTCCTGGTGAACTTGTCCATGTGATACGCGAGGTCCCTTGTAGTGTACACCGACGTGCCGTCCGAGCGCGTGAAGACCCATTTGGTTTCCCTTCCGGTGATTCCGAAGGTCTCCAGCTCAAGGTAGTACGCGCCCTCAAGGTCTCTGCAGTACTCCGACTTCTTCAGTCTTTCGATAATCCTGTCGACACTTCCATCTGCGACGAACTTGGACTCCCAGGCGAAAAAGTCTACATGCACGTTGACTCTGTGGAGCGTGTCCATTATGGCGTCAAGGACCTTCTCGCAGCTCTCCCTCACAAGTCTGACGGTCTCCTTGTCTCCATGCTCGAGCTTGTAGAGCATTGTGTCGATCTCCCCGAGCACCTGCGGGTCTTCCTCCATCTTCCTATTGGCCTGTTGGTAGAACAAGACATATCTGTGGTCGTCCTTGTCCCGCTCAGGTGTCGAATCGAGCTTCAGGTGCTTCACGCCCCAGGCCATGATGACGACCTGGCGGCCGACATCGTTCACATAGAACTCAGTCTTCACATCGTATCCTGCCAGGCGGAGTATCCGGGCGAGCGTGTCCCCTATGATTGGATTCCTGGCCCTTCCCACGTGTATCGGCCCTGTCGGATTGACGCTCGTGTGCTCGAGCAGTATGCGAGCCTTTTTCTTCTCTCCAGAACCGAACTTGTCCTTCTTCGAAAGCGCATCGTCGATGGCTCCCTGGGCGAGCCTCTCGAGGCCGACCCAGAAGTTCACATAGCCGCCTTTCGCGTCGACCTTCTCGATCATGCCGTGGGGCTTGACCCTCGTCGCGATGTCCTTGGCGATCGCGTCGGGTGCCCTTCTGAGCTTCTTGGAGAGCTGGAAGCACGGGAACGAGAGATCTCCCATGCCTTCGGGTGCTCTGTCGAGGACCACTGGGATCTCTGTCTTGAACTCTTTCAGGATTCCCACAAGGTCCGTTGTGATTTCGTCTCTGAACTCCTGGAACGCGTCCTTGGCCATCGTCTCAACCCATCCTGAACCGCAGTATCCCGGCGACGCCCCCGAATGCCTTCATGAGCAATTCGCCCTCCTCCGACTCACCTGAGACGAACTCCACGTTGGACTTGTTCGCATCAGCGAGCTTGTGCAGCTCGCTAACGAGGTCATCAACTTCCCGGTTCTTCATAATCGTCTGGCATCTGTCGCACTTGAACTCCTCAGTGGAGTCCTTGGCGAGTACGTCCTTCCTGAATCCGCAGGAGGGACATTCGAGCTGGAGCCTGACCCTCCTGAGGTCCTCAGAGATTATGAGCGTGTCGACTGCGCCTATCATCAATGCGTTCTTGACCTGTTCCTCACCATATATCGCCAGCCCACCATCTGATTTCCTGATTTCCTCCAGCAGTTTCTGAATCAGGTTCTTCTCCCGCATCAGGTCGAGGTCCTTCAACGCCTCCCTGGCTTTCTCCACGAGCTCCTTCAGCCCGTATTCGTCCGTGTAGCCAGTGTCGAACGTGTCCACGATCTTCTTCTGGAGTTCGTAGTGCAAGTACTCGCTCTTGACGAAGTAGTCCTTGGTGGGGCCAGGACCGCCGACCAAGATCCCCTTCAGATCCTTGTCTGCCAGAAACGACTCGTTCGCCACGTCCGCGACCTTCTTGTAGTACTCGTGAGCCGCGATCTCAATGAGCCTCTCGAATCTTCTCGCCGACTGGCCTCCCCTCCCGTGCTTGCTCGGGACGAGCGACTGCATGTTCTTGATCGGATCGATTCTCTTGCCATGAAGGACTCCTATCGTCGCCTCGCTCCTGTCGATGACTATGAGGCCGTATGTCTCCTTCTCTTCGAGCATCCCCTCGAGAGGCTCCGTGAAGAAGCTCGAGTCGCATCTGTAGATGAACGTAGGAACTGGGTCAGGCGGCTCCAACACGAACTGGACCATGTCCGTCTGGTCTGCGCCTATTGATCGGTGGCCCACGAAGAAGACGAGTCCATGCTCTGGAGGCTGTCTGAAGTTCTTGAGCCGGGAGAGGATCGATGATATCGCTGCCTGCACGTTCTTCCGCGTGCTCGCGGATTTGATGTTCGACGATTGAGAATACTCATTACGGAGGTAGCTCGAGACGTCGGAAATCTGTCTCGAAGGGGGTATGTATAGAGATATGAGTTCCGTGCCTCTCCCCGAGAGCTTGCGAACCTCCTCGAGGCTCCTCCGGAACTCGTACTTCTGGAGATCAGTAAGCTCGGCCATCCAGAACCAGTCCGAAGCTTTTTGTACGGGTTAGAGCGTTCGTCATTATAAAGGTTGAGCAGGATGGAACCTGTGGTTTTGTCACTCGGTGGCTCGGTCCTGATAAGGGACGATGGCGACACAGCTTACCTGCGTAAGCTCGCAAAGATCCTGATTGGTCTGTCTTCGAGCTACAAGCTCTACGTCGTGACGGGAGGCGGAAGGATTGCCCGCTACTACATAGGCGCGGGGCGAGACCTGGGTGCGGACGAGAGTTTCCTTGACGAACTCGGGATAGAAGTCACGCGCCTGAACGCTCGACTGCTGATCACCGCTCTTGGAGATCGCGCGTACCACGTTCCCCCAAGTAACTACGATGAAGCCTTGCAGGCTGGAAAGACTCACTCGATCGTAGTCATGGGCGGAGTCAGCCCGGGCATCACTACGGATGCGGTCGCCGCACTGCTCGCTGAGAGAGTCAAGGCCAAGCGACTCGTCAATGCTACATCCGTGGACGGCGCATACAGTGCGGACCCGAAGAAAGATCCTGGTGCGACTAGGATCTCAAAGATGACCCACGAGGATCTCATTGCACTCGTCGGTTCGACGCCTGCAGGCGCAGGCCCTAGCGTCGTTTTCGATTCCGTTGGTGCAAAGGTGCTGGAGCGTTCCAAGATAACTCTCGCGATTGTCGAAGGAAGGGATCTCGCCAATCTGCGAGATGCTATGGAAGGAAGGGCATTCAAGGGCACGATCGTTGTATAGTGCGGCATCGATGTTACAGGGGTTCCAGATCGTTGCTGCTGATCTCCTCAAGACCACAGGATGCGAATCTCTCTCGCAGCTGCCTGTATGCCGGTTTGGCCATGGCCTTCTTGTGGAAGTAGACCTTCCTTGCGCCGTCGCTCTTGTATGCCATCTGACCTATCAATTCCTCGTCTAGCGACTCAAGGGCATAGTTCGCGGCCATATGGCCGACGGCAACCTTCCTCGAGAGCGCTATCTCTGTAAACCGCGGAGCGTAGTGACCTCCCCCAACACAGACCATGACTGGATGGTGCTCGTCTCTTGCGCTGATGATTGTTTCAGCAATTGCATCCGCAGCGTCCTCTCTTCCCCAGAGCTCCTCATAGCTTCCAATCTCGATGTAGAAAGCGGGTCCCTCCATGCTCGGGCCATGATGCGTTGTCTCAAAGGAGATGTTGAAGCCGAGCCCTTGACCTTTCGCCGAAAGGTTCCTCAGCGCCGAAGTCATGAGCTGAGGCGAGGCCAGGCATAGTGTATTCGGCTTGCCTCCGAACTCCGCAGCTGAGAAATTGCCGATAGGATGTACCGTGAGAGTTGGAATTCGCGATTCCGCTCTGTGTCGCGAGGCAAATATCGTGGCTTCCAACTTCACTCCAAGAGCATCTGACACCCTTCTGTCGATGAAATCCTCCTCGAGATGTATCCTGTCCACTTGGACCATCAGGAAATCGTCTTTGGCAAGAGCTGGGTGGTTGCTGAAGATTCCCTTCTCTGCCCATCCGGATCTTTCAAGGAGCCTCGCCCTTATGTTCATCGATGCGGGATCTTCTGACGAGGTCACTATGAGCTTCACGAAACCTGTAACCGTGGAGCGGCTCAATAACCCTTTCAGCACGTTGGGTTCAAAAGCCTTTTAAGGCAACTAGGGTTCTTGGCCACCAAGATGCCACCGCTGCTGATCACGACCATAGGAAGTCTATTCAGATTCAGTGAGAACTTGCATGAGTCGATAGACAAAGCTATCGCGTTCCAGCGGGAGCACCGAATCGATATCCTCTCCGACGGTGAGCAGAGGACGGATATGATCTCGTACTTCGCCGAGTCGTTCTCCGGCCTGGGTATCGAGGGAGGAACTCCCGTCGTCGTCGGGAAGATTGATTTGCAGAGCGATCCGCAGGATTTCTCCAAGGTTCAGGACCTCGCCTATATCAGGGCAAAGTATCCCGAGGTCAAGATCAAGGTCGCCATCACGGGACCGACCACTCTCGGAATGACCTGTGCCAGCCGGAAGATCAACTCCCACTACAAGAGCCTCGCGGACTTCGCTCTCTATGATGACATAGCAGACGCCCTTGCACCGATTGCCAAGGCGATAGCCGACAAGGGCGCTTATGTTCAGATTGACGAACCGTTCCTGTCGCAGGGATACAAGGATCTGAAAGCCAGGGTCGCTCTGCTTGACCGCGTATCAGAAGGGCTCCCTGCTGAGAGGATCAGCGCTCATGTTTGCGGCTTCATTGGTCGGTTCGGCGTGATTGAGGACCTCCTGAGGCTGGAGAACATATCCACGCTGAGCTTCGCATTCGCGGGCAGGAATGAGCAAGCTAATATCGAGCATCTTGCCCGCAAGTCATTCGAGGGGCATGAAAAGAAGCTCGGGGCCGGATGTATTGCCGTCACGCCGTTGTCCGTATTGGAAGTCAGCAGTCCAGATGCGGTTTCGGCCAAGCTTGGAGAGATCGTCGGGAAGGTCGGCCGTGAGAACATAGCGTATGCGCATCCCGACTGCGGTATGAGGGCTACGAACAAGTCCCTGGTCCCCATCATTGTGCGGAACCTGCGGGCTGGCGTCGACCTCTTCGGGTGAATATTTCTCTGCGTGACCTTTGAGCCGTTGATAATGTTGCTCAGGAGGCAGTTTGGGCTCATGTTCGTGAGGCTGTTTCGAGGAGCTGCCATCAGAGATAGTGTGTCGTTCGTAATGTGACGTAGCTTGGCCCATGAGCCTGGTAGAAGAAAATGGCTCAGAAGGGGCCTCATCGAAGCCCCGGTCTGTTGGCTACGGCCCCTCGTATTTCGGGGGCTCTTGCCTCTGAATTGGTTCGTCAAGCTCTTCCTGTTCTGCCCCCTTCTCGCCCTCAGCCGGCTTCCTCATGAGCTGCTGAACTTTCATGAACAGCAGCAGCGCGACCAGCGCCAGGATGATCAATGCCGCGATAAATGCAAGCGACGTGGGCTCGGACATTTTGTCTCCAAATCCCTGTGGGCCTTCGCTCACGGCGACCGCCACGGACGCGCTCTTGCCCCCTGCTGTCACATTGATTGTGCCAGAGCCGGCCCCTTCGGCGTCGAAGTTGGCAGTTCTCCCATCGGCAGAAGGAATCACTGTCCCAATGGTCGTGCTCCAGCTGAACAGGCTCACGCTGATCTCGTTGCCATACACGTCAACCGCAGACACTGTGAGGCTTGCGCTTCCGCCGGTCTTGACGCTGATTGCAGTTGGCGAAACGACCAGATGGTCTATCGCACCTGGCAACACCGTCACCGAGACGACCTCGGACATCGAGCCCGCAGTCGCAGTTATCGTCGCGGAACCTGCAAGAGTTGGCACGAGATAGAAAGCTGCCGTGCCTTCTGCTGACAGTGCCGAGATCGTACCGCGCGTGGCCGTCCAGGTGACACCGACATCGTCGATCAAGTTGCCGTATTCGTCCCGAGCCTCAGCGGTCAGCGTGATCACAGATCCTGCAGGTGTAGTCAGAGGCGATGGGTTCACTGTCAGGCTTGCCATGGGTCCGGGGACGACTCTTGCCTTGACTGATCCGGAGATGGAACCTATGCTCGCGGTGACTGTTCCGGAGCCAACGGTGTCGGAGGCCGTCAAGACTCCAGTCTGCGAGATCGAACCGAGTGCGCTGCTAGCCGTCCAGATGACCGTCAGGCCAGTTATCTCGTTCCCGTAGACGTCCATCGGCGTTGCCTGCATAGAAGTAGTGCTGCCCGCGGTCAGTTCGACAGGATCAGGAGCGACCGCGATGCTGTGCAAAGGCCCGGGCTCAACCGTCACCGGCACGATCGTTGCCATTCCTTCAGCGGTCACAATCAGTTCGCCACTGCCCGGGAATTCAGCTGCAGTGAACAGCACTGTGCCCGTCTCGAGAGACACCGCGATTAATGTACCGATATCGTTGGCCCAATCATACGAGAGGCCAGGAATCTCATTTCCGTAGAAATCGTAGCCATGTGCCTCGAGGAGCATCGTGTCTCCACAATCGATCGTCAACGGATTCGGCGTCGCCACGAGTTCTGCCATTGGTCCAGGAACGACTTCGACAACTGCCATGCCGCTTCCAATACCAGACGCGGCGGTCACAGTCCCTGCTCCAGGTGCGGTTCCTGCAGTGAACAACCCGCTTGAGTCGACGGTTCCTATGCCGCCGGTCACTTGCCAAGTGAATGTCGCGCCAGGGATCTCGTTGCCGAACCTGTCGACGGCAGTCGCGCTGAGCTGCAAGATCTCACCTGCAGCGACTTCTGCGATTATGGGCGAAACGACCACGTGATCTGCGGCTCCCGCGATTATTCTAATCGTGGCATTAGCCATGTGCCCCTCCGCGACCGCCCGTAGCGTGTCGACGCCGACCGTTCCTCCAGCCACATACGCAGCAAATTTCCCGGAATCCGTCGACGGCATAACGGCCCCTAGGCCAGCAATGCTGCTCCAGGTGAAGTCCACGTCTGGCATCGGATTGCCATAGCTGTCGTAGGCCCGTGCCTCGAACACCGCCACAGTTGCGACAACGACATCTTTCACTGTCGGGGTGATCTCGATGCTGCCGAACTTCACTCCTGCGAAGCTATATGCGCTCACAGTGCCCCAGCTGTGGCCGACCACGAGCATGCCATCGCCGACGGCGACGCTTGTCGGAGACACACCGTATCCCAAGAGAATCTGCTGGAGCAGTCCACCGGTCACTGCGTCCCAAGCGTACAGGTAGCCATAGTTATCAGCCACAATCACAACGCCGTTCACATATGCAGCGGAGGACCGGAGTGAATCAAGGGTAGCGCAAGACCATTCTATCGAACCTGTATCTGCGTCCAGGGCCCACAGCGTGCCATTTCCCGTATCACTATTGTACTGAGCAGCGAGGAATATTAGTCCGTCACCGTAGGTCGGCGTACTCATGTACAGCCATGAGGCAAGGCCGCTGGCAATCCATAACTGCTCTCCTGTGAACGGGTCCAGTGCGTACAATCTTCCCCAGCTATCTCCCACGAGGAGCTTGTCATCGAGGACTGCCGGTGCTGACCCGAAACCTGCGCCGAAGGTCCTGGACCATATCTCCTCCCCAGTGAATGCGTCGAGCGCGATGACATCGCCCATGTCATCGACGCAGAAGAGCATCCCTGTCCAATATGCTGGCCCTTCGGTCGCCCATCCGATTCCCGGCATCGCTCTGCTCCAAACTAGGCTCCCGGTAAACGCATCATTCGCGTAGACCATGCCGCCAGCGTAGTCAGTCCAGAACACCATTCCTGCAACTGCTACAGGCGAGGTACAGGCAAACGTGCTGTTGCCGCCTACGGAGCCGTAGGACCACTTTACGTTGCCTGTGTCCTCGTCGAGACAATACAGCGTTACCGTGTTGCCATAGTTTTTCGTGAACGCGACGTAGATGCTGCCATAGGCTGCAGTCGGTGGTCCCGGCTGGTATCCTGGGCTACCGAGGTATTCCTGCCAGTTCAGTTGACCTGTGCCCGATTTCAGAGAGTATATCGAGCCCCACCAGTCCGTGAAGTATACATTGCCCTCGCTGATGATGGGTCCCTGCCGAGCCATTGTGTTGTATGTGTAGTAGTTCCATATCGAATACGAGCTGAGAGGCAACTCGTAGGGCACTGGGGTGACGCCCGTTCTAGCATAGTTCTGGTGGAAGGTCGGCCATTCGATCGAGGGTTCGCCTGCAAGCTCGATGACAATCTTGCCTGAGCCGGATGCACTTGGGTCGAGCGAAGAAACGCCTATCACATTTGTCAGTTCGACCTTGCCATACTCAGCGTCAGATGGGACCTGCACGATGACTACGATCTCCGTCGAGCCCAGGCCAGGCAACAGGCCTGTATCGGGCATGCCATCGGAATCCGTGTCATCGAGCGATGCTGCGCCATCGCCCTGCAGCAGTGTCACAGGCCAGCCAATCTTGGACGATATGGCGATGTCAATCGTGTCAGGGAATGCGCCAGCGTTGCGGACCTCCATCCTTGCAGTGGCATTGTCGCCTGGATTCAGCTGGAAGTATTGCCTCGGGCATATGCTGACGCCAGGTGGAGGAACGAAGCTAATGACACTGGCGGTTTTGAAGACAGCGGGATCGCTATTGGATGTGAAGGTGACTTGTGCAATCTCAGAGTCTCCCGCCATAGCGTCACTCGGCACAGTCACGCGCATGATGATGTCGACAGATACGTATGATGGGAGCAACCCTGTGTCAGGTATACCATCGCTGTCAGAATCGCCCAGCGGCGTAACGCCATTGGACTCATAGAGTTCCGTGGTCCAGCCCTGAGCACCGAGCGTGACCACCGCATCAAATGTGTCCGGGCCTGAGAGGCCAATGTTCTCGACATTGACGACATAGTCGACGATCGAGAATGGCACTACGTCTTTCGTCTGAGAAGACGGCGTAACGAGCACTCCTATGGGCAGCTGGCCCATGAAGGCGTGCAGGCAGCCATCGACGTCCTGAAGCCACACCCAGCCCTCGGAAACCGCAGGGCTAGAGGTCGATTTCCAGGAGCCCAAGTATGCTGATTGAACGATCTCACCAGTGACAGCTTCGAGCACATACAGATAGCCGCCTCCGGAAGTGGCATAGACATATCCGTCGGCATATGCCGGCGAGCTCTCTATGTACCACCCATCTGGAGACGGGGTCTGCCAGACTATGGATCCATCGAGCACGTTGAGTGCATAGAAGACGCCCGTGTCGGTGCCAAAGTAGAGCTTCTCACCGTCGGTCGCAGGAGTTGAGTAAAAGAACATGCCTAGACTGGACCTAGACCATAGGATGTCTCCTGTGGTCATGTCGAGCGCGAACATGGTGCCCGCGCAAGTGCCGACGAAGACCATGCCCTGCGCGACCATTGATGCCGAGGCAATCTCGCTGTCCAACATCTGCGTCCAGATTACAGCTCCTGTCATCTCATCGAACGCGTACATCGTGTGGCTGTAGACCGTTCCGATGAACACCATTCCTGCGGCGATCGTTGGCGCACCATACGGCAGGTCGCCGGTGTTGTAGTCCCACACGATGTCCCCGGTGGACGCGTTGAGAGCGAACACTTCACCGTTCCAAGCTGCTCCAAACACTAGCCCAGCGTCGGCCTCCATCTGGATTCTCGCGTTGAAATCGATGCCTGTCTCTGGTCCTATCGTCCAGATTTCCTCACCGGTGTACGCGTCGAACGCACAGACATATCCTTGCTCCGCGTTGGTATAGAATGTGGTGTAGACGATGCCGTTCTCTACCGTGGGCGTGCCGGTGTAATAGTACGTGCCGCCGACAAGCTTCGCCCATATCAGTTCACCCGTCCACGCGTCATGAGCGCGGATGTAGCCATCCATGGTCGTGCTGTAGACAATGCCGTCCTTCACGACCGGGCCCGTGAAGACGTTTTCGTAGTAGGGTCCGTCAGTCCACATTGCGTTCACAGGCGGCTGGAAGACTGCTGGGGACATTCCCTTATGATCATTGCTGTTGTGGAATGTCGGCCACTCCTTGTCTGGTGGCAGTGCCAGCTCAACGATGACAACATTGGTGTCGTTCGCATTCATGTCGAGTGATGAGACACCGTGAACGTATGTTCGGTCCACAGTGCCCATGTTGGCATCCATTGGCACATCGATTTGTGCAACTATTGTGACAGAGGTGAGGCCTGGCAACAGACCTGTGTCTGGGGTTCCGTCAAGGTCAGTGTCGTCCAATGGTGTCACACCATCTTCCTGGAATACACCTGTCAGCCAGCCGTGGTCGGACCACGCCGTGATATCGATCGTGTCGGGAAATGCGCCGGTGTTGCGCACTTGCATCGTTGCAGTTGCCGAGTCTCCAGGGTTGAGCGGGAAGTACAGGCTCGGCGTTATCTCGACGCCGGGCGGAGGCACAAAGCTCGTGACTCTCGCGGTCTTGTTGTTCGTCAAGTCATTGCTTGAGGTAAACTTGACCACTGCAGTCTCCCTGTCATCTGCGATTGCCGTCGGGGGTATAGCCATCCGAACAATGACTGTCGCGGTGCTTCCAGTGGGCAGCGAGCCCGTGTCAGATACTCCGTCACCGTCAGAGTCGCCCAGCGGCGTAACGCCATCGAACTCATAGAGCTCCGTGGTCCAGCCCAGCGGGCCGAGCGCTACAATAGCATCAAAGGTGTCAGATCCAGAAATGCCAACGTTTGTGACGTTCACGTAGAAGTCCGCTGTAGAATCGGGGATTACTTCCCTGAGCTGACTAGCGGGTGAGACGATCAGTCCCACTGGCATCTGCCCGAAGAAGCCCATGATATGCCCTTCATCGTCTTCGACATAGACCCACCCGTCCGAGATGGCGGGCATGGAGGTCGATGCCGAGGAGATCAGCGGGTAGCTGTACAGCACAGCGCCGCTGAAAGCATCGAGCACCCGCAGGATACCGTCCCAGCAAGTGCCGTAGACGTACCCATTTGCATATGCGATGGAGCTCCCAATCGAATCG
>Ga0315314_1003320_pt1 | contig 12638 bp, 11 predicted proteins | sample TDP9_MG_FD_203631 | JGI IMG/M metagenome (GOLD analysis project Ga0315314, IMG submission 203631) | Freshwater sediment microbial communities from Lake Towuti, South Sulawesi, Indonesia - TDP9 | ecosystem: Environmental > Aquatic > Freshwater > Lake > Sediment | place: Indonesia: South Sulawesi...
CGCCGCACACGATGCGGATGTCATCCACCTCATCCATCAGGCTCGCGCCGTAGCCCGCGAGGATATTAGTCATCCCCGGCGCCACGCCGCAATCCACCATGATCGTCACGCCAGCCCTCTTCGCCTGAGCGTCGAGTTCCGACAGCTGCTCCCCGTAGCTGAGGTCCACCAGGTGAACACCAGCTCCTATGGCGGCCCTGCACGCGAAGGTATTCAAGCCCTCAGGGAGGGCAGAGACGCCTATATCGCATCTTCCCATCAGCTTCTTGGTGGCCTGCAGGTCCTTGACATCGGCTCGAAGGCCTGAGACCTTGTCGCTCTTGAGCTTTGCAACGAGCTGCTCCACCTTCTTCTTGTCGAAGTCAGCAGCGACGATCTCGGAGACCTCATCGCTCTGGACCATGTCCATTGCTATGGCGTAGCCCATCTGCCCGCAGCCGAGAACTAGTACCCTCAACTCCTCGACCCCCTTGCCCGTTCATCTCCCCAAAGGGATGTCTCGGCATTTTCATCTTTTGGTGAGAGTCAGTACCGCTGAGAAGCATTCTGTCTACTCGTGGCTCTGTCACCTCATTCGAAGAAGCGAAACGGATCCTCATATCCGGCAATGAGGCCAGATCTCCGCTGCCTCTCCAATATCCTCACGATCGCCTTTCCATGTATCCTGTCATGCCAGATGAATCTCCTCAGGACCTTCTTCAGGGTCCAGTACTCGTCATCGATGTGACGAACCTGGCCGGATCCGCCTGTCTCGTGGACCTCCATCAGCCTTCTCACGCACAGCCGCCTGACCTTAGCGAAATCCCTTTCCGTGTCGTCGAACGGGATGTTCATGCGAGACAGGTAGTAGTATTGCGTTCCGTTCACGTGGTCGAATATGCTCTGGATGCTGCACGGCCTCTCGCCGTAGAAGGTCCTCCTGATCCTTTCCGTGTCGACCCAGTCCTTGTGCTTCACAGCGGAGTAGGTCCGGAGAAAGGTCTCGCCCGAGCACTCAACGAGATGGATAAGGTGATCGGACTCCTCCTCGAGCATCCCTTGCCTGTCGACATCGAGAAGGATCTCGTTGTCCGCGTCCTCGACAGCCAGAGAGCTTACATGTCGCTGCGTGACGAAGGTTTCGAACCCGCCTCCTCTTTTCACCTGAAGCCACCTGAGATACGCTTCGACCTCTGAAGGCACCTTCGAAAGGGCCTCGTCTTCGGTTGCGCCTCGTACGTACGCTCCCGGCAGCTCCTCGACGTAGCCTATGAAGCCCTTTCCGTTCGTTTCAAGCGCGACCGAGACCCTGCTCCCGAGCTCGATGCCTTTCGCCACGAGTACCGTCCTTCCTGCAACCTTCTCAGGAGGATCGACGTATATTGTCGTTTCGAGGGTATGTGGATAGGAATACCGCTCTGATCGAAAATGAGCCCGGATGATTTGGATTTGAACCCGGAGACCCCTGCGCGGCCAACCCTGGAGTCCTGCATCCATGACAGTGTCTGCCTGTTCCTATGTTCTACAAGCGCGGAACGGAACCAACACCTTCTTTGTGAACGGCTCTGCCACGGCGGACAAGAACTACGACGATGAACCAGAACCTGAGCGTATCATGCAGAATCCATATTTAGGTTCCCATGCATCACCTTCTCCCAGGGAGGCATGGCATGAGAGTAGTACAGCTTGGGTGCGGGATTACGGGACTTGTCTGCGCTGAGCTCCTTTCGAGTAGCAGACTTGTCAGCAGCCTCATCCTCGCAGACGTGAGGACGGACGCAGCGCAAGCCTTCAAGGCCAGGATAGGATCCAAGAAGCTTCTTGTGAGACGAGTAGATGGCACGAACCCCAAGGAGCTCAGATCCCTCCTGAGGGGGTGCGACCTCGTGGTCAACTCCATGCCCTGGGGCACGGGCGAGAGGGTGCTCAGGACGGCCGCAGCTGCAGGGGCGAACTATGTCGACTTCTCCATTGTCAGCCCGTCCCGCAGGGAGTTCGGCAGGCTCTCAAGGGCTTGCAGAGAGGCGGGCGTCACAGCCGTCACGGCCACGGGCGAGGATCCGGGCATATCCGACGTGCTCGCAGTCCACGCGGCGGGGAAGCTCGATTCCGCCTCTGAGGTCCATATCATGGACGGCGACACGGGAGCTGTTGAGGGCCAGGGCTTCTTCTGGTCCGTCTGGTCCCCTGTCGATCTCCTCTGGGAGACCACAGTCCCAGCAGCAGTGTACAGGAACAGGAGGATCGAGTACGTGCCTCCTCTCCACGAGAAGGAAATCTACGGCTTTCCGCCGCCACTGGGCCCCCTCCCTGTCTACAAGACGATCCACGAGGAGACCTTTCTGGTGCCCAGGTTCGTCAAGGGGCTGAGGCGTGCGGACTTCAGGATATCCCTCGATGACGGGTTCGTCGATGCTGTGCGCATGATCAGAAAGCTGGGGATGCACAGAGCCGACCTCGTCGATGTCAAGGGCGCGAAGGTGAGGCCCTTGGATGTCATAGCTGCTCTCATGCCCCGCCCTGTCGATCTCGCGGGCGAAGTGAAGGGGCACACCTGTCTCGTTGTCGAGGTCGTGGGCAGGAAGGGCGGGAAGAAGGCGAAGGTGAAGGCTTGGACCATGGCCTCTCACGAGGACGCTTACAGGCGGTTCAGGAGCAACGCAGCGGGCTATCTCGTGGGGCTTGGCGGAGCAGTGACAGCTGAGATGGTGCTCGAAGGCGACGTGGAGAAGAAAGGGCTTCTCGTCCCGGAGCAGCTCCCGCCGGAAAGGTTCATCGAAAGGCTTTCAAAGAGAGGCCAGATGATACGCGAAGAAATCACAGAGCTCTGACCGCTACGACATGAGGGCCGAGGATGCCCTTATGTCTCAGCTACTCACCGTCTTCACCCAGCCCCGAGACCCACGGACTGGGAGTTCTCTGACTCAGGCGCCCTTCTCCGGGCCATGGTGTCGCTGCCGCCGCCTTGTCATGATAATCGCGAGCAGGACCGCGCCTATCACTGGTATCAGCACGGTGCCGAACTCAGGTATCGGCACATCCGGGAAGGTGTCGACCAGATACACATCAAGCAGGTCCGAGAGGTTGACGTCCTTCGCGGGCAGCCAGTACGGGTCGAAGGTCCCGCCCGGGCCCTTGGTCGCATTCACCGGCAGGATTCCCATGTCATTGTACTCGGGCCATGGATCGTAGATGAGATACACGTCGTCCGAGAAGTCCGCGGTACCATTGTCATCGTACCCACCGATGACCTTCGCGTGTCCTTGGTTTGGCCTGTACGCATCCGGTGGATAGAATGGTGACTCGTTCTTGGGCCATCCGCCGTTGTCCAGCCAGAGCACTGGGTGCGAATTGTAGATGTACTGGTTCAGCATGGCAGCTGTCATCGCAGTGCCGTCGCTCTGGTTGTGCTGCGTTATGAGGGACCCCAAGGCCCATATCATGGACGTCTGTACCTCGGGGGCTGTCCCTCCCGCTCCGTGGAACATCCCGACACCATGGGTCTCGAGGTTCTTATTCAAAGGTATCTCGCCGTTCATGGTCTTGCCCGCATCGTAGATATCGTCCTGTTGTGTATTCACGAGCGGCATCCCCCTGTACGCGGCGATCATCGCGATGCTTCCGGGAGCACAGTATGCCGAACAGTGCGGGCAATCGTTGCCGTTGCCATATATGTTGTCGGGCCCCTTCGCATCGTTCCATGCGTGGGCGCCAGGAGGTGGCCCGCAGGGATTGCACGGCATGGCAGTGTCGTGGTGCTGAGCAACCAACATGATTGGCAATGTGAATGTGGCAAGTGTTCTCGATCGTTGGGGTTGATCCATACCGGATGGGATTGCTAAGAGCATAAGCAAGGCAGCGATGCCCACCGCGATCACGACCAATACACTTGTCTGCTTTCGCCCCACACGTTTCGAGGGCGGGCTTCTCGGCAGCTTGCGTCCTAGAATGGCTCCGTAATACGATCTCTCCTCCATCTGTCTCCCCACCGGGACCGCGGAAGAAATCGTGCACACAAGTAATAAACATTCCTAGTCGAGGCAGACGAGATGGCTATTCCGACTGAGATTCGTCAGGGCAATTCGGATTTGAACCGAGAGACGTCATACCGTATCCGAGATGGACGTCAATATCTCCAAAATAAGAAGACCAAAAAGGGGTTTATGGGCAGCGCCACCCGCTGTACATCAGGCCGGAGGCAGCTCCTTCCAGGCCAGCGTGATGTCGATGCCCTTCTTCATCCAGTAGCTCTTCCAGACGAAGTACCACGCCACTGAGAAGACCCACACGCCCAGGAATATCCACGTCGCGTAGTTGTGGATCCACTCTATGCCCTCAGTCGTCTCGAGCTCGTAGAGCAATATGCCTATGTAGATCAGATTGAGCGCACCAGCTATCGCGACGATCGGAATGCGGGCGATCCTCCATCTATAAGGCGACGCGTCCCAGATGACCCTGGCCTTCTTCACGTACGGGAAGAGCACGGCCGAGAGCGCCGTGACGCCCCATACGGAGAGCGCCTCCAGGGCGGTGATTCCCAGGCCGTAGATGTACTCCGCGTTGATGGCATACACGATGATGCCTATCTGGCTCGTGACGAGCAGCACGTAGTTCGTCTTGATCGCAACTGCGTACTTCGGGTTGACGTCCGTGAACCACATCGGGCCCAGACGGTCCATGCCCCATGCGAACGACGCCCTGTTCCACGCCAGGTAGCCGAGAGGCATGTACAGCAGGTCGTACAGGATGAAGGTCATGCCCATGATGAACAGCAGCACCTTGTTGTCCAGGGCCAGGACGGAGATCAGGGAGAGGTAGTTCGCGCCTGCAGGGAGCGCGAAGCCGTCCACGACGGGATCGCTGCCGTTGTCAAAGAATGCAGCTGCCTGCATGAACTCCCTCCCCACGAGCCTCTCCATGCCCCAGAAGAACCAGAGCGCCAGGAGGCTCGGGACCAGCACGGCGAAGACCTGTCCGAGGATGATGTTCCTCTGAGGCCTCTTGACCTCTCCGCAGATGAATGTGATCATGTAGCCGTAAGCCATGACCCACGAGATCGCGGGGAACAGCATGAGCGTGGAGGTCCAGTCCCATTCTGTCGACGTGGCGGTGCCCATCTCGTTCGCCATGCCTATGTTGCCCTGAGTGATCGTGTCATCGTAGCTGTAGGACCCGTACTGCGCAGCAGCGTCGTCATACGCGGCGACGAAGTCGGAGTTCGAGTGGATTGTCATCACCGCTCCAGTGACGAACAGGCAGAACGTGGCGGCGAACATGATCACCTTCTGCCACGTGAGGTAGTGCTTGAGCCCGAGCGAGACGATTACGAACCCCCAGAGGTTCACTATGGAGCCGACAACGAGCAGCCCCCAGGCGGTGCTGCACCAGGATGTATCCCACCCCATCAGGCCGCCCAGGATCACGAGGCCAGGGTCCGCAACCCAGGGCGCGAGCAGCGCGTTCCAGAAAGTCATTATGAAGCCGGCGTTGGCCATGCTCACCGCGACGCCTACCGTCGGGTGTATGATCCTCGAGTTCGGGATGTAGTCGCCCCCGCTCCTGGGCATCGATCCCCCTAGCATGCCCCAGACGAGAGAGACGCCAAAGATGCATAAGAGCATGCTCAGCAGCGTGCCGGCGACGAGGTTGCCTCCGGGGGCTAGGTACAGCCCCCAGCTCGTCGCGGACCAGATGCCTATCGCAACACCCACGTTCATGAAGCCGACGCCGAAAGTATCCAGAAGAGATGCTTCTCTTACAAGCCCACTTGCCTTACGGGCAAAAACCTCTGCCACCCGGGTCCCCCCTAAGCTCCCATGCGCTAATCGCAATGGGTCGACCCCGAATCGATTTCGCGGTACTTAAGGGTGCTAGGTTTCTCTGTCCATCTATATTCATTGGCACCCGTTTGTGATTGAACTAGGGTGCGCGGCCTGCTCAGCCGAGAACCGTCCCCTACGTAACTGCGTCCAATGGCCAGTGTTCGTGAAAGAGGAATGCTCCCGGTTTCAGAATGATCTCTTCTCCACCTTTCGGATGGCCTCCAGGATCTCCTCTGGCTCGACCTCCTCGGGCATGTTCTGTATGTCCGGGTCCCTCTTGGCCGCGTGCTCGGCCGCGAGCCTCAATGCGGCCTCAGAGGGATTGCCAAGGTCCTTGAGGGTTGTGGGGAGCCCTACCTCCTCGCAGAACCTGATGATCCTGTTCAGCTCCTTCGCGGGCCTCTTCTCGTATGCCGCATGGACGATGGTCGTGTACGCCACGATCTCGCCGTGCTCGCCCCGAACTTCATGTATGATGGTGAGGCCGTTGTGCAATGCATGTGCGAGCGCTGTCCCGGAGTTCTGGAATGCCAGAGAGGAGATAAGCTTGACCGTCTCTATGATGTCCTCGACGTCCTTCGTGATGTCACCTTTCTTGATGTCTCTGAGGGCAGCAGCTCCATTGGTCACTAGGCTGTCGTAGCAGGCATTCGCCAGGACAAGGGCTGAAACAGACGGAGCCTCCTTGTCACGCTTCTTCAGCCTAGCCTTGGCGTACGCTTCCGCCTCGAACTTGCACGCAAGCGCGTCTCCCATGCCCTGCACTATGAACCTGAACGGAGCCCTTGCCAGAATCTCAGTATCCTCGATAACCACCTCCGGGTTTCTTGGGAGCTTTATCACGTCGACGTACTCGTGGTTCTCAGTGTAGACGACCGACTCGTCGCTCGCGTCCGCGTTCGTAGCACACTGTGTGCCCACGGTGATGATCGGCACGCCAATCATCATCGCTGCCGCCTTGGCCGTGTCCATCGCCTTTCCTCCGCCCACGCCGATCACGAACTCAGCTTTCCGACGCTTTCCCTCTCTCGCCAGCTCGTCAATCGCCTTGTACGTGCACTCCTTGACCGCATCTGTCCACGAGACGATCTCCACGTCCTCCGAAGCTAGGGATTCACGAACTTGCTTCTCCGTGATCGACAGCGCGACCTTTTCGCCGATGACGAACGCCCTCTTGCCCAGCGCACTCGCGCGCTGTCCGATGCAATCGAGGGCGCCCCTTCCCTGAATGTAAACCGAAGGCATCAGCATCTTTCTGTCAATGGCCATGTTGATTCCTCCTATCCCGTCCTCCGAGAGATAATCTCTCGTAGACAATAAACCTCCTGATGATCTGCTAGTTGCCTCATCTTGCTCCAGGTCGCTGGGGTTAATGAGTGTCCTCTCCGAAGGAGCCTATTTGCCGGAGATTGACAATACACCCGCGATTGGGGGAGCGAACATGGCGCTTGCGAGATTGAACTTTCTCGACAGAACAGAGGAGGACCTTGTACACGAGAAGAGCCTGGAGTGCCTGGAAGAGATCGGGGTGCTGGTGAGGAGCGGCTCCGTACTGAGCATGCTCGGGAAGGCCGGCGCATCGGTCGACCTCAGGACCGGCATCGCGAAGATTCCTGAGTCGCTCGTGAAGGAAGCTCTCGAGCGGGCACCGAAGCGGATCCGTCTCTGCGCGAGGAATCCGAAGCATGATCTCCCGATTCCGGTCGAGAGCTGGCCGTTCGTCTCGACTACTGGCCTGGGAGTCTATGTCAAGGACATGGACACTGGTCAAACTCGGCCTTCGACTGCGAGCGACCTGGCGACATTCGTGAGGCTGGGCGACGCGCTCGATCCCGTGGACTTCGTTTGGACCTCGCTCACCGCGGGCGATGTCCCTCAAGCCTCGCACAGCCTCCACGAGCTCTGGATCACCTTCCAGAACTCGTCAAAGCATGTCCAGGGCGTTTCCGTCAGCAGCGCGGAGGACGCGAGGACTCAGGTGCAGCTCGGCTCGCTTGTGGCTGGGGGTTCTGAAGAGCTCAGGAGGAAGCCGATGTTCTCCGTCATATGCTGCTCCATCGCGCCGCTTTCGTACGATGTGCACCATGTTGAGGCGATGGTCGAGTTCGCGAGGGCGGGCGTGCCCGTCGTGGCGATGACCATGTCTCTTTCGGGAGGCGCAGCTCCTGTCACACTTGCTGGCACGATAGTGAATGGCAACGCGGAGAACCTCGCGAGCTTGGTCATAACCCAGTGCGCAGCACCAGGAGCCCCTCACATCTACAGTTCGTCCTCAACCCCGATTGACATGAAGACAGGGGCGATCAACTACATGGCGGTGGAGCATCCGCTGATATGCGCCGGGTTCGGCCAGATGGCGCGGAGATATCGTCTGCCCTCTCTCACAGGTGACTGGGATGTCAATGACAAGAAAGCCATCGGCATACCGCACAGTATCAGTGAGGAGATAGGCATGGCCCTCTCGATGATGAGCGGCACGGACCTTGCCTCGGGCATGGGCGGTCTGGACGCAGTCAAGGGCGCTTCGCTCCCCCAGCTCGTGATCGACGCCTACGTCTGGGAGAACGTGAGACCGTTCATGAGAAAGATCCTGATAGACGAAGAGAGGATCGCCCTCGACGTCACCAGGCAGGTCGGCCACGGAAATACCTTCCTCACGCATCCGCATACCCTGAGGAACTTCAAGAAAGAGCTGCATTTCTGGGACAGGTCGAAGCTGGCGTGGGAGGCCACCTTCTCTGATAGGATGGTGCCGGACGCAAAGGAAGTCGCCAAGCGGCTCTTGAGGGAGCACGCAGTGGAGCCTCTCGATCCGGAGACCGTCAAACGAGGAGATGATCTCATTCGGGATTGCGAGAGACGGTTCGCTCAGTGATTGTTTCGTAACTTCTCCTGAGCAGGATGTACTGCTTCGAGCGGTCTTGAAGAATCATGTCGATGGCCTGAGTGGACACGTGACGCGCGGCCGGAAACGACGCTGCTGCAAGGCACTCGCTTTCACGAAAGCAGTTCACAGTGCCACGTAGCCACCATCGACGAGCATGGCTGAGCCAGTGACGAATGACGCTGCGTCCGAAAGCAGCCATGCCACGGCCTGCGCGACCTCATCGGGCCTTCCGAGGCGTTTCATCGGATGGAGGTCTTCCACGTGTTTCCTCATCTCGGGATTGGTGCTAGTGCCTTCTCGCTCAAGCATCGGCGTATCGATGAAGCCCGGGCACACTGCATTTATGCGAACTCCTTTGGTCGCATACTCGATTGCAGCCACCTTGGTGAGCCCCAATACACCATGTTTTGCGGCGACATATGCTGACGCGCCAGGATAGCCTATCATGCCGAACGTCGAGGCGTTGTTCACGATGGAACCCCCGCCGTGTGCAAGCATCGCGGGAATCTCATGCTTCATGCACAAGTAGACGCCACTGAGGTTGATGTCGATCACTCTATCCCATGTATCCTCGGGATATTCGGTTGTGAAGAGGTTCGCGCCCTCGATGCCCGCGTTGTTGAAGGCGCAGTCGAGGCGGCCGTAGGAATCAACCGTCGTATCGACCATCTGCTTGACGTCTCCGCTCTTCGACACATCGCACGCGATGAAAATGATCTCTCCGCCTGATTTCTTCGCCATGCGAGCGGTCTCCTCACCACCCTTCACATCCACGTCACATGTCGACACCTTCGCTCCTTCGCGAGAGAAGCAAAGCGCTGCCGCTCGTCCGATCCCAGACCCGCCTCCGGTCACGATTATGACCTTGTTCTCGAGCCTCGAAGACATGATAGCACCTCGACGTCCACAGCTACCGGATGTGAAGGACGTATGCGAGGCATCTAGTTTTCGATATGCGGTGCCAGCAGACGGTGGAGCCTTTCTTAATTTCCAGGAGCCCTGAAGATTCGGCAGCGAAATCAAGGAATTCACTGAGAAATCTGGAGCCCAGGCTGTTCAATCAAATGAAAAGGAGATTAATCGGTTTGATAATCGCTAGAATAAGTGTTGATCAAGGGTTTGAAAGAGTAGGCTGGTTTGCCTACTTCTTCATTATCTTCATCCAGCCGCCGCTCTCGTAGACTGCTAGCCTTCTCTTCGAAAGCGTGGCCTTGAACTCGTCCCAGTCAATAATCTCGAGGCGCGAGTTCCTGCCCTTCGTGAACTGGATGCCATTCGTCCCCTTCACGCGGCCCGGCTTGATACCCTTCTTCTTCGCGATCTCCATCGCCTTCTCGACAGATATCGGTTCCATGACCATTTTTCTATCCCTCCGAGTGCATTCTGGCCATGCCATCCAGACATGGTCCAGCATATGTATCACAGTGGTTGATATTTAAGACTTTGCGTATGCTGGCTCGGTTTTCGGGCATGTCTGGCTCTCGTCGATTCGCGCATTCGATGATCCTGAGGCAGCGAATCTGGCTCCATGAATGGCCGCACGAGGGGGTGCAGCCAGCTCTATTCGAACGAAAGCCAGTCAATCCGTGGGGAAGCCAAGCTCGTTCTCGGGAATCCCCTGAGAGATGCCGTGCTCAATGGCTTCCTTCCAAGTGGACCTATCTTTCCGAGAGATTTCGAATTGCCTGTCGTTGTACACCACGATAATCTTCTCCTGTTTCCAGAAGTGAGCGTACCATCCTCTGAGGACGTGTCGCTGCAGACCATCGATCTCTTTTCTTGAGCACTCCACATCATAGATGTGCCATCTGCCCAGGTGCCCCTCATAGTCCACTGGGATTCCGTCCTTCGTGATCTGAGCTCTGTAGACCTTGAATCCGTTGATGATCGTGGGATCATCCAATCCTTCTGCAATTATGCTCCCTTTGAAGTCTGCCATTAGCATTGCACCATACCGATATGATTCTTCAAAGACACTATTCTTGTGAGAGGTTTTAGTACTCTTTGTCTTGATCACGAGCGTTCATTATTCCCATCGCTCAAGAAAGTCACGGGGGACAGAGTTGTGCAGTCGAGGCCGGATTGGCAGGGCCAACGGCAACAGCTTGAAATAACAAGAGCGCACAGTTACTATGGCACCGAGAAAAGATGCGAGGTTTTCCTGTCGCTTCTACTCGATGGGGACTCTCTTGCGTCCCGCTCCGGTAGCAGGAGGAAATGTTGGCAGAAAGGGAGTTCAGCGTGAAGCTGGCGAACAAACCGGGGGAGCTTGCGAAGGTGACAGAGGCGCTGCACAAGGACGGCGTCAACATCAGGACCGTTTCGACTGAGCCGCAGGCTCAGGTGGTCAGGATAGTCACGACGGATCCCGAGAAGAGCAGGGCATCCCTCAAGCGGGCGAACCTGGAGTTCTCCGAGAGGAACCTCCTGGTGGCGAAGCTGGAGGACAAGCCCGGAGAGCTGGCGCGGATTTCCAGAGCCTTGGCGAATGCAGGCGTCAACATAGACGCCGCGTACATGCTGGACAAGGACTCGAAGCACGTGCATGTGGCGCTTGCCGTCAGCGACGAGCAGAAGGCGAAGAACGTCCTGAAGCTGTGACGCTAGACCGGAGCGCGCACGAAACCTATTTCTTTGCTCTTCTTCTCTTTTTATGTTGTCTTCACGAAATGTAATATAATGACGTATTGTAATCGGAGTGGCCGATGAGTCTTTTCGGTTCATCTGGCGTCAGAGGTGTTGTGAACACAGAGTTCACGCCTGAGCTTTCTGCGATGATCGGCATGGCCGTAGGGAGTAGCGCGAAGCGCGTTGTCATCGGAATTGACTCGAGGACCTCCGGCCCCATGGTCGAGGCAGCCGTCTCGAGCGGGCTCATGGCTACGGGGTGCGATGTGTTTGAGGCAGGGCTCATCACCACGCCAACCCTTGCCGAGGCAGCACGGACGATGAGCTGTGGTGTGATGGTTACCGCGAGCCACAATCCTCCGGAGTACAGCGGAATCAAGCTCTGGAATCCTGACGGTTCTGGATTCGGTATCTCGCAATCAAGGCGAATCGAGAACATCATCGAATCAAGGAAGTTCAAGCTCAAGCCCTGGGACGAAGTGGGCAGACCTCATGCCTTCCCGGGGGCGGTGGAGAGTCACGCATGTCGCATCTTGTCCGGCGTCGGAAGGTCGAAGCTTAAGGTCATTGTCGACTGCGCGAACGGTCCCGCATCCACAATCACGCCGATCGTGCTCCAGCGGATGGGCTGCAGGGTCATCACGATCAACTCGAACCCAGATGGCCACTTCCCGGGAAGGATGCCGGAGCCGAGTGATGAGAACCTCGGAGATCTCAAGAATGCTGTTGTCTCGATGAAAGCAGATCTCGGAATCGCCCACGATGGCGATGCCGATAGAATGGTCGCAGTTGACGACAAAGGTGTTTTCTTCGGAGGAGACCAACTTCTTGCTCTCTTCGCGAGGAGATACGCAAGGAAGAAAGCAGTGGTCACTGTCGATGCCTCAATGGCCATAGACGACTACATCGATGCGAAGGTCTCGCGCGTGCGCGTTGGAGACGTCTTTGTGAGCGAGGAGGTGAAGAGAATCAGGGCGGAGTTCGGCGGAGAACCGTCGGGCACATGGATCTTCTCCGACCAAACCTTCGGTCCTGACGGAATCCTCGCCGCTGCCAGATTGGTTGAGATTGTTGGCAAGAAGAAGCTCTCGGAACTCAGGAAGAAGATACCTAGGTACCCAATCCTTCGCGACGCAGCCAAGTACGATCCGAAGAACAGGGTAAAGGTGCTCAAGGCAATCAAACGAGAGATGAAATCGATGGAGTGCGAAGAACTCCTTACGTTGGACGGCTTCAGGCTTCAGTTCGAAGATGGATGGGCTCTCGTCAGGCCGTCTGGTACCGAGCCGAAGATCAGGTTCTTGTCCGAGGCCAGGACCGAG
>Ga0315314_1003321_pt1 | contig 12638 bp, 10 predicted proteins | sample TDP9_MG_FD_203631 | JGI IMG/M metagenome (GOLD analysis project Ga0315314, IMG submission 203631) | Freshwater sediment microbial communities from Lake Towuti, South Sulawesi, Indonesia - TDP9 | ecosystem: Environmental > Aquatic > Freshwater > Lake > Sediment | place: Indonesia: South Sulawesi...
AAGAATCGGCGAATCGGTTTCGGTACTGAGGTTAGAAGGCGCATAATTCTGGGCACCTACGCACTGTCAGCCGGATACTATGACCAGTACTATCTGAAAGCCCTTAGGGTTCGAACCGTCATCCGCAGAGACTTCGAGAAGGCGCTCAGGCAATTCGATGTTCTCATCGAGCCTACAATGCCTGTCCTGCCTTTCGACATGGGCGAAAAGATTGAGGACCCGTTAACGTTGTACATGTGCGACATACTCACAGTCCCAGCGAATCTTACCGGTTACCCGGCTATCTCCGTGCCCTGTGGCTTCATCAACGGGCTGCCAGTTGGCCTACAGATAATGGGGAAACCTTTCGACGAAACCACAGTCCTGAAGGTGGCATACACCTTCGAACAGAATACGAACTACCACGAGAAGAGACCAGTCCTGTAGGACCGCTCCGACCATAGGCTCGTCGGGTTCTCATATTCTGGAACAATGGTAAATCTCTTAAATGAGAAGCGAAGAATCGATAGTAGACTCAGGCTGGATTCGAGTTTGAATCAGGGTGCATCTGTCTCTCCAAAGAACTTCGTCTTGCGAATCACGAAGGAAGAATGGCTTAGACAGGTCTTCAGGACCAAGAAATACTGCCCCGGCGTTCCTAGAAGGTGGGAAGAAGGCGGCGTATTTCTCTTAGCCCGTAAGGCTGAGGAAGGAGATTCCTTCATCGGCTACGGGGTTCTGGACAGATTTGTTAGGAAAGACCTTCTTCCACCTGATAGAAGGCAGGAGTGCGAGGAGATGGGCTGGAAAGGCGAGCTCGTCTTCAGCGAACTCTACAGGTTTGAGCCTCCGGTTCCAATCAAAGTTACGGTTCTAGGCGGCACAAGCGTCAGGGGAAGATGCTTCCATGGCTACCCACTGACCGACGAACAGGTTAGGTCTATATTGGACACAGCCAAGCAGAAGTCCAGTTTCCTCAAGATCGACTGAGAAACCCAGAGGCCTATGCCTAGGCTGCGAACTCGGCAGAATAGCGCAAGAAGACAGGTAGACGCGCCTGTTGGTGAACACCCTCTCCTTCAAGTTCTAGGCATTCGCGATGAGTTATCTTGCCGAGGATAGTCCCCTCTTTCATGGAACCTGCTGGTTCATGTTTATATCTCTGAAGTAAGTTATCTCTGATTGTAGTAGGAAACCAGAAAAACATGAAGGAGGATTGTGAATGGAATATCCTGGAAAAAGTCAGGGCATGAGGAAGAGATGGCTTGTTGCGATTCCGATTGCGATTCTCTTGTTCGCGGTGGTTCTAGTGCTGGCAAGAGGGGTGGTTATAGTTCCCGCTGGTACCAGAGGAGTCGTCCTCACTTGGGGGTCTGTCACCGGGGTCTTTGATGAGGGCTTACATTTCATAACTCCAATAGCCCAGACCGTTGTGTTCATGGATGTGACGATACAGAAAGCGGAGACATCTGAGTCGACGGCGTCTAAAGACTTGCAGGAGGTCACTACGACAATCGCTGTCAACTACCGTTTAATGCCTGAGTTCGTTGGGGAAGTGTACAAGAATCTCCGGCAAGAATATGAGCTCCGCGTGATAAGTCCCAACATTCAAGAGAGCATAAAGGCAACCACTGCCCAATTCGAAGCGGAAGAACTGGTCACCAAGAGAGAGTCTGTCAAAGCGAGTTTCATGGAGATATTGACCCATAGACTCGAGGAGTACCACATCGAAGTGTTGTCTGTGTCCATCGTTGATTTCCAGTTCTCGCCAGAGTTTGCCAGAGCCATCGAGGCGAAGGTCACAGCACAGCAAAGGGCGCTTGAGGCCAAGAACAAATTGGAGCAGATCAGATACGAGGCTCAACAATTGGTCATACAGGCGGAAGCAGAGGCCAACGCAACGTTAGCAAGGGCAGCTGCGCAGGCACAGGCGATAAATGTGATCAAGCAAGCTCTCACTGGCGATTACCTACAGTACATGGCGATACAGAGATGGAACGGGGTATTGCCATACTTCCTCGGTGGCCAAGCGATGCCGTTCATACAGATCCCGACCAACATCACAAGCAACCCATAAGGAGAGGCATATCTCGTTCCTCTCCTATTTTTCGCGCTTCCCTTATGGAGATCTGAGCCTTTACTGCTGAGGAGCGAACTGGGCAAGTCTGGCACGAGCTGTTGGTGAGGTATGTTTCAATGCACAATCGCCGAACGCGTATGGCAACAAGATTCTTTCTACTTGAGGTAGAAGATTTTCAGGCTTTCCAGCGCTTTCAAGTAGCGTATGAATATTGTCTTATATAGACTCTGATCAGCGCTAGGTTCGAAAACCCTTTGCTGCGGGAAGATATTTTTTCTAGCATCATCTAGGGACTTATATCGGCCCAGGCCGGTGAAAGCTGCCAAAGCTGCTCCCACGGTCGTGTACTCCTTCTCTTCTGTGACTATGACTGGCAGACCTGTAATGTCGGCTCGAATCTGGTTCCATAACAGGTTTTTCGAACCGCCTCCAACAACCCGAAGGCCCTTAACATCGAAGCCTGTTGCCGCAGTCAGAATTCGGAGCGCGTGTTTCAGCTGGAGCGACAAGCCTTCTAACGCAGAGCGAAGTATCTGCCCTCTTGAAGTTCTCAGCGTTAAGCCAAGTATGGTGCCCATCGTTCCATACTTCTTTGCAGGACCGCTTTCCTTGACGAAGCTGGGTATGAATGTGACGCCGTCTGATCCAGGGGAGACTCTTGCGGCCTCTTCGACCACTACATCGTATTTCTCGCTTCCCATTTGGGGGAAGACCTTGTCGAGAACCCATTCAAGAACACCTGAGCCCATCATGAGCAACTGAGGATTCCACAGCCCGGGCTCAACATCGGCCTCGACTGTCAGTCCATCTTCGAAGGCTTTCCGGCTAGGTTTGAAGGCATCCGCTCTGACACCGAGGATTTCCCATGTGCCACTGGAAAGCATGGCTTCGGACATCTTGGCTCCTGAACCGAAAAAGGCAAACTGCGTGTCATGTCCGCCGGCCAGCACTGGGATTCGGGACGGGACGCCCCACTGCTTTGCAGCCTTCTGGGTAACGTAGCCAACTGTCTCGCCGGGTTCGCGCCAGTCGGGAAAGAAGCTGGGATCTAGACCGGCGAGCTCCAGCATGGAAGAAGACCAGTCTCTTTTCCTCAGGTCCATTGCCATCATGGTAGAGGCAATCGTCGGATCGATGTGAGATTCGCCTGTCAGCCTATGTGCAATCAGGCCGGGCATCATAAGCCATGTGTAGGCGTCCTCCAAAGCCCCGGGCACATTCTCTCTGAGCCAGATCAGTCTGAGAAGCGTGTTGAACGGCAAAAGCTGATATCCCGTTGTCTGGAAGATCTCCCAGGGTGAAATCCTTTCAGAAATCCTTTTGACGGTCTCTTCTGTTCTGGGACACTGCCAAGATATCGCAGGATAGGTGAGTGTTCCATCTCGTCTAACTGGCGCTCCGTCTGCTCCCCACGTAGTAACAGTCACAGCCTTTATGTTTCCGGGATCGACTTTTTTCGAAATCTCCCTTGCTCCTTCGCTGAGTTTGCGTATGATCTCGTCCAGGTCCCATATGAGCCATGCCGCTTTCCCGTGGTTCTGAACTTTGGGCGCGTTGGGGCGGCTTGCATGTGCGACTATCTTACCTTCCGGGTCAACGGCTACAGCCTTAAGATTGGTTGCCCCACAGTCTAGAACCAGCACAACCTCTTCACGTCTAGCGGCCATCATGAAGCGTGCCCATATCTAGGTTCGCGGTTGCGCTATTTCTCGGTTTTGATCGGCTTTTGTCTCAGAAGCTAGAAATGGGACTCTGTGCACTATGGCTTCGTAGAGGAGATAGCCTCCAAATATGCTAACAAAGCCTTGAATAAGGTTGAAGATTGCCACATAGGGGGCCATTGCGACCGCCACGACGAGAGGCTGAGCGTAGTACAATGTGAACACAAGCAGGTTTGCCAGAGCCATCACAAGAACCCGTACCGCAGAGCCGAGCGCGAATGAGACGGGTTTGGTTAACCTACGGTTTCTCTTCAAGCCGAACAAGCCCAGGGACATTCCGAAGATGGTCGAGAACTCCGCTAAGGCCTTCATCGCCGGGCCTACCATGTCTCCGCTACGGGCGAGGATGGCGAGAAAAGCCACAACAGACGTGATCCCGCCAGACTTTAGCCCGAGAAGAAGCAGTGACAGCACAATTGGGATTCCTGTGAAGTCGAATTTGAGGACAGGCATCCAGGGGAAGGGTATCTTCCACCCGGAAAATTTCAGGGTATAGTCAAAGACCACGACAAGCGCGCCAAGAATGGCGATTCTCGTCAAAGTCCTCGTAGTTACTTTCAATTCCGGTCCGCATAAATTGTCAGCTTTGGAATATTTAAGGTATCTACTCATAAATGAGTAAGCGCCTCGGCAGATCATCCTCTCATCATGGTCTCAGCTATTGATGTCTGTGTCCCTTCCAGCGGCGTTTGCAGGCACCTTCGCCCATGTACCCAGAAACCCGCTTTAGAACAGTTACAGCGGACTTAAGTAACAGTTTCCTTTCCCATTTCTGGATAGGGAATGAGGTGAAGGTACCTTTTCTGTTCGGTTAATCCCGCGAAAGACCCTATGAGAACCAGAAGGACCCCACAGACTGTCAAGGAAGATCGCAAGCACGCATCTCATTCCCCTTTTTTTCTCGATGAGGCTTCTCGCCCGTCCTTTGGCTTTTTCTAGGAAACTTTAGGACTGAAGACGGACCTCGCTTCACACGAGGGGATTGTTTCAATGAGGAATCTTCTCCGGCTACCTCTACAGTCCCAAGTCTTGACTTGCAGCCTGGATTCCCCTTAGTGCTATCTCAAAGAACTCCTCCTTCGGGATTCCCAGTTCTTCGCACAGGGCTATTCTCTGCCTGTCTGCTCCTCTGGCGAAGTCTTTGTCCTTGAACTTCTTCTGAATGGTCGCGGGTTCCACGTCTTTTGCTTTCTTGGCGGGCATGACCAACGCGCAGGCCACTATCAACCCTGATACGGCGTCGGAGGCGATGAGAGCCTTCTCCAGGTTTGTTTCAGGCATCACGCCGCTGTGTTCGTAATTGTGCGCTTTTATAGCCTTCAGGACCTCTTCTGGAACCTTGCCCTTTAGAACATCTTGCGCGAGGACTCCGTGTTTCTCGAAGTTGCTGGCAGTCCGTTCGTAGTCTATGTCGTGAAGCAGCCCAGTCAATCCCCAAAGGGTCTCGTCCTCACCCAAGTGCCTCGCCAAGAACTTCATTATGGCTTCAACGGCAAACATGTGGAGGAGTATATTGCGCCGGTTGATGTTTGCCTTTAGTAGCTCAAGTGCTTCTTCTCGGTTCAAGGTTGACCACCCATTCTCCTGAGCCTTTCGTGCCTAGAATAGTCTTTAAGGTTAGACTGCCCGTTTATCTGCTTTGTTCCTCTCTGCCGGATAGAGAAAAAAAGAAGGGGGGGTGCTGAGATGTCGGGCTTCGGCGACCAGGCTACATTAGCCTGTCGAGCACGTAGTAGAAGATGGTGGAGAAGGCTTCGATCATTGCCACTGCGAGGATTGAACCGAAAACTTCGCCTGTTGAGACATAGGTCACTAGCAGAGCCACTGGGTCAACAACTAGCCTATAGACAAGAGTCTTCTTGACAGAAACCCTACGGGAACGACGTGGAATTGGCGAGACATCAGCTCCACACCCTGAACTTGCCTAGACGTCAGCCTCCAATCAGTATTTAAGCCTTGCGTCTGGAGGTTCTGTTACCTTTACGATTGATTAAGCTGTTCTGTTCAGGTGTTACCTTTCGGTTGATAGATAAGGCTGTAAGAATCGGTTAATACGAGATTATTCGTTTTAGAAACTTATTCTGACTCACAGATTCTCTTTAAAGCATTTGCGAAACGTATTAAATCGCTAGGTCTACATACGATTGAGAGGTGTTTTGGATAATCTTCAGGAAAAAGAGCTTTAGGTGCATCTCCTATTCTTCCTTCTCTAATTGCTTTTTCCATTTCTTCTTTTGTTCCATGATAGCCTTCGACAAATGTTAATGCAACTCGATAGACATGATAGTGCCACTTATGAATACGTATTGTAACATGCGCGTGTCGATCTTGACGTAAACCAACTATATCATCTAAATGCAAGATTTCCTCTTGTTCACTCATCTTCTATTCCCCACTTATTAAGTGGAAACAGAAGCTTATAGTTTTTTCTTGGGACGCATTTTGGATTATTGTCAACCACCTGTTCTTTCCTTCGACTTCTACTCCGCATTCTTCCGCTGGAGTTCTACCATCTAAGCTTTCATGTTCTCTAATGTAGTTGTGATACACCTGATAGCCTTTGAGCATTGGTGAGTCTTCTTTCTTTAACCCTCTTATAACTTTCTCCATCTCTGATTTCTCCGTTGAACCGTTCGTTTTTGTTGTTGTTCATATCTCCCTTTATCTTGATGTGTCTTATGTGTTCGATTCTCGGCTTCGTGTTTGCCCAAAACTACTTCTTGTAGGCATCGTGGTAAGCTGGAAGACCATCAGTTATCAGGGTCATATGCATGGATAAGGAGAGAGGAGATTCCTGCGCCTTAGAACGGTCTATGTCCTATCTTACGTACTTGTAGTATCTGTATCCGCAGTCGTTGCTTTCCTTTCCTATGCAGTCCAGTGCAAATTCGTTTTTGGGCGGGATCACGCTTTCGTGCGGTCCAAGTCTCTCTTCATGCAGGTCTTCGTAGAGGTTCATCGGTATTTTCTGCCTTTGGCTCAGCTGTTCCATTAACCCTATTTTCCTGGCGACTTCCCTATACTCAGGTTGAACGATGAAGCTGCACACTATCGCGCTGCTCCCGCTGCCGTAGGAGCCTATGCCAAGCCTCTTTGCTTCCAGATCACCATCTCTCGTCTCAAAATGGCTTGCCACGCCCAGCCAGACTGAGGCGGTGTAGGAGTTGCCGATGAGGCTCAGCGCAGTCAGAGAGTCTGTAACCTTCTCTTCGTACTCTCGTGTGAATTCCTTGGTCATCGTGAAACGCTTTCTGAACTCCTTGTAGCCGTCTGATATGTAGAACTCCAGATCAGATAGACCTTTCCTCTCAGGCTCTTGACCTATTTCCTGAGCGATTTTGCTCCATATCGGCAGATTTCTCCAGTCGTGAATCAGGAAAGAGGCGAAGGCGTACTGAACCATCTTGGGAAAGGGGGAGTGGAATGAGATTAGGTCTGTTTTATCAACCAAGCTGTCTGCAGGCGATTTGAGCACTCCAGAATGCAGCATGTTCTTCTTGTACGCATCGGCGGCGATCCTCATGTCTCTCAGATAGCAGCCTACAGAGTACTGCCCGTTAACGACGGCGGTTGTCCGTTCGATCGGTCGGAAAAAGTCCCTGTCGTCCACAGTGCCAAAACCAGTGAACTCAGGTTCGTAGACCATCAGGCGGGGGTCCTCCTTAAGAAGCAAGGCGACGGCTGCTGCCCCTTGGGTTGGCTCGCCAGATGAGTTCAACTCGTACTTAGCGATATCGGTGCCCACAACAATCGAACACCTAGACTTGCTCCAACCAGAGGCGATGTAGGCGAGACGATCGATCATAGCGTAGGTTGCCCCGACACAGGCAAACTTCGTCTCCGGCGCCCCTACATGATCAAAGCTCCCACTACCATATACTTGCTCAAGCATACCTTGGACGTAGCATGATATTGGCTTGGCGGCGTCAGGTCCAGACTCAGTAGCCACATGCACAAAATCCAGGTCCTTAGGCTGAAGGTCATTCTTCTCTATGATCTTCAAGGCAGCCATTGCTGCCATTGTGGCGGCATCCTCATGCGCGTCGGGGATGGACAGTTTCTCTATACCTAGGCCTTTCGTAATCTTGCTGGGGTCTATTCCGCGAGCCTTAGCCATGTCTTCCGCGTCTACGTAAATCTTGGGCACATGTGCGGCGATGTCATCTATGCCAACTTTTCTTTCCATAAGGCTCACCCCAGTCGAAGGCGACGAGGCGCTTTACACGTTGCATGAATCCAGATATAATATTTTCGAGAGATTCGGCATTCTCTTCCCTTCCAGAGCCTTGGAAGCGCGCTGCTTTGCCTGGAAGGCGACATCATCGGCAACCTTCTGCGTATACTTGGCCATTTTTGTTACCTAGGCTCGCGCCATTTGCCCTAAGCCTGTCTCCGGTAGTCGCCGTTCTGCTATGTTTGCTATAGGATCTTTCCGTTTTTCATCACTAGCTGCTCGGTGTCTGGCAGTTCAATTGTTGCACTCGGATGGGTGACGAAGTCCCAGTGCATGCAGGATTTTGAGGTGCCTCCGTAGCCTAGATTGGAGCCGAAGGCGACATGGACAGAACCACCCATCTTTTCGTCTGTCAGGATGTAGCCAATAGCCTTGTCGATCGCAGGGTTGCAGCCTATGCCCAGTTCGGCGATGTTTGTGGTTCTGACTTCCTTTTCCTTCCTGTCGATCTCTAGGCACCTTTTGAAGGAGTCGATCATCTGGTCGCCGTTGACCTTCGCAGTGCATTCGTCGAGAAGCAGTTTTCCTTGCTCAAAGTGCAATGTAGCATCTTTGATGATCTTATTCGTGAATCTATCTATAGTTATGGGGCAGTGGAGGGTTCCTTCGCCGAAGGTTTCATAAGGTGCGACAAAGACCTCTCCAGCCGGCAGGTTGTTGCCCAGATCACCCATTAGAATGTCTTGGTCGTCGACGACGCCGTCGTCCTCGTTTACGCGGCGTTCCCTAATCTTGCACGTAAAATCGCTCCCCTTTCTATCGGTCACATGAACAATGCCCGCTTCCCTCAGGCGTTGAGCCAGCTTAGAAGTGTTCTCTTTGAGGGTTGAAGCAGAGACCGTCATACCTCCAATGATCAACCTCTCAAGGTCGCGGTAGTCGATCTTGTAGAAGCGTGCAGCCTCAGGCGTCGGCCAGCCCGCGTAAGTCCACTTCTTGCCTACACCTTCATCCTCGCCGTAGAGCACCTTCCTTACGGGGACGTTTGCCTTGGTCCTCGCGGCTATCTTCTCCCTTGGAAACTTTGTCTGGATCTCTGGGTCTCGGAAAGGCTCAACCACGATGTGAGCGTCGCACTCTTTAATCGCTCCTAGGTAATGTCTGGGGGTTACCTCAAGGATCTCTGCGGAGACTTCCCCATAAATCCGTTCAGAGTAGGCGTCGCTTGTCGCCATGATCAAGGGATGGGCGCCCTTTCCGTAGCATAGGATCCCGACCTCTTCGAGAAGCTCTTGGGCGTGAGTTCCTCCCCGTATGATGACGGCTTCCCCGGTCTTAAGGTTCATGCCAGTCACAATGGCCTCGGCACAATTCACAATCTTGTCTCTAGTGATCATCCGGACATCACCGTCTTAACATTCAGCTAAAGACCTGTAGATGGATAAATGCCTGCTGGGTTTTTATGCTTTGAAGGTCCTGCACGAAGAGGTAGTGCTCATCCCGGGCCTTGGGGATGGCCCATAGAGCTTTCTGCCCTTTCCGATGTTCCGTTTCTTGATGGCGACGATCGTCCTAGTCAACTGGCGCCTCTTCTTTCTCAGGGTATCTAGGTTCCATGTCCTCTCCTTTCTCTATGGTCCTGCCTTCTATCCCCAATTGTCTGACAATTGAAGAAGCCTTTGTCCAGACAAATCAGCAGAGGCCGGCTGGCCTTATAAGAAAAGATGATCGACCCTCAGATCATCCAATACGACAAAGATACACCAGCCATCAGAAAAAAGTGGTGTGACTCCCAAAAGTGCTAGTGGTACATGAGCTTTTCTTCATACTTTCTTAGGTGCTCGGTGGCCTCATGAGCGTCCATGAAGAGCGAATCAACCCTTTGCACGTCGTCAACGGAGACGGATTCGCGCTTCATAACTTTCGCGTTCTGGGCAGCCAAGCTAAGCAGTTGCACGGTATATCGGAGCGATGATTTGGCTCCTATGTCTGTCAGTTTCTCTAAGGCGTCGTTTTCCAGTGTGACCTTTTCTTCTCTCGCCCTGATTCGGAGGATTTCTCTGATGCTGTCTGCGTCGTAGTCGTGCGTCGCTATGATGACAGATCTGTCGATCAGGTCCAAGGGGAAACCTAGGGGGCTTTTCACGTCTGTTCCTCGGATCGTGGTGATTCCTCGGTTGGTCGCCAAGATGATTATGGGAACTAGATCGCTCTCTAAGGCGCGGCCGAGGAAGCTGAAGGCCTCTAAGTCTAGCAGGTGGCTGTCGTCGACGAAGAGGACGCCGGGATGAATGAAAGCCTTGGCCTCGTCGACCAGCTTCTTCACGGACTCGTCTACCGCTGTCCTGATCTCTGTGTCGATTTCCTTGGTCTCTGCGCCTCCCATGAACATCGAGAAGAGGCCGCCTCCCATCCGGTGACGTGCGTTGATCACGTCCATGTCTGCCAATGTGAGCGTGTAAACGAATTCCTTCTCCTTCAGAACGTCGCCCGCTGGTCTGGGCACCTTTTGGCTCGTGTCAACATCATAAGTCTTGCCCTTGGAACTCTCGAGGCTCAATCCCAGGTTCGCAACTCTACCCGTTTCAGCATCAATCTGGATGACGTTTCCCTCGGTTATCCCCTGCTGCATCAACTGCTGCGCAATAGACGCTCCAGCTTCGATAGTCTTTTCCTGTTTGCTGGTCTTCAAGGTTATCCGTACGCTTTCAGGAACCTTCTGGTAGGGATTGTAGGGGTGAGGCGCAGTCTTTACGTCGATACCAGTGATCTCGCCCTCATACACCTTCCGCATCTCATGAATCTCGACGCCTATGCATTTCCTGATAGCCTCAATGAGGATCTCGGTCTTCTTCCTTTCGCTGCTGTAGACCTCGCTCCCACTCATCTGGATGAAAGGCACGTTAGCTCCCAATTCACGCGATATACCTACAGCGATGGCTGTCTTGCCTGTACCGGGCGGACCCGCCAAGATCACTGTCTTTCCACTCATCTTCCCCTCTTTGATCATTTGAACCACTAGACCAGCTGCTTCGCGAGCCTTTTCCTGACCGACCATACCGTCTCTGACCTTCGCTGCTTTCAGGTTCTCTTCTAGGCCTAGTCCCCGGATATGAGTATGAGCGCCAATCCTCTCAAAACGACTAGCGCCGGCAGGTACCTCTTTAATCTCAGCCGTAAGCAATCCCCCACCTTAATGGAAAAACGGTTTGGAAAAAATAAAGATTGCTGGTGCTAGTACTCTCCTTCCTCAGCGCCCTTCGGCAGCCCCTTTTCCTCCTTGGGTTTCGTAGCCGCTATGACATCGTCGATCCTCAGGATCATCGAGACGACTTCCGTTGCAGACTTGATTGCCTGTTCCTTGACGCTCACAGGTTCAATCACGCCTTGCTCGTGCATGTCAGCCACTCTGCCCGAGAAGACGTCGACTCCCATGGAATAGCCCTTGGGCTTCTCGTGTTCAGCTCTCAGATTGACTAGGATGTCGATCGATTCCAGTCCAGCGTTCTCGGAGAGTATTCTAGGAATAGACTCCATAGCTTCAGCGGAGGCCACGATCGCCAACTGTTCTCTTCCGCCAACCTTCGAGGAATAGGCACGCAGATCCTTCGCGATCTCCGCTTCAATGGCACCGCCTCCAGCCACAACCTTGTTCTTCTCGATCACATCAGCAACTACCGACAGAGCATCCTTCATGGCTCTCTCAGCTTCATCAACCATCCTTTCGAGCCCTGCACGTATGAGCACTGAGACTGACTTGGGATCTTTGCATCCCTCCACGAAGACCATCTTGTCGTCGCCAATCTTCCTTTCTTCCACGAGCCCCGCGTGGCCTAGATCCTTCTCTGAAATGTCCTCTAGGTTCGTGACGACCTTTCCTCCGGTCGCCCTCGAGAGTTTCTCCATGTCTGACTCCTTAGCCCTTCGAACGGCGAGTATCCCCTTCTTTGCCAAAAAGTGTTGAGCCATGTCGTCTATGCCTTTCTGGCAGATGAGCACGTTGGCACCAGTAGCAAATATTTTGTCAACCATCTCCTTGAGCATCTTCGTCTCCTGATCAAGAAAAGCCTTCATCTGAGTTGGATCGCGTATTCTGATCTCAGCGCTGAACTCGGTCTTCTCAACTTCCAGCGCAGCATTCAACAGAGCGATTTTGGCTTTCTCGATACGTTTAGGCATGCCTGCGTGAACCACTTCCTTGTCGAGAATGACCCCTTTGACAAGCAACGTGTCAAGAAGGCTCTTGCCTTCTTTCTTTATGACCTGTACGTTGTCAATGTCAGCCACCATTCTGTCGCCGCGTTTCTCGGCTATCTGTTTCACGGCGTCGATGGCTATCTCAGCTAGATGTTCCCTTGCAATGCCTACAGCCTTGCTTCGCATCGAGGTGGTAGCTACATTCTTAAGGGTTTCTCTATCTTCTAGATCGACCGGAGTGGAAACCTTATCCAGCGTCTCAATCGCCTTCTGAGCTGCTTTTCGATAGCCGCTGACTATGACTGTCGGGTGAATGTTTTGCTCCAGCATCTCCTCAGCTTTCTTCAGTAGCTCTCCGGCGAGAACAACCGCTGTAGTCGTGCCGTCGCCAACCATGTCGTCTTGAGTCTTGGCTATCTCAACCATCATTTTAGCCGCTGGGTGCTCGACGTCGATCTCCTCCAATATTGCAGCTCCATCATTGGTT
>Ga0315314_1003322_pt1 | contig 12636 bp, 14 predicted proteins | sample TDP9_MG_FD_203631 | JGI IMG/M metagenome (GOLD analysis project Ga0315314, IMG submission 203631) | Freshwater sediment microbial communities from Lake Towuti, South Sulawesi, Indonesia - TDP9 | ecosystem: Environmental > Aquatic > Freshwater > Lake > Sediment | place: Indonesia: South Sulawesi...
AGGGATGAAATTCCCATATAGTGAAAAAGTGCTGGAACACTTTCGTCACCCCCGCAATGTTGGTAAGATTGAGGACGCCGACGGTAAGGCAGTGGAGGGCAGCCCGGCTTGTGGCGATATGGTGGCGGTTTACATAAAAGTTGACCCCGAAACCAAGCGCATTACCGACGTCAAATTTGAGTCTTACGGCTGTGCTTCTAACATTGCTACTGGTTCCATTATCACCGAGATGGCTAAAGGTAAGACCCTCGATGAAGCTAAAAAAGTTACGTGGAAGCAAGCTTCGGAAGCTTTAGGAGGGCTTCCACCAATCAAAGTCCACTGCTCGGTGCTGGCAGTAGACGGCTTGCATTCAGCCATCCAAAACTATGAAGAGCGCCACGGCCTGGTTAAAGAACGAGAGACCACAACGGTAGAGGTGGTGCGTAAGCGTCTCAAGAAGGTTATTAACCCCGTAAGCGGATTGAGCTTAGTGCGCACGAACCTGGTTAAAGACATAGAAGTAAAGGATGGAAACGTCCGTGTGGTGATCGACTTGCCTGCTAACCATCAATTTGCTTCTGCCATCAAGGAAGAGATCGTAGATAAAATAGAACACCTTTGGGACGTAAAGAAATTAGTAATTGAGTTCACGGAGTGAAATGTTCTCTTAGCCAATTTCCCTTCTTTCTCTTCCGACGGAGAAAGAGAATTGTTTTCTCCATCTATTGAAATATATCTGCTTGTTAATAGTTCAAACACCAATGGTGTTTAGGTATTTTTTCAGAGACCTTAATACTGTACTTGACAAATCAAAAATTTTATGGCATTATTTAGTTAAAAACTATGACAAAAAGCCAACACATGGTCAAAGACTATAAGCGTTTCAGGTCAGAAGTAAGAAAAGGGTTACATAAAGTTACCATAACCATTTCCGACGAAGCTATCGATTGGTTCTACGAGCTAAGCAGAAAGATGAGAGAGAAAAGGGGCTATAAGTTGCCCCGGTCTTACATAGTAAGGGCGTTAATCAATATCTTCATGAAATTGGACATCAACGTGGAAGGCGTAAGAACAGAGAAGGACCTGGAAGAAAGGATATTGGATGCTATCAGAAAATATTAATACTCAGAAGCCATCATTAATTTTTTTCTTGACTTGAAAGATTGATTTCAATATGAGGAAAGAGGAGGTCATACTATGACCTCGGGCAGGCCCAAACGGACTTCCATTCTGCTCCGGGAAACACAAATTGACTTTTTGATGAACTTGGCAAGAAAGATAGAAAAGGAAGGCCAGAAGAAGATCTCGCGCTGCAAGATTATGGAGGTATTGACTAAGACTCTGACATGCATAAAGCCGGACATAAGTGAGTGTAGAAGCGAGGAGGAAATCGAAAGGGAGCTTCTCAAGTGCTTTAAGAAAGCGGTAAGGGAACTGAAAAGGTGATAAGTTGCTGCGACGAGTCGAATCTGGTATGATTATTTGGCGCAACAGTTGATCGCATATATTTAGGCGGAGGTTGTCAAAGATAACCTTGATTTCCTCCGCTTTTTATTTAGTATTTAGGGGGTAATTGAAATGGCTGAACAAAAGGAAAGAATTGGCTTCGAATTAGGAATGGGGTGGCTTCCTGACTATCCCGATTTTCGGGACTACACGGTCGAAAAAGAAGAGGTTACTCCCAGACTCTTAAGGCTGGGGCAAAAAGAACCTGTAAAAGCCATGCTTAGAAAAGTGGGGGTTAGTGAACCTGCGAGGGTGAGTATACCGACTTCCGTGGACTTGAGAAAATGGTGCCCTCCTATCGAGAATCAAGGTTCCCTCGGTTCCTGCACGGCAAACGCTGGTGTTGGACTAGTGGAATACTATGAGCGTAGAGCTTTTGGCAAGCATATAGATGCATCCAGGCTATTCCTTTATAAAGCAACTCGCAACCTTCTTCACTGGACAGGAGATAGAGGCGCATTTCTCAGGACAACAATGGCTGCCATGGTGCTTTTTGGAGTTCCCCCGGAAGAATACTGGCCCTACGTCATAAAAGACTTCGATAATGAACCCTCCTCCTTCTGTTATGCCTTTGCCCAGGACTACCAGGCGATACAATACTTTCGACTCGACCCTCCAGATAAACCTAAGGATTTACTTTTGAAGGAGGTCAAGTCTTTCTTAGCCGCTGGCTTGCCGTCAATGTTTGGGTTTACTGTTTTCAGTTCTATCGAGCAAACCAAAGGCGACGGAAAAATCCCGTACCCCTGTCGTGGAGAGAGAGTTCTTGGTGGTCACGCCGTTGTGGCAGTGGGATATAACGATGAGATAAAGATTAAGAACACGATTTGTGAAGTAGAAACCACGGGAGCACTGCTTATACGAAACTCCTGGGGCACAGAATGGGGAGATAAAGGCTACGGGTGGCTGCCATATGAGTATGTTCTGGAAGGACTGGCAATAGATTGGTGGTCACTTCTTAAAAACGAGTGGATTGATACAGGGAAATTCGAACTTTAAGCACGGAACAGAGAAATTCCATCTTCTCACAGGGCAGAAGGGAAACTGCACTTTGTAGCAGCAAAGCATAAGCTTTGCTTTCTTCTTTTCGTAGGGGCTCAATTTATTGAGCCCGCTATTTGTAGGCCTATCGCTCTGCGACTACAATCCTCCCACTCGTCTACGCTATTGGGGAGAACTCCTTCACCTTACCCTTAGGGGAGAAGATACAGTGAGGGATAAACCCTTTACCCATAGGGCAGAAGGGAAACTGCACTTTGTAGCAGCAAAGCATAAGCTTTGCTTTCTTCTTTTCGTAGGGGCTCAATTTATTGAGCCCGCTATTTGTAGGCCTATCGCTCTGCGACTACAATCCTCATAATCCTCTCCCCTAAGGGGAGAGGATTGAGCCTGCCCGTGCCTGGCACGAGCCATGGCCAGGGGTGAGGGGTGAACAGCTGAAAAAAACTCAAAAACCAAGGAGGCATTAAGATGGAGCTTTTCCTGAAGCTTTCAGGGATTTTATTAGGCGTGTTAGCAAGGACTTTGATCCCTTATCTGAGAAAAATGATGACTGGTAAGATAAAAAAATTTGATAAAGAGTACTGGCTTACAGCATTGGCTTCTTTTATCTTGAGTTTGATTACTACAATACTTATCTTCCCAAAGTTTGAATTTGTCCAGACAGGGGTAGGAATAGAGTCCTTTATCAGGCTATTCTGTACTGCCTTTGGCTTTGGGTTTGCCTGGAATTCTCTGGTAAACGAAGGAGTCAAATGGGGAGAAAAACAGAAATGAAGAGGTAAAGATGGAAAGAGTAGTCAAGATTCTGAAGCGCTGGCATTATACTATTGGCGCCATTCAGGAGAAGAAATAATGAAGACTATTAGGTATTTATTCCTGGCATTGTTTCTGTCTATTGCTATATCTGGATGTTCGTACTTCCCACAAAATAGAGATGTCCTATTTCAAGCATCAAATATGAATGCTATTTATGCAGGGGTCTACGACGGAGAAATGACCTATAAAGAATTGAGGCGACATGGGGACTTTGGGATAGGCACTTTTAACGGCATTGACGGAGAGTTGTTTGCACTGGAGGGTAAATTCTATCAAATGAAGGCGGATGGGCTATCCTATCCTGTTGATGGTTCGATGAAAACACCATTTGCTGTAGTAACTTTCTTCGAACCCGATAAATCAATATTGTTAGACAAAGCTTCGGACTATAACGACTTGCAACAGTATTTAGACAATGTATTGCCGACAAAAGACATTTTCTATGCTATCAAAATAGAAGGGCCGTTCAAGTATATCAAAGCAAGAAGTATCCCCAGGCAAAATAAACCATATCTTCCGTTTGATGAAGTAGTCAAGAATCAGTTAATATTTGAATTCGATGATGTACAAGGAACCATAGTAGGATTTCGCTGCCCGGCTTATATGGAAGGAATCAATTATCCCGGGTATCACCTTCATTTTATCACTAAAGATAGAAAGGCGGGCGGCCATTTACTTGAGTGCCAGATGCAAAATGCAAAAATTGAAATCGACTATACTTCCGAGTTTCATATGGCACTGCCAGTAAGTAGCCAGTTTATGGAGTAGATTTAGAAAAAAAATAAACAGAGACGCCAGTTAGTAAGTAAATCGCGTAGGGGCGACCGAAATTTATCCCGATGTATCGGGATGGTCGCCCATTAGTTGGGCCGCTGGAGTCCTTACGAATCGCGTAGGGGCCGACTTTAGTCGGCCCGAACCTCCTTTGCACAGTTGAAACCATGCCTCAAATTCTATATAAATATTTGGAAATGTCAATGTATCATTTCATGTTCCCGATGTCTCATCTCTAAGCTACATACCAATTAACCATCCTTGGTTGCAATTTCGGCAAAAAAATGGTATAAATAAATCGAGTGCCGATGTAGCTCAGTTGGTAGAGCAACGGTTTCGTAAACCGAAAAGGGGTAAAAAGAAGGGTAGTAAAAAGATAGACGAAAATCCCAAAACTTCTTGAAAAATCAAGGAGATTTAGGATTTTTTATTTTATGGGACTTTATCACACTTGTATAATTGTATTACTTTTTATCAATTCCCAAGATTTAAGAATTAATTAAAGAAAAAACAATGATAAAAAATACCACATATTCAAGTCTTTCCAAAGATGAGCTATTGCTCATCTCTCGAGCAGAATTTGAAAAAAGAAAGCTTATCACAAAAGATTTTACTCAAAGGGTCTTTGGTGACGCAAAGAAAGCCGCCAATACTGTAGACGGGCTTACAAGAAAGGGGCGATTGATTCAGCTCAAGAAAAGTAAATACATCCTTGTCCCCATCAAGTCCCCCAATGAGCAGTGGGCTCCCAATGCGCTTGTTGTTGCAAGTCTCTGGATGGGTGATATCTCAGGCGTGAAGCAATTATTCATACTGCTCACTCATCTACAAGTGTCGAAGCGAACAGATTATCTTTAGAGCAGGTAAGTGAATTGAGCCTTCTAAGAGGAGTAATGGCTTCAATGTTGACTAAAGACACATTAGAAAATCCTGCTGATTGTGGTCTTTATCGTAATCGGTATTGTAGTAGTAGGGAATAGATTAACAAGAGAAGTTATATTTGGACCACCTTCTAATGAAGATGTTCCAATATTAATGAAAGAATTAGGTTTTGAGAAAATAGGTGGCTGTCTCGGTTTTCCACTCTCTTCCAAGGTAGAGAGAGCTGGGGTGAAGGGAAGAGTTTCTTCTCCCCTAAGGCGAGAGGGTCAGGCCGAGGGGGGCCCCTGAGATTATGAGCAGCCAGCCCCTAAATCCTTACACGAATGCGTATGGGGGTAGTAGGGATGGGGAGGGCTGCGAGATTATCAGCTCTCAACCCGATGAACCGAGGAGTTTGGGGCAAGTTAAGAAGGCGAATCCTACGCGGGGAACCAGACAATACAGTCCATTCCACCTAACCAATTGAGATTAACACAATTGGATTTTTACCTAATTCAGAAAATGGTCTTATACAAAGGCATTCTTATAGAGTGGTTAATATTGACATAACTAGCCATTTCAATAATCCGCGGGGGTTTCATCTTTTTGGGCATTTTCACCAATTGGTGAAAATGCCATTAGAAGGCTCTTGACAAGAATTGAAATCTATGTTATTATATAATCAAATTGGAAATAGCCAGTAATGGTGAAAACCTAACAAGCAGTGAAACGTAGGGGTAGGATAAGAAAATGACCGAAAATGAAATACAACCTAAAATCCAACAGACAATTGAGAATCTTCTCAGGGAAACAGGCTTTGTACAACTGGAACAAATATCCCCCCAACAATGCATAGGAAAATCTCGGATCGATTTGTTGGCAGATGTGCGGGTTAATAGTGAGAATTTTAAACTTATTATAGAAATAAAGTCACCCGGAGAACCAAGACAAGTTAGGGCAACTGTTCAGCAACTTCTGGAATATAAAGAACAATTGAAATACAGCGGCACAGTGAGTGGAATTATTCCCAAAGTCAAAAGCCAAATCTATGGAATTGTTGCTGCACCATATATTACAGAAGACTCAGCAAGGATATGCAAAGAAAACAATATCGGTTACATTGACCTCGCAGGGAATTGTTTTCTCAAATTCAGTAAAGTATTCATTGAAAGAAAAAATTATCCAAATCCTTACAAAGAAAAACGAATTGTCAAGTCCATTTTTGCGCCGAAGGCAAGCAGGATACTGCGAGTTATGTTATCAATTCCCAGAAAATCCTGGCAATTGCAGGAACTGGCAAAAGAAGCAGATGTAAGTTTAGGTCAGGCATATAAGGTGAAAGAGCGCATGCTTAATCTGGAATACGCAAGCGAAGAAAACAAGAACATTGTATTAAAGCGCCCCGAAGAATTACTGGCCAAGTGGTCAGAGGAGTACAGTTTTAAGAAAAACAAACTCTACGATTATTTTAGTTTCGGTGAACCAAGAAATATTGAAGAAAAAATTGCCAATTATTGTGAGAAGAATAATATCACTTACGCTCTTACACTTTTTTCAGGGTTGGCCTTGGTGGCTCCATATGCTCGGTATACTCGGGTATTCGTATATATTAAAGAAAAGGTCCAAGGAGTTGTATCTGCACTCGAACTAAGGGCGGTTGACTCGGGACCAAATATTACAATTCTTGAGCCATATGACGATGGAGTATTTTACGGATTACAGACAGTTGACGGAATGCAAGTAGTGGTAAATATCCAACTTTATCTTGATTTGGCAAGTTATAAAGGGCGTGGCGAAGAATCAGCAAGGTTTTTATTAGACCAAAAGATCAAATCACAATGGTAACAAAAAGCGATTATACAGAACAAGAAAATAGAGCGTGTTTTTCAGTGTTGTTAGAATTTATGACAATACTTGGCGAATTCCGTGAAAATATTGTTGTAGTGGGCGGGTCCGTTCCGCCTTTACTTCTCCCAGATGCAAAAGAAAAACATATTGGGACACACGATGTTGATATAGCACTTGATTTTAAAAATATCAGGTCTGATACATATAGTAGGATTCTTAAAATTCTCGAGAAAAAAGGATATTATCAAAAATCAGAGACTCAACCCTTTGTGTTCTTTAGAGATATTATTGATGAAAAAGGCAGAAAGGTAACAGTCGAATTGAATTTACTGACAGGTGAATATGGTGGAGCAGGTAAAAGCCACAGGCACCAAATTATTCAGGATGTAAAAGCAAGAAAAGCCCGAGGTTGCGATTTGGTGTTTGACAGCGCTATTAAAGTTAGTATTTCTGGGCGACTACCCGGCGGCGCAGATAATGAAGTCAATATCAAAATAGCATCAATTGGCTCATTCTTAGTTACAAAAGGTATGGCTCTCTGGGAAAGCGGCAAAGAAAAGCATGCATATGATATTTATTACTGTTGTAAATACTTTCCGGGCGGGCTTGGAGCTTTAGCCCAGGCTATCGAGCCAATAGCTAATATGAAACTGGCAAAAGAGGGTTTGGGAAAAATTCGCAGTAAATTTGCCACAATAAATTCTATTGGCCCAAACTGGATAGCAAATTTCCTTGAAGTTACTGACGTAGAAGAGCGCGACCGAATAAAACGCGAAGCATTTGAGTTAGTGAATTCTTTAATGGGAAAACTTGGTATTATCTCTTTCGGGGAGGAATAAAATAAGTAAAATGATAAATACCCTAAAACGTGACGGCCATAGAAAGAGGTTAAATTGTGGACGATAGTAAAAGAAAGACTTGAAAGGAAGCCGTTTAGATACATTTGCAGTAATCCATATTCCAAGAACAAGGAGTTGCAAAGAGGATTCATTACTATGGGTATTGGTAATATTCAGGCCGATGTAATCGGAGTCAAAGATATAGGAAATTATTTTCAACCGAAAATTGAAATCATCGCTATTGAAGTCAAGATCAACCTTTGAAATTATAGACAGAGATATGTAGAGGTTTATTACAGAGCAAAACTGATATATAACACAGCATAAAAGGTTTATGCCTAACGGCACTTACCTAAATTTTTGCTTTGCAAAAACTTTTTTCATGCTGAAAACGCTAAAGGATATTTTGGGAAAACATGAGGTAACGAAATATATTGCAAGAGCTAGCTCGCAGTGGTAAGAAAATGGTCAAAAAACGACCGAATGTGAAGCGTTCAAAAAGCCATCCCTTTAGAATTGCTTGAAAATAAAAGGGAATTTGATAAAGCCGACGTAGCTCAGTTGGTAGAGCAACGGTTTCGTAAACCGAAGAGGGGTAAAAAGAAGGGTCGCAAAAAGATAGTCGAAAATCCTGAATCTGCTTGAAAAATCAATGCAATTTGGAATTTTTTACTTTATCGGAGTTTATCACAATTTATCGCATTTTGGCGGAAATGTGGTAACAAAATGGTAACAAATTTGGGTATGGAAAAGAACCCGCGGGACTGTTCTGAATAGAATGAGTTATTGACCGATGGAAATAATTTTGCTATACTTGAGTAAACTTTCGGCAAGAGGAGTAGATAGGGCCCAAAAAGGCAATCTGGGAATGTGCCTAGAAATAAACGATTTTTTGAAAGAAATGACGCGGTACTCAAGTGGCTGAAGGGGCGGGTTTGCTAAAGCGGAAAATCCCCGCCGAAAAATCAAGACATCGACGATAAACACATTCATCACTGTTCACCAATATACACCAATTTGTGCCTCTCATGGACACTTTTTAGACACTTAAAAGACCGGTAAACACGACATGTGGGGTGGTTTTTTATTCTTAAAATATCAAGTTCCCGGAATTCGAAAGCTGTGATAATCTAATGTAAGATAAATGACCAAGGCCCAAAACATTAAGAACTGGAGGCGGCAAAGATGGAAGAAATCAAAATTCCGCGTACTGTGCGCGAGGCTTTAATCGAAAACGAGAGGGTAACAGAGCACTTTGAATTTTCTGATGGCGATGTGTACCTAACAGAAAGAAGGCTTCTTTGCGAAAGAGATAAGGATATATTTCCGTTGAGGTTTTCCAGAATCACGAGCACCCGGGAGCAATCCGAGCGAAACTGGAATAGGGTAAAATGGGGGATTATTTTTGTTCTTGCCGGCATTGTCATTATTGTTCTTATGGGCCAAATAGAGGGGGCTTTCGGTCTTTACCAAGGTGCGAAACCTAAACTTCTCCTTCTCGTTATTAGCGCTATCAGCGCTATTGGCCGACTGGCAGGGAGTTTTGGTCTTTGTCTTGGTTTGGTGTTATTGGTCGTTGGTATCATAAAGAGAAGTTATCTAACAATTTTTCAGGTCTTGCCGTATGGTATGCCTGTGGAGCCACTGCGGGCCGCAGGCGTCATGTTAAAGGGCGAGGACAGGGAGACGGTAACTTCAATAAGACTGAAGGCTTCGGAAAAGCAAGCTGATATGTTCCTCGATTCTCTAAGGCCGTTTATAAAAGATGGCAGGGTTGGTCAGGCGAATTGTATAATGGTGGGGATGGAGGGAAAGCTGCAACAAGGCAGAATCGGGATTGTGGAAACGAGCATAGTAAAAGGGCGGGGCAAGATGATTGCTACTGGACTAATGGGGCCCACTATGGAAGAATCCACAAAGGCTACGGTAACATACGCAAGGTCCAGAGCTGAAAGATACGGAATAGACGGAGACTTTGCCATGAAGAACGACATTCACATACATGTGCCGGAAGCTGTTCCGAAAGAAGGACCCTCCGCAGGAATCAGCATAAAACCTGTGCTTTAATCTCGGTCTTGACCGGCAAGCCAATAGCAAGGGATATGGCGATGACCGGCGAAATCACAATAAAGGGTGACGTGCTCCCCATAGGAGGCATAGAGGAAAAAATCCTGGCTGCATGCGAGGCGGGAATAAAGGATATGATTCTACCACTCGACAATCAAGGTGAGGCAGAAAGATTTCTAAATATCGATGAATGGATAAAGTACTACGAAAAGGAAATCAAAAAAACGGAGAAATCGGGACGTGTGGCACCGGGAGATCTGATGGCAACAGTAGAAAAATACAAAAATAAGAGAGAATTAATAAAGTCCATAAAAAAGAAAAAATTAATAAATCTGCATTACGTTGAGAACCTTGACCAGGTCATTAAGATTGCCTTGGGTGAAGAGGTATAGGTTTTTTGGCCGTAGCTTCAGCAAGCCTCTAACAACCTGTCAAGAAATTTCTTTGCCGATTTTAAAAGTTCAATCTTGTTAATCAAGCCAGCCGTATACGCCCTCCGTAAAAGACTTTCCAGATGCTCGATTTTCAAGTCTATTTCTTTCTCCTCCATCTTTCTATCCTCGGCTTATTTTTGCTCCAAGTACTTATCAACCAGACTTTCAAGACCGTTCCAGAAACGCGCAAAGTTTTTTTCTGTGTTTTGCGTTTTCTCAGAAGATTTTGTTGAAGTCCAGTTTTCCAGTCCTACTCTATACTCTCCATTTATTTCCGACCAATTACCCCAATATTTATTGTTATAAAGGTAAGCGACATATTTGCTAATTTCTTCATTATGTTCTTTATTATATTTCTTAAATTCTTTTGCATGTTTCATAAGGTCGCGATATTTAAGTGCAGAGCTTAAAGCCACTTTTGAGAATTTTGGGTCTTCATTTAGCGGCATAAATTCAAGAGTAAACTTTTCTATGTCTTGAACAAAACGGTGTGCTTCTTTTGATTTTCTCTTCACCGAGAAATCCAAAGATCCATGGCGAGAATGTACTGGCGGATTAAACTCAATGTCTTCAGAGGGGGTCCCTCCAAAAATGCCCCCAAGGTACCCAGGGTGACCCTCACAAGAGCAGCTTGTGTAAAGGAAAGGCAACTCATTCATTTTTAAAACAAGATTATTTATTCCTTTGTCAACATTATCCATGTCAGACTCCAGCATCAACATATTTTTGCGTTTTTCCTCTGCGAAAGAGGTTTGGTTTTTGAAAGGATCGAATAGCTCTTCCAAAATATCGCGTAGTTCTTTCCACATGTCCACCAATAGGTCATCTAGTTCTTTCCAAAATCCTTTTTTTTCAGCCATTTTTATCGAATATCTTAATCAAAGGGGCAATGGATTCAAAACGTGGGATAAGTAAGTATTTAAACTTTTCCCCGAAGCAGGCGGTTTTTTTATTGCCTTTTGCGGCCGTTTTTGCCACAGTAAGACACCCCGAAAGGATGGGAAAGATTTATCAGCCTGGATGATATCTAAGCGCCGAAAGTTTTCCAAGAAGAAGGAGGCCGAAATAATAACTAATATTTGGAAATGTTGTGGAAAAATTATTGAAGATAATTGAAATTGTGAATCAACAAAGAGTTGCGATGAAAGCTCAAAAGTTGTTAAGTGACATCAAAAATAGGTACTTGCTATTACTTCATTTCAAAGGCATTTTGAAATCAAGCTTGGCTTTAGTTATGCTTGATTAGCTGATCAAGTAGCAATAAAAGTGTTCTGCCCATAGCCATAAACAGGCCTTTTTATTTCTAGAAAAACGATTTCGACTTTTGGCAAGAATTACAGATTCTCTCAAAAAACCCAAAGTTTAAGTACTCTATTAATACCTATATATATTTATTCAAGAATAGACAAAGCGACTAGAGAATCGGTAGAAAAAGTAGCCAAAAGATATAAACAGGGCTACGAATTGTTATTCAAAGCCGAAACATTGGGCATAGAAGTTCTTGTGCGTCCCGGAATAGAATACAAAGGCAAATCTAAGAGTTATGAGTTATGGAAAGTTGAATTGACGGGGGTGTCTTGAAAAAATTGTAGAAAAATACGGCAAGCAAATCTTGGAGAACTTGATTGGGAAGGATAAAAATATTTGGGATGCATAGGACTACCTGAATTTATTTTTAATCCCGTTTTACGTTTTTTTATACTGTGGGAAATATAGTCTACTATTGTATTTATTTAATTTAGAAAAACTATTGGACGGTAGTTTTTACTAAAGTCCCTTCAAAATTCTCCTTTCCATCTTCTGAAAAAAACTTTTTACTTACCCCTTGACAAAATTTTAGTTATATGCTATATTATTAGTAAAACGGTCATATTACTAATCTTTACAAATAGAGGTAAAAACAATGAAGCTTTCTACAAGAGCACGTTATGGTGCAAGGGCAATGTTGGAATTAGCTCTCCATTACGGTGATGGGCCAGTTTTGGTTAAAGACATTGCTAAGAATCAAGAAATCTCAAAGAGGTACCTTGAACACTTGATTGTTTCTTTGCAAGCCGTTGGATTGGTGAGAACCATGCGGGGTAAAAAAGGTGGATGTATTTTAGCTAAACCTCCTTCACAAATTAGACTCGGCGAGGTTGTAGAAACTCTAGAAGGCTCAATATCGCCAGTAGATTGTATAGATGACAGTAAATTATGTCCAAGAACAAAACTATGTGTGACGCGGGACATTTGGATGAAGATGAAAGAAGCGATTATAAATGTTCTTGACTCCATAACTTTAGAGGACATGGTTAAATGGCAGAAGAACAAATTAAAAGATTTCAAAGCTTCTATGTATTATATTTAAATTATATTCTAAAAAATTGGAGAAAGAGGAGGAATTTGAAAAATGATTGAAAATCCAGTTCAGATTGAAAATTTAGAATTGAAAACTGCCCAAGAGATACTTAAGTATGTATTAGACAAATATCGAGATAGAGTCGCTTTAGCTTCAAGTTTTGGTG
>Ga0315314_1003323_pt1 | contig 12634 bp, 6 predicted proteins | sample TDP9_MG_FD_203631 | JGI IMG/M metagenome (GOLD analysis project Ga0315314, IMG submission 203631) | Freshwater sediment microbial communities from Lake Towuti, South Sulawesi, Indonesia - TDP9 | ecosystem: Environmental > Aquatic > Freshwater > Lake > Sediment | place: Indonesia: South Sulawesi...
TTGCAAAACCCTCTTCGCCATATTCATATCTCCAGAGCAGAGTCCCATTGGGTTTGATTGCATAGAAGTATCCGTCAGACGACAAAATGTAGATTGTTCCATCAGCGTCGATCGCAGGAGACGAACTGATATAACTGTTTGTTGCAAACTTCCATTGGAGAGTGCCGTTTCTATTGATCGCATAAAGATGATTATCCGATGAACCAACGTAGATAGTTCCATCCTGCCCAATAACGGGGGAAGAGCCATAGACCCCTCCCATTTCAAAGGTCCATAATAAGCCGCCAGCATTATCGTTTGTGTTATATGGACTGAGTCCCGTACGCCGCGCATTCTGATGAAACATGGGCCATGGGGCTTCTTTGGGAAGAGAGCTCCAAGGACGCATAAGCGGATAAAGATCCTGATTATTAGCATCAATAACGTATGGTGTGTCGCCTATTCCGTCGCTTCCAGTTATGTTCTGAAAAGCTCCGCTAAATTCGTCTACACCAGTATAGTTGCTCCAATAGTTCCCACCACTCGGATAACTATCATCCCATGTATTCGACCCAATTTCGACATAGTATGCATGTAAAGTGTTGTTAATGAAATTATTATGATAGATAATGTTCCCATTGGTGGAAGAACCACCGAGCCAGACGCCCCACTGGATGTTGTTTGATACATTGTTTCCAACTATAGTGTTGTTTAAAGAATCGTAGAGGTCGAAGCCCCACCAATTGTTTGTAAGAGTGTTTCTAACTATGCTGTTGTTTGTAGAATAACGTAGCGAAATGCCCCCACCATAGTTATTAGTTACAATGTTACCTGTTATAATGTTGCCAGACAGAGTTTCGATGCCCTTAGCATTAAGCTCTATAATATTTGCTCTTATTACGTTCCCTGAGCCAGTTATTTCGATTCCTTTCCCTGTCCCACCGCCATCTAGACCATTTTTGGCCACGTAATTTTCTTCGATGGTGTTATTATGACCTCCACCAATCCCCAAATATCCTGTAACCGTTCCAATGCCGTAGTTTTGATTAGAGGTTATGTTGTTACCTTGTATAGTGCTGTTCGACGCGTATAGACCTATGGCTCCATAACGGTAGTAGCCGTAAGTGTAAGAACCCCCATTGCCAGTAAGGGTGTTATTGATGATTTTGTGGCTATGCCCGCCCATAGAAATGCCGTGCACAGGAAAGCCTGTGATTATGGTATTTTTGATGGTAACGTTGATGGCGGATAACTCGAACCCGTGATCCCATGTCCCTTTAAGCGTGTATCCGTTTCCATCTATTGTTATGTTGTTTCTCTCAACCTTAATCGGGTCATAAATGTTACCAGTGAAAGTGTACAGGTCTCCGTCTCGTTGTACTGGTGCTGTTGGTGGGTCTATGCTTCCATCTGCCCTTATGTATATGGTTCCGCTTGCCCTAACCACTGGAACATTTAACACTGCACCAAACACAGTCACCAAAAGCACAAAAATCCAAACACCAAGAATAGAACCTGCTCTTCTTCTACCCGTAATCTTCTCCTCCTCAATAATTCCTGAACATAAACAACCTTTTTATTTCTTACGGAGGGTTTACAAAGAGGTTGAAAACCAAGAGAACCTTCTGGGAAAGACGTTATATTCAGGAAAAATATCAAGGCGTAGAAAGGTTCTTTACAACTCGAATTTCTTCTTGAGCACTCCAGCTTTCCTTCTCTCTTGAGAAGTTATAGTTAATATTTTTTTGAGCAGTTCAACGTCTTCTTTCGTTTGTTTCACGCCTCTTCTGGCAAAGACTCGCTTCTGCGTCTCGACAACGGATTTCAAAAAGAGTTCAACAGGTTGCGCTCCAAGGCTTTTTGCCCAGACCGTGAACGAGGGCACGTCCTGCGTAACAAACCCATGCACGTGCGCTGCCACTCCTATCTTTAATCCAGTGTAAATCTGTGTTCCAATCGACGTTTTAGCGTGGTCACCCATAAAACATCCAACCTTCGTGCGCTCTGTGTCTACGAGTCTTTCTTTGATTCTGATCTTCACGGTGCCATAGGTGTTTTTTAGGTCAGAGTTGGTTGTGGCGGCTCCAATGTTTACCCACTCTCCGATGTAGGAATGCCCAATGTAGCCCAAGTGATGCTTGTTTGTAAACCCGTGCACTGTGGTCTGCTCTATTTCTCCTCCTATTCGGCAGACGTCACCGATGCTGCAGCCTTCTCTAACTTGTGCCGAAGCGATGATCGTGTTCGCTCCAATGTATGCTGGACCGCTTATCCTCGACCCAGATTGTAGCACCGTGTTTTCACCCACATAGACGGGGCCCTCTCTTGCATCCAAAATGACGTAGGGCTCTGTAAAGGCTCCCTCCGAAATATGAACATCTGATTTCTCGCCGTAAATGGCCACTCTTGCGTCTAATTCCCCCTCGCCTTTTCTATTAGTCAGCAGGGCAAAATCGTCTTTCAGAAACTTACTGTTTGCGTCAACCAAGTCCCAAGGATAGCGTGTTAAAGGCAGATTCTCCGCCCTCAAAACTCTGCATTCCTTTAAGAGTTTCCTAATTTTTTGAGCTGTGGGATTTAGCAGAAAGTCTCCATGTTTCTTGGCGACTGTTTTCTTTAGGCGAGCAAGAGCCAGTCTGTCTTTCAGCGTTACAGCAACATTTTCATTAACTTTCTTCTCAATCAGCTTGAGCGTTTGTTTGTTTACGTGAAGTGCGCCGTTTATGATTAGAACTTCGTCGTCGATGGCTTCCGTGTCGTTTATCGGGAAGGGAAATCGGCATCTAAGAACAGGATGCAAATAGCTCCTAGCAAACAAAAGCAATTTTGACTCTGGAAACCTTTTTTCGATGCGTTGAATAGGAGTAAAAGCGCCGCTTCTCAATTCAAACACCGCTCTCGTGTACGTTAGAGGTAGAAAGTTTTCAACGTGCTCGTCCTCAAAAACTGCCACAATCAAGAATTGCTCTCTCCAAGGGTCACCGTCTCCTTCATATGCGGACAACGAAGGCTTTAGAATTTACGGAGGTAAAACGACGGGACCCAAAAATGAAGATAAGGTCAGCTTCTTACGTCTTAACGATCTTGCCAGTTTTGACATAGAATTCTTGTGCAACTTTCAAGGCTTTCTCCGCGTTTGCTCTGTCTCCAAAGAACAGGTAAGCTTTCTGATACGGAGATTTCGGGTCTTGCTCTGCGGCTTTCTTGAACGCCTTCTGAGCTTGAGCCAGATTGCCTTCGTAAAGGGCTATTTCGCCTGCGACATGGTAAGATATTCTCGCCTGCAACCGATCGTTATTTTTTTCGTACTCTTGAGCCTTTGAAAGGTAGGGGTCAATTCCACCTTGAACTGTTACCTCGGAGTTCAAAAACACTGTCAGGCTTAAAGCGTTGTAAAGCTCAGAGTCGCCCTCGCAAAGCTCTTGAAGCGATGTCCTTTCTGATCCTTGAGCCCTCGTCTCCTTTTTCTCTTCCTTCGGCTTTCGTCTGAAAATTCGTCGTGCCATAGCGGTCTATCCTTCAAATGGAGTTAAGTCTTATCAATCGATGCAAATAAAAATGTTTCTAAGTGATTCCCAGGCAAAAACTCTGAAACGCACGCGACGCTGGCTTCTCTCTTGAAGTTTTTTACCTGAACTCCCTTCGCATGTCCATTTCGCGGCTAAAGGAAGACATGACATGGAAATTTCCTCTAGAAATGTCTTCAATAATTGATAAGTATAACCCACCATAAAGTATATTATTGCGCTTAACGAGAGAGCGTGCAGATTGAGAGAGGGTGAATGAGGAAAATGAGGTTAAAGGCACTCTTAATAATAGGCTTAATCACGACACTACTTCTGACAAACCTTATTTCGGCAACATTAAACAATAAATCCTTGGCTGAAGAAACGAGCATTACAAAACCATACACCCTTAATGCAACGCCAACTAGTCAAAACCTTGCATCCCATCCTTCGGGATTATCCCAGTCAGAATTAAGCAGCTACAAGAACCATGATGGCACCGGAACACAAACTCGAAGCTTTTTGAGTCTTGACTCTTTTGTAAGAGACATGAGTTCCCACAGGGTAGACGAGTGGACTAGCCTTGTAAGCGTTGATGCAGATTCCGCAGAGCTGGTAATCGGTATAGATGCACAGCCCACGGACTACGATAGAGTTACCCTGTTGGTTACTGAGAACGGAGGAAAGCTTGTCAACACCATTACGATAGGAGGGAAGGTTATCGCCCTCGTTACTGACGTTCCTCTTCAAATAATATCTTCGTTTGTGCCAGCAATTCAGACGAGCGCATCTGTTCGGTTTATTGAGCCTAACATGAAGTTTCAGACACAAATGGTTCCCAACGACCCCTACTGGAATCTGCAGTATGGACCGAAAATAATAGAGGCGGACTACGCCTGGGATACAACTATCGGCGATCCCTCTGTTCTTGTGGCTGTGATTGACACTGGTGTCGACTACGATCACCCAGACCTGGCCAAAAACTACGTGCCGCTGGGCTACGACTGGGTAAACAAGGATTCCGATCCTATGGATGATCACGGCCATGGGACTCACGTTGCAGGCACAATCGCCGCTGTGATGAACAACGGCATAGGGGTAGTGGGTTTGGCGCAGGTTAAGGTCATGGCTGAAAAAGCCTTTAGCGCGTATGGATACGGAAATGAAGATGACATAGCAAACGCAATCCGACACGCGGTAGATCAAGGGGCAGACATCCTCAGCAACAGTTGGGGAGGCCCTGATAGCAATCTGATTCACGACGCAATCAAATATGCCTATGGCAAGGGCGTGCTTATTATTGCAGCAGCGGGAAACTCAGCCTCATCGACCAAGAATTATCCTGCCGCATATGATGAAGTTATCGCTGTCACTGCCACCGACAGCTCGGATTCTCCCGCATGGTTCACCAGCTTCGGGGACTGGGTTGAGGTTGCGGCTCCCGGCGTGGAGATCTACTCAACTGTCTGGGACAATTCGTACACCTACATGAGCGGCACTTCAATGGCAACACCCCATGTTTCTGGAACAGCCGCGCTTATCTGGAGCCAGTTTCCCAACATGACAAGAGACTGGGTTCGAGCCCACCTGAGATTCACAGTGGACGACCTGGGTGACCCGGGCTTTGACAAGTTCTACGGATATGGAAGGATAAACGCGCGAAAGGCTGTTGAGACAGCTCCCCCTGAGCATGACCTCCTCATCTATGACTGGCAGAGGCCGAAAATAGTTCAGCCTGGAGATCTGGTGAATTTCAACGTTACTGTCTTGAATTATGGACTTGGTGAGGAAAGCAACATGACAGTGCATCTTCTCGTCGACGGCAATGTAACGGACTCAGAGCCCATAGGTTTTCTGGCAATGGGCACGTCATACACGGTTAATCTGTTGTGGAACACAACTTTTGCGGGTAAACACAACGTTACAGTTAGGGTAGAGCCTGTTTCAGGCGAGACCAACACTGAGAACAATGCGGTGTCGGTAATCATAAACGTGCGATTCATTGAAGTGGCTTTGTTCAAGAACGTTGATCCGTGGCAGTCTACTGCTAACGAAGAGGTGCTGTCTAAATACGACATACCTTATAGCGTGTTTACTTCGAGAGATTTCGGTAGAGCCAATATTACAAAGCTCTCCAAGGTCATTATTGCGTCGGATCAAGACCCAGATTTCTACGTTGACATGAACGCCTACAGATGGTGGTTTGAAGACTACGTCGAGGCAGGAGGCATGTTGGAGGTTCACGCCGCTGACCGTGGCTGGAACGGAGGCTCCTGGATAGGCCAGTTGCCCGGAGGATTGACGTGGTTCAGCGAGTTCACAAATCTGTTAACTATCGTAGACCCTATCCACCAAGTTGTTAACATACCCAACCCAATTTCGGATACTGAACTGGACAACTGGGATTCGTCTTCTCATGGATACGTCGTCAACTATCCGGCTTCGCCTAGGATAATAATCAAACAGCAATACAACGACAGACCTGCATATTCAGAGTTTAACTATGGAGCGGGAATGATAGTAGTCACTTCCCAGCCCCTAGAATGGGCATACAGGTGGGATTACAGCCTGATCCTTGAAAACAGCTTGCTCTATTTCGCTGTGAAATATCCGCACGAACTCATGGTGAATGTTCAGGTCCCGGAATACCTTGAACCAGGACATGCAGCCACACTTAACGCAACAGTTTACAATATTGGGTTAAGTAGTGAAACAAATGTAACGCTCCAACTTGCAATTAATGGAAACGTGGTAAACTCTGGCGTTACTGAACTGCCAAGCGGTTGGTCGTTCACGATTAGTTACGTATGGAGCGAGCTCACGGAAGGTAAATACAACGTTACAGCGTATGCTCCACCCGTTCCAGACGAACACTTTACATTTAACAACGAGATGACTCGATCTGTAGAGATTACACAGCCGCTAATTCGCCCAGTTGAGGGTCAATGGGCACTGTATTCACAAACCATGTATGACAGTTCTGGTCGAAACCTAGGCACTGGATACTGGAACTTCAACTACGCCAGCTACGTTGAGCCATACAAAATCTACATCGACGTGTGGTTCCAAGACCCAACTGGCATGAATGGAACTGGATGGATGATTGTCAACATCATGAACAGAATGGTAGAAAGGGGCATTTGGGCTGGTTACTGGTTTCCAGGGTGGATAGAAACTGACATCACCGTCGGTGACACCGTGAACCTCTTGGATGGCAAAGCCACCGTAAACGGCAGCAGAATAGTCCCTGTTGGCGTTTATCCCATCGATTGCTGGGAAATACCATATCGGATGACCGGTGTGGACTACGTTTTCTGGTATGACAAGGTATCTGGTCTATGGATAGGCATGGATTTCGGACCTTTTCCATACCGGGGAGAATGGCGACTGGCAAGCACCAACATACCAATAGGCACTCCATTTGAACACGAAACAGCTGTCACTCTGGAAGTCCCACTAAGACTCGCGCCAAACGACACCACGCTTGTGAACGCAACTGTGTACAACATAGGACTAAACGTAGAAAATAACGTGAACCTTTCAATATTCATTGATGGGGCTCAAGTTAAAAGCGAAAGCATACCGACCCTGCCTAATGGCACATCTCTCACTTTCAGTTACCCGTGGACACCAACTGTAGAAGCCAGTTACAACGTGACTGCTTATGTTCAGCCCGTTCCTGGAGAAGCCGTTACGGTAAATAATGCTGCGACAAAATTGGTCTTTGTCAAGGAAGTGCTAGGTTACATCCTGTTTGACCAGACCCATTATGCTGACAACCTGATGTCGTACACCATCTGGATCAGCAACCTTACTGCTAAAGGCTACATAGTTGACTTCCTGTATGGGAGCCCAATAACGCCTTCAACGTTTGAGGGCTACGACGTCTTTGTTATTCCTCAAGCCAACACCTACTACTCGATGGAGGAGCTTGCAGCCATACATGACTTCGTGAACAACGGGGGCGGGCTCCTGGTTATAGGCGACAACTCGCCATCAGTCTATTCGTCTCTCACCGACTTCGCTGGCATAACATGGGATATTGGTGGGTTCTCAGGTTATACAGACGACATCACGCCTCACCCGATTACAGATGGAGTGAAAACCGCTTACTTCGGTGCTCCTTCGACACGCTTACACGTAGCTCCACCAGCCAAAGACTTGATCAGAGACATCATGAGAAACAACATGCTTGCAGCTTCAGAAGTGGAAAAGGGAGCGGTAATCGCAGTCGCTGATGAAGACTCAGTGGCTAATTGGGCAATCTTCAGTGGCGACAATCTTCGACTTGCATCCAATATGATTGACTGGCTTATGAGCAGACGCCCCGTTGTGTCGTTCACTTACTACCCGTTTGACCCGTTTGTTGGCGAGACAGTGGTCTTCAACGCCTCAGGATCATATGATCCAGACGGGACCATTGTTAGCTACCTATGGAACTTCGGCGATGGAACGTCAAGCGAAGGCGTTGTCGCAGCTCATGTCTATGCCGAGGGTGGAACTTACAAGGCAACCCTGACAGCCATTGACAACCAAGGATTGAGCAACTCTGCCACAGCCGATGTGACGGTTGCACGAACCACAATCGACGTTCAGGTAGAAGTGGGCTCGATACACTTCAGAGGCGAAATCGCTGAATTCTACATCCTAGTATCCAGTTTAGGCAAGCGCCTTGATGCCGACATAAACGTCACGCTCTATTATGGCGGAATAGTGTATGAAGATTTAACTCCCTCAGTTGGACACATTGGCGTGGGGCTCTATAGAGTACCCTTTGTAATTCCAATCGACGCTTCTCCAGGCACTTATGCTTTAGTTGCGGAAGCGAGCTATTGTTCGCTCACAGGAGTTTCTCTCAAGAGCTTCTTGCTGAGCCCAACTTTAACGGGTTTGAACGCCTTGCTGATTCGCATCAACGAGACTGTGGGAACTATAAAGACTGATTTGGGCTTGATCGAAGTGAGACTTGACGACATCAGCGCTACGTTGCTCAGCATTGAACAGCGAACTGTGACCATTAATTCGACTCTGGGAATCATTCGAACCGACCTAGAGACCATCGGTGCTAGGCTAACCGCGCTCGAAAACACTCAGGCGACGATTCAAACCTACATAGGTGAGATCAAGACAGACACAGCTAACATCGGGTTGAATGTAACAGCGATCAAAGGATCAATTGCCACTGTTCAGACCACGCTGGGCGTGCTTGAAGGAAGGGTAACTTCAATTCAAGGGGATACAGCAACAATAGAAACAGACATCGGCACCGTGAAAGCAGACATCAGTTCACTAAGAGAGGGTCAACAGGCTTTCGCAACTCCTTTATACGTGGTGTTGGCACTCGTAATCGGCATCGGAGCATTCTTCACAGTGTTCTTTATGCGCAGAAAACCTTAGCACAAACAACTCTCTCCCTCTTTTTCTTTTAACCGACTTACTCGCAACTTCTCTGAGAGCCATCGTAGGAAAGCCAGGGATAACAAAGGCTTTTAATGGATTTGGGTAATTAATGCTGAAAAAGGTGAAAGGGATTTGTCGCTTCTGCAGAGAAGGTTCTTCACCGAAGTTGGCGCGTTGATTGATAAGACCGTTACTGTTGTTGTGGTCGACGGTAAAACCTACACGGGCAGCCTTGTAGGGATCGACCCAGACAACCTCAACCTCTGCTTGGCTGAAGCAAAAGATGACAAGGGAACTTTGATTCATCGTGTTTTCCTAAACGGTTCGGTTGTGGCGCAGATACTTGCCATTGAAAAACCCTTTGACTTGAAGGCTTTAGCGGGCAGACTTGAAAAAGTGTTTCCGACTTTGGTCAAGCTCTACGAGGACAAGGGCTTCATCTGGGTTATGGACAAAATCAAGGTCACCGAGAAGGGTGTGGTTGAGGGTTCAGGACCCGCCGCCGAGCGGGTTCAGAAAGTTTACGGTCAATTCTTGAGTGAAACCAAGGCTTAAACGCTTAAACGTGCCAACGATAAGGCTCTTCCTTTCTTTTCTCCTGAACTGGCTGTGTGACCATGCCGAAGGATTCGAGGATTCCGCGTGTAGCCTCTGCTGCAGAGTCAAGTCGATCCATGTCCACGTTTAAATGAAGCATCTTGTTTACCGCTTTTAAGGCTTCACGCGCCGCCGAGGCGTCGGGGTAGAAGCCCAATGTTTCAGCTAAAAGACAGAAACCCCTCAGGTTCCAGAGTCTGCACAGACCTACGAGGAGCCCGGCTATGCCGAAGATTTGTCCCTCGATGATTTCTGCGCCTAGGTTTAGCGGCTCCTTTAGGGTTTCAGGGTCTGAGGCTGCGCAGTATAGCTTGGGCGGCTCGGTTGTTTTTTCCTCTCGTCTCAAACCTCCCAGCGTTATGACGTAGCTGCACGCGAAGTCTCGAGCGGTGTCTAAGACTTTTCCGCACAGTTCGTACTGTCCGATGGTGGTCAACGCCTGGGTGTTTCCATAGAGAATGATTAGGTCGCGTTCTTGACTGTTCCTGCCTTTGTGATAGTAGAGCTCGTTTGTGGGAGACCTCACCTTGCCCCCGTCGGCGGTTATGGCGAAGTCTTGAAAACTCGATGAACGTATTTCGGCAAATTGCTTTGCCTTCAATTCTTGAATCATGTGCAGAGCCGCGATGTTGGCTACGAAGCCTATTCCAGGCAATCCTTCGATTAGTATTGGGTTGTTCAGGACGGGTTTTTCGTAGACTTCAACCGTGCACACCATAGCTTTAGCCCTCTTGGCAAAACCCCATAGAGCGCACGTTCTGATATTAACCTACTGCTTCCAGATTAACAGCATGTGTGCGAGTGATTAATTTCTGAAGAAGAAGGGAAACATCGCTTAGCGCCTTCTTCTACTCTGGGTGTGTGCGTGGTGGTAGTGGCTAATTGCTCTATAGTGCCACCATCAGGCTGGTGTGGGTTGGTTGGGTTGTGAAAGGCATCTAGCGGAAGGCTCAGTCATCTTTGTGTTCGCTTTGGAATTTTCTGGTTCTCTATTTTTTGGAAATTGAAGAGAGGAACAGCGAATATCTCCATTTAAATGAGGCTGCTGGTATTAACTTACGGGTTAGGCAGACGACTGCCCATGTCGTTTGAGATTCGTGAGAGAGACCTGCTTGCACGCATAGGACGGCTTCACACCAAAAGCGGCGTAGTGGAAACTCCCGCTTTATTGCCCGTTGTTAATCCGGCTGTTCAGCCTATTCCCCCGAAAACGATGCGAGACGAATTTGGCTGTTCAGCACTCATGACTAATGCATACATCATCAAAAAACATTCTCACTCTAAGGCTGTGCAAACTGGCATTCATCATCTCTTAGACTTTGACGGTGTCGTCATGACCGATTCTGGCGCCTATCAGACCCTCGTCTACGGAGACGTGGAAACCGCAAACAGAGAAATCATCCAGTTTCAAGAAAAAATCGACACAGACATCGCAACCATACTTGACCTACCTACGGGCTGGGGCGTCTCAGAGCATTATGCGAGGCACACGGTGGAAGAGACGTTGAAGAGAGCAAGAGAACTGACAAGAATCAAATCAAGAAGCGACATCCTGTGGACAGGACCAGTTCAAGGCGGAACCTACCTCAGCCTAGTCGAAAAGTCTGCTAAGGCGATGGGCAAACTACCCTTCCAGGTTCACGCTCTGGGCAGTCCCACGCCTGTCATGGAGCAGTATCTCTTTGACACGCTTGTGGACATGATTATGACCGCTAAGCTCAGTCTTCCGCTAGACCGTCCGCTTCATCTTTTTGGCGCGGGTCACCCTTTCATGTTTGCCTTAGCAGTAGCCTTGGGCTGCGACCTCTTCGACTCAGCCGCATACGCCCTCTACGCCCGACAAGACCGCTACATGACCGAAACGGGAACAGTTAGAGTAAAGAAACTCGAGTATTTTCCGTGCTCATGTCCTGCGTGCACCAAGACGAATCCTGCAACCGTAAGGGCGATGTCGACGAAAGAGCGGCAAGAGTTCTTGGCTCAACACAATCTACACGTCAGTTTGACTGAGATAAAAAGGATAAAACAAGCAATCACGGAAGGTCGACTCTGGGAGCATCTAGAAGTGAAGTCCCATGGGCATCCTGCCCTTCTCAAAGCCTTCAAAAGGCTCGGGAAATACAGTGACCACTTGGAAGCTGGGACTCCAGTCTCGAAGAAGAGCGGCCTCTTTTTTTACGGGTCGGTTGACCTGGCTCGACCGGAAATCGTGCGTTATAGCGAGAGGCTTCGTGAGAGATATACCCCACCGAGAACCGCTAATGTTCTCCTACTCCTCCCGCAGACCAGAACCAAGCCCTTTCACGCGTCGAGGGAACAGAGCCGAGTCTTGAAGGAAATCGAGCAGAAACTAGGTGACAAAAAAGAAGAGGTTCACGTGTGCACTTACGCTGCACCTTTCGGAGTAGTTCCTATGGAACTCGATGAGGTTTATCCTCTGTCTCAGCATGAGGTTGCCTCTCCCTTTGATTCAGAAACCATCAAGCATGTGGCGAAGGAGATTGGACAATACATTGCCACTGTCAAACACTCTAGCAGCGTTATACTGCTCGGCGATAGCGAAAACTGGAACCACCACATAATCTCAGCTTGCCAGCGCGCCTGCAGAGAAAAGAAGATTCATCTGACAGTGCTGCAGATCAAAAAGCCCTGGGACAAATCGGCTCTGAAGACTTTAATCGTAGCGCTGCAAAAGGCTACAGGTGAGAAAAAATGATAAACGTCGACCTGCATCTGCACACGCGGTTTTCTTTTGACGCCTCAATCAGTCCTAGATACTTGGCAGACTCGCTTAACTCACATCCTTTGGTCAAGGGAGTGGCTGTCACCGACCACAACACTCTGGAGGGATATTTCCACGTGCGCAGGTTTGCGGCTGCCTACCAAGACGTGGTGATTATTCCCGGCGTAGAGGTGACAACCATGCTCGGAGACGTAATCGTTCTGGGAGTCGAGGAGAAACCAGCCTACTGGTCAAGCCTAGAAACCGTCGTAGACTTCGCACGGAAGCGAAACGGAGTCATTGTTGTGCCTCACCCTTATCGCGGAGGCGGCATCGGAGATGCAGCCAAGAAAATTCCCTCAGAGTTCGGCGCTGTAGAGGTTGCGAACCCAGATTCAACTGTGGAAGAAAACAAGATGGCAGAGACGCT
>Ga0315314_1003324_pt1 | contig 12634 bp, 9 predicted proteins | sample TDP9_MG_FD_203631 | JGI IMG/M metagenome (GOLD analysis project Ga0315314, IMG submission 203631) | Freshwater sediment microbial communities from Lake Towuti, South Sulawesi, Indonesia - TDP9 | ecosystem: Environmental > Aquatic > Freshwater > Lake > Sediment | place: Indonesia: South Sulawesi...
AACTGTGCCAACGCGATAGCCGCGCCCGGTCAGGCATCGGACGAGAGCCTCCACAAGGGTTGTCTTGCCGGCCTTCTTGCGGCCAACTATGGAGATGACCGGCACCGCGTTGGGCGCCCCTTTCCGGCCTTCCCGTATTCCCTTCCTGGCTTGCTCCAGCACAGGAAAAGAATCCCACAGGGGAATGATCTCCGCCCATTCCCCGATGCCGACCACCTCGGTGCTCTCAGGGATGATCACGAGTGCATTCGCTTTGACCAGAGAACTGATTTGGCCGCTCCCCTGCGCCTGGGCCGGATAAATCATCAGCACTCCATCTTCCTGCGTGACAGCAGCGCGCAGATAGGTGCGTCGGCCGGGTTTGTGGGCGACCGGCTGGGCCAGCCGACCTCTGAGATGAGGCCGCGGTGGAACCCCACGCATCCGGTCAATCGCGGGCCGCACAAAAACCTCAAAGGCCACCATGCTTGAGACCGGATTGCCCGGTAGCCCGAAAAGCGGCCGGCCATTGATCTCCCCGAAGACCAGCGGCTTGCCGGGCCGAATCGCTACCTTCCAAAAGCGAATCCTTCCCAGACGAGCAAGCACCTCTTTCACCAGGTCAAAGTCCCCCACGGAGACGCCGCCCGAGGTGATTATTAGATCCGTTTCCGCGCATTGCCGAAGGGCCTGCTCTACGGGAAGCGGCTCATCGGGAACATGGAAAGAAGGCCCGACGGTCCCCCCGCACCAGAGTATCTGAGCGGCCAGTGAGTAGCGGTTGCTGTCGCGGATGTGCCCCGGGGGCACGGCTTCGCCGGGCTCAACGAGTTCACTGCCGGTCGTTAGGATGGCGACCCTGGGCCGGGGAAATACGAGGACATCGGGGTGTCCGAGCGCCGCCAACATGGCAATTTCCGCTGGACGCAAGAGGGTGCCTTGACGGAGGACTCTCTCGCCTCGCCTCACATCTTCGCCCGCGGGCCGCACGTCATCGCCTGGGGCTACGCTTCGCTTGACCAAAACTATCCCGTTCTCTCTTCGCTCGGTCCACTCCACCCGCACTATCGCGTCCGCGCCCTCGGGGAGTGGAGCACCGGTCATAATCTTTGCCGCGCATCCGGCTGCGAGGGGAGAACGCGGCCACCGGCCGGCTGGCACTTCCTGTGTCACCTTGAGGGCGCGGGGGGCCTCGGCCGTCGCGCCAGCAGTATCCTTGGAGGCGACGGCATAGCCATCCATGGCGGAATTGGCGAAAGGGAGGAGGTCTTCGGAGGCAATGACTTCTTCGGCGAGAACAAGCCCGAGGGCATCGGCCAGCGGCAAGCGTCTGGGTTGCAGCCGCTCAATGGCCGAATAGATTTCGCTAAGAGCATGATCAACGGAGAGCATTAGGTATCTCGTGCAGAATCCCACAAAGTTACCGCAACGAGAAGAATCTAGGGGGAGCGCCAGGGGATGTCTAGCGTAGGGAGTAAAATCCTACTTTTGTATGAGAAGAGAGGAAACGAGCAAGCCGGGTCGCGATTGATCCGCCGCTAAACTCTGGGATGAGAAGAGAAGACGTGGAGGGCGATCTGCAGCCGGTCGCGCAGGCCCAATTTGCGAAGGATCGCGCTCACATGACTCTTGACCGTCACTTCGGTTACAAACAACCGCTCTGCGATTTCCCGGTTGCTATGTCCGGCGGCGATGAGTTCCGCCACCTCTCGTTCCCGGTCGGTGAGGGTATTGAGGGACAGTGGAGGTGCTGAAGGGCATTCCTCTTGCCGCGAACAGGTGACTACCAGGGCTTCTTCCTTCCCTCCTGAGGGAGACAAATGAGAGATACAGAAACACAGGCGGAGGCGTCCTCCATCGGCGGAGAGGACACTCACCTGGGCTTTGGCCGAACCTCTGGCAGCAGCATCGGCAAGCGTCTCGCGAAGGAGGCGACGTGCTTTTGAGCGGCGCGGCACTAATGAAGCCAGGGCTCTTCCCTCAAGGGGCCTTTCGCCCCTGTCCAGCATCTTCTGCGCGGCCTGATTGACGGCCAAGATGATGCCGTCGCCGCGGCAGATCAAGACCGGCTCTTCCGACCACTCCACTATTCGACTCAAGAGGGAGAAACGAACACTCGCGGCGGCCCGCTTCGCTCGGCGGCGTCCTTCCTTGACCGCCCGCGCAGCCGCGGCGCTGAGGTCGCCGATCGCCTCCAGAGGTTTCAGCAGGTAGTCGCTGACCTGCCCGTCGCGGAAGGCCTGAATTGCGTTTTCCAGAGTCCCATAGCCGGTGAGGACAAGCGCGGGTATCAGGGTGTCAATCTCGCGCACCGCGCGCAGCAATCCCAGCCCGTCCATCCGCGGCATCCGCATGTCCGTGATGATCAAATCAAAGTGCCCCGGCGCGAAGATGCGCAAGGCCTCCTGGGCGCTCAGGCAAGTCGTTACGCGAAAGCCTTTTCTCGTCAGATGGCCGGCGAGAACCCGCAGAACGGCGGGCTCGTCATCCACTAGGAGCACCCGGGCTCCTTCCGTTCCTTGGGGTGCAGGCGCTTTTTCAGTCATTCCGCGGCCCCTCCTTCGGAGCCGCCTGGGCCTGGGCTGAGGGGAAAGGCAGCCATATCCTGAAAGTCGCGCCAGATGCACCCTCCGCCAACTCAATGCGTCCTCCGTGGTCACTGATGATGCCATGGCTCACGGCCAGGCCTAGGCCGGTGCCCCGGCCGGCTTCCTTGGTGGTAAAGAAAGGTTCAAAGATGCGGTCGCGTAATTCCCGGGGAATGCCCGGCCCGTTGTCAGAGACTTCTACAACGACCCAAGGAAGAGCCTGATTCTTTCCCTCTCCGACCGTCAGACTGCTCCTTATCCATAGGCGAGGTTCCTCCACTCCCTCCAGTGCGTCCCGCGCATTCGTCAAGAGATTGAGCAAAACCTGTTCAATCTGAATGTCATTTGCCGTGATTTCCGGCAGTCCTTCTGCGAGTTGCGCGTCAAGGGCGATACCGCGGTTCTGCAGTTGCTGCCCCACCATCCCTAATGCTCGCTTTATCACCGCGTTGATTTGCACCGCGGCTTTCTTCCTCCGCGCATCCCGGGAGAAAGTCCGCAAGTGCGCAATGGTATCCATCATGCGCGTGGTCTGTGCCTCAATCTCGATCAGCACCTGGATTGCCTCATCGCCGACCTCGCGGCAGCCCTGCAACTCTTGCGCGAGGGCCCGAATGACCGTGAGGGGCTGGTTGAGTTCGTGAGCGACGCCCGCCGCCAGTGTCCCCAGGGCAGCAAGTTTGGCCGATTGAATCAACTGCTGCTGGAGCGCCTTGCGCCGCTGCAACTCCTCTTCCAGCCGCTCGGCATCTTCCTCCAGGCGGGTCTTTGACTCGCGCAATTGGGCGAGCATGGTATTGAAAGTCCGCGCCAATGCCGCGACTTCGTCCTTGCCGCGGATGGTTACTTCTTTGCGCCAATCGCCGGCCCCTACGGCCGCAGCCGCCGCGGCCAGCGAACGAATCGGCCGGCTGGTAAGCCGCGCCCCTATTGCCGCCACAAACGCTCCCACTGCCAGCACCAGAAGGGCCAGCGCCAAGAAGCGGCGTCTAACCCTTTCCAGCACCTGCTGTGCGCGCCGTTGAGAGATGCCCACGCGCGCTACCCCTGCCTGACCATCAAGGATGGGCACCGCAATGTCTCGCACCAGTCCTTCTTGCGTATTGAGCAATTGTGCCTGCGCGCTGGCCTTCTGCGGGGCAGGGTTGGCCTCTAGCAATTGTCGTGGGAAACCTGCGGGGAAGGTGTGCGCGACGACCCGCCCTTCCGCGTCGGTCACAAAGGCGTAAAGCACGTCTGCGTCCGAGTGGAGCGTGGCCGTCACCAGGCGATGGAGTTCCCAGTGGTTCTCGGTGAGCAGCGGTTCCGCGCCGCGTTCGGCGAGCGAGGTCGCTATCGCCACGCCCTTCAGTGCCAGTTCCCCGGCGAGCGCCTGTGATGCCTGCCCGTGGATGTAGATGGCGGCAGTGAGCCCGAGCAACAACACCGCCATCGCCACGGGAACCACCATCCTCACACCAATAGAGAGTCGTCCCAGCATCGGAGCCTCGGCCTAACCGTGGCCTCGCGGAGAGCCCGGACCATGACGCGCCTTGTCTTTGAGGAGGGCCTTCATCCTCCGAATGGCGTCATAGGCTTTATCATCACCGGCAATGAAGCGCTCTATATCAAGCCTCCCGAGAATCTCTTTCCCCCGGGCGTCCTGATGCATTGATACCAAGACGGCACGCAGTTTCGTCTCCAGCGCGGGGTCAATCTTTGCGGGAACAACAAACGGGGGAATGCCGAACCACCCGGAACGGTAAATCACGCGAGTGCTGCGCACCAGGGGTGAGCCGCGGGTCTGCAGAAAGTCGTAGGTAAGGCTGTCCACCGCGGCACCATCCGCAAATCCCTCGGCCACGGCCTGGATGGAATTATCATGGCTGCCGGTATAAGTGCAGGAGGCAAAAAAAGACTCCGGCGATTCCCCGCGAAGAACGAGGAGATAGGTCGGCACCAAATAGCCTGTGTTGGACATTGGATCAACAAAAGCGAACTTCTTGCCCCGCAGCCCCTCAAGCGTGCTGATCGTTGAACGCGCGCGGACGATGATGTAGCATTTATATACCGCCTGCCCGCGCACCACGGGCACGGCCAGGAGTCGCACCCCTAACTTGTCGCGCGCTTCCACGTAGGGCGCGGAACAAAGGAACGCGAGGTCGAGTTCATCCCGGGCAAGCAACTCATTTACCTCCCCATAGGTGCGCCGCTGCTTCAAGATTACCTTTCGTCCCAGCCTTCGCCCAATGTAGTCCACTAAGTCTTTGTAGAGCAGACGCGTGTTGTTGGGGGAGATCATTGAGGCAATGGCAACCCGCAGAATCGAACTGGAATCAGAAGCCTGCGGGGGGAGAGCGGGTGCCTGTTCCACATCCTGCAGGTCAACGCGCTTTACCGTCTCACGGCGGAGACACCCCGCGAGCACGGCGAGAGCGGCCACACACACACAGGCACAGGCCGCGGCGCGAGCCGGTCGTCCTCGCCTCTTGCCCGTTTCTCTGCCCCTCACTGGGTGAGGCAAGGTTGGCAATCTCTCCTCTCTTTGCACCCGCGAAGAGGGATCCGGGGCTGAAGCAATTCAGCGTCTAACCCCTTCGGGCAAATGACGCCAGCATCCGCGCCATAGGGCGCTAATCTTACCTCCCCGACGGGCTGAAGCGGCCTCCTTCAGGGCGTCTGTGTCTCATCCAAAACAGCAGAGGTCTCCTCAATAGAATAGCAGTGCCAGTGGGGTGCTGACAATATCCTAGAGGGACAAGCGGGGGCGGAACACTTCGCAGTAGCTCTGTCGGCTTTGGCTCGTTCGTCTTGCATTAGCCGCTCGTGTGGGACATTGGCCCCTTTCCAGCCAGGGCGCGCTTGCAGGGCAGGCATAGGGAAACCCAGGGTGTGAGCCGTGCCGCGTTTGGCAGGTCTGAAAGCCTCTTCAATATCTGCCTTGTGCTGGCCGCGCTGATATGAGCCGTTCCACACTGCGGACACGAAAGCAGGGCAGAGCGCAGGAGGGCTTGCCTTTGGGGAGGAGGGCCGTTCTCAGAGCCTACGGGAAGGGCACGGATATGCAAGGTCTTCTCCGGGCAGAACTTGACGCAAAGCCGACAACCATCACAAAAGAGACTTTCAAAATAGAGGCTGACTCCCGCGGAATCTCTGCATACCTGGAGGGCCCCCGGCCGGCACTCCTGCTCACAAATCCCGCACAGCGTACAATTGTCTTGCCGGATCTCCGCCTGCCAATAATACTCCTTCTCCCCCCGGATGCTGGGCCTCCCCGCCCTTGCCAAGGCCGGGCCCGAGGCCTCGGTTTCGCGCCGGGAACCGATCTGACTCCGCGCCTGCATCTGGCGGCATAGGTTTTCCATATCCCAGCGGAGAAAATCCTTCGCCATCCTTGCGAGGAAAATATAGAAGACTGAGTCGGAAGAGCATATTATCTTATCGCAGAAAGCCGGCACCCACTTCAGGAGATGATCGGCGAGAAAGCGATGTTCCTTTTCAATATATTGTGCTGCGCATTCAGCCTCTCCCGCCTCGTGCGCCTGCAATTCTCTCTCACACAGATAGGCCATAAATTCCAACTCCACGGCCACATGGTCAGGCAGTTCCCTACTTTCTCTGGAGAGAGAAAGCCCCTCCTCTGCGTATCTTTCCAATACCTGGAGCGCGGGAGCGCCCATCACAAGCCCTTCTGGATGTTGGTAGACGGATTCATAGGGGTAAGCCAACGGAGGAGCCGGGCCAACGAAGAGTCGGTTGTATTCTACGGCTAACTCCTGGAGCGCAGCAGGCTGGCCGCTAGCGGCGTTTCTGCCCGAGAACTGGGACAGTTGCTCCGCGTCTTGCTGAAGTTCTGGTGCTTCTAGCACTGCTAGCGCTTTGGCCACACGTTGTAATGGCGCGTCATCGTCTCGGCCTGCGAACAGGCTTGCGCTCGGCGGCCGGAAGCCGCGCGCGATGAAGTTATAGACATCACTTCTCGCACGAGCGTTGTTCGGCATTTCCGAGAGCATAGATTGCTGTCCTGCAAGTCCATGACCAGCAGAGCGTGAAACAGTCACAAGGCCCTGGAAAAGACGTCACCGATCCTCCGAACCCATCCACCGCTCCCGCCTCGTAGGCGCTTCTACTCTCGCGCCTGCCGCGATCCATCTCAACAGCAATGCGTAGGCGAAACAAAGCGCGGCAAGCACCGCGAGAACAAACACACCCCCTGGCCCCGGCTCCGTAAAGAAGAAATGTATCACCTTGCCCATCGTGCATGCTCTCCTTTCATGCGGTCTCAGGGAGGTAGCTCTCCAAAGTCCTGGTTACCTCAGGGATGGCCTCTCGCGCCTCTTCAACCTCCCAGATAGAGATGATAGGGAAGAGTTTTGAGAACAGCACATAGAGCAGGCCCATGCCTGCAAGACTGGCAGCAGTAAGAGACCACTCAACCCAGGTGGGATGATAGATGCCCCACGGGTATCCCTCCAGCATGGGGCGGGTTCCGGTAGGAACAACGATGGTGAACCGCTCTAACCACATCGCAACCAGGATTAGCGCCGAAGCCGCCACAGTTGCCTTTATGGGATTTGCCCGGAAATGGGGGAGAACCAAGATAAGGAAGGCAAGCGCCATGGCGCCAACCATTCCCCAGAATAGCCAGGCGAACTCGCCCGCCAACTTAGCATTGAACACCCGCATTTCGGTCGGGATAGCGCCATAGCCTGTGGTGAGGTATTCGGCGAAGGTGGCGTAGAACCAGAGGCCGCACATCACAATGAGCAACCACCCCAGTTTAGTAAAGTGTAAGGCCTTCAAGTAGGCCTCAAGGTGGGAGACTTTTCGGATGATCGCCATGCCGCTGATGGCCTTGTTCAGGCGCCGGCGCTGCTCAGGCGTTCCCTGCCAGCCCAGAGAGAGGACACGATACATGGACTTGCGCCAGCCTGGCCGCTCCAACGTATCTCGCAGCAAGGCCAGATCAGGGATGAGGGGCAAATACAGATACATGCTGCAACTCAGCAGATAGACACCGATGCACAGGACATCCCACATCAACGGAGACTGAGAGCGGCCGAACGGGAAGACATTGAGAATACGCTCCGGGCGACCCAAATCCAAGACAATCTGCATGGCCCCTGCGATAAGGGCGAATACTGTGATGGCCTCGGCAGCCCTGGTAATGGGGCGGCGCCACTCAGACCCCGTCAGGCGCAGGATGGCGGAGATGAGAGTGCCAGCATGGCTGATGCCGATGAAGAAGACAAAGTTAGTGATGTAAACACCCCAGTAAACGGGCGTGTTCATGCCTGTGACGCCCAAACCAAGCCACAATTGGCGAAGCCACGCTCTCACTCCCCACGCCACCACCGCCCCCAGCAAGATAACGCTCAGGTAAAATCCCCATCCGGTGCGTAGCAGTGGGTTTAGGAGAGGGTGGATATGAGATGCGTCAACTTCATCACCTTGTCTCATCCCAGTCTCCCTCCATCAAGTAGATCACCTTCGGACGCGTCCCCAGTTCCTCCTGCAAGCGGAAGGCCCGCGGGCTCTCGGCCAACTGCGACACCCGGCTATCCGGATCATCAAGGTCGCCGAAAGTTCTGGCGCCGGTGGGACAGGCCTGCACGCAGGCAGGGATAACTTCGCCGTCCCTAAGTGCTCTTCCCTCGGCTTCGGCTTTCTTCTTTGCCTTCTCGATTCTTTGAACGCAGAAGGTGCACTTCTCTACAATGCCTTTCGTCCTCAGCGGAACATCGGGATTCAAGTATTGTTTGAGGCTCTCCGGATACTCCGGCCGGTACCAGTTGAAGGAACGGGCCGTGTAGGGACAGGCCACGGTGCAATAGCGGCACCCGATACATCGCTCGTATCTTTGCAGCACTAGTCCTTCTTCGTTGCGATAGGTGGCTCCCACTGGACAGACCTTGACACAGGGGGGGTTGTCGCAGTGCATGCAGGGGCGGGGAATGGCGCGGGCGCGAACCCGCGGATATTCCCCCTCCATGTGATAGAGGACCTCGTTCCAGTAAATGGCCCGGCCCGTCAGGGCCTGCTCCTGTCCCGCAAAGGGGACATTGTTCTCACAGCGGCAGGCCACACTACAGGTCTGGCAACTGGCACATCTCTCCAGGGAAAGAGTTCTGCCACCCGGCCGCCGATTCTGTGCGCCAGTTGAAGGATGACATCCGCGCTGTTCCTGGTGTCATAAACTGCCGGCACTACCGGCTGTCGGATGCCCCATACGGGGAAGCCCATGCTGGGATAAATGCCATCATCCTGCCAGCGCTCCAGATAGGTGTGATCCGGCAGGATGATGTCTGCGTGCGTGCTGGTCTCATCCAGAAATGGGGAGAAGGAGACCAGGAAAGGAACCTTTTGGATGGCGCGATACCAGCGGTTGACATCCGGACTGCTGAACATGGGATTGGTGTAATAGGTGAAAATGACATTGACTGGATAGGGGTCGCCGCTGAGGATGCGGTCTGGGAGGTCCTGGTAAACCTTGCCGGCAAGGGGATAGCGAGCGGTGCCGGCGTAATCCACCCGCGGCATCTTTAGACCTCTTTTGGCGATTTCGTCCACCAGCAGGCGCTTCTTCTTCGTTTTTGGGTCCTCTACTACATCTGGCCAGGGAGTGAGAGGGGGGCCCATGTCCTGGCCGTGAGGGGTCATCTGGGTGAGCACTCCTCCAGGGACATCAATGCTGCCCACCAGGGCATTCAGCGAGTGGATCGCCATGCGGTTGTAGATACCATTGCTCTGCATACTTGCCCCACGCTCGCCCGCGGCGATGGCGGGTTTGCTGGTGGCGAACTCCCGCGCCAGGCGCATGATGGTCTCCACGGGCACCCCGGTTATTTCCGCGGCGACCTGGGGCGAGTAGTCCCTGAGCACCAGGGTCTTCCAGCCCAGGTGGGAGTGCCCTTTGCTGTCGGTCCAGTCTTCAAAGCCGAAGGTATGCTCTCTGACGAAGTCCCTGTCATAGAGGCCTTTGGAGATGATGACATGGGCGATGGCGAGCGCCAGCGCGGCATCGGTGCCGGGGGTGATGGGAACCCACTCGTCCGCCTTGGCCGCGGTGACGGAGAATCTTGGCTCAACTTGCACGACCTTCGCGCGGCGGCCCGGCCGGCCCCGCCTCATGTGGCCATAGGCCCTCAGTAGCCTTGCTGTGGGTCGCCAGGCCTCCAGGAAACCGCCCCCGAAGCAAAGCAGATAGTTGCAGTTGTCCCAGTCATAGGCGGCATAGGCCTTCCAGCCCTGGGTGGCCCAGTGGGCCATAGGAGTGCCATCGGCGCAGATGCTGGAATGTCCCACATTATTGGGGGTGCCGAAGGCCTCCAAAAAGCGGCCGCACAGGTCTCCCATCAGGCCCCGGTATCTTCCCCCCATGAAAACCATGGTGTGGGGCTCGCCCTTAGCGCGGAGTTCTCTCAACTTTCCCGCGACCCTCTCAAGCGCCTCCTCCCAGGAGATGCGCTCCCACTTTCCCGATCCCCGGTCCCCCACGCGCCGCATAGGACCCTTGATGCGGTCGGGATCATACAGGATCTGTAGGCCCACCTGTCCCTTGGGACAGGTCTTGCCCTGGTTGCTGGGATAAAGGGGATTGCCTTCAATTTTGACGGCCCGTCCATCCACTACCCGCACCAGAATGCCGCAGCCGCCTGGGCACTGGAGACAAACGCTGGGCACGAACTTCTCCCCCGCAGCAGGTGACGCCCCCCGTTCTTGCTCAAGTTATGCAGAACCTGGCTGCTGCTCTCCAGCGCCTCCCAGAGGGCCGCCCCAGCCGCCCCTGCCCCCGCGATCTTGAGGAAGGCGCGTCTGGATATCTTGTCCATTGGTCATCTCCCCTTTCAATCCCAGCCGCCGCGGCGAGTCCGCTCCGAATGAGAGCCGGGAGGCGCTGGGACAACATCACGGGCGTAAATTGATCACAGTCAAATTTGAGAGTGAGAGTATCCGCCACTGCGGAGGCGGTAGGGAAGGAGCCCCACATCTCTACCAGCCAGCCCCCTCCCAAGTCCTGGATGAAGCCCAGGCTGCTAACCGATTCCTCCCGGTCATTGGCCTGAATCCAGTCGGCCCGAAGGGTCAGCCCACGGCCGACGGCTTTGTCAACGCCCAAGAACCAGGCAGGATTATCCTCCTGCCAGGAATGGCCCAGATGACCTCGCAGCAACCCCAGTTCGCGGGAAATAACAAGATAGGGGAAGGGGTCGCCTGCCCGCTCGCTGTCAGCGCCGATATTGGCCACTCCTGCTCCCAAGGAGGTTTTTCTCGGCCTTGAGAGGTTCGCGGCATATTTCACTTGCAGCACCGTGGGGCCGGCCGGCATTCCCCCTGCCCCGGCGACTCCGGCGCCGCTGCCAGTTGTAACGACCCGATCATCCAGGCCTATTTCCCAGTTTGGGGCCGGGCCGTATTTGAAGCCGAGATGGAAAATGCTTTCCTGGCTGGAGCCGAAGTTGGTGATCTGCTGAAACACCAGCAGCCCCGGGGTGACAACCTCGGCAGTGGGGATGTTGTTCAGGCCGGTAGTCGTTGCCCCGGCGTGCCGCAAGCAAGATAGTGCCAGGGCTACTGCCAGCAGAGCGCCGGAAGCAATGGTTCTAGGGTGAAATCGGTTTGCCATCAGTATTTCCTCTTTACTGCCCCCAGCGGAATATACGGCTAAAGGATTTACAGAGAACGAAGGCGACGAGTCCCCCAAGAAGGCTTGCCCACGCGGCAACCCACCAACCCCTCCAGGGCAGTTGCACGGTAGTGTTATCTGAGGCCATCTGAACCTGCGTGACTCGCACCGGGCCCTCAGACTCGTAAAAGAGGACATCACTGAGCCGGAGTGTGCCCTCCGCCGCTTTCGGGATGGCAAAGAAAAACTCTTCCACTCGCATCTCGCCGGGGGCAATCCGGTTGTCTTGCCCTACCGCTACCCCTTCCAGCATCTGGTCGGCCATGGCCTTCAGCACACGCCCGTCCTTGTCCACCAGGGCCTTCTGGTAAATCCTCTTTTCCGAGGCCAACAGCACATCAGCAGCATCGCGGACCGCTACTGCCAACACCAGTCGCCGAGCCGGTGTGCCGGTGGGGAGCATATGTCCCGACCCTTTATTTGTGACGAACACCTTGGCGGCGATATATCTGCCGAGCCGCTGCGCCTGGAGGTTGACAGAAGCGGCCAGCCACCGGCCAAGTTGTGCATCACCTGCGGGGACAAGGTGGCTGATTTGCCCAACGGGGGGAACAGGCAAGAGTTTCGGGCTTCTCGCCGCCCACATCTGCCGCATGTGGCAATCCTGGCACTGGATTCCCTGCGCAAAATAGGGGCCCGCTCTCCACTCGCTGTAGGTCTCAAGGATGCGCGCGCCGTAGCGATTCCTGTGTTCATGACAGGAGGCGCAGAATTCCGAGCGGGCGTGAAGTGGCGAGGGCCGGGTGAGGTGATGGGGAAAAGCAGTAGTTCCCCGAGGGCCGCTCTTGACCGGCCCAGGCTCAGAAAGCAGGGCCGGTGGACTCACTTCCAGGTTGGCGGCCTTCACGGTGTGGCAAAAGTCATAGGTGACACCTTCTCGGGATACAGGCAGCCTGAGCCAATAATCGCGGCTGTGGCGGGTTGTGGGGCTGTGGCAATACAGACAATATCTTCTGGCCCTCTCTCCACGCTGGCTTATGGCACTCTCCAGGGCCGCATGAAATACCGGATTTTTGGCTGCATAAGCGTGCCTGGACTTTGACCATAATTGGTGGATCCGGCCGTGACACTTTTTGCACTCCTCGCAACTGGCATATTCGGGTGTAGGTCGCCGCCATCCCTCAGCAGGCCTTGCCTGCCCAAATCCATTCAGACTTAGCAGGGTCACTGCTGCCAGGCAAAAGCCGAGGCACCTATCTCTTGCTTGCCAGTGCAGCCGGTAGCAGCAAATCATCATTTCCTGGGCAAAGGGCGATCCACCCTTGGGTGGCACCCAAGCCATATTACGGCGGGCAGGGCAGATTGGCGTAGAGGGAAAAATGTCTCTTTTTGCCTCTGGAAGATAGGGGAAATCCCCCAATTTGGCCGGATGGCCAGGAGAAAAGGGCAAAAGAGCCGGATA
>Ga0315314_1003325_pt1 | contig 12630 bp, 11 predicted proteins | sample TDP9_MG_FD_203631 | JGI IMG/M metagenome (GOLD analysis project Ga0315314, IMG submission 203631) | Freshwater sediment microbial communities from Lake Towuti, South Sulawesi, Indonesia - TDP9 | ecosystem: Environmental > Aquatic > Freshwater > Lake > Sediment | place: Indonesia: South Sulawesi...
TTGATGGTGGGTGAGGTCCGAAAGGTCGACAAGAAGGGCCACGGCGTTTTTCAATATGCCGAATTGGTCCCCAGTGTCGATCTGACGAAGCTGGAGGAGGTTCTTGTCATCACCCAATCTCCTCAACCTCTCAAAGATGAAAGGGAGAAGAAGGTAAAGAAAGCTCCATTGAGGACGGAAAAGAAGAGATGAAGCGGATTCTCCTCCTCCTTTTGTTGGGAGTGATTTTTCTGACGCTGCAGACGACACTCTTGGCATCCCTCCCCATTCAGAGGATCAGACCGGATCTGGTCTTGATCCTCACCCTCTATTTAGGCTTCTTCTATCCTCCGATATCGGGTGGTGTCATCGCTCTTTCCATGGGACTTCTCATGGATCTCTTTTCTGGAAATTCTTTCGGGCTCTACACCCTTTCCAGGCCGCTCATCTTCTCTATCGCCCATTTTTTCAAAGGCCGGTTCTATCTCGAAAGTTTTTCATCCCAATTTCTGTTTGTCTTCATCTCTGGCATGGTGGAAGGTCTCCTCCTCATCGCCCTTCTTGGCATTCTCAATCCTGGACCCCTCGGCCATTTCTATCCCTTGTTTTTCACCTCCCTCCTTCCCCAGTCGGTTTTCACCGGTTTCATCACGCCCATCCTCTTTTTTCTGATCCATAAGATCTCTTTGTATTGCTCCATGAGCATGGAGTCGGAATGAATGGGAGAGAATAGACCAGGATGGAATTGAACACCCAAAGGCTGGAAGACTTCAAAGGAAGGCATAAATATCATGTCGTCTTTGTGGGAGTTGCCTTCTTCGTGATCTTTGTCCATCTGTGGTATCTTCAGGTGATCAGGGGAAGTGAACTCCGACGATTGTCTGAGAATAACCGTATCCGGATTCGGGAGAACCCTGCTGACCGAGGAATGCTCTTGGATCGAAAAGGACGTGTTCTGGCTCACAACCGGCCCTCCTTCGAGGTCTCTGTCATCCCAGAGGATCTGAAGGTCAATCCAGAGGTTCTGACCAAAGTTGGAGCGATGCTCGATATGGATCAGGAGGAGATTCAGAACAGACTGCAAAGCCAGAAGCGGCGGCCTCCTTTCAAGCCGGTAAAGATCAAATCTGATATTGATTGGAATGAACTTGCGCTTCTCGAATTTCATCGAGTCCATCTTCCTGGCCTCCTTGTCGATGTCAGACCCAGGAGGACTTATAATTATGGCGATCTGGCCTCCCATCTCATTGGGTATCTCGGAGAGGTTGATGAAAGCGATTTGAAACAGCCGAGGGATTCGCCGTATCGAATGGGTGCCCTGATCGGAAAATATGGTATCGAGTATCGATGGGAGTCTGATCTCAAGGGAGTCGACGGAGGTCGTCAGATCGAAGTGGATGCGCTCGGAAGAGAGATCAAGCCCCTCCGGAGTGTCGAACCGTCCCCGGGAAACAACGTCATCCTGACCATCGACCTTGAACTCCAGAAGGCTGCGGAAGAGGCCTTTCAGGATAAGAGCGGATCCCTTATCGCCATGGACCCTCGAAACGGTCGCATCTTGGCGATGGTGAGCAAGCCCTCGTTTGACGCGAACCTCTTTGCGAGGATCATTTTACCAGAAGAATGGAAATCGCTCATGGAAAACCCTCGCCACCCGCTGCAGAACAGAGGGATTCAGGGTCAATACCCTCCGGGTTCGGTATTCAAAATCATCACCGCCATTGCTGGGGTGGAAGCGGGGATCATCACCCCGAATACACAGATGACGTGCACCGGTACTTATCCTTATGGGAATCGAGATTTCCGGTGTTGGAAAGAAAGAGGACATGGAACGCTAAGCCTTCACCGGGCCATTGTTGAATCGTGTGATATCTATTTCTATCAGGTTGGGCTGAAGGCAGGGGTCGATCTGATCGCTCATTACGCCAATGAGTTTGGCTTGGGGCAGACGACAGGAATCTACCTCCCGCACGAAAAACCAGGAATCGTCCCCTCCACCTCTTGGAAGAAGGAACGTTCTGGGGTTCCATGGTATAGTGGGGAAACCCTTTCCCTTGCAGTCGGTCAAGGATATCTCAATACAACACCTTTACAGCTTCTTACGCTTATCTCCGCCATCGCCAACGGGGGCACACTTTACCTTCCCCAGGTGGTGGAACGGGTCGAAGATATTTATGGAGCTGTTTTAAAGCAGTATCCACCGTCTGAGAAGAGAAGGGTCGACGTCTCTGAAGAAACGTTGCGTATCATCCGTGAAGCCCTGATGGGTGCGGTCAACGAACCCCATGGGACTGGATGGGCTTGCGCCCTCAAAGACGTCAGGGTGGCGGGAAAGACCGGGACCGCCCAAGTGATCAGAATGGCACCTGATTTTAAGAAGGGAGATATGGATCGGATGCCCCTTAAATTTCGAGATCATGCGTGGTTCGTGGCCTATGCTCCAGTTGAGAACCCTGCCATATCGATTGCTGTCCTGGTTGAGCATGGAGGTTACGGAGGTGCAGCCGCAGCACCCATCGCCAAGAAGGTGATCGAAAAGCATCTCGGTCTTGCATCCTCACCCCCTCCTAAGATGTCGGAGTCTGACCAGTATGATTGACCGACGCCTCTTCACGCACTTCGATTGGACGTTATTGGGGATCGTTCTTCTGCTGGTCTCGATTGGCATCCTCAACCTTTACAGCACGACTTCCATTGGAGAAGCAGGGGCTCATCCCCTCTATCTTAAGCAGATCTTCTGGCTGATCATCGGTCTGGGGGTTATGATCATCATCTCCTTTGTCGAATACCGCTTCTATTCGGATCTCGCCTATATCGTCTACGCGATCGCCTTGATCCTCCTCATCGCGGTATTGGGTTACGGCATCATCACCTCAGGTGCCCAACGGTGGGTCAAGATTGGCCCGATCTCCTTTCAACCTTCTGAATTCGTAAAGATCTCTTTCATCTTGGCCATGGCAAGGTTTTTCCGTAGACCCGCGAGTCGAGAGGGCTACTCCCTAAAAGACCTTTCCCTGCCTTTTTTGCTCCTTCTGTTGCCCATGGGCTTGATCCTGAAACAGCCCGATCTTGGAACGTCGATCATCCTCCTCTTGATCTTCTTCTCTATTTTGATCTTTGTTAAGATCCGATGGTCAACGCTCCTGACCATTGGATTGGGGGGTGCCGCCATTGTTCCGCTCTCTTGGAATTTTCTTAAGGAATATCAGAAGCGACGAATCATCACGTTCTTCAACCCAGAATTGGATCCGCTGGGTGCGGGCTATCACCTCATTCAATCGAAGATCGCTATAGGATCGGGTGGAGTGATTGGAAAGGGGTTTATGAAAGGGACTCAATGTAGACTTGGCTTCCTGCCAGAGCAACAGACCGATTTCATCTTTTCAGCGCTGGGAGAGGAATGGGGCCTGATCGGTTCTTTCATTGTCGTGGGGCTCTATTTTCTCCTCATTCTGTGGGGCCTTCGCATCGCCGTCCAATCAAAGGATCGGTTTGGAGCCATCGTCTCCTTCGGTGTGGTGGCCATGCTCTTCTGGCATATCTTCATCAATATCGGAATGGTCTTAGGGATGATGCCGGTGGTGGGAATCCCTCTCCCCTTGCTCAGTTATGGAGGATCTTTCATCCTCTCCACCCTCATCGGAATTGGCCTCCTCCTCAACGTGAGTATGAGGAGATTTCTCTTTTAATTCGGATTGCCGAATGGCGAATGCGGAATTAATTCCGAAATCCACAATCCGCATTTCGCACTTAGAAGGGCACGTCATCATTAGATCCCGGAGGGGCTTCCTGGTCCCCCTCATAATCTTTCCCGATGTCGGTGACTTCAGGGGCGACTCCGGGTGCCCCCAACATCTGCATCCGGGCGGCAACGATTTCAGTGGTCGATCTCTTATTCCCATTCTTATCTTCCCATGAGCGAGTTCGGAGTCGACCTTCCACGTAGACCTGCTTTCCCTTGTTCAAGTATTCGCCACAGATCTCCGCCAATCGGCCAAAAGCGACGATCCTGTGCCATTCCGTCACCGTGGACTTTTCGCCCGACCGGCTCACCCTGTTTTCAGTCGTGGCCATGCGGAAATTGGCTACCGTGGTGCCATTGCTCAGATATCTCACCTCGGGATCTGCGCCTAAATTACCGATGAGAATTACTTTGTTCACTCCAGCCATAAAACCCCTCCTTCCTGACGCCCACCTTATCACTTCTAAAACCTCTTTTCAAGGGTATATTGACGCGATTCAAGATATATCTTAGGATTAATTGTATCCCTCCCTTAAAGGAAATGGATGTGAAAAAAAGGGCCCTTTCCTTAATTATCATCGTAGGGATCACTCTCCAACTCCTCACTGTGCTTCAGGCAAAGGACCAATCCTCTCCTCCTCCCACAAGTTCCTCTGCATGTGACTCTTTTGGGATTCAGAGATTTCATGAGAAGAAGGAGGCTCCTCTCTTCTCCCTTGAAGATCTAAATGGGAATCAGGTCTCCCTTAGCGACTATAAGGGGAAATCCGTCCTCCTCCTCTTCTTCTGGGCGACATGGTGTGTTGCGTGTAAAGAGGATATGGTTTTATTGGAGAAGTTTTCTGAAGGGAAAAGAGACCGATTGACAATTTTTACGATTGTGATCGATGGAGAAAGGAAAGAAAGGGTCAAACGCATCGTCAAACAATACAAAATCACCCTACCTGTCCTCTTGGTGCTGAAAGAGAAGATCCTTGACCATTATGGAGTATGGGGCTGGGTTCCCGTATCATTCGTTATCGATAGGGAAGGTTTGATCGTGGGGAAAATCGTTGGTCAAAGGGAATGGTGCGGATCCACTGCTGAGGCTGCCTTTAGAGAGCTTTTGAACCTTCGTTGACAAATCTCATCATTTTCGTATAATATTTATTACTTTTCGGCCTAAATCAGGGGTTTTTTAGTGAAGTATCTCTATAAGTCAGAAAATTATTCCATTCCTCAGAGACTCATTTTCATTCCTCTGAAAGAGACCATCATCTTTCCCAACGTCGTGGCCCCGCTCTTTTTTCAGTCGGAGGAGGCCTTGACTCTATTGAACAGAGTGATACTGGAAAATAGTCTCATCGGATGCATTGGCCAGCGGGATCCTCGTGTTAAAGATCCCCAGCCGAAGGATCTCCTCACGATTGGAACGGTTTGCAAAGTGCTCCAACTGGTCAAGTTGCCGAATCGAGGGATGAAGATTTTTGTGGAAGGGCTTTCGAGAGTCTTTCTTTACAACATCGTTCCTGAGGCACCTTACTTCAAGGCCGAGATTAAGGAGGTCAACGAACACCAGGAACGGACCGCCCTTTCCGAGACTCTCGTCCAGAGCATTGGGACTCTCTTCAAGATTTCGATAGCCATGGGGAGGTCCCTTCCCGAAGAGGTGATCCGAACCCTCGACAAGATTGATCATCCAGGTCGACTTGCAGATCTGATCGCCATTAGCCTCCATCTGGGATTGAAGGAGCAACAGGAAATTTTCGAGACCGTCGATCCTCTGGAACGATTGAAGAAGGTCTTTGACTCTCTCAGTCGGGAAGTCCAATCGTTTCCTTTAAGGCCAAATCCATTGGCTCATTTTTTCAAAGAGGCGGGAAAATTTCAGAAGGATCATCCCGCCCGTTCCTCTGCGAGGGGCCAGAGGGAAGTAGCTGAGGAAGATCCCTATTTAGCGGAGATCTCTGAGCTTCGTGAAAAGGTCCGAACCGCTGGGATGCCGCAGAGGGTGGGGGAGATCGCGCATAAAGAGCTCAACCGACTGGAACGGATGAACCCGATTTCCGCGGAATACACGGTCTCCAGGACTTATCTCGACTACCTCGTCACCATGCCATGGAATAAGAAGACCGTGGATAACCTTGACCTGGGCCGTGCCCGGGTCATCCTTGATGAAGACCATTACGACCTTGCAAAGGTGAAGGACCGCATTTTGGAATTTTTGGCCGTAAAGAAATTGAAGGATTCGATGAAAGGCCCGATCCTCTGTTTTGTCGGCCCTCCTGGTGTTGGCAAGACGTCCTTGGGACGTTCCATCGCTCGGGCCCTGGAGAGAAAGTTTATCCGCATCTCTTTGGGAGGGGTCAGGGATGAGGCTGAGATTCGAGGACACCGTCGGACCTATGTGGGAGCCCTCCCAGGTCGGATTGTCCAAGAGATCAGAAGGGCGGAGACCTCGAATCCCGTTTTTATGCTCGATGAGGTCGACAAGATCGGTCAGGATTTTCGAGGGGATCCCGCGGCAGCCCTCCTTGAGACCCTCGATCCGGAGCAGAATTTTTCATTTACAGATCATTACTTAGACGTTTCCTTCGATCTCTCCCATGTCCTGTTCATCACCACCGCCAACACCTTATCACCTATCCCTCCGGCCCTGCTCGATCGGATGGAGGTGATCCATTTATCAGGATATACAGAGGAGGAGAAGGAGAAGATCGCCTTTCAATTTTTGATCCCTCACCAAAAAGAGGAGAATGGTTTGAAGAACCATCCCCTTTTATTCACGCCAGAGGCTGTCTCTAAGATCGTTCGGGAATATACGCGAGAAGCAGGGGTTCGAAACCTCGAACGGGAGATCGCCACCGTCTGTCGTAAGATCGCCAAAGAGGTTGCGATGGGAAACCACCCCAAAGAGGCTGTTGATGAGGCATTGGTCGAAGAGCTCTTGGGCCCAAGAAAATTCTTCCGGGAGGTGGCCCAGGAGAGAGATCGCATCGGCGTGGCCACAGGACTGGCTTGGACAGAGAACGGAGGGGACATCATCTTCATCGAGGCTTCTAAGATGAAAGGGGATAAAGGACTCCTCTTGACAGGTTCCCTTGGAGAGGTAATGAAGGAATCTGCTCAGGCCGCCCTCTCTTACATTCGGGCCAATGCCCTCTCGATGCAGGTCCCTGAAAATTTCTATCAGGAATGGGATATTCATATCCACATCCCGGCCGGAGCAACCCCTAAGGATGGCCCCTCTGCGGGAATCACCATTGCCACAGCCGTCCTCTCCCTTTTAAAAGGCATGCCCGTTCCTCGCGAGATCGCGATGACCGGTGAGTTGACATTGAGCGGGAGAGTGCTTCCCGTAGGAGGAATTAAGGAGAAGATTCTGGCCGCCCGAAGGGCAGGAGTGAAGACGGTGATCCTGCCGAAGAAGAACGAAGAGAATCTCGACGATGTCCCGGACTATGTCAAGAGAGAGATGAACCTTGTCCTGGTCGAACATATCGAAGAGGTCATCGGTCGGATCCTACCTTCATAAGGATCAATGGTTCGGAGTGATTAGTTCGCCTGCCTGCACGAAGCGTTTCGGCGGAGGCAGGGTGTTCGGATAAAAAATACTCCGAACTTTGTGTGATGCAAGCATTCAAATCTGGCTTCATCTCTATCCTGGGGAGACCAAATGTTGGGAAGTCGACCCTGTTCAACTTTATCCTTGGCGATAAGATTGCCATCGTCAGTGAAAAACCTCAGACCACAAGAAACCGAATTCTCGGGATTAAGAACGTAGAGGGAGGCCAATTCATCTTCCTCGACAACCCAGGACTCCATCAAGGAAAGTCAGAACTGAATCAGCGCATGGTCCAGACCGCCATTGCTTCAGGTCAAGACGCAGATGTTCTCCTCTTCGTGGTCGAGGCTTCAACCCCGCTCGTGGAAAAGGATCGGGAGATGATCGAATCCCTCAAAGGGAGCAGCGGTATCCGATTTCTTGTTATGAATAAAATCGATTTGGTGAAGAAGGAAATGCTCCTCCCGATGATGGATCAATATCATCGGTTGCAACCCTTCCATCAGATCATCCCGGTTTCGGCGATAACCGGAGAAGGGGTGGATGTCCTGTTGAATGAAATTCTGAAAGTCCTTCCTGAATCGCCACCCTATTTCCCGGAAGATGTGATTACGGATCAGACGGAACGTTTCCTGGTCTCTGAAATCATCCGTGAGAAGGTGATCGAACAATCCTATCAGGAGATTCCCTATGCCACTGCTGTCACCATCGAAGAGTTTAAAGAACATCCTGAGAGGAATCTTGCTGTCATCAAGGGGATGATCCATGTCGAAAAGCATTCTCAGAAGAAGATCGTGATCGGGAAAGGAGGACAGAAGTTAAAAAAGATTGGAGAGGCGGCCAGAAAAGAGATCGAGGCCTTTGTGGGGAGAAGAGTCTTTTTAGAATTATGGGTGAATGTGGAGAAGGATTGGACCCGAGACCCCCGTGCATTGAACCGGTTGGGCTATCTTCCTCCCTTTGCCTCTCGCCATTGAGGTGAACCCCTGTGGACGAGAATGAATCTTTGGGACGATACCTAAGAAGGGAACGGGAATCAAGAAAGATCTCGCTGAGAGAGGTCTCGAAAAATATAAAGGTGAAGGAGCATCTGCTCAAGGCCATTGAAGAGGATCAGTACGTGACTCTCCCTTCTCCCACCTATGTCAAAGGTTTCCTTTTGGCTTATGCAAAATATATGGGCCTTGACCCGAACGATGTTCTCCTCCGCTACGAAGGCGGCTTGAAAGGGAAGTCGGCCGCTCGAGCCGAAGCGCCATCTGAGGAGGAGACTCAACGGAACCGAAGATATTTGTGGATAATTGGGGGAGTCCTTGTGGTTGGGTTCGTCGTCTCCTATTTTCTCTTCCTTCGGCCCTCTGGACCACCCGTGGATTCGGTTTCTGTGAAACCGAAGATTGAGGAAACCCTTTCCTCTCCGCCGCCCCCTCCATTGCCTGGAAAGCCGCCCACCCATGAGGAACAACCTTTCTCACTCCAACTGAAAGCGGTTGAGGAGACCTGGGTTCGGATTCAGGTCGATGGTGAGTTGGAAAAGGAGATGACCCTTAAACCTGGGGAGACGACCTCCCACCGGGCCCTGAAGCAGATTTTTCTCTTGGTTGGAAATGCCGGTGGGCTTGACCTGATCTTTCAAGGGAAGACCTTGCAAAGGTTTGGAAGATCGGGAGAGGTGGTCGGTCTGATGGTCACGCCCCAGGGAGTGGAGGCGAAGCGCTTCGAGAAATTGAGATCTAAACCCGAGTAGTTTTCTTCCAGGACCCGTGCGAATGGTCTTGGATGGCCGGACCTCGGCGAGATGATGCCTTGACAAAAGGAGGCTGTTTTAGTACACATAAAGTAGTTCCTGAGATAGAAAATAACCTCCTCCACCGAGGAGAAGGAGGCACGGATTGCATTCCCTCGGCTCCTTTTCAACCCTCATGTTGAGATGGATAGAGTGAAAAAAGATTACCGAAAGTTTTACAGAATCTTTCTCATCTTATTTCTCCTCTCTTTCAGCGCGAATCTTTTCATGTTGAACCTCTACTTTAAGGAAAGGAAGCCCCTTCCATCTCCACCCCCGGAAGAGAGAAGAGCCATTCAGGAAGCCAAGGAGACGGAAGAGGTCAAAACGCCTCTGGGGAGTGTGCCTTTTCCTTTGGTCCATGTTAAGAACAGGGACCATTTCCTCCTTTGCGATAAGCAAAACAAAACCCTCCACCTTTATCGATCCAAAGAAAATACTTTTCCATTGGTCAAGAGTTATCCTTGCATCGTGGGGTCCAATGATGTGGATAAGAGGGAAGCTGGAGATTTGGCGACGCCAGAAGGCATCTACTTTTTAATCTCCTTCATCACGGGGAAGAGCTTGCCTGAAAAGTATGGAGCCGGAGCATTTTCGCTCAACTACCCAAATTTTCTTGATCGAAAGGAGGGGAAGAAGGGGAGCGGCATCTGGCTTCATGGTTACTCCGATCGTCTCGAACGGCCGCCTTTCTCCGAAGGATGTGTCGTGGTAAAAGATGAGATTTTGAAGGAGCTCATGGGGTTCATTAAGATTGGGGAGACCCCCTTGGTGATTGTGGATGCGATGAAATATCAGCCGATCGAGGAACAACGGAAATTTTTCCAAACCTTCTCCCATTTTCTGAAAGAATGGGAGACCGCTTGGGAGAGTCGCGATACTGCGAAGTACCTCAGTCATTACAGTCGAGATTTTGTCAGTAGTGACGGGAAGAACTATCAGAAATTCAAAGAATACAAATATCGGGTCAATCAGTCTAAGAAATTTATCCACCTGCAGATTGAGCCCAAATCCTTCCTCCTTTCTCAAAAAGATGACGGACATCTTGCCGTTGTGAGGTTGAATCAGGATTATCGTTCGGACAATTTTAGAAGTCACAGTCGGAAGATTCTCTACTTAAGAGAAAAACAGGGGAAATGGGAGATCATCGGCGAGATTACGCTTTGAGAGTGTGTGGGCTTTTCTTTTCAGGGATGATCGGACTCTTCCTCCTTGGAAGGAGTTTTGAGGGCTACTGTCTTTCCAAAGGAGAGGCGAAGCCTTCTTCTGAGGTGAATGCTTTCTTTAAGGGCTCGGATCAGGAGGTGGAGGTCTACCGTCTCTCGGGAAGAGAGATGGGACCCACGGTGCTCATTTTTGCTGGCATTCATGGAGATGAATCGGGAGGATACCTCACAGCGGATCGGTATGTTGGCCTGAGATTGCTGAAAGGGAATCTGATCATCGTCCCCCGGCTCAATCTCTATGCGATTTTAACAGGAAAACGGACCGGTCTGAGCGGGGGAGATATGAATCGAAAATTTTATCCCTCTATGGAAAACAACGATCCCGACGAGAAGATCGTTCGTTTAGCCAAGTCCCTCATGGATCAGGCGGATATCATCCTCAACCTCCACCGGGGTTATGGGTTTTACTCACCGATCTGGATCGATCAGACCCGAAATCCTATCCGGTGGGGACAGTGCAACGTCATCGATATCTCGACCTTCAATCTCCCTGATGGGGAGAGGTTATATCTTGAGAATTTTGCTAAGGAAGTGGCCCAAAAGATCAATTCAAAGTTGATTGATAAAAGATACCATTTCCATGTGAACAATACCAATACCTTCAGCGAAAGGTCATTCCGTAAGGAGCAGAGGAGATCGCTGACCTACTATGCCTTGGCCTATAAGCATAAGATGGCATTTGGCATTGAAGCCACCAAGAACTGTTCCCTCGCTGAGGGCGTCGGTTATTTATCATTGGCCGTCAATGCGATGCTGGAGAAGGCTGGTATCAGGGCCGAGGCCTTCCCTTCCATTTTTACAAAGGTGATTGTAGAGGAGTTAAAAAGAAATGAGGAGTTTTCAGGCCTGAGAGTAAAAATCAATGGTGTTGAAAGAGTCATCCCGCGAAAGAGCGAGATCCTTTTAACTCAAGGTGACCGGTTCCAGATCGTTTCCGTCGAAGCGAATCACTCCCGTGGCTGGTATCCCTATTTGTCAGGTTCCAAATTGTATAACGGCATCGGGAAAGTTTTCTCCGTCACACAGAATGATCAACTGATTCTTCACAAGTATGGAAAGAGAGTGGCCGTCTTCAATATCTTGGTAAGGGAGGATATGCCTTTCCCCACAGAAGCAGGGATTTGATACCGTCTCGACCCATCCGACGGGTTGAAGAGAGAGAAATGGTTCGATATCAGGATGAGGATGAAAGAGAGAGGATTTCTTGGAGAGAGATCGATCGAAGGAAGGATCGGCCGTATGCGGCCAGAGAGACGCCTCAGGTTCGAGAGAAGTCGCGTCGGTCCGAATGGATGAAGAGACATTATCATAAGGAGGTTGACAAGCTTTTCATGGGGAAGAAGGGAACGAAAAAACATCAAAAGGCTCGAGATGACATTGATCGTTACCACGGCACCGATCAGTTCGAGGCAGCGGTCAAGGCCTATTTGGATCAGTATGGCCTACCCGATGACTGGAACACGCTCTCCCTCCTATTAGATTATTCAGATTCTGAGAAGGTTTTGGAGGCCCTCGCCGCGATGAAGAACCTTTATGACGCCAGGACGCCGGTGGAAAAACAGGGCTTCAAAGCGAAGGTGGACATTTTGGCGATGACCGCTCGGGATCGCGATCTGAGAGAATTTGCTGAGGAGATGCTCCAGACGTTATGATGTTGCTTAAGGAGTAAAGGTGTTTAGTTTATTAGGTTAGGGTATATCATGTGTTTACATCTTTAGACCAACCCCGTACAGGGCTAAGCGCTTAGCGTATTTTATTACGGGAGGGCTTTCTTTCGAGGGTTTTCTTCAGAATTTTCGAAGAGACGGTACTTCGCCGCTTTTGGCCCAACCGCTCGAACCTCTTGTACTCTCCATACTTACCGAATCGGCCACCTCTTCCCATTGGCCTTTGAAATCCCTATGCCTTGCAGAGAATAAATATTAGATGGTCTGAACACCTTGGCCTGAACCAGTCCGGTTCAGGGTTTGGCCTGTGCCAGCATCCTTTCAGGCCTCTGCCTTGGGAGGAAGCCTCATAAACCTATCCAAGAGATCTTCGAGACGGTTCTTATCCCACCCGGCATAGGTCTCCTTTCCCTCAATAATAAAGGTGGGATAGGTTCGAATGCGATGGCGAAGGGATTTATAGATCCCCATAGGAGAATGGATATCGATGAGTGTGATGAGGAGACGATGTTTATAGAGACGTCTTAATTCTCGGATCCAGTCGGATAGTCTAAGAAGTTCTTCTCTTAAGTCCGAAGGATATTCGTCGATCTCTCTCCGATGGAATTTTTGGTCAAGACCTGCCTGACGAAGGAGGATTCTGTAATGGCGGTAGTAATCAAACGTGGTGAGTACCTTGCTGACAA
>Ga0315314_1003326_pt1 | contig 12630 bp, 10 predicted proteins | sample TDP9_MG_FD_203631 | JGI IMG/M metagenome (GOLD analysis project Ga0315314, IMG submission 203631) | Freshwater sediment microbial communities from Lake Towuti, South Sulawesi, Indonesia - TDP9 | ecosystem: Environmental > Aquatic > Freshwater > Lake > Sediment | place: Indonesia: South Sulawesi...
AAAGCCTCACTCATTTTTTAAAAGGCGGAGACTCCGTCGGTGGCTCTTCTGGCTTCGATGGAGTGTCTGGCTTGTGCTCCGGTCTAGAAGACTTTGAGAGACTCTAACGCCTTTGGGTAGGAGCCCAAGACCTTCACGAAGATCGACTTCTTCTCCAAGCCTTCTAAAGCCTCCTTGCACCTTTTTTCGCTTCTGTGTCCCTCGAAGTCCAGGTAGAAGTTGTATTCCCAAGGCTTTCGCTTGGTCGGTCTCGACTCGATCTTTGTAAGGTTTATGTTCCTGACCGCGAACTCCTCTAGGGCGTGGTACAGCGCTCCTGGAACGTGCTTTACGGAGAAGATCACGGAGGTTTTGTCCCCGTCGGAGGGCGGCGAATCGCTTTTCGAAAGGACGAAGAACCTTGTGTAGTTGTTTGAACTGTCCTCTATCCCCTTGGCGAGAACCTTCATCCCGTAGATCTCCGCAGCCCTCTCGCTGGCGATTGCACCGGCATCCATCATCTTCTCTTCCTTGATCATTCTTACGCTACCCGCCGTGTCAAAAGCCGAGACGAGCCTGCAACCCAGCCTTTCCAGGAAGTTTCTGCACTGAGCCAAGGCTTGCGGGTGCGAATAAACGACCTTTATCGAGTCAAGTGTCGCTGAGGGATTGGCGATGAGGCAGTGAACCACCCTGAGGACTATCTCGCCACAGACCTTAAGGTCGTGCGCCAAGAGTAGGTCGTAGGTCTGGTTCACGCTTCCCTCTATAGAGTTCTCCACGGGAACCACGGCATACTGCGTTTCTTCCCTCTCAACGCTCTCAAAAACCTCAGGCAGGTCCCTGTAAGGCTTCAGTTGAATCGGGGAGGAGAAAAAAAGGAAAGCCGCGCTTTCGCTGTATGCCCCTCTCTCACCCTGGAAGGCAACCCCTATCGCCACCGTGACATCTCTCCTTTAGCTATCTAAGAGAATCGCCATTAAACGGCAGTGGGCTGTTTGATAAACCTTTCCTCAGGCCTGCCGCACTCTCCGTCATAGTTCTAACAGGCTCGATGCCCAGTAACCTCCTCGACGAGTTTTGCGAATTCCTCGTCTGACAGGGCGCTTCTCCGCCTCTCGGAGGCTTCCTTGACCATCCTCGTGAGTTTTTTAACGTCTTCCTCCACGGCGTTTATCCCGAATTCCACTAGCTTGGCTCTGACGGCGTGGGATCCGCTTAGCTTTCCCAGTATCAGTCTACGTTTCTGACCGACCAGCTCCGGAGGGTACGGCTCGTACGTTACCGGGCTCTTGAGGACGGCGTCTTGGTGGATGCCCGAGGTGTGGGTGAATATGTTCGCGCCGCACACGGGTTTATTCGGGGGAATCTTTACACCCGAAATCCCTTCAACCAGTTTACACAGCCCATAAAGGTGCTCGGTTTTGAAGCTTCCGATCCCGTAGAGGTTGCGCAAAGCGACGATCACCTCCTCCGTGGCTGCGAGTCCGGCTCTCTCCCCCATACCATTCACCGATGACGAGACGACCGAGGCGCCGGCTTCGACGGCTGCGACCGAGTTTGCAACACCCAAGCCATGATCGTCGTGGCAGTGGACCTCTACGGCGACTGGAACCAAGTCTTTTATGGCTGAGACTAAAAATTTCATCTGTGTGGGGGTGGACACTCCCAGCGTGTCGACGACCCGTGCGCAGTCCACGCCGCTCTCCACAACGGTTTTGAACACCTTTTTCAGGAAGTCCAGGTCCGTTCTAGTCGAGTCCTCGGCGCTGTAGGTGACGTACAACCCGTGAGACTTGGCGTACCGCACCCACTTGACCGCTTCCTCCAAGTATTTTTCTCGGGTCATCCTCAGCTTGTGCTCTAAGTGTATGCTTGATGGGGGAAAGCTCAAAACTATTCCTTCGCATCCGCATTCGATGACCGCGTCGATGTCCGATTTCACGGCGCGTCCAAACCCAAATATCTGTGAGCCCAGCCCCTCTCTAACGATGAGGCTGACCGCTTTCTTTTCCCCATCTGAAGCCGCTGGAAAGCCGGACTCGATCCGCTGAATCCCGACTTCAGCGAGTTTTCGAGCTATTTGCAACTTGTCCTCCGTGTTAAAGACGACGCCGGGGGTCTGTTCGCCCTCCCGCAGGGTAGTATCGTCGATTATAACGTTTTCTGGCAAAGCAGAGTCTTTTCGGACGTCTTTCATGAGGTTAAAAACTTCCACGTTCAAGCCGTGGCTCATGGTGTCCCCTCATTCTCGATGATTAAAAACACACTAGTTTTACATCTAATTTATAAATATTTCTGAGAAAAAAAGGATGATAATTCAATATTGATTAATAAGCGACATGAATTGATGAGGATTTCATATTTTTCGCGTTAATAGCTGCGTCAACACGATCCATCATGTTCCCTCACGACTAGGTTCTCTACGAAGATAGGCTTCTTCTCTTCAACAGAACTTTGTTGATTCCGCTGATCATGGCCTCAACGCTCGCCATAACGATGTCCTCGCGCGCAGCCCTAGTGGAAACTATGTTCCCGTCTTTGTCCTCGACCTTTATCACCACCTCAGCCACGGCGTCCGAGCCTCCGGTTAGAGCCTCTAACCTGTACTCCTTAAGCCTTATGCTCGCGAGGCTGTCTGTTAGCTTCTGTATCGCCTTGACCGCGGCGTCCACGGGTCCCACGCCTGTCTCAGCTGCCACGTACTCCTTTCCGTCTAGAACCAGCTTCACCGAGGCTGTCGGTATCACCTTTATGCCCGTGACCACGGCCAAGTCCATCAGCTCAACTATTTTCTTCTCGCTTATCTCTCCCATGACCGCTCTGGTTATGGCGAGGAGGTCGGCATCAGTCACCGCTTTGCCCTTGTCTCCCAGCTCCTTGACCCTCCCGACTATCTCCTTCAGCTGCTCTTCGCTGGGGTGTATCCCTGCCTCCTCCAACTCAGCCCTGACGCCGTGAGCGCCGGCGTGTTTCCCAGCTATCAGTTTTCTCCTCCTACCCACAAGCTCGGGCTTTATCGGTTCAAAGGTCAAGGGCAACCTTGTAACCCCAGCCGTGTGGATGCCAGACTCGTGGGCGAAGGCGTTTTCACCAACTATCGCCTTGTTTGACTGTATCGCAACCCCCGTGTATCGCGACACCATCTGTGAGGTTTCATAGAGCAGCTCGGTGTTTATCCCCGTTTTTACGTTGTAGATCAGGTGGAGCGCCATCACGACCTCTTCCAAGGCAGCGTTCCCAGCCCTCTCACCCAACCCGTTCACGGCTACGTGTATCTGGGAAGCCCCTCCCTCCATGCCAGCCAAGGAGTTTGCCACGGCCATCCCGAAGTCGTTGTGGCAGTGAACGCTTATGGGAACCTTCACCCAGCTTCTGACATCTTCAACGAGCTTTCGCATGGTTGCCGGAATCATTATGCCGACCGTGTCAGGGATGTTTATTCGATCCGCTCCGGCCTCCTCGGCAGCAACGCAGATGCGCCTCAAAAACTCCATCTCTGTTCTGGTGGCGTCCATCGGTGAAAACTCGCATGTCATTCCGTGGTCCTTGATGTACTCAACCGACTCGACTGCAGCCGCCAAAACTTGGTCAGGCTCCATCTTTAAGGCGTATTTCATCTGTACGTCTGATGTTGAGATGAAAGTGTGGATGGAATCGACTTCGCACCCCAAGGCCGCGTCGATGTCTCCCTTGAGGGTGCGAGTTAAGGCGCACACATCGGTTCTCAGGCCGGCGTTGACTATGTCTTTTATAGCCTTCAGCTCGCCTTTTGACGCCGTTGGGAAGCCGGCTTCCAGAACGTCTACGCCCAGCCTGTCGAGTTGACAAGCGATTCTAACCTTTTCTTCAGGCGTTAGGGAAACGCCTGGGGTTTGCTCACCATCCCTCAGAGTGGTGTCAAAGATTCTGACATACACGGAGCCTAAAGGTTTCAAACCTGCGGTTCCTCCTATGATTTAACCCCTATCGTCTTTCTTAAATGTTCTATAAGGCCTCCATCCCTGAGTATCTCTAGGATGAAGGCTGGCAACCGCATCGCATGGAGGACCAAGCTCTTAGAGCGATTTTCGACCAGGCCGGCTTCCGGGTCTACAGCCAACTCGTCTCTATCATTGGTCTTGCTTGAAACGCCTGGGCATTCGAGCGCCGGCAAGCCTATGTTTATGGCGTTCCTGTAGAATATGCGGGCGAAGGACTCGGCTAGCACGCATTCAACTCCGGCGTGCTTCAACGCAAGCGGCGCCTGCTCCCTGCTTGAGCCGCACCCAAAGTTTTTCCCAGCCACGATTATGACGCCCTCCTTAGCTCTCTCAGTAAACGTGGGGTCCAACCCCTCCATAGCGTGCTTCGCCAACTCCGTCACGTCCATCAGAACCAAGTATTTTGCCGGGATTATGGCGTCTGTGTCCACGTTGTCTCCAAACTTCACCGCTTTTCCATAGATCATTTTTCACGCCTCCAGAGACCTCGGGTCCACGATCTTACCCATAACGGCTGAAGCTGCGACCGTTGCCGGAGACGCTAAGTATATGCGAGCCTTGGGGCTCCCCATCCTCCCGACGAAGTTTCTGTTCGAAGAGCTTACGCAGACTTCTCCCGGGGCCAAGACCCCCATGTGTCCGCCGATGCACGCGCCACACGTGGGGCTGCCGACAGCGGCGCCAGCTCTTACAAAGGTTTCGATGAGCCCCTCTCGCAGCGCCTGCAAATAAACTTCCTGTGAGGCGGGAATCACTATCATTCGCACTCCGTTCTTCACCCGTCTTCCCCTCAGGAGCTCAGCCGCCAATTCCAGATCCTCCAACCGTCCGTTCGTGCAGGACCCGAGGAAAGCCTGGTCTATCTCCACGTCTGTCAATTCTGACACGGGTTTAACGTTGTCGACCGAATGGGGGCAAGCGACCTGAGGCTCCATCTCTCCGACGTCCATTTCCAAGACCCTCTCGTAGATGGCGTCGGCGTCGCTCTTCAGGGCTCTGGACGGTTTGCTCGTTCTGTTATTTACGTAGCTAAGCGTTTTTTCGTCGGGCTCCACGATGCCTGCTTTGGCGCCCATCTCCACAACCATGTTGCAGAGCGTCATCCTGCCGTCGACGCTCATGCTCTGCACCGCGGTGCCTGCGAACTCCATCCCCTTGTATATGGCGCCGTCAGCCCTGATCAGACCGATTATGCTTAATATCAAGTCTTTTGGAGTAACGAGCCTCTGGAATCCGCCGTTCGCGTTCACCTTGATAACCCTCGGCACTCTGAGCCATAGTGAGCCCGTTGTGAAAACGGAGGCCATCTCCGTGGACCCTATCCCTATTCCGAGGGTTCCAAGGGCTCCGTAGGTGCATGTGTGGGAATCCGCACCCACAATCAAGTCTCCGGGTTTAACGTAGCCCTTCTCCATCATCACCTGGTGACAGATTCCTCCTTGACCGACGTCGTAGAGGTTCTCTATCTTCTGTTCCTCCGCGAACTCCCTCATGATCTTATGCAGCTCAGCCGATTTCACCGAGTCTGCTGGAATTTGGTGGTCGAGTACGATGACTATGCTCCGGCTGTCCCACACTTCTCCGGCTCCGATTTTTCTGAAGGAATCGACGGCTAGGGGCCCTGTTATGTCGTTTACCATAGCCGCGTCGACGCTGGCCTCCACCATCTCCCCTGGGACAACTTCGTCTTTCCCTGAGGCCCTTGCCAAAATTTTTTCAGTGATGTTCACTGTTTAGTTTCCGCCTTTCAGCTTCACTTCTCTATTCCAGCCGTCTTCCTGATGAACCTGCCAACATTCTCTATCTGATGCCCCTCGATCTCCCTCAACAAAGAGTCGAAGTTTTTTCCGCCCGATTTTATCTCGTTTATCCATTCTCTAGCAAATTTACCGCTCTGAACGTCCTTCACGGCTTTCCTCATGTTCTCTTTGACGTGCTCATCTATGACTTTCGGTCCAACTGTTACGCCGCCGTAGTTGGCCGTCCTCGAGACCGCTCTGAGCATTCCCGTGAACCCGCTCTGGTAGATCAGGTCCATTATCAGCTTCGCTTCGTTGCAGGCCTCAAAGTACGCAAGCTCCGGCTGGTATCCCGCCTCAACAAGGATCTCGAAGCCCTTCTTGATGAGCTCGATCAGCCCGCCGACGAGCACCGTCTGTTCTCCGATGAGGTCGCTTTCAGTCTCCTCTTTAAACGTCGTTTCGATAACGCCTGCCCTGGTGCACCCGAGGCTTTTCGCCATGGCTAAGGCTGTTTCCTTCGCTTGACCCGAGTGGTTTTGATGGACCGCTATCAGGGCTGGGACCCCGAACCTGTCGAGGTACTTTTCCCTAAGGTTGAAGCCCGGGCTCTTCGGAGCCACCATGACGACGTCGACGTTCGGCGGAGGAACTATTTCCTTGAAGTGGATGCAGAAGCCGTGTGCAAAGCCTAGAACCTTTCCTTCCTCCATGCGTGGCGCAATATAGTCTCTGTACACGGCTGGCTGTTCCAGGTCTGGGATGAGCATGTGGACTATGTCGCCCTTCTTCGCTGCCTCTGAAACGGAGTAAACCTTGAAGCCGTCGCTCTTCGCCCTGTTCCGCGACACGCTTCCAAGCCTTAAACCAACCAAGACGTCTAAGCCGGAGTCTTTCATGTTTTTGGCTTGAGCCTCCCCCTGGTTGCCGTATCCGATAACAGCTATGGTTTTGTCCTTCAACGGTTCCAAACTTGCATCCTGATCAAAGTAAACTTTAGCCAACGCTTTTCACCTCCTGTTAATCGATTCTAACCGATTTCACTCCTCTTGAGAGGGCTGTCACGCCGGTTCTAGCGACCTCCTTTATGCCAAAAGTTTTCATCAGGTCGATGAAGGCGTCGATTTTGTCTGGGCTACCAGTGACCTCAACCATAATGGATTCTGGGGAGACGTCAACGGCGTGACCCCTGAAGATGTTTACGTAGTTGATGACGTCTGACCGATTCTTGGCGTTCGGAGTGTGGACCTTCACGAGCGCCATCTCCCTCGCAACGGTGGAGGAAGGCTCCAGCTCGCTCACCTTGACCACCTCGATCAGCTTGCTTAGCTGTTTGATCACCTGCTCAACTAGTCTTTCGTCTCCGTTGATGGTTATCGTCATCCTGGCCAAGCCCTCCTGATCTGTGGGGCCTACCGAAATGCTCTCTATGTTGAACCCCCTGCGCCTAAACATGTTTGAAACTTTGTAGAGGACACCCGGCTTGTGCTCGACTATTGTCGCTATAACGTGGGTTTGTCTGTTCTCCATACCATCACTCCCAAAACATGTCTTTTAGACCACCGCCGACCGGAACCATCGGAAACACGTTTTCTTCTGGGGATATGGGAACGTCTATAACGGTGGTGACTTCGCTTTTTATCGCTTTTCTAACAGCCTCTGAAAACTCGCTGACCGACTCCACGTGGAAGCCCTGTGCTCCATACGCCTCGGCTAACTTGACGAAGTCGGGAACCCCTCCAAGATGCACAGCGGAATATCTCCTTTTATAGAAGAGCCTCTGCCACTGGGCAACCATACCGAGCACCGAGTTATTTAAAACTATCACGGTGACTGGAATCTCCTCCACCACCGAGCACGCAAGCTCCTGCTCGGTCATGATGAAGCTTCCGTCGCCGGCTATGTCCACAACCGGCTTGTCTGGGCAAGCAACCTTTGCTCCTATGGCCGCTGGAAAGCCGAAGCCCATGGTTCCGAGCCCTCCCGAGCTGATGAAGGTTCTCGGTTTATACGCCTGAAAGTAGAGGGCTGCCCACATCTGGTTTTGGCCTACCTCTGTGGTTACGATGGTTTCGTCGGGCAAAACCTTTCGAAGCTCCATCATCAGTTGCCGAGGCTTCAAAGAGCCTTCGTTGCTGTTCGTCTCTTCTTGAGACTGTTTCTTGATTTCCTGAACCCTGTCTGCCCACGGAGAGCTTTTTCTCTCCTTTAACTGCTGAACCAGCGTTTTATAAATAGCATCTATGCATAGTCTTGCGTCAGCCACGATGGGTATGTAAGCCCCCACGTTTTTTCCGATCTCCGCAGAGTCGATATCTATGTGGATGATCTTCGCCCATGAGCCGAACTCTTCCAGCTTACAGGCCGTCCTGTCTGAGAACCTTAGCCCGACAGCGAGTATGACGTCGGCTTCCAGCATCAGCTTGTTCGCCGCTTTAGTCCCGTGCATCCCAACCATCCCGACCGACAACGGATGATTCTCCGGTACACACCCCTTACCCATGAGGGATGTTGCCACCGACGCCTGAAGAAGCTCAGCCAGCGCCAAAAGCTCGGAGGAGGCCTTTGAAAGTATGACTCCTCCACCAGCGAGGATGATGGGTCTCTCTGCATGAGTTAACGCTTCAACGGCCTTCTTCACTTGAACCGGATGCGGGTCATAGTTGGGTTTATAGCCTCGTAACTCGATGCGGTTAGAGAAGTCCATCTCGTCAACCTCTGTCTGTACATCCTTTGGAACATCGATTAAAACCGGCCCAGGCCTGCCCGTCGTGGCTATGTAAAAGGCTGTGTTAACTATTTTCGGAATTTCTGAAGCCTTGCCCGCTTGAAAATTCTCCTTAGTTATCGGGGTTGTTATCCCCACGATGTCCGCTTCCTGGAAGGCATCCTTACCTATGAAGGGTCTCGGCACCTGCCCGGTGATGGCGACGATCGGCGAGGAGTCCATGTAGGCGTTGGCTATACCTGTGACCAGGTTTGTCGCTCCAGGGCCAGACGTTGCCATGCAGACTCCGGGTCTTCCGCTGGCGCGGGCATAGCCGTCGGCTGCGTGTGCGGCGCATTGTTCATGTCGAGAAAGGATGTATCTTATTCCGGAGTCGAGCAGGGCGTCGTAGATTGGAATCACGGCTCCTCCAGGTATTCCAAAGATCACTTCGACGTTTTGTCTCTTCAGCGCCTCCAAGAGCGCTTGAGCACCCGACATTTTAGTCATTCATCTAAACCTCCTTGTCTGTTGTAACATCTGCGAAGTGGAGCCTCTCCTCGTCTGTAGAGAGATGCTGTGCCGAAAATGTGGCGTAGCTTCGCTGGGTTTTTGATAATGGTCTCTGGAAGGCTATTTTTATACGAGGAAGCGATCCCTCATTTCGTGCTCTCCTTCGAGATATAACGCCAATTCCATCGCTGTTCATATTTAAAAGCTTTTTGTTGCTCATTTATCGCATTCCCCTTCTCACCGTAGCTTGTTGTAGTCGGCTACAAGGACGTTTATGCCGCTCAGCATGGCTTCAACACTCGCCATAACTATGTCCTCGTTGACCCCTATGGCTGTAGCCGTTTTCTCCCCCTTGCGTAGGCGAACGGTCACCTCGGTTACGGCGTCGGTGCCGCCCGTGATCGCCTTCACAAAGTACTCCTCCAGAAGGATCGGTTCAACGCCTAAGACAGCCTTTCTCACAGCGTTCATCGCCGCGTCCACAGGACCCACTCCCGTAGCCGCCTCGGTGACGCTTTTGCCGTTTAGGCTGAGCCGCACAGAAGCCGTTGGTGTAACCTTATCCCCGGTCACGACGGTTAGCTCCTCAAGCTTTATCGGGCGAACCTTGGACAAGCCCATGACGGCCTCAGCTACAGCTTGAAGGTCTGCGTCCGTTACCTTCTTCCCCTTGTCTCCCAAGGTTTTCACCCGCAGAAAGATCTCCTTAAGCTGTTCGCCGCTCGGGTTTAGCCCCATGTCGTTTAGAGACGCTTTGATGCCGTGGGAACCGGCGTGCTTCCCGGCTACCAGCCGCCTAACGCGTCCAACCATCCTGGGGGAGACGGGTTCGTACGTCAACGGGTGGGCTAACACGCCGTGGGTGTGCATGCCGGACTCGTGGGTGAAGGCGTTGTCCCCCACGATCGCCTTGTTCGGCTGGAGGGGAAACTCCGCTAACCGAGAAACCAACCTCGATGTGTTGTAGAGGAGCTCGGTCTTTATCGACGTTTTCACGCCGTAGAGGGCTCTCAGAGCCACAGCCACCTCTTCTAGGGCGGCGTTCCCAGCCCTCTCGCCTATCCCGTTAATCGTCGTGTGGACTTGGCTGGCACCAGCCCTCAAAGAAGTGATGGAGTTCGCCACAGCCAGACCGAAGTCGTTGTGACAGTGGGCGCTGATGAGGACGTTGGTAAACGTTCTCCCCAGCTCCGAAAAAAGCTCGTAGGTTTTTTCAGGCGTTAAAACTCCGACTGTGTCGCATGGGCAGATCCTGTCTGCACCTGCAGAAACCGCCGTGGCAAACACTTTCTTCAGGAAGTTGAGGTCGGTTCTGGTTGCGTCTTCGGCTAAAAGCTCGACTACGAGCCCGTGGTCTTTGGCGTACCGGGTGCAGTCCTCCGTGAGCTTAAGGACGTCCTCCCTGCTCTTCTTTAATTTGTATCGAAGGTGCATGTCGGATGTGGGGATGCAGAGACTAACGCTTTTGGCGTCGCACTTCAGCACGGCGTCTATGTCGCCTACGACTCCCCTAGCGAAGCTGCAGACCTCAGCCCTGAGCCCCTCTTTGACAACAAGCTTCGTTGCCTCCATCTCCCCCTCGGAAGCCGCTGCGAAGCCCACCTCGATGACGTCTGCTCCGAGCTCGTCTAAACTCTTTGCGATTCTAAGCTTTTTCTCGGGTGTTAAGGAAACTCCAGGGGTCTGTTCGCCGTCTCTGAGGGTGGTGTCAAAAATTCTTATCCTTTCTGGAAAGCTATTCGATAAAGCGATACCCCATTTTCCATTCCTCGAAACAGCCTACTTTACCACCTATAGGGTATAAAAGCTTTTCTGTGAGTTCCGACTCTAATAAGCGTCGTTATATCATCCGTGGGGTTAAAGCTTGAGGAGCGACAGCATAAAGCACGGAGTCGAGAGGATCCCTCACAGAGCCCTGCTGAAGGCTCTGGGAGTCACGGACAGAGACATGGAGAAACCGTTCTTGGCCGTGGTTAACAGCTTCACCTCGATAGTTCCTGGCCACGGTCACTTGAACATCGTCGCCGACGCTGTCAAGGCAGGGGTCGCATCCGCTGGTGGGGTACCCTTCGAGTTTAACACGATCGCAGTTTGTGACGGGTTAGCCATGGGCCACGAGGGAATGCGGTACTCGTTGCCGTCTCGGGAGATAATCGCCGACTCAATAGAAGTCATGGTTCAAGCCCATCGGTTCGATGGGATGGTTCTGATTCCAAACTGTGACAAGGTAACTCCCGGCATGCTGATGGCCGCGGCTAGGCTAAACATCCCATCCATAGTGGTGACGGGCGGCCCCATGCTCTCAGGGTTCTGCAGAGGAAGGAAGGTCGGGACAACCTCGATATTTGAGGCCATCGGGGAAGCTGCGGCTGGCAAGATGAGCGCGGAGGAGTTGAAGCTTCTCGAGGACTCAGCGTGTCCGGGATACGGGTCGTGCAACGGCATGTTCACGGCCAACACCATGGCTTGCCTGACCGAGGCGTTGGGCATGTCTCTGCCAGGATGCGCCACAGCTCACGCCGTCAGCGCCCTAAAGCTGAGGATAGCCAAGGAAAGCGGGGAGAGGGTCGTCGGGCTGTTGCGAGAAGATCTGAAGCCGCTGGAAATAATGACTCCTGAAGCCTTCGAAAACGCTATTATGGTTGATGCAGCGCTCGGCGGCTCAACCAACACGGTTTTGCATCTCTCCGCGATCGCGAAGGAGGCCAAGGTGCCGTTGCCCCTAAAGCTCTTCGACGAGTTGAGCAGGCGGGTTCCACACCTCTGTGAGATGGATCCAAGCGGACCCTACACGATGGATGATCTGGACGCTGCTGGCGGCGTCCCAGCCATCATGAAAGAGCTGAGCCGATTCCTCCATCTAGAAACCGTCACCGTCACGGGAAAAACTTCTGGGGAGAACGTTGAACGGGCGGTGATCCTTAACAGGGAGGTTATTCGGCCGTTGACCAACCCGGTGCATCCTCAGGGGGGCATAGCGATCCTGAGCGGAAACCTTGCGCCCCTCGGCTCCGTGGTGAAAGCCATAGCCATTTCACCCGGGATGCTCGTCCACAGAGGGCCGGCAAAGGTTTTCGACTCAGAGGAGGAAGCCATGAAAGCCATATTGAACGGAGGGATAGAAAAGGGCGACGTGGTTGTGATTCGCTACGAAGGACCAAAGGGTGGGCCAGGCATGAGGGAGATGCTCACCCCCACAGCCACCATAGTCGGAATGGGTTTGGGCAATTCTGTCGCCCTAGTCACGGATGGCAGGTTCTCGGGGGCAACGCGAGGCCCCTGCATAGGACACGTATCCCCTGAAGCAGCCGAGGGGGGGCCCATAGCCGCCTTGAAGAACAGAGACATCATCAAGGTAGACGTCCCTAAAAGGAAGCTGGACGTGGAGTTAAGCGACGAAACGTTGAGAGATCGTCTGATGGGTTGGAAGCCGAGGCGAAAAGACGTCGGAGAGGGCTACCTTGCACGATACTCCAAGCTTTTGTAACGCGCCCACACGGATAGGTCTCTTTATGGGCGGTCTAAAATCTCCTTTGTACACGCTTTGATGGTATAGTTTATAACGTATTGACGTATAAAGGTTCGAGAGAGCTGAGAGCCTGTTATGCCGTCTGCCTCAAAGCCGATGTGAAGGGAGTTCGAAATGAAAGTTGACCTAACCCTTGGTTTGATCGATAAGCCTGGGCAACTGCTCAGGGCCTTGGAGCCC
>Ga0315314_1003327_pt1 | contig 12629 bp, 12 predicted proteins | sample TDP9_MG_FD_203631 | JGI IMG/M metagenome (GOLD analysis project Ga0315314, IMG submission 203631) | Freshwater sediment microbial communities from Lake Towuti, South Sulawesi, Indonesia - TDP9 | ecosystem: Environmental > Aquatic > Freshwater > Lake > Sediment | place: Indonesia: South Sulawesi...
ACTTCTGGCAATATTGTGGCCCGAAGTGTGCCATTTGTCAAGTCCCGCCGGCACTGATGCCGCAACTCTTGATAAATTAGCTGGCGAGGAGTATATTGAGGTGAATAATGAGCGTTGCCGAAGGTGACCTGAGAGATTGTGTGCCGAGGCTGGCTGAGTCCAGACTGGGGCACCTCCTGACAAGGGTGGGCAACCTTGCCGCCGACCAGGGCATCGAGTGCTATCTCGTTGGCGGGCTGGTGCGCGACCTGCTGCTGGATCGGCAGACCGCCGATATTGACGTTGCGGTAGGCTCTGACGCTCTGGAGGTTGCCGCGCGAGTCGCCGCCGCCCTTGGTGGCAAATTCGTGCCGCTGGACAGGGCGAACCGGATTGGCCGGGTGGTTCTGGTGGAGAGCGAGACCGGCGGACAGCAGCGAAATATTGACTTCGCCACGTTTGACGGCGATATCGAACAAGATTTGGGCCGGCGTGATTTTACCATAGATGCCCTGGCCATCGACCTCAGCCAGCTCGGCAAGGCGGCCCCCATCCGACTGATTGACCCCGGCAGCGGTCGGCACGACCTTGGTCTTCGCCTGGTCCGGGCACTCAATGAGACGGTATTTATCTCGGATGCGGCGCGCCTCTTACGGGCAGTCCGCCTGGCCGGCGAGCTTGGCTTCGCCATTGATAACGGCACCGAGTCTCTGATTCGTCGAGATGCGCACCTTGTCAGCCGGGTAGCCGGTGAGCGAGTGAGGGAGGAACTGGTGCGGCTGCTGGCTCTTCCCGGTGCCGGGAAGTTCCTGTTTTACCTTGACTGCCTGCACCTGCTAACTGCCCTGTTTCCCGAACTGGCCCTGACGAAGGGCGTTGTGCAGCCGAGAGAGCACCGGTGGGACGTCTTCGAGCACTCACTTAAAACAGTAGAGGCCGTTGAATTCCTGCTCAGGCAGGGAAGCTGGCAACACGCTGGCAGTGAGGTGCTATCTGGTGTGCCGTGGTCAGCAGTGCTGGCACAACACTTTGCTGGGGAGGTAAGCAGTGGCAGCACCAGGGGCTCGCTATTGAAGCTGGCCGCACTCCTCCATGATATTGCCAAGCCACAGACCAGAACCACCGAGGCCGGTGGCCGAATACGCTTCCTTAGCCATGCCAGGGAAGGCGCCACAATAGCAGCCAGTATTCTGGAAAGGTTAAGGTTCAGCGCCAGAGAAGTGAAACTGGTGGAGACGGTGATAAGGCATCACCTCCGGCCGGGGCAGATGAGCCAGGATGGAGCGCCCACCCGTCGCGCCATTTACCGCTACTTCCGTGATACCGGGGAGGCTGGCATGGACATCCTGTATTTAAGCCTGGCCGACCACCTGGCCACCCGGGGTGTGGAGCTGGACCCCGGTCACTGGCGGAGGCATGTTGAGGTAGTTGAATATGCGCTTTCGCAGTATTGTCAAAAGGAGACTCGACCACCCAAGCTGGTTGACGGCCATGATATAATCAATATCTTCGGGCTGAGCCCGGGACCCAAGATTGGAGAAATTCTCGAGGCAGTGCGCGAAGCGCAGGCTGCCGGCGAGATAACTACCCGGGAGCAAGGGCTGGCCTTTGTGGCAAGGTGGCTAGGCTCGCCAGGGAAGAGCTGAACTTTCATCGAGAGGATTGTGAAGAGCATGGGGAGAAGAAATACGCTGGCATTTCTGGTTGTGCTGCTAATTTTTGCCCTCGCCGTGGCAGTGGTCTTTCCCATAGAAAAAGGGGCACTCGGCAGGCTGGGGATTCGCCTTGGGCTGGACTTACAGGGCGGCACTCGTATCGTTTATCAGGCCGACCTCGCCACGATAGAGCCAGGTGGCGAGGCTGATGCCATCGAAGGCGTAATGAGAGTTATTGAAAACCGGGTCAACCCGCTGGGGGTAAGCGAGTCGTCGATACGCCGGTTGGGCACTGACCAGATTCTGGTTGAATTACCCGGCAGAAGCCTAACGGATGCCGAAAAAGAGAGCCTCTCGCGGGTGGTGCTACTGGAGTTTGGCGAAGAGACCGCCGATAAAGCCGAGGCGAAGTGGGAGGACGAGCTGGGCAAGTGGAAGCCAGCCACCGCAGTGATTGACGGCGAGCCAAAGGCGCTCACCAGTCGCTACTTTAAGGAGAACACCTACGTGCGCCGGGGCAATCTGGACCAGGTACTTCTGATATTTGAGTGGGATAAGCAGGGGAGCCGGTTATCAGAGGAAATTACCCGGCGCCTCGTAAATAAGCCGTTAGCCATCTTTGAGGGCAACCAACCGCTGCGTGGGGAGGATGGGCAACCGATTGCTCCCTTCGTTCGGTCAGTAATTGTGGAGCGGGGGCAGATTGAGGGGCTAAGCTATAACGATGCGGTCCGACTGTCCACGCAGTTGAACGCCGGCCGCCTGCCGGTGCCTCTCAAGAGGACGGGCGATGAGAAAAATGTTGAGCCGTGGCTGGGCGAGGATTTTGTTTCGAAGAGCGTCAAGGCAGGGATGATTGGCACCCTTGTCATCATGCTTTTCATGATCAGCTACTATCGCCTATCGGGGCTGATGGCCAGCCTGGCGTTAGTCTATTATGCAGTTCTGACCCTGGCCATCTTTAAGCTGGTCGGGGTTATCTTCGGGGGCGGGTTTACCCTCACTCTAGCCGGTATCAGTGGTTTTGTCCTCTCGGTAGGCATGGCGATAGATGCCAATGTGCTCATCTTTGAGCGGATGAAGGAAGAGATGTGGGGTGGCCGAAGCCTGGGCGCCGCCATTGAGGCTGGTTTCAGCCGTGCCTGGCCAGCAATATGGGACAGCAATATCACCACCATACTGGCCGGCTTTATTCTCTTATGGTTAGGCAGCAGCAATATTATCGCCAGCGATATGGCAAAGGGTTTTGCGGTAACGCTCGTCATCGGCGTAGCGGTAAGCATGTTTACCGCGATTACAGTCACCCGCACGTTTATCCGCCTCTTCGTTGGCACTGGCCTGGCCCAGCACCCGTCGCTATTCGCTCCCTATCAGAGGAAGACAAATGTTTGACATTATTGGCAAGAGGTTCTGGTATTTTCTGATTTCGGGGATAGTTATCCTGGCTGGTATTATTGCCCTCTCTGTCTTTGGCCTTCGACCCGGGATTGAGTTCAGCAGTGGCTCCGAGGTTACGGTCAGCTTCGAGAATCCGGTTGATAAGCAGCAAGTAGCGCAAGCGTTAGCTGATTTAGGGTACGGCACGGGCAAGGCTATTGTTCGGAAGGCCGGCGCCGACTTCATACTCGACTTGCCGGAACTCAACGATGCCGCCAAGGCAGCCCTGCGTGCCGGCCTGACTGATAAATTGGGCCAGTTTCGGGACGGAGGGTTTCAGTCGGTATCAGCAAAGGCGGCGGCTGATACGACACGTAATGCTACCATTGCCGTCATCATATCCGCAGTTGGTATGCTGCTCTATATAAGCTGGGCATTCCACCGCATGCCCAACCCCTTCCGCTGGGGGACCTGCGCCATCGCTTCACTGGTTCATGATGTGCTGGTGGTAGTCGGAACCTTCGCTATCCTCGGTGGCATATTTGGCTGGCAGGTTGATTTGATGTTCATTGCCGGCGTTCTCACCGTCATTGGCTATAGCGTCAATGATACGATAGTTATTTTTGATAGAATACGTGAGAACGTCAGGAATTACGGCGACGCCGATTTTGAGGCAGTGGTCAATTACAGCCTGGTCGGGACTCTGTCTCGTACTATCATAACCGGAGTCGGGACATTGTTTATCCTTATTGCGCTTTTGCTCTTCATCGGCGCACCGATTCAGAACCTGGTGGTCGTGCTTCTGGTGGGAATCGTCACCGGGACCTATAGCTCCATTGGCACCGCCGCCTCCCTGCTGGTAGTCTGGAGGAAGGGTGAGTGGGGCAGGTTCATCGGGCGCCGGTCTCTGCCGGCTAAGGCAGGCTAAGGGGAGGTGATGCGCCGTGTTTTCGACACCAACGGGTGCGGCACGGTTGATGCTCATAACTGTCATCAGTCTCTTCGTATTAAAAGTCGCTGTCGGTGTAATCACGGGTAGTATCAGCATTTGGGCGCAGGCCGTGGACAGCTCTCTTGACATTTTTGCGGTGGTGGTCACCTTCCTCACCGTAGGTTTTTCGGCCAAGCCGGCTGACCGGGAACACCCCTTCGGTCACGGCAAGGTAGAGGACATTGCCGCCGGCATTCAGGCAGTCCTGCTTTTGGCGGCTGCCAGCGGCATAATCTACTCGGCCATTCAGCGCATTATTACAGGTGAGACTATTCAACTCACCGAGGCTGGTATTGGCGTGATGCTCGTTTCTATGATAGCCAGCCTCTTCTTATGTCAACATCTGTTCCGGGTAGCCCAGAAAACCGATTCGGTGGCGCTGGAGGCAAATGCCAACAATATCAGGAGCGATGTGTACTCGACGGCGGGGGTACTGGTTGGGTTGGTGGTGATTCGCCTGGCCGAGCCAAGGTTCGGGCCTACGGTTTATATCATTGACCCGATCATTGCGCTAATAGTGGTGTTGCTTATCCTGAGAGCTATGTACCGGGTGGGGCGGATGGCCTTCAGTGGACTGATTGATACCAGGTTACCCGAGGCAGAGCACACCGAAATAATCTCCTCCATCAGGGAGCACACGAGTCAGCTAGTCGGCTTCCATGCGGTACGGACTCGAAAAGCGGGGAGCCAGCGCTTCATCGATCTCCACCTGGTCATGCGAAAGACCCTCAGCGTGGAAGAGGCACACCAGATGTGTGACCACCTGGAACAGGATATAAAGAACAAGCTGCGTAATTCCAGCGTCACCATTCACGTGGAACCCTGTAACGAAGAGTGTGAACGGTGTCAAGACATTGAATGCAGCCTGCGTGAGCAGAAATCTTAGATGTCTAGACCACCAACCGGACGCCCGAGATGAGATACCAGCTCCCGAAGCCAACCAGCAGCAGGCTACAGGCGATAAACAGCCATTCCTGGAATCTCAGCCCCCAGAGGGCGTGGGTTCGGTAAACCAGTACCGAAACAAGGGAAAGCCACACAAGGTCACATAGCCAGTGGACAATAGTGAACAGCGCCAGTCCGCTGGCACCAAAACCAACAAACTTCATGATGAGCATACTGCCGATGGTTGCCCACCACAGGAGGAAGAAGGGATTCAGGGCGCTCGTGATGATGCCGGCAGCAAAGGCATTGTAGGGCAGATCCTTACCGCCCTTAACCACCTCGGCCCGTGCGCGAAACATAGCGATGCCGAGCCAGATAATCATTGCCCCGCCGGCCAGGCTCAGCGCAAATTGCACCAGGTTACTTTCAAAGAAACGGGCGAAGCCAAAGTATATGAGCAGTATCAGCGGAACCTCAATTACGGCGTGGCCAAGAGATACCTGCGCACCCGCCCACGGCGAGCGGTAGCTCTTAGCCAGGGTCATGGCGAACATGGGGCCAGGCATCATTACCCCGGATAGTGAAATGACGACCACACTCAGCAGAATTGGCAGCACAGAGTAACCTGCCGGCGACTATTCTGTCTCTTCCTCAGGCAGGAACTTTTCGCTCCTGAGGAACGCGACCAGCTTGGACGCAATCTCCTTCGGGTTGCCCTCAAGGGAATCGCCCTTCTTTTCCTGAATACCACCGGTCATGAGGAGGCGCATCCGCTCGGCAGGAGAAAGGTTGCTCGGCGGGGCAAAGAGTTTGCCCGCCTTTGGCTTGGGTGGTGAAACACCGAGCAGCACAGTCAGGGCTCCAGCGGCGCCCACCTCTTCGGGGTGGAGGCCAAGTGCGGCGGCATCGTAGCAATCTACGGCTTTTCGGCGGGTGGCCATGCGCTCGGGCAGGCTGGGATACCTTGGCTTATGTCCAGCCTCTATGGTCAGCACCGCCGGCAGCTCAACGGCGACAACCTCGCGGTCTCCCCTTTCCAGCTTTCTATGCACGGTGGCCTTCATGCCGTCAGCGTCAACTTCGAGCCTGGTCACCGCAGTGACCAGCGGGACGCCCAGCTCTTCAGCGACCACTGTCCCCACCTGACCGGCATTCGTGTCAATGGCACGGACACCACAGAGAACAAGGTCGTACTTGAGCAACTTGAGCGCTCTGGACAGGATGACACCGATAGCATAGCTATCCGAGCCATTGAAAGCCGGGTCAGCCAGCAATAGTGCCCGGTCAGCCCCCATAGCCAGACAGTGCCTCAAGCCCGCCTCTGCGGAATGGTCACCCACGGATACTACAGTGACCTGCCCGGAGTGGCAGCTCTCCTTGAGCCGCAACGCTTCCTCAACGGCGATCTCGTCATAGAGGTTAACCACGTAGGGCATATACTTATCATCGATGGACTTGGCCTTCCGGTCGATTCGGAGCGGGCCATCGGTATCAATCACCCGTTTTACGCAGACAACTATGTTCATCTGTCTTCCTAAGAATGCTGGCGGCTCTTGGTCACCTCGCGAATCCGCTCGGTTATCGCCGGCACAATCTCAGCCAGGTCACCGATTACCTTGACATCGGCCAGTTTGAATATGGGGGCGTTTCTGTCCCTGTTGATGGCAACAATTAGCTTGGAGTCTTTCATGCCCATGGTATGCTGGATGGCCCCTGAGATGCCGATGGCAATATACAGTCTGGGGCTGACCGTTTTCCCGGTCTGGCCAACCTGCCGCTCCGAGGTGACCCAGCCGGCATCTACGGCAACGCGAGACGCTGCCAGGGAAGCCCCCAGGGCATCAGCCAGCTCCTCAATCAGGTGCCACTTTTCGGCACCACCCACCCCACCACCACCGGCAACGATGGCCTCAGCTTCGGTAAGAGTGACCGTCTTCGGGTCGGCCTTGATGAAATTGACTACCCTGGTCTTGGTTTCGCCGCTGAACTCAGGGGTAATCTTCACCACCTCGGCTTTTCGTGAGGGATTGGCCTTGCCCACCTCCATCACTCCTGGTCTCACGGTTAGCATCTGCGGTCTCGCCTTGGCGCAAACTACTGTGCTTGAAGCTTTATCCCCGTAGCTGGGCTTGGTACAGGAAACCAGCCCCTTATCGTCGAGGGAGATGGCGGTACACCCGGTAACCAGCCCTGTTTTCAACTTTGCCGCCAGCCTGGGCACAAGGTCCTGGCCAATGCTGGTATCGCCGCACAGCACAAGAGCGGGCTGGTTCGCCCGGATGAGGTCTGAGATAGAAGCCGCGTAGAGCTCAGGAGAGTAGGTGGCCAGTTGTGGACTATCGAGGAGCCATACCTTATCGGCGCCGTGCTGCGCCAAGGGCTGAGCCAGCCCGGTAACCTCGCTGCCGACAACCACGGCGCCAAGTTGCTGACGGAGCTTGTCGGCAAGCTTACGTCCCTCGGAGGCTAGCTCGAGGGAGACGTCCTGTAGCTGCCCGCCCCGCTGCTCGGCGAGGACCCAGACTTCTCCCGATGGCATCGGCTAAGCTCCTTTACCAGCCCGTTTTCTTGACCATAGGGTGCAAATTTCCACACCGACCGTCATGAGACTAGGAGCGGGATTTCTTAGTAGCCTTCAGTTCGCGCCGTCTTGCCGCCACCCTAGCTCTGATCCGGGCGATCTCCTTTTCCAGGGCCTGCTGGGCCTCAACCATCTCAGGGGAGGGGGGCGGCGCCTCTACTCTAACCAGCCGCTTTGGCTTGAACAGGAACTCCTTGACATCATATCTGGTCAAGGGGTCCCCGGCTCCAATAAAGGTGTTCCAGAACTGAGGCATAGCACGCCAGGCCCGCTCCATATACTCTTCCTCAGTCTGACCGGCCATCCCTCGGCGATTCCACCACACCAAGTCAGCACAGGGGCCGAGGGCTAGGAGTTCGGAGTGAGAGTAGTCTTCCATGTATCCCAGCATCCTGGCCGTGCCCATCTCAAAGCCCAGCAATCGATTGTCCACGTTGTATTGCCAGGCCGCCGCGCATGCCCAGCCCAGAGCCGCATTAAAATCCAGGTGCTTCCACACACAGGTGGGGCCTACCTGCCGGCCCGGGATAGTCTTCTTGATGTGCAAGCTGTATTTATTGAATTCACGGCAACCTTGAAAACCACAGGCACCACAGTTCCAATTTAGCTCCGACCGAATCAGGCTGTTGGTGCCAAAAAATATCAAGACCGAAGGGGTTCCAGCATCATAGTTCACCCTCAGGTTATAAGAAGACCTGCGCCGAACCGTCCGGACTGGTGTTCCCCCCGGAAGCCGCGGGGCCAGTCTAGCCCGGCTCTCCATAACCTTCTCCCGGGCCTCGATAATGGGAAGAGTATCCTCCCCCGTGATGATCTCTGTCTTTAGCTCCACCTTGCCCGTTACCTGGGGAGCTTTCAAAGCAGCCATCACGCAAAGCTTGGCCACCTCATAGAGGTTTTCGTTGGCTAACTTATTGCCGTCATAGATTCCCATCGCTTATTCCTCCTCTCCTTCGGCTTCAGGGGTCACAAAGGGGAAGGAATCCCTGTAGTCTCCCTGCCCCCCACCCAGCCGGAACAGCGGGTAATACTTCCGCATTGCCTGAACCGCTTTCCACTGGCTGAGCACGTGGTAGTCAGGCCTGATGTCAACATAAGCGTTCTTAGAATAGGCAGCTACCGGGATGCCAACCACAATCTGCGAGTTGGGACAGTAGCCAAGCTTCTGCCCGGCAATCCCCACGCTCATAAAGGGACGCGAATCCACCAGCAACCGGTAAGACATCCACATGGCCGCCCCCATGGCAAAGCCCAATGCCGTGGTACGGATCATACATAGTGGCCCGTCGACCAGGGTGGTTGGTTGACTCTCGGTCATATCAATCTTACCGGCCCTGATCGCCCTCTTCTCGTAGAGCCAGCAAAGGCGAGGTATACCACCGCACCGACCGCAGCCGATGTCGAAGGGGTCATCAGCCGCGTTCCAGCTCCCCAGGAAGACCACGGCGTCCGTCTGCTCCCGGATCATGGTTGCCTCGTACTTGAAGATGTTCTTCCAGAACTTGTTCCTGGGGTTCTCCCGGGCAAGCTCCAGCATCTTCTTGGCCAGCTCGTCCATCTCCTTTCTCCCATACACCAGGTGGGCCTCAACTGCGGCATTGCCCCCGATGCAAGGCGCGGTTAGCGCAGCGTTGACCATTAGCCTCGCGGCCAGCCGCACATTGTCTTTTCTAGCCTCATCTTCAGGACTAAATGGGGGCCATTCGTTAATGTAGAAATCAGGCATTTTTCTCCTCCTTCCTTTCCCTTTACAATAGGGAGGACTGCCATTGAGCGGTCCTCGCCTGATAAGCGATGCGCCCACTGGGGACTACCTAACGCATTCCTGTTGTTACCGCTCCGTCGTGGTTACCCAGAGCCGCTTCCCCACCCATAGACTAAGTCTCTGGCCGATAACTAATCCACTGGCCCTGACTGATGACCCGCCCCTCGGGGTCAATCTCTGACCTCAGTATCGTCAGTTGCTGCTCAGTGGGCGGGGCGACCGTCCCCAGCGTTGCCGCAATCAGAGGCTCAAAACCGATACCGGCAAGAACATCTTCCACGGTAGCCCAGGGAGCAAGCGCCAGGAGCTTCATTCGCTTTGTCTCCTCATCGAAGCCAAAGATACACTTATCCGATACCACCCGGTAGGGGCCGGTGTTAGCCGGGAGACCGGCCCTCTCTCTTGCCCCCGGGGAGCCATCAAGATAGCCGGGAGAAGAGATAAAATCAACCCGCTTCGGGTATTTCCTCTTCTCGATCTCGGCCATAAGTATTGTCCGCCAGCACATGGAGGCAATTTCGTTAGCGCCGCCCGGCCCACCGAATCTCCGCTTCGGACGGTCGTAGTCATCACCGATAATGCTCGAATTGATATTGCCATACATATCCACCTGAAGGCAGTCAAGGATGCCATAGTCGTAGTAGCCCAGCGCGCAGTGAAAGCCCATGGTGTTCATATCCTTCCAGGCGATGGCCCGGTAGCCAGCAGCGCCGCTCGCGCCAGAAATGAAGGGAACATAAGTCGGTGGCTGCGGGGAGACCGTGCCGTCTTCAACCACGTAGAACACCTTGGGCGCCTGCTGCCGCCTTGCCAGCAGCATCGCCATGAGGGGCGGCCCACCGATAGCCACCCAGTAGGCCTTGTCTTCCTCAATCAGATTGGCCGTAGCGCAGATAATGTGTTCCGACTGCGTGAAGTTGATCTCATTGCTCATGCGTGATACCCCTCCTTGATCGTCTCCATCTTCATCAGTTGCACGAGCTTTTTCGCTCCCACCCGCTTTTCCAGCATGTCAGCGTGAGACTCAACGCTGTAAATCCACTTCTCCAGATAGGCGTCCATATTGTCCATTCGGTCGGCGAGCATCAGTTCCTGGGTATGCTCCCGGTCGCCCCCGTAGAGGCCAGGCATTGCCCCGGGATAGGTGCCGAAGGGCAGATGAACCACGGCGTCCACCAGGTAATAGGGGATAGTGGTAAGGTTGGGCGCCCGCCTTATCTCATCGTTGCTGATGATTTCTTCCGTGGAAATGATAAGCTTCCGGGCACAGGTCGAGGTTTCAACAGGAGAGAGGCCAGCGCCAAAGATACGCGCATTGCCGTATTCATCACATTGATAGGCATGAACAAGAGCCACGTCAAGGTTGAGGGCAGGCACCAAAACAATCTCCCGGCCAGTAAAAGGGTCCCTGACCAGTTTCGCCCCGGACTGCTCAAAAACATCGCTGCCCCCTAGATAGCGCATTGGTAGAAAAGGAAGTCCCATCGCTCCGGCCAACTGGCGATAGACCACGGCACTGTTGCTCCACTCCGTGGTCTTCACCCTGCCCTGCTCAATGGCCCGCGAGGTGGTGCCACCATGCAGGAACCAACCGATGTCAATACGGCTGACGCAGCCACCGGCAATCAGAAGGGCCGGGTCGAGGCTGCTAAACCGGACCGCCACCCAGAGGTCCTTCTTCTTCTGGCGGACTATCTCACGGATGAGAGCGGTTGGCCCCCGGCGGCTGATATTGAGGTCGTAACCCAGGTAGTCACCATCACTGACGAGCCTCTCGATAGCCTCCTTTTCGCTCATAAGCTTGCTCTTCATTTGCCGCGACTTGTGAGTGCGCACCCACTCGCGGTGGCCATCGGGGTCCGGGGTTCGATACACCCCCTTGCCTGAAGCCAGCACTTCCATGGTTTTCCTTCCCCCTCTGTCAGCACTACTTCGACCCAATATTAGGCCAAGCCCACGCACAGTGTCAAGCGCTATTGAGATTGAAACAGCGTCTCAGCCCAGAAGTAACGGGCAGAATACAGCCAGGACAGTGAAAATGGCGAGGAGAGCGCCAGTGGCCGCTTCAGCCGGTGAATGGTGCTTCAGTTCTATCCTCGCCCAGGCGATTACCGGGACAAGCGCCATGCCTACCCCAGCTATCCAGCCCAAGACAATAACGAGTGCCGTGGCCGCACCGGCCACAAAAGCAACGTGAAGGCTTATCTTCCAGCGCAGATTGATAAACATGAAAAGAATGCCCGCCACCAGCACGGCGGCGAAGGCGGCCACCAGCACAAGCGGTGCTCTAAAACAGATAAGCACAGCCAAGCCGATGGCGCAAAAGAGGTTGCCCACGATATAAATCTTCGTCCTTTGCTGGCGCACAGTGGTAAAGATAGCATCAAGCCTACCTCTTCGCACCAGATAGAAAATGACGGAAAAGACGGGCAGCTCACCAATAGCCAGGGCAACCACGACCCACTTGATGGCCTCAAGTGTAGTGGCGGTTGAGGCCAAGGAAAGCAGCAAAACTACCGTCAGGCTCACGAGAAAGGGGTTCAGGATAGTGGAGACCAGGTTGGCGATCCGCTCTTTCATTTCGTCTTGACCGCCATCCAGGCACGGATATGCCGGGCAACCTCCTCACCAGCGTCCTCCTGTATGAAGTGACCGGCCCCGGAAATGAACAGTGGTGGAGCGCAATTTTTGAAGATGCGCCGCAACGCCTCTTCTCCCTGCCTGGTCACCGGGTCGCCCTCAGCCCAGGGCAGCAGCGCCGGCAGGTCCAGTTTTCTGAGCGTCTCGATAGCGATGCGGTTGTCATAGGCACCGGGATGGTGAGGATGCGTCGGCACGAGGCGCGGAAAGACAAGGGCACCCGTCTGGTACTCCTTCGAGGGAAAGGGAGCCCCGTAGGCAGCCGCCTCAGCATCACTGAGAGTGCGGCGGACGGTGTTCTTCATCATAGCGGGCAGGTCAAGCTGGCGCTGCCGCTGCGAGTAGCGGCGCCAGGAAAGAAATGCCTCGCCCATGCCCCGGCCATCCGGGATACCCGTATTCATCAGTACCAGCCGGCGGAAGCGCTCCGACATCTGAGCCACCACTCGCAGGCCAATCAAGCCGCCCCAGTCCTGGCCGACCAGTGTGATAAAGTTCAGGTCAAGCTTCTGGATAAACTTACGCATCCAGCGGACGTGCGCCTTGTAGCTGTAAGCATTATCCGCCACCGGCTTATCCGAGCGGCCGAAGCCGATGAGGTCGGGCACAATGACGCGTCCCACCTCGGAGAGTGGCGGTATCATGTGCCGGTACAGGTATCCCCAGGTAGGCTCGCCGTGGAGCATGACGATGGGGTCACCGGTGCCCTGCTCAACGTAAGCAATGCGCAGCCCTTCGATTTCCACGTAGTGCGGT
>Ga0315314_1003328_pt1 | contig 12625 bp, 10 predicted proteins | sample TDP9_MG_FD_203631 | JGI IMG/M metagenome (GOLD analysis project Ga0315314, IMG submission 203631) | Freshwater sediment microbial communities from Lake Towuti, South Sulawesi, Indonesia - TDP9 | ecosystem: Environmental > Aquatic > Freshwater > Lake > Sediment | place: Indonesia: South Sulawesi...
CTCTCATCTTTGCACTTGAACCCTCACTCCAGCATTTAGCGAAGATCCGCCCATGCGTTCTCAAAGATACTCCCATACAAGAATATCTTAAGAAGGGCAATCCCGATAATCTCTACGGAGCGCTCCAGATACTGCGAAACAGCATATTTTGGATAGAATTCTTGCAAGTGGCAGATAGGGAGAGAAGCCGCTGAGCTTGAGCTCAATCTGACGTACTCGCCATACTCGTTGGCTCCTTTCATCTTGGTCGGACTCTTTTTCTCCTGGTTGTGGGTGCCCACAGCATTTCGGATTCTAAGAGTGGGAAGCTCGCCCGATGATGCGCTAGTCTTCCGGGACGCTCGAGGAGATCATCGATCGCAGATTTTCGCAGCGTCGGTCGATCTCATAGCCATACTCCCCATCGTCGTCTTCTGCTTCGCACGCCAAGATTGGCTTGTCGGAGTCGATTCCTACATTACGATCAGTTGGCCGGCCTGTCCGGGCTCAAGCTTTCCAATGCATTGCGCGCTCTCTCTTTCGCCTTTCATGGAGCATACGTGAGGCTCCTATTCCTTGCAAAGCTTGTGTCGGTTCCGAAGTCTTCTAGCATTCTCCTGTATTTGGAGCCGAGTCGGCGCGGTAGATCGGTGATAGCCTCCAAGTATACCTCATGAGCTCCTTCGTCGCTGTTCTTGTTCAGCTACCTTAGGTAAGATCATCGCGTATCTCCTCGCTCACTCGACAATTCACGCTGCAAGGTGGTCCCTAACCTATGATCAAACATGGTCACGTGATTTTCGCATCGCCGCTGATCCGAGTATCTGGTCGGATGTACTTGATAGTAGTACAAGACTTTATCCGTCCCCACGAAGAGTTTCTCACGAACTAAACATTTGACAATACCGGAATGGGGGTTGATGCATGGTGCAAGTGTCGCCTTTCGAGGTCCCTAGCCAACCTGAGACAAGGGTTGGTGTGATAGGCCTTGGAGTAGGCTACGCGTTGGCCTGCTGTCTGGCCGAAGCCGGGTACCAAACGGTCGGCATCGACATTAAACCCGAGGTCGTTGCCAAACCGCGAATGGATCCTTCGGTTAGCCGTCTTCTGAACTACGACGCTCAGCACAGGAAGAACATCAGCAGCCACCTTGAACTCTCAACGGACTATGAAACGCTGTCTCAGTGCGACCACGTCACGATGTGCGTTAGCACGGGCGATGAAAAGAAATTGGTTCTTGGTCATGTGGAAGCTGCTGTAGACTCCTCCTGTCGCGTGATGAAACAAGGGGCCATCATGATCGTCTATTCTACAATGCCATTTGGGAGCTCGAAGAAGATCAAACATATCATCGAGACTAACGGGCTCAGATGTGATGAGGACATCCGCTATGTCCACGTGCCCCTCATGATTGCGCAAGGAACAACCGCGGATGACTTTGTTAATCCTCCGTTCGTTGCATTTGGATCATATTCGCGTCCCAGCGGTGAGGCTGCTCTCCGGTTCTATAAGGAATTCATTGCATCCTCGTCGATATGGAGGAAACAGTTCCCCTCAATGTTCGTGACTACGCCCGAAACGGCTGAACTGGCAAAACTCACTGCCAACGCTTTTCTCTCCACAAAAATGAGTTTTGCTAACATGACCGACACGCTCTGCAAGAAGCTTGGAGTCAACTCGGGGGAACTCCTGAGCATTGTTGGAGCGGATTGGCGTATCGGAACCAAGATGTTAAGACCTGGCTTTGCATGGGGCGGCAACTGTTTCCCACGCGATATGCAATCGCTCGTTGGTACATATGAGGAAAACCGAGTTAACGCCGGAATTCTCAAGGCTGCGCTTGATCTCAATGAAGCTCGATTGCTTGAAGCGTACTTGATCCTGCATGAGAATGGAATTGACAGCGGGCAACTGCTGGTGCTTGGGCTTGCGTACAAGTCTGGGGTGAATATAACTTCGGGAAGCAAGAGCATGCAATTGCTCAAGTACCTCCAAGAAAGAGGATATGAGGCTGTCGGCTATGATCCAAATATCAATCCTGACGAAGAGCACGACCTCTCCAAGAGAGCATATCGTGCCGTTATAGTCACTACCGATGAACCCTGCTTTGACCGCATCATTGCCGATGTGCAGAAATTGAATCCTAAGGTAAGACTCTTGGACTACAGAATGCCAAGAGTGCCTACACGAAACTGAGGGAGCTGGAAGATGCAGTCAGTTCTTGTGACCGGCGGTACAGGGTTCATTGGTAGCAATCTAGTCGATGCTCTGCTTGGAAGGGGTCTAGACGTCACAGTTGCTGATCAAGTCATAGCGCCGAATACGAGCCCGGAGGTTTGGAAAAGACGGCTCGATAGATACCATGAAATATGTAGGAGACATGGAACGCAGCCAAAGTTGGAAATCATTGATCTATCCGTCGAGCGTGAGCGCCTAAGAAACGTTCTCGTAAGGAATAACGTCGACACAGTCTTCATGCTCAGCGCAGTCTTCGGTGGTCGAGGCTTTGTAGACGAGCAGCAGATGCTTTGCAGCATAGGTTTCGCAATTGATCAGAACACTATCCGTGCGTGTTACGAATCAGGGAAGGTGGAGCGAATAGGCTACAGTAGCTCAGCGTGCGTCTACCCACCGTCGCTCAACAAACCAGGATACCTTCTCAAGGAAGGTGATGTTCTATCTACCGGAGAGGGCTTTGCGAGCAGCGACAACCTGTATGGTTTCCAGAAGCTCATGACCGAGCTGACATTGCGAGTACTTAGCAAGGAGCAAGGCCTGAAGACAAGTTCATGTCGCTATTTGACTGTATACGGGGCGGGAGAGTTTCCAAGCACACACGCAATCAGCGTGTTATGTCAACGCGCGTTGAGGCACGACGACCCCTTCCCGGTCTGGGGCTCCGGGGAACAGGAACGAGGATTCACCTACGTAACAGACATAGTCGAAGGGCAGATTCTCGCAGCAGAGAAGATCACGGACGGAACCCCGGTGAATCTTGGGTGGGACAAACGGTACAAGATCAAGGATGTGGTCAACATGATACTTGAGATAGTTGCCTACAAACCAAGAATCTTCTACGACAAGTCAAAACCAGAGGGGCCTTTTAGCCGGGCATTAGATGTGTCGTTGGCAAGGAAACTGCTGGGCTGGACCCCGAGGATTGACCTACGTGAAGGTCTGGACCTCACCATACGCTGGATGAAAGAGCACAGCGCCTGAACCCAGCTCGATTGGGCACTCGAGACTTGTTCCGCATTCTCTGTGATAAGCCTTCAATGCGGTATTGTCCTCATGGAAGGTACAGAAGTGTAAGTTACTCTTATCGCATCTCCAGGTCCTAATAACAGCATACCGCTCGCTATTCCAAGGCTGGTTTCTACACCGTCTCTCACGATCGCTATGTCGTTTATCGTTCCTCCCACTACTTGCACTTCTTCAGTGTACCCATTATTGTTCGTGTATGTGAACGGGGATGCTCCGACGGTTATTGAAGTTACAGGTCTAGGGTTGAAGCCAGCGTTCCCTTCGATCCTGGAACTCGAAAAATCATCTAGGGATATCGGTGTGGTAGCTGATGGTAGTCTGTTTCCGATGATCTGAAGGTTGCTTCCGAAACGTACCACGTTGTCCAAGAGTCCTGCTGCGAACTCGTTTCCTACTATTGAGCCCCAAGAGCTGGGAGAGCCGAAATTTTCGGGATGATCAAGCGTAAGCAGAGTCTGCCAACCTTTAGCGGTGCTTTGTATGACGTTATTGCTAAAAGTAAACCTCTTAACTCTAGCCAGCCAAGACATACAGGGTCCTCCTATAGCAGTATTTCCCACTATCGCAACATCTTCTGTGTCGCCTTCCGTGTTTCCTACGGCTAGTATTATGTCGCGGTTCTCAAAATTGTTAGCGCTTACTTCAAGAGCGGTCCCACCCGCAAATCTGATTCCTTGGCGTTCCGACCAAAATTCCAGAGAGCTATTCCAGCCCCCGTAACTAAACTCGTTACCGACGACTTGCACTTGACGATGCGGATTGTCCAAGTATAGGGATGAACCTCCGCTTCCCTCAAAATGATTGCCCACGACATTGAGGTGATGGAGGTCAATAGAATACCAGTCGTGTCTTCCGTTTCCGACTCGCACGCAAGGGTCGACCGAGCTATCCACGACCGCGTAGTCGCCCAAGACGCAATCATTGACCTCCCACCAGTTGTGGTTTGTAATCGATGATTGCGATTCAAAATGGACCCCGTCTCTACCCGCTTCTTGAATGCTGCATCCGATGAACCGAACGTTCTCGACCTGATCTGTCCCGAATATGTTGATGTTATCGCCCGTGCCCCCGAACCTGTTCCCGTAGATTGCTAGATTCTCAAAGGTTATGTGTCTGCTCCTGTCCAGGTTGAAAGCCAAGCCGTCTCCTGTGTGCATCACGTTCAGTTTCGCTCCTACGCCCATAAGCCGAAGATTGAAGAGTGATCCCGTGAATGTTACTGGGCTCCTCAGGTTAAGGTCTCCCATCAGGACTATAGTTCCGGTCCTTGATGTGGTGTCATAGTGAACGCCATCCCTCCACCATTTCCAAGTGACTGTTGGCAGAGCATTCATTGCGCTCTGTATGATCACAGCTGCATCAGTGCCTATGAACTCAATCTTGCCGGTTGTTCCATTTTTTGCTTTGACCTTGTCATTGTCTGTCGAATCCACGAAAATAATGTAGGAAGCCATCTCTTGCGGGCTGGCGTAATCAGTGACAGCGGGCGCACAATGGACTCGCTGCGCAATGGTCCATGCTGCTGACCCCGCGACTCCCGCCGAAACAAGCGCCGCGACCACATCTAGAAAACTACGACGCCGAACCAGTTTGGTCAAGACGATCCCCATGATGATGGCTCGATATGGGAACACTGACTACTAGAATCTTGAGCCATGCCGGATCTAGGTAGACCTCTATAGCATTGGTTTCGATTTGAACCTATTGGGCTAACTATTCTCCCGCGCTGCGTTACGGTCTATCATCGTCCGTTCCTTTTCCAGGCGACTTGCTCCTTCAGGAGAACCGCTGATAGGGTTGGCAAATTCAACGCTTGCCTTGAAGCGACGAAGACGGCCCGAGCATTTCGAACTTTTCGTGAAAGCGCGGCCGGCCACACTAGAGGAAACTCCACATGGTTTGGCTGCGTCACGGTCACGTAGACGCATGGAAAATGTTTCCCCAATTCAGCCATCACCGAGTCTCGTCCCGGTGTGCACCCGACCCAATGGACGCTGTGATTCAGATCGGTGGTGACTTCGAGAACTAGGTTGATTGCGCCGTTATCTCCTGAATTCACACACGTTTCTAGCAGAAAGAGCTTGCGACAAGCCTTCGATAGTTCGCGTATGCACATAGCTGGATCGCTGAGATGATAGAGTGTACGGTAGCAGTAGACAATATCGAACTGGCCTAAATCATCGTGACTACTAGGGATCATTGGATCCGCGATCTTCACTCTGCCTTGCCGATGTGGGTAGCGACGCTGATGCTCTGCAACATTTTCAGGCCGCGCGTCGGTCGATATGACTGTACACCGGCGCTTCTCGAAGAAAGCAGTATGCCATCCCACTGCTGCACCTACTTCCAAGACCGTCTGATTGTTCAGGCTGAGCCCCAGAGACTCCAGATGATCTTGTCTGGCACGATTTAGTTGGATCGCCTCATGCCCGTCAAAGCTCTTGAAGCCTGGCGACTCGGCGAGGACCGACCTCTTCAGGAATCTCCAAGCAGCTATGATAGATGAAGATCGTCCGCCATGCCAGAATACTGAAGGAATGTCGGTAGCAACATTTATGATACGGCGACGCACGGGCGTGCTAGGTGGACTTCTTACCTATTTCTTCCAAGTATAGGGGTCATATGGCACGCACTAAAAAGATAGTTGAATCAGAAAAAGGGAAAGATGGCCATGCCTGTTAGTAAGGGTGCTCGGGGATTCGAGAAGATACCCAAGTTCATCCTTGGCGCAGCCGTAGCTCGGTATGTCTTCGCCACCAAGTTTGTCGAAGCGAAGGTTGTGGTTGACATTGGCTGTGGGTGCGCGTATGGAACGAATCTATTGGCGACAAATAGCCTGATGGCAATTGGCGCTGATATACTTAATGAACCCCTCGCCTACGCCAGAGAACATTATCCGAGCAATAAGCTCAATTTCGTCCGCCTAGATGCAGAGCAGCTTCCCTTTCGCGCCGATTCGATCGATGTCGTAGTTTCGCATGACACGCTGGAACACCTTGGCCGATGGGAAGACTTTCTCAATGAATGCCAGAGAGTGCTCAAAGACGACGGCAGCCTAATCTGCGCCACGCCCAATGCCGAAATATCATCCCGTGGCTCTATTCCAATCAACCCCGCGCATGTGAAAGAGTTTGATATTGATGAACTAAGACATATCTTAGCCGAGCGTTTCGAGTCAGTTACCCTTTATGGAGTTGGCGCTCAGAGTAGGCTAGATAGGTCGATCTACCGCTTAGGTATCATGGCCATACCTTGGCTTTCCTATCGGGCACCGGGACTCGAGGGATTATTTCTTCACCTTGCTAGCTACGTAACCAAGCGGGTATGGCAGCGCTATCAGTGGTTAAGAGTGGAAGACGTTAATAAGACGACCGAGGCAGAGCTTGAGAGATACCTTGCCAGACACCCGCCCTATCTGCTCTCGAACTCATTCCCACCACCGCAGCATCTGATCGGGGTAGCTACGGGTCGCAAGAGAACTCTTCACGAGCCGAGTGAGACAGTGCCAATAGTTGTTCGCAGTGACATTGAAATTCTTCACGTCTGAGACATCAGCCCCTTCGTTATTGGAAGAATTTATGTGGGTGAACTAAGCTACGAGACGATGTTTCTGCTCTTGGGTCATCCAACCTTATTCAGCTCCCAACAGACTCCAACTTCCAGCAGAATTCTGAATCCCCACATCATTTCAGGATTACTAGGAGGTGGCACGAAACAGGCAGCTCCCTTCTACCGTCAATCGTCCCGACGAGTACATAGCCCTTGGGCCGATGACTGTCCGATATTCGACGTCCCTCCCCGACATTCCTGAAATGTTTCAGGTGCGCATCCAATTGTCTCAAAGTAGAGCACAGCGACCCGTGGCACCCCAGAGCAACGCTACAAGCCCGACCTTCCCCGTGTGTAGGCATCAGCGCGCCCTGAGAATTGTCATGTAACAAGCATAGGAAACCATGATCTGGGTGGTCTGAGTGATTGCGGTTCCGTTGACTGACCACGCGCGGAGGGCTACAGGCGAGCCTCATGAGGCTCGCCTGAAAAATGGGCAGCCAGCCGGGTCTGCTTGGCTAGAAGAGTGCTTGATAGGCTGGGAAGGACGAGCGGCGAGCGGGAAGCGACGAATACAGAGCGGAACAAACCTTTGCGTTTCGACGAGACAGGCCAGCTCAATTCAAAATCAGGATGGTTTGGCTGCGTGACTGTGACGTACGCGAATGGAAAATTCTGACGCAACTGTTGCATCACCCAGTCTCGTGCCGGCCTGCAGCCAACGCCGTCGAAGCTTTGTGTAGTGTTGTCGCGGTCTTCGATGACTGGGTTTATCTCGCCATTGTCAGTGGGATTGACGCAAGTTTCAAGTAAGAAGAGTTTGCGGCAGTTCTTTGCCAACTCGCGGATGCAGAGGGTCGGGTCCCTGAGGTGGTAGAGAGCACCGTAGCAATACACAATATCAAACTGCCCGAACCACTGATGGCTTCCCGGAACGCTCAGGTCAGCCACAAACACCCTCCCCTGGCGATGGGGAAAGCGACGCAGGTGCTCCGCGACGTTCTCGGCACGAGCATCCGTCGATATCACTGCACAGCTGAGTTTCTCAAAGAAGGCGGTATGCCGCCCTACTCCAGCACCAACTTCCAAGATCGATTGATGGACCAAATTCAACCCTAGGGAGGCAAGGTGATCCTGCCGGGCCCGGTTGATCAACATGGCATCTTCCGAATCGAAACTTTCAAAAGGCCCACATCCAATGACCCGACGAACGAGACCAAGGGCGAGCCAGTATCCCCTCAGCATCAACTTTCCCAAAACCACGGCTCTCTCTTCCATGGAACCCGGTCCGAATCACATTTCAGCGCACTAACACGCTACCCTATTCACGAAGCATTCTCCTACTTCTCTTCATGATGCTCCCCCAGCCGGCTGATTTCGGTCGTTGAACAGATCTTCGTACCTGTTCAATTTGCTAGCGCCACGTTAAGTCTTTCCCCTTGTCCCGGCGGAGTCACCTACCCTCATCTGCATGGCATCTTCAGCAGCAAGCGTCACATAGATTTACATCTGCTGTCTCCGAGACCCTCACTTCGGAATAACGAAGAGGTGACACGAAACTGGTAGCTTTCTTCTATCATCGATTGGACCAACGAGTGCATAGCCCTGAGCCCCATCACGCTCATCCTTTGATATTCGATATACGTTTCCGATGCTCCGGAAATAGTTGAGACGACAACTCAGTTCGCTCAACCTAGTGTACACCGACCCGTGCCACTCCACGATGACACCGCCAATCTTCCTTGATCTCAGCAGGTTCCGAGCGCCAACCACCACCTCCTTCTCAGCGCCTTCAACATCTATCTTAACTAGGTCGATTCGTTCCTCGCGAATCGTAGAGTCCAGCGTCACGGCGTCGACAACCCTAACACCGCTATGACTTACTGGGAGAAGGGAGTTCATTCCGTCCTGAATGTCTGAGGCGAAAAGGGGGAGCCTAGTCGCCTCCTTCCAGGCAGCTTTAGGAACGATGACTACGTTCTCAAGTTCGTTAATTTCTATGTTGCGTCTCAATCTCTCCAGCGGCGAAGTGGAGGGCTCGAAAGCATATATCTTGCCTCGTCCAGCGAGCCCTCTAGACGCTAACAAAGAATAATAGCCGGCATTCGCTCCCACGTCAACGAATATACCCCCCGGCCTGAGTCTATGCATAACAAGTAAGCTTGTAGGCTTTTCGTATAGCCCACAAGACCTTATCTCGCTCAGCGTGATCACATCAGTGCTGTTAAACAGATCAAACTCCATGTTCATTCCTAGGAATTGTATCATAAGAAAACGATGGTAGTTGTTAGCTCTCAACATCGCGTCTCGCAAACGTCTCATATTTGCGAGCCCGATCTTCTTCATCACATGCCATCCTGTTTTTCGATAAAGCTGGTACAGTGTGTCATATCTCGCAATGCTTCTTTGTATGGTATCCAGCAAGTATGTCAGCTTCCTATCGTGTCATTTGCTTGCGATGCCGCAGTTGCTATCCTCAGAAGTCTCAGATCAGAGGACCGTATCAGATTCTCGGCACAATGAGAGGCAGATATCCATGGGGAAACGCGGATACACAGCACAGTCTCTCGAATAGAGGCATACGTATCTCGCAGCCACCGCGTCCCAAGAAAGGTCGGAAGCGAACTTGGTGAAAGCATCTTCAACCCGTCGTCTTTCAGGCTCCGCCGCAGCCGCATCCAGAAAGAAACGGATGACTTGCTTCAAAGACACGGGGTCACCGGCCGTAAACACCTTGCCTAAGTTATACTGTTTGACGTACATTCCCAGCTGGCCTACGTCGCTAGCGATCACAGGCACGGAGAACTGGGCTGCTTCGTTCAGAACACTTACCGACTCAAGAAGGCCGCCAACATGCGATAACACGCACGCGTCCGCAGCACAGAAGTAGTAGGGCTTTTCTCTTTCAGCAATGAACTTGTCCACTACCCGCGTGTCCTCAACCAAGCGATACTTTCTCGCCAACAGTCTTGGATCTCGCACCGTGTCCTCAGTCAGTTTTCCCGCGAAGAGCAGACAGTATGACTTCGGCAGATCCTGAACGGCTTTGAATATCACTTCCCAGTCCTTGCCGTAGTGATTTGTGCCAAAACACAGAAGTACAGTCTTGTCTTCAGGAAGCTGGAGATGCTTTCTTGCGTCCTCCTGGGTTGGCCTTTGAATCTCTGGCGGATCTCTTCCCAACGGGATTACCTGGATTCTATCGTAGAATATGCCGCCCAAGTGAGTCCTGTAAGCATCCTTGAGTTCGCTTGTGTGGCAAATGAAGCGGAAACTGTTTCTTTCTAGCCCCTCACGATAGATGAGCGTCTGAGCAGCCTTGGCAACTCGCGTATTGGCCAGTCTAAGGAGCGTGAGATGCATACGATACCTATTGTCGCCCACTCCCATACGGTTGAATGCGGTATCCAATTCATACTCTGGGGGAGGAAAGTAAACGTTGACTACGTATCGACGGTTCTTTGTAAGTAGGGAACAAAGAAACGGTGCGATGAATATGGGACCAAACCAATCAAAAATATGAATTGCGTCGTATTGATTTCGCCTGCTCTCCATCAACGACAATAGCAGGACGAGCACTGTTTCGAGAAGGTCTTCCAATAGTCTAACTAACAATATTCGCCTAAACATGGGCACGGCACGGAGCAGAGGACGGAAAGGTCCGGCTACACTGGTCACCGAGATATGTCGCATCATCGTAGTGTTCTTGGCCCAATCCCCCCGCACCCCGTCGAATGTTACTATTGTGACGTGCATACCAATCTTGGTCAGCGCGTCAGTAACCCTTTTGGACTCGATCGGAGGATGACCTTCGTGCTGTCCGAACGGCTCCAAGAAGAGTATGTTCACGGGTCGCCTCTACTCACTATGCTCAACGTCGGCCTATCGAACAATGTGTGGGAAGTACAGATAGTAGCCGATAATCCAATAGTCTCCGGTCGTATACACTATGCTGTAGTTCACTCTGTTCAGTGCTGTGTTATCCAGTGCAGACAAGGTCTCGTCACCTAGGTGGAATCTGATGTAATTGTCCCTTCGACCAGAGTCCAGCGCAAAATCCGCCATCCCACCGAGCCCAAACCACCAAGTCGCAAAAGCATGCGAGTAGGGCTGCTCCCCGAATTTCTTCTCCGCCATAGCGCTGAGTTGCGGATTTTTCTCCGTTACGTCATAGAGGTAATAGTAGGCTGGCATTTTCTCGGAAACAAACTTTGCGCCAAGAAATTCGTACGTCGGCACATAGTTGACGTACTCAATTGAGTATCGTACGGTGAATCCCAGCACCAGTAGTGTCAAAAGGAAGCCCGTGACAACGATTCTGCTCGGGACTCTTCCTCTGCCAGAAGTGCCCTCCTCTACCAAGAACCAGACTATAAACGGAACCGCAAGAATGTACAATCTAGGCAGCGAGGCGAAACCATAGGGAACCAGTACGCACAATGGGGCAGACACGCACAATAGCGGGAAGAACCTTTTCACAAATTTCCCCCGCCAGAACTCCTTTCTGAGAACAATCAGAGCCATCCAGATCAGGATGACACCATAATTCAAGTAGATCAGATTTATCGCATACGCTTGATAGGGCGTCCGGGGGATGATAAATCGGGCGGGCAGCAACGGATCAGCCGCCGCTGTACGAAGAGCGTCCAGTGCATCCTTCACGATCCATCCTGAAACGTAGAGCAAGTAAGTGACAAAAATCACAGCAAATAGCCCGGCCGTACTAAACCCCCTAATACTTCCGGCGCGACCCAACCGTGATCTGATGACCCACGCGAGGCCAAGGAAGGCAGCTAAGAGAGCGACAACGTAGGGCGTCAGCACGTGAGTTGCGACCAAGGCCAGAAATCCAATCACCAACACAATCCTCCTGCTTGCACTCAGGTCTCCAGGACGGAAGAATTGAGGTAGCATGAAAAGCATGAGAAGAATTGCCATGTTTTGCGGCGATGGATCGAATGCCTGAGGTTCCCAATAAAACGCCACTGCCAGAAGCGAAAAAAGCAACGTGCGCCTTTGTTCTTGGAACAGCTGTCGCCCCAAACATAATACGAGAATTGCTCTGGACATGTGGAAAACGCCAGACACTAACTTTGTCAAGGGATAGTAGCCGATATCCGAAACCTTGGAGAGGGCGTCCACAAAAAGAAAGAAAGCCGGCCATTGAGCGTACCAGAATTCTGCCCATTCTTTGCTCATCAAGCCTTGCTGGAGTGACAGAATTCCTGATATGTGATCAGTGGCGTCATATCCCCGCGCGGTGACTTCCATGAGTTCCGGCCCGATAAAGATGTACAATGTCCAGAGCGGAAGCAGCACGTAATTGTACCACTTTGTATTGCCACGGAAGTAGCACAATGCCGTAGAGAACATAAGCAAGACGAATCCTGCCCAGTAAGATCCGGGTAGGAGACGAAAAATCGGAAAATTGATCATGTCAACCCTGCTGATAGTATTCGTATGAACAGAATAGACCCAGAAACACGAGGACATCCCCATGAGCAGCACAAAGGAAATGTTCCGACTGTCGAGCACCGTTGTCATTCTCGATGCTGCCCGCGGCTACGTCCTTGAAATGCCATCAAGGGCCAAGTCCTTGCCGATGCAGATCTGCGCGCGAAGAGAAAGAGATACGAGTGGATCGTGGCAGGGCTCGAGTGCTATCTGTGCCTTCGGATCCCAGGCAAATAAATAGGATGAAGCCCAATCCCGTGAAGCAAATGCCGAGCCATATTGTCAGAACCCGCTTCAAAGCCCGAAACGGATTCCTGGTCACCTCTCCAAGGAACTTCCGCGAACTCGACACGACGATTTCCTGCAGGTGTTCCAGTTC
>Ga0315314_1003330_pt1 | contig 12622 bp, 18 predicted proteins | sample TDP9_MG_FD_203631 | JGI IMG/M metagenome (GOLD analysis project Ga0315314, IMG submission 203631) | Freshwater sediment microbial communities from Lake Towuti, South Sulawesi, Indonesia - TDP9 | ecosystem: Environmental > Aquatic > Freshwater > Lake > Sediment | place: Indonesia: South Sulawesi...
AGTTGACCCGAAAACTGCGCCTATAACCTTTCTGATCATAGTTCTCTGGTTGAATACGGGAATTATGACAGAAACCAAATCGTATTTCACCTCTCCGTTAGCTCTGCACTTGAAGGAAAGCCATCCCACAGCGAACACTGCAATGGTGTGGAAAGGCATGAGTGTCGAATAGAACACAAGTGGGTCACCGTATACCCAGCCTTGATACAGATTATGGCCCATCACTAGAACTAAGAGGCTCAGTATTGTTGCTCGGGCTGCCCATGCCAACCGACTGACCCCTATCCTTCCGTCAACCGTCAGTTGCTTAGCGTGGACCCTGCTAACCTGAGTTCCCGCCTCAAGCTGCACCTCAGCAAGTTGCGGTTCAAGTTTGGCCCTCATCAGCGTCATCTTCCTCTGATCGTGAGTTCTAGTCCAGTTACTTCAGAAGCATTGGCAAAACGGACTTTCCCAAGAAGGATTGCCACAAGGCTTCTGATGTCGTTGATTGGAGTGGAATCGTCGAATATGATGGCGATAGTTTCCCCAGTCTGCGAGAGGGACAAGAAGAACTCTGGGGAATGTTCAGCTCCTTTATAGGTTGTGAGGTTGAACTTCATGAATTGACCGCCATGATACTTGTTGTACTGGTTCTCATACGAGAAATCGGCGAATATGCCCGACCTATTCAGCAGTGAATATATATTCTCGTCAGTCGCTCCGTAAGGCGCCCTGAATAGACGCGAATCCAGATTGCCTGCCTTGTCAACCGCTTCCTTCCCCCTTCTCACTTCCTCTAGCTGAGCCAAGTAGTCGCTAATCGATGTTAGGTTCACGTAGCTGTAGGTTTGGCTTCCAATGTCAACGTAGGTTGGAAAACTTCTGACGCATTCCGGGTGTTGCTCAGCTACTTTCCCCGTTATGAAGACTGTTGCCATCAGGTTCTTGTCCTCTAGAAAAGAGGACAGATTGCTGCACCATGCCCCTGCGTTTTCCGAGTCGACCACACTAAAGAGGAGCATGACCGTCAGCTGCTCCCTGGGTCGGTCAGGGATGCGGATATAGACAGGTGCAACCATCGCTATGCCTAGGACTAGAATGAGTCCAGTGGACATTGTGGCGGCATAGACGAGTTTCATAAGATCACTGCGTTAGGGAGCTTCCAAGGCTACCTTTCTCATCCCAATCTTCTGAGACGTTTCTTTCCTCATTGGGATACCCATCTTGGGGCTTACTCGTTGAGCCAGAGACAGTTTGTATAGATGGTCAGTTCTTTTGGCGGCTTCAACGATGTTAGGCTTGACTGCGTGGCTCAAGAGGTCAAGGTACATCTCTGTATCCTTTGGCAGACAGTGGCCGTCGATACCTCTCTGCGCCTCGAGGATCTTTATGTTCCACTTCGAGTTCATGGCGTCACGCAACTGCTTATATTCGAGGGCGTATGCGTCACAGAGCATCTTGAGCTCTTCGGCGAAGGCGATCTCCAGGAACCGGTAAGCGTTCTCGGCTATCTTGCTCAGTTCTGCCAGCTCAACAGAGCTAACCAAGTGCAAGGGGATGCCCAGCAGGTCTCTGTAGAAGAATATTGCTTCTTGGATGCAGCATTCTCTACACCCTCCGAGCACTCTGACTTGGTTGACCCCGTGCTCTTCCTTCTCTTTCGCGTAGAACCGGTGGGGAAGATGTGCGACATGCAGCCTGTGGTCCAAGACTTGGTTGACGTTGTCTGTGGTTCCTTTTGTCACTGTGCTCTCGATCGAGACAAGGGCTCCCGTCTTTCCCTCCTCAGATAGCCTACGGGCGATGTGCGAGATTCCGTCGAACGACGGCGAAGATATGTTCCCGGTCTTGTGGGTTGAGATACAGATCACGTAGTAGTCGTAGCCCTCGAAAGTCGTGGCTTCTCTGTCTATCACTCTGTCGCTGATAGCTCGTTCCACAGCCTTGTGCTCAACGTCATACCCATCAACGCTCAGCCCACGGCGAGCCATGTATTCGGCGTTGCTGTAGCCTATCTGACCGAGCCCGATTATGAGGATGCGCGGATATGTCCTTGCCAAAATTATCCCTGTTCTGGCAGATTGCATTTGCAGTGGGTAGATAATAGAGTAGATAATAGAGTTATGAAGTCGAGACCAGTGTCCAGCAAACGTGTTTCAGACACTAATGCTGCCGTTGCGATCGTCGAAAGTCGTGGCCCTGAATCTTTCCGCTGTGAAGACGCTTCTTGCCATCACAGGAGAGAAGCCTGGAACAGATCAGTCGAGCTCAACCAGTATGGACCGCTGTCTACATCAGGTTGCCTGCGTCCCTGTGATGTATATGTCGAAGCTGAAGCTCGTTAGCCCCCATGCGCTTTCTGAAACCACTAGGGCAAGGGTTACAGGCAGGACTTGGTCGGGTTGGACGTGTGACCCGTCATAGCCCCATGAAAGAGATATATGTGCATTGGCCGCTGAGGGGTTCCAGTTAGTTGTGTTGAAGCTCAAGGTCAGAGGCACGGTACCTGTGTTCTTGACGTAGACCGTCACATTTTTCGATCGGCCCGGATCAATTGTGCCCCAGCTGATGGAAGACACATTGTTGGTACATTCGCTTTCCCAGCAGACTTGGATATTGGCTGAAGCTACAACTCCTGCGGTATCAATGGGGAATACCGCTGAGAGCAAACCGTAGATCATATGCATGTTGGTCACGACAGCCCCAATCGCTAAAGTCGCCCCTACGATGCCCAGAATCGCCCTCCTTCTTGAGGAAGCATTGCTTCGGTGGTGTCCAGTGCGAGGTCTACCCCTTGTGCCTTCGTAGCCCAGCTGGTGGTGGACCCGCTCACGACTGCCAGACAAGAGCGCATAAGCCTGCAGTATTGTCTCATCAGCCTGCTTCTCTGAGTTCACGCCTTCAAGGTTACTGTCCAGTTCATAAAAGAGTTAGGAACTACTCGCATCATGCGGAAAGCACTGTTTGCCAGTCTGTTCCCAAGTTTCAGGTTCAAACCTCATAATCTAGCATGAGTGAGACCATAGGAGGGTTGATTCAGACCTTTCTGGTCCTGTGCAACTGGGCATACAGATGGCTGCTAAAATGATTGCGGCTTGAAGAAGAGAAGCAAAATAGGCACCCCATGATATTTGTCTTCTGGTTCGGGCTTGCTACCACTGCTTCTATGGCGTTGCCATCCTCGAAAAGCGCCTTATGTATGCTATGGTCCATTCGCAGGAGCTTTCTAGAAAAGAGTTCCGCAAGCTTTTAAGACTTCAGATTCGTATTCCAGATACGTAATGAACTACAGTATCAGAAATCCATATGCCATATCCTGGATGCTTCCGTTCGTCCTTGCCATCGGCGGCGTAATTCTGGATTACGTGTCAACCGGCATAGGGCTAGGAATGGGCTTCTACGAAATCCATCCGCAGTATAGCCCGTTGTGGGCGCTGCTATGTTTCCTTGGAGCCTTAACAATACTAACCTTGACCTTGCCAGAGGGGAGGGTGTGGAGGGTCGCGAAGAATGGGCTGGCGCTGGCTTCCTATCTGGGCTTCGTGAACAACATGCTAGTAATCCTCGGGATCTTCTCCGGCCTAACCTGCTTATGACTGCGCTGCGATCTCTGCAGACATGAGACAAGAGGACTTCCCATTTTTGGAAAAACTATGCACTGAGTTGCCAATATTGGCAAAAACGCTGGCTTCTTGAAAAAGATAGGACAATCGTGTCTTTTTCCGTTAGAAAACCCTAAAATAGTCGGATTCGGACAAAGATCGATTTGAGGTCAGAAAGAATGTTTAGAAAGCCACCTGAGAGAAGGAACAGCCTTGAGATAATCGCTGAGATTCTGCGCCTAGCTAGGAAGGGGGCTAGGAAGACCCGAATAGTCTATGGCGCTAACCTGAATTTCAAGATGCTGGAAGAATACCTCACAAGGCTTGAGAGCAGAGGGCTGGTGAGTTGCCCCGGAAATAATGGCGGTCTCATAACCACTACTGAAAAGGGAAGAGAGTTCCTTAGGCAGTTCCAGGAACTCAGTAAGCAGCTCGAGGAAAGCCTTAGTGTGGCCTGAAGGGAGAAAGGACCTAGATGAACAGATTTCAGGGAAAACGTGCGCTCGAAGACGACAAGATAGAAGTTGCCGCCCAGAGGACTCTTGAGGGCTGGAAGGCAATAGGACAACCTCTGGAAGAGGAAGAGCTAGTACAATCACAAGTGACAAACCGGGAGGAAGAGATGCCAGCAGATGAGCCTCTGCAGGCACCTGCCAAGGCGGCAACCAGCACTGACGTGACAGAGCCACCGAAGACATTCGTTCAAGGGGAACAAGGAAAGGGAAAACCAAAGTCAGATGCTGAAGCGTCCCTCGAGAAACTGACCGAGCAAGCCCTCTCCCTTTTGGAGAGCTAGTCCTATTCCGCCTATTTTCGCCTATGTAGGAGATTGGGTGGCTTGTACCATGCTGCCATGACTCAGTCTCTGGAATCACAACAGATAGCTGAGATAGGGGCGGAAAATTGGTGAGCTTCCCAGCCTGTTCCGCGCAAGAGGATGGGATGATGATAGCTTGAGGTCGACCGGAAGGGGCTAGCCTTCCAATGTTTCTAGCAATTCCTGGGCTTTCTGTCCTATGCGTTCAGCAATGCGGTTGGCGATCTTCTCTCCCAGTTCAGGTGAAGCGTGGGTTCGAGGGTCAAGTCCATAGATGCCAGCTTCTTTCCTTCCCTCCTCGGTTTCTAGGTCTTCCTTTTCGATTCTGCTCATGTCCACAAGTTCGGGTCTCAGATGCATCATGAGTGACGTCTCCCAATGGGCTGCATGATCCATCCTGTCCTCGGTCAAGTCGTAGAGGTCTCCTTCCATCATAGCGAATCCTGTCGCCTTTCCAGTCTTTTTTATGGCTTCTACAGCCTTTTGTATAACGTCCTTCTGCGGTTCGACATCATGCCCTGTCACACCGATGACCACCCTGAACCCAACGTCCACGAGACCTAGGAAGATGTTCTTGTACAGTTCCTTAATAAGCGGTTTTTGGGATTCGTCAAAGAAGTTCATTGTCCATGGGTGCCACTTGCTGAGGAAACCCCAAAAGGTTGGAGGTACAACCACGCCCCCAAACTTCTCTGCGGTTTTGATGAGGATATGATAAGCCTTGAGAGTATCGTTTCCTAGAGGCAGATGCCTTCCGTGCCATTCCAACGAGCCGAAAGCACAGTACGCAACCGGAAATCTCGCCACAGCCTCATCCAACTCATGAGGTAGCATTTCCTCATAACAGACTTTCCGCTTCATCAGAAATCATCCCCTTGATAATTATCCCTTTTCAGGCCGGAAGGTTATTCGCTATCGTCCTCCAAGCCACTTCTTAACTTCAACTAGCGCTTCAGCATTCTCGCACACGTAGGGCGGATGAGTTGCCCAAGGCATTCTCCTCGCTATTGGGTAGATTGGACACTTACTTGGTTGACCCATACAGAGTTTCAGCACTTGATCGCGGGTCACAGGACGGCTCAAATCAGAGCCGGCACATTTCGGCCCGTAGGTTTGCAGGGAGATTTGTCCCCAGATGAGGTGCGGGCAGATCTCCGGACCCCTTTTCAGACCGAAAGCCTTCAGGAAACCTCCCAACCGAACCACCTTCCCCTCAGCCTATCTTCTCTATTAAGCTAGTGCGAATCTGTGCAGTGAAACTGTTGATGTTCGCCGATCCTTTATCCACAACTTTGAGATTACCTGGGCCGTCTAGAACAATGTCCTTGTAGATTCTGTACGAGCCCGAATCCCATCCCACAGCGGCCATGCCTCGTCCTGAATCCACGATTGTTCCTTCCTTGCCATAATCCACCAAGATTTCGTCAGAGAACCCTGTCTGTTGAGGACCGTACTTGGCTGGCCAGTCTCGACGGCAATACCGTATCCTATCCCCTTTGGAAAACTGCTTTCCAAAGATCTTCCCTAGAATACCCATATGTCCCTCGCCATCACCAAGTGGGCATGATATCCACTTAGCGTTTTCTGTAGATGACATGCCGCATCTTCACGCAAGCTTGCCTCTCCTGCCCGTTCATAGTCGAAGGCGCGCCTCCTATGCCAGAAGCCTTTGATTTCAGAATCATATCACCCTTAGGAAGCTCCCTGCTTCTGCCGACTCGCGCATGTCTGAATCCGAGGAAAAGGCTAGGATATGTAAGTGGTTTTCTCTTCTCCCTTTCTTCTTCGCTCTAAGTCGTAGATGACCCCGCTAGGCTGGCTCATAGCCTCTTTCTCGAAGATTTCGGCTCTCGTCTTGAGGTCGCTTAAGTCCAGTCTGATGCCGGTAAGCTCCAATAGCTTTCTAAGCATGTCATATGCGGCTCTCGGATATGCTCCCTCAACATAGATTGGGACTGCAACCCACAGGCTGACGACATCTATCTTTTTCTCCCTGGACCTCCAGAGCAGCTCGCTATATATGCTTGTGGGACCATTGTAGTCGGTGAGCTCAATGCCGGCCTTTTCCAGTTCTTTCAGGATCTTGCTGTTGTTTGTTGATGACGTTATGAGAGATTCGTCCGTGTGAGAGATGTCTGCAAGATATCCCCCTATTGTGTAGATCCGCTTTACGCGGTATCTCTTGGCGAGGTCGAGGATAGTCCTTGCATACCTTGGCCAGTCGTGATGCGGCTCGAAGCCGAGAAGGAGTACCAAATCGTTCTCGCCCTTCTTGCCTTTCCAATAGAAGAGCTCGTTGCTGGGAGGAGTGTACGATTGCACTAACCCCCGCTTTATCGAGACTAGGGGTCTCTGAATGAAGTAATCGTGAAACTTCTCATCCGGGATCTCGCCGAACCTCTTTGCACCCAGCTTGTCCATAAGATACTTGACCGTGAAGGTTGAGACCTTACCAGCGTTCCCCCAACCGTCAAGGCCTACGATCATCGTAGGTCTGCGAAGTTCAACTCTTTCATCAACTCTTATTTCCGTACTCATATTCTCATCACCCTTCCGCTAGCGCAGATGATAGCAGACGCCTCGGTGTTAGAACGCTTCAAAGGAGTTCTCTTCAGTAATGCTCTAGATGAGAACATATTCTACAATCCCCGTACCCCAAAGTAGATCATAAGAACTCCTATCGCCAATGCAACTACGCCGCCCACAAACAATGCCAGACCGATTGTAGACAATAATGGCACCTTTGCTCCAGCGACAACAGTCAGATCCACGCTAGCAGATCCATCCTCGTTCATCAACACGATCCAGTAGTTGCCAGCTTCAGGATTCCATTCCAACGTCTGAGTTCCGCTTCCATGCTTCGAAGCTACCCAGAAGGTTTCAGAAGTCGGGCTTGAGGGTGTAGCGCGTCCTGTGTGACGAGCATATTCCACAGTAACAAATCCTGATGTTGAGACGTCAAAGCGGGTGACCTTGTCATAGTCTACATTGCTGAGATACGGCGAGACGTCAGACTCTCTAGCGATTCCTATGAAGATGTCTCTTGATGGATCGTTATTGGAGCCAGATATTTTGACAGTGACGAAGTCGCTTGGAGACGGCCCCCACAGTCCCCACCCCGCCATACTCTCACCCAAGTCGATATCGACGTGCTGAAGTACAATAGCGTAGGAATCTGTTGCCAGCTGACTACTCTTTGTGGTGATGAATCCACCACTGTCTGTTAAGTTGGTGTTCAGCCAGAGCAGAGTTCCTCCCCCGACGAGCAGACCGAATGCGATTAGCAGGAATATGCCCCCTATGACCAGCAAAACAATTTTCAAAGCACTTGGCCCTCCTTTCTCTCTCCGTACTCGGGCCTCGGAAACATAGACAGGAGTTCCGCAAGAAGCACAGTACTTCGCATCCTCTTCTAGTTTGGAACCACACTTCTGGCAATACGGCATCTCTTCGTCCCCCTCCGATATGCAAGCTAATTAGTGTATCCACCCGTAAATAACTTCTCCTGAGGCGAGAGTTGGGAGTTATGTTGACCGTTTGTTCCAGTTGTTTGGAGTAAGGCGCGCGGAACTCTAGATCAAGCGACCAGTGAGCTCTCAGTACCTACTGTCTCGACTTCTCCCCAAATCTTAAATCCGTGGTCCATTTCTCTATCCGACAGATGTATGATGTAACCAGAGAAAGCTCAAAGCCATGAAAAAGACGTAAGCGTGGAAACTTGATGGCATGGAGGGGATCGTGTTGAGAGCAATAGTCTATGATGGTCCAGGAAAACTCAGTGTGAGGGAGGTCGCCAAACCAAAGCTCGAGCCTCTCAGTCTCCTCGTAAGGGTTAAGGCTGCGGGGATATGCGGTAGCGATCTCGAACTGGTGCGGGGACTTCGTCCAGATGTGAGGCCACCTCGAATTCTAGGCCACGAGATTTCAGGCGAGGTTGCTGAACTTGGGAATCAAGTAACGCGCTTCAAAGCAGGTGACAGGGTTGTTGTGGAGCCAATCATATCTTGCGGGAAATGCCGCAACTGTGTTGTGGGAAGGTATAACATCTGCCAAGATCTGAAATTCATGGGCGTCCACACTGATGGCGCATTCGCAGAGTATCTAGCTGTCCCAGAACAGCGCGTCTACAAGATCCCCCGCAATCTGCCGTATGACGAAGCAGCGGTCTTAGAGCCTACGGCTGTAGGTGTGCATATAGTCAGCAGGGCTAGCATATCGTTAGGTGACACAGTTGTCATCCTTGGGGCCGGTCCTATAGCGTTGCAGATTGCGCAGGTAGCCAAGAAGAGGGGTGCAGGCTACATCATCATGACTGATATTCTGGACTACAGGCTAGAGTTGGCTGAGAAGTTGGCCGCAGACCGTGTAGTCAATGTTGGCAGAGAAGATCCGTTGCAGGTTGTGAAGCAGGAGACTGATGGTGAGGGAGCTGACGTGGTCATTGAGGCGGTTGGGAGATCGGAAACGATCGCGCAGGCAATGGATCTTGTGCGCAGGGGCGGAACAATACTTGTAGGCGGTCTCAATGTGGAAAGGTTTGTTTCCGAGCCCCCAACTTTCTGGATGAACTTGCTCTATAAAGAGGTGACCGTTCAGTCTTCCAGATCGTACGCCGCGGGGAACTGGAGTGCTGCAATAAGGCTAGCGTCAAGAGGGGAGATCAACCTCAAGGCGTTGGTAACCCACAGGTTCCCGCTGGAGAAAGTCTCGAGGGCCTTCGAGGTGGCTGGCGGGAAGCTGGAGAACGCGGTAAAGGTTTTGTTCATGCCGTGAGAGCTTGGAGGTGTTAAATGATGATTGTTGATGCCCACACTCATCTGGGACGTGATTACGCCTACGAGGAGGATTTCAATGCTGAATCGCTCTTAGGAAGCATGGAGCGGAACGGGATTGACATAAGCATCGTGCAGCCTGGCACCGTGTTTGATTTGGGAGCAGTCTTGAAACAGCACAACAAGATCGCGGCTCTCGCCAAGAGGATGCCAGGCAGAATTCATGGTATGGCTAACCCGAATCCTCACCTTCCGGCTGGAAAGTATCGAAGGGAATTAGAGAGATGCGTGAAGGATCTGGGTTTTGTTGGGGTGAAGCTTCATCCCCAAGCTCACGCTGTCAATCCTTCATCGTCTGCGGCTAGGAAGGTGTTTGAGACAGCCTTGGACCTAGAGATACCTGCTATGGTCCATACGGGAGAAGGAATATCCTGGGCTCTACCATCCAGGTTGATACCTATAGCCATGGAATTCAGCAACCTAAGGATCATTGTGGCACACTGCGGCGGCGCCATGTTTGCGTCCGAAGCCGCTCTGGCTGCGAGACTATGTCCTAACGTATACTTGGAGCCCAGCTGGTTGCCGGGACCTGCCATTCGTGGCTTCTGCAAAAACATCGGAGCTGACCGGGTTATGTTTGGCTCTGACAATCCCGAGAACGCGGCGCCCGAACTTGCCAAGTTCAGGTCGATAGGTCTCACCGACGAGGAGTTGGGCTGGTGCCTCCACAAGACTGCGGCAAAAGTGTTCAAGCTTGCTCAAAGCTGATTTTGTCCGCGAGGCCTTAGGTTTGGTTTGAGATGTGACATAATCGTTGAGTAACGGAGTTGATTGGATGAGACTCGGAGTGACTAGCTACACATTCAGATGGGCCGTCGGAGGTGATTCCAGATTTGGAGATAGCTTCAAACCGAGAAGGGCCCTAGACGCCTTTGGTCTGGTAGACAAGGTTTCGGAGCTCGGGTTAGAGGTGCTTCAGATAGCTGATAACATGAACATTGAGTTGATCTCGCAGAACTGCAGGAGACTGCGGGAAACCGCAGAAGCGAAGGGGGTTGCTCTGCAATTGGGGACTAGCGGAATAGGCGAGGCGGTTGTGAAGAAATATGCGAAGATTGCTGAGTTGTTGGGTGTAAGCCTGCTTAATGTGTATGCGGCAGAACGGCAGCCTATTGGAGAGGTCGTTGAGAGGATACGTGGCTTTCTGCCCGAGCTGAGGGAACATCAATTGGCCTTGACATTGGAGAATGAGGATTCGGGAATCTACACATGCCATGAGCTTGCGGAGATTCTGCGGCTTGTCGCTGATCCTCTTGTCGGAGCCTGTGTCGACACCATGAACTCTACAGTGATTTTGGAACATCCTTTGGACACTGTCAGGATCCTTGCTCCTTACGCCATGTGTTTCCATCTCAAAGACTTCATTATCAGACGCACGAGTGTCAGCGGATTCTCAATCGAAGGCGTCCCCGTGGGCACAGGGATGTTGAACGTGAAGGCTGTACTTGACATGGCTAGGGAAGCCGGCCGTGAGCCGGATATTCTTCTAGAGCAGTTCATGGGCAGCAGAGGCGATGAGGAGGCAACCCTCGAAGAGGAAGCAAAGTGGATAGGAACTGGCGCCAGATTCGTGAGGTCACTCATATCAGGCGTCTAGGTCATGTTACACTGGACGTGATACTGACGCTTGGAAGAAAGTTGGAGGCCGTGGTCTCCGCTTGACAGCAGTCTGAAGGCTCTGCGCTATGGGAACAGATGAGACTTGGTTTCCTGTCACGAGGTCTTGGATGAGGTTGCAGAGATTGAAGGATCTTATGCCGAATGAGTGCGATCAGCTGCTAGTGTGATCTTGGTTGCAGGAAGGTGACGCTACTTTCTGCGGCAAGGACCAAAGGACAAGACATTCCTGCGTCATAGGACAAGTCGGTGACCAGTGGGATCTTTCGCATCTTCACGTCCAGCTCCCAAGCTTTCGCAAAAGGCCGAATATGGAAGAAGCCTACGCGGAAGCCGATAGGTATCCACGTTACCATAAGCGATAGGATTCTGAGACCTAACTTTCGGGCAGCTGTCGCAAACCATTGTTCGTCAAGCTTCGAAACGTGACAAGGCATCTCTCTTCGAGCTCGTGCAAATCTGTGTGGGCATCTGACGTGCAGTGTTCCCATCGGTTTGGTTACCCTGACAAGCTCTCTGAGAAACCCAAGAGGGCTGCGAATATGCTCTATCAAGTGGCTTGAATACACCTCCTCGAACGCGTCATGTCTGAAAGGCAGATGGCAACCTTCGGCTCTGACAAAGTTGCTGATCTCGCTTGGATTGATTTTCTGGAAAGTGGCTGGATCGAGCTGGTCGCCTGTATGCGGACTGAAACCAACATAGAGGTCTACGTTTACATCACCTGTTGGATTCGCACCGCAGCCTACATCAAGTCTTCGAAAGGACAACTCTTCGCGACACATCCCGCATATCTGACCATAGCCGTAACTGTGGACACGATCTTCAATGCATATTTGGCTAGGGCTGTTCTTTCCAGCCTTGGCTTTGTCTCTCCATGTGGCACTCTCTCGCTCTTATCCATAGTGAGATTCGCCTAGCCCTGCGAGTTAGGACAAACGGAGCAGCTTTAGTGATCGATTCAGTTGAAATCAGATGTCGACCTCGACATCAGCTCTGGCGGTTGATGGTTAGGATGGTCAGGGCTTAACGTTTGTGAACCAGTGATACATACCGTCGCCAGCCTAGTTCAGCAATCTTTTTCTGAAATACATCTCGCCCTGCAAAAAAGGACGGCATCCGGCAGGCTATGGAGGGACTATCGGCCGCTGATAGTGTTGTTCGGCTCTATAGAGGGTTCAGACCTGTAGAGGAGTCCATCCAGCATGCTCACAGACCGATTGGTCGAGCTGCAGAGGATTCTGGATGATGATGAAACGGCCCTCGCGCTATATTTCGGACACGGGGCTTGGATTCTGTAGCTTTAGGGCGATGCAATATGGGCGCATTTCAACTTGGGTGCCAGTGTGGGAGTTGCCAGAAATCTTGGGCAGAATAGTGGAGTCTCCTAGGATGCCTTTAGAGAAAGAGGGTTTTTCCAAGGTATCTCAACGCATAGATGGCCCCTAGTAGTCCGAAGTACATGATCGCAAATATGGTTATTCCGAAGGGATATGTTGGGAAAGCCTGCTGGTAGCATTGGTGTATGTTACCAAAGGGGAAGCGGGTTGTTGCTGCAAGAACTATAGCATATACTATGCACAGTGACAGAAGTACGATTAGAGGAGCCCTTCTACTGATCAACTTTTGAACACCGCCACAACGCGGCATTCAGTGATGGGTTTCACTTTCAGATCTCAATATTTAACTGCTTGAGAAAGCATCTTACGAAACAATGTTCTTGAACTCCTAGAGGTTTCCTATCTCACATAGAGCTTTCATATCTTCTTTTC
>Ga0315314_1003331_pt1 | contig 12621 bp, 11 predicted proteins | sample TDP9_MG_FD_203631 | JGI IMG/M metagenome (GOLD analysis project Ga0315314, IMG submission 203631) | Freshwater sediment microbial communities from Lake Towuti, South Sulawesi, Indonesia - TDP9 | ecosystem: Environmental > Aquatic > Freshwater > Lake > Sediment | place: Indonesia: South Sulawesi...
CACGGCTGCCAGGGGGGCCCGCTCCTCCGCGGCCCGGAAGTCGAAGACGCCGCTACGCCAAGCCCAGAAATCGGGCGCCTGCACCCCGATCTCCCGCAGGCCATGCTCGCGCACCCAGAAGACCACGGCGTGGGGAAGCTCGGCCAGCCTCTCCCGCTGCATGTTCAGGTACCCCAGCGCCTCTGGGAAAGCCTCCTCCACGTCGTAGAGGAAACAAGCCACTCTTCCATCGGCCTTCACGCCGTCGATCAGGTCGAGCGGGTTGCGCCGCACTGGCGACAGGGTGAACTCCTGCACCGGCAACGGCAGACGCTCCCGTACATAGCGCGCCACCGCCTCCCGCTCGGCTACGGTGCGGTACAGGGCAAAGGCCAGTAGGCTCCGCTCCGTCTCTCGCAGGAGCAGGATCAGCCGCTGGGTCTCCAGCTCCAGGTCTAGGTCCTCCGGTCGCCGCCTCAGAGGCACGCTCACTCCTGCAGCAAAGCCCGCACGATGGGGTGCACGTCGTACCACACCCCCTCGTCGTTGCGGTACTCCAGGGCGCTCAGGTTGTGCAGGAGCGCCCGATGGTGCTCGTCGTTTTCCACCCGCTTGCCATCCTGCACCCCCCGCAGCAGGTCCAATTGCTGCGAGGTCAGGAGCACCTCGTAGTCAATCCTCATGCGAGTGGCGGCCTGTGCCACCACCCCTTCGTCAATGGTTCGCTTCTCCGCCTCCATAGCCAGAAGGCAGGCCTGTCGGGCCAGGATGATCAGCTCCCGCGCCAGGCCACCACTCCATTTGACCAGTTCCGCCGACGCCCCCGGGGTGAACAGCCGCTCCTCCGCCCGCAGGGTAAGGATCTGCTGTAACCGGGCCAATCCCGCCTCGTCGGGGGATCCATCGCGGTGGTCTACCGGGAAGTTGGGCAGCACTACGAGCTCGGAGAAGCTCTGGCGGATCTGGATGAAGTCGTTGTCGTGGCGGAGGGCAGTGGGGAAGGTGTAGATGGCGCAACAGGCCGGCGAGGTCAGGGACAGGGCGTGGCCGTAGAAGAGCTCCCTAGCTCGGATCAGATCGGCTTTGTCCAGGTCCTCCACGATAACCAGCACCCGCTGCCCTGTCGCCCGCTCTATCTCCCTGCTCAGCAGATCCACGTTCTCCAGCAGGTCGGACAGGCGGGGCTCCACCTTCTCTCGGACCAAGGTGCGGGTGGTGGCCTCTTTTCCCACCTTTCCCTGCAGCTTGACCACGTAGAAGTTCAGCGCCGCACCTACTTCGGCCTCCGCCCGGTCTTCGATGACCAGTTCTTTGGACACCTCTTTGGCGAAATCCAAGATGTGGCGAAGCAGCTCCTCTCTTACCCTCACCTCACGCTCGGTCGCGGCCCGGATTAGCTCCGCCGCTAACGAGAAGACCACATCCACATAGCTGACGTCAAAGAGGTTGAGCACGTTCTTCACCGAATAGCCCACGACGAAGAAATGATCCTTAAGGAGCAAGGCGAGCTTACCGAGCTCCGTGGACTTGCCGCTCCCTCGGTGGCCAGTGAAGAGAATCTTCTGGGGTCGCTCCGTGTGCTGTAGGAGCAGAGCCACTTCCTGCAGGGGACTCATCGCTCGTTCCACGAAGTAGTGCCGTAGCTCCTGCTCGGTCCTCAGCGGGCGCTCCGGATCGAAGATGTTCAACGCTTGCACCAGGGTTCCAGCCCTGATATGGTCTTGGCGTTCACTCAGCATCTCGCTCATCTCCCTGCATTTGCCTTCGGAGCCCTGCTAACCATTGTACCACCGAATGAGCAAACAAGCCAGTGATGGGCAATGGGCCCGCAATGGGCTCAACCATACTGGCGCTTGACCCAAGGCCCATCAAAAGCTACAATGAGATCTGGAGGGAGGGCATGAACACGCCTCGGCTTGACCCCCAACGCCAACGCAAGGCCAAGGAATATGCCTGCCTTCGTCGTCGCCTGCTGTTGGTCGACCTGGTCATTGGACTGAGTGGGGTACTGCTCCTACTTTTCGCTACTTCCTGGCCTCTGGCGGCTTTCATAGAGCGGTTCACCACCAACCCCTGGCTGGAAGTGGCCATGTACGTAGCCATTGTCTTCACTGCCTACTCCGCCGCCACCTTCCCCCTGGGCTACTACTCCGGCTTTGTGCTTCCCCACCGCTACGGCCTTTCTGTCCAAACCTTGCAGGGCTGGCTCTGGGATCAGGCCAAGGGAGCCGGTCTGGGAGCCGGTCTAGGGCTGCCATTAGTGGAAGGACTGTACTGGCTCCTGCGCACCACGCCGGACACCTGGTGGATCTGGGCTGCACTGGGCATGCTGCTACTCACAGTAGGCCTTTCCACGCTGGCTCCGGTGTTGATCTTGCCCCTGTTCTACAAGTCCACCCCTCTCGAGGACGAGGAGTTGGTCGAGCGGCTCACTCGACTGGCCGAACGGGTCGGCACGCGCGTAGAGGGCGTGTATACCCTCGACTTCAGCTCCAAGACTACAACGGCGAACGCGGGCCTCATGGGATTGGGCCGTACACGTCGCATCGTGCTGGGTGATACGCTCTATCAGAGCTATTGCGGCGAGGAGATCGAGTCTATCCTGGCCCACGAGCTGGGCCATCACATGCACCACGACCTCGGATGGGGCGTTGCAGTGAACGTCGTGCTGACGCTAGGCGGCCTATGGATTGCCAATCTGGGGCTCGGTTGGGGTGTGCGTGCCTGGGGCTTCCGTGGTCTGGATGACGTGGCTGCCTTTCCCCTACTTGCACTGGCCGCCTTCCTTTTCGGAGTCGTCACTCTACCCCTGGGGAACGGCTATTCCCGCTGGCGTGAGCGACTGGCGGACCAGTTCGCGCTGGAGATCGCCCGAAACCCCGACGCCTTCCGCCGAGCTATGCTCAGGCTGACAGATCAGAACCTGGCCGAGATGGACCCACCGCGCTGGGTCGTGTGGCTGCTATACTCTCACCCACCGATTCGGGACCGGCTGGCCTTGGCCGAGCGGTGGTCCGCGATCGCAGATGGCTGATCGCCTACCGCCCGACTGTCATGGGGATGGGGACGAAGGTGAGAATGAACAGTAGCACCACCAGCGCAGCCAGGAGCTGTCGCGGCAGGTCGAGACTGGTGATCTCATCCATGAGTAGCGCGCGCCGGTAGCTGAAGAAGAACAACAGAGCTGCCCAGAGGAACCAGCCCTGCCACAGGAATCCCAGAGCCACCAGAACAAAGATGACAGCCCAGCTTAGTCGCCTCGCATGATGACCAAGCAGGGCGTAGACAATGTGTCCCCCGTCCAACTGGCCCACCGGCATTAGGTTGACCCCTGTGAGCATCAAGCCTGCCCAGCCGGCGAAGGCTATCGGGTGCAGAAAGACATCCATCCCGCCCTTAGGCAGATAGCGCCCGAAAACCAGAAACTTGAGGAAGACATAGAGCAGCGAGTTGCCTTCAACGAAGACCGCCGGGCCCCATGGGATGCGGCGTACCTCTGAAAGGCAGAGTCCTAGGATGAGGATAGGAACCGTCACTGCGAGCCCAGCCAAGGGTCCCGCGGCACCAATCGCCAGAAGCTGACGACGGTTACGCGGTAATCCCTGCATATTGATCACGGCACCCATGGTACCCAGGAAGTTAAGGGGCATTGGGATGAAGTATGGCAGGCTCACCGGCGTGCCGAAGTGACGAGCCACGAAGTAGTGCCCCAACTCATGGGCCGCCAGAATTGAGAGCAAGCTCAGGGCGAAGGGCCACCCCTTCAGCAGGCTACGCAGAGTGAGGAGTTCCCTGGAACGGATCGCTCCCATCCCAGCCCCCACAAAGAGCACCGACAGTAGGGTGGCAAGAAAGAGAGCCACGGCCACCCACGGTTGCTGGCCCAGAGACGGTCTGGACAGTGACCCTGGTACGGCGAGAATCACATCCATGCCCTTGTCCCGCCGAAACAGTGGAGTGTGGCCCAACTCCTCAAAGCGCGACGCCAGACGTTCGTAGGCTTCACTGGCTTCCACAAACAATTGCCCTCGCAGCCGAACAGCCCTGCCTCCTCTGTATCCTGTGGTTACATCTTGCACAGCGAACACGTCCGCGACTGCCCTGCGTAGCTGGGTTGATATGTCATCTGCATCGTAATCTGACTTCATACAGGTGGTCTCCCCTTCGACTTGGTGCGTACTGACATCCGGCCCATACGACTCACAGGGCAGTGACCTCACTATGACCTCAGGTACCCCGTAACTGTAGTCCCATTTTGGCACGAATTCTGCAACACCCATAGATGGGAATGCTGCAAACTCTCCTTGCCCTGCTTGGCCGATCTAGCAGCCTGATTATAGTCCCACCCTCAGCTTTGAGCAAGGCCAAGCCGCAGGAGTACAACTCCGAGGCTTGACAAAATATGGACATATGGTAAAGTTATCACGGTGCAGGTGCCGAGCAGGGTGTCTCCTTGGGAGCAGCGGCTGGTCGAGAAGAGCGACGGGCGTGAGGCGGAGGGGGGCATCGACCGCGGGAGGGTTCTGTTGCAGTGGTAGCTCAAAGAGATGGGCATAACAGAGGCTTTCCATTCCTGATGCAGCGGATCTCAAGACAGTCCCTAGGAGTCAGACAGAGTGGCAGTCAGTTGGCGAAACAATGCTCTCGTTCCGGAGGGCTTTTCGCCCATTTGTCTTCCCATCGGACGACAACCGCAGCCGTACCATAGTGCCCAGTGGAAGGAGGCAAGATCGTGAGAAACCGTAACCTCTGGATAGCGATACCGGTGGCTCTCAGTGCGCTGCTAGCAGTGGTGCCTGTCGCCGCTGAGAGCTCGACTTGGCGGGGAGAGTACTACAGCAATCAATGGCTGGTGGGTACCTCATCCATGATCCGTGATGATCCCAGCGTCAACTTTAACTGGGGAGCCGGGTCGCCGGGTGCCCCTATTCCTGCCGACCATTTCTCGGTCCGCTGGACTCGTAGCGAGTACTTCTCCGAGGGAGACTACCGATTCTATGTTACGACCGACGATGGTGCTCGTCTGTGGGTAGACGGCCAGCTCCTGATTGACCGATGGTACAATCAGGCAGCTACTACATACAATGCCCTCATGTCCCTGAGCGCGGGCACTCACTTCCTGCGGCTGGAGTACTACGAGGACGGGGGCGATGCTGTCATCCAGTGCTGGTGGGAGCCAGGGGTCAGCTTCCCCGACTGGAAGGCAGAGTACTTCAACAACATCTCCCTTAGCGGATGGCCGGTCCTGCAGCGAAACGACCCCCAGATAGATTTCGACTGGGGAGTGCATTCCCCGGGCCCAGGCGTGGACAGTGACAACTGGTCCGTCCGGTGGACCCGTACGCAGTACTTCGACGCCGGAACCTACCGTTTCACGGCCACCGTGGACGACGGAGTTCGATTGTGGGTGGATGGCTACTTGGTCATAGACGAATGGTGGGAGCATCCCGTACGCTCCTTCAGCGGAGACATTGCTCTGACCGCTGGCAACCACTCGCTGAAGGTGGAGTACTACGAGCGGGGAGGGTATGCGGTAGCCAAGCTCTCCTGGCAGAAGGTCACCGAGCCTGTGCCACCGCCAGGAGCGTGGCAGGCCGAGTACTTCAACAACATCACCCTAAGCGGCCCGCCGGTCCTAACGCGTACCGATGCGGAGATAAACTTCCAGTGGGGCTGGGGTAGTCCGGACTGGCGCATCCCCAGTGACTATTTCTCTGCCCGCTGGACAGGGATGTTTCACTTCCCCACCAGTCGCACGTATAGCTTCTCTGCCCGCTCGGACGATGGGGTGCGGGTGTGGGTGGATGGCTGGCTAGTCATTGATGGCTGGTACGACCACGCTCCCCTCACCTTCACTGGGGACAGATGGCTGGCCGCCGGCGACCACCATATCCGGGTAGAGTTCTACGAGCGGGGCGGCACAGCGGAGGTCAAGCTGTGGTGGGATGGTGTTGCACCCCCGGTGACTGGCGAAGTCATTGTAGATGAGCGAGACGCAGGCTTCATCTGGGGTGGACCTCTGAGCGGTCGCCGCGACAACTGGGTCGGCTACGGGGGCCACTCATACTTCACCTACAACAACCGGTACATATGGACCAACTACGCCAAGTGGCTACCGACTCTGCCCCGAGCGGGGTACTACGAGGTCTATGCCTACATCCCTGGCGCCTACGCCAACACGACGGCTGCTCGTTACCGAATGCTGCACAACGGGATCCGTAACGACCGGATAGTCAACCAAGCAGCGTACGGTAACCAGTGGGTCTCGCTGGGAACCTACTACTTCAATGCCTGGAACATAGGCCGAGAGTGCGTGCTCATGTATGACAACACGCGCGAATGGCCTTACAGTCGGTACATTGGCATTGACGCCGTCAAATTCGTGCCTCGATAAGCGGACAGACGACGAGCCTCAGGCCACTGACGCAATTCACCGGCTCTGGTCTGGCTATGCTCCACGCCAGGCCAGAGCCTTGGCTTTTGGCTGATCAGGGAGGGGTGAGGGCTTGGGCCGACGAATGCGACCGCTGGCAGTTATCCTGGTACTCGCCACCACTGGCTGTTGGTCGCCGTTGACACCCTCACCTGTAGACACGTGCGTCCCCACTGCGACGAGGGAGAGGACACGCTCTCCTATGCCCACCCCGATGCAGGGAACCTGGGCCACGGTCACTCGGGTGCTGGATGGGGACACAGTGGAGCTGGACAATGGGCGTCGGGCGCGCTACATCGGTGTCAATGCGCCGGAGCAAGGGCAGGCCTTCTACGAACAAGCGAAGGAAGCCAATAGGGAACTCGTGGAGCGCCGGCAGGTGCTCTTGGAGTTCGACATCGCCACCTATGACAGATATGGCCGCTGGCTGGTGTACGTGTACGTAGATGGCTACTTTGTCAACTACGAGTTGGTCCGTCGCGGCTTCGCCAATCCCTATACGCTGCCGCCCAACGTGAAGTATGAGGAGTTGCTCAGCGAGGGCCAACGAGAGGCGCGCGAAGAGGGGGTTGGGCTGTGGGCTTCGGTAGAGATGCTACTGAGGATAACCCACATTGAGGCCGATGCACCAGGCGATGACAACGAGAACCCCAACGGGGAGTGGATCCAGATCACCAATGAGGGAGCGTCTCCCATCGATCTGGGGGCCTGCACTCTGGGTGATGAGGCCAATCACGTCTATGTTTTTGATCCGCGGCAGCTAGCAGCGGGAGCGACAGTCCGGCTGCATAGTGGCCAGGGACAGGACACTGGGGAGGACCTGTACTGGGGGTTTGTGGGCAGATCGGTGTGGAACAACAGCGGTGACACCGCCTATCTGCGCGACCCGCAGGGCAACTTGGTGGACGTGTACACCTACTAGGCCAGGCCCCTGTTCTAGCCAAGCATACGGGTCTTGCTCTCTCCGGGGGGCTGTCGGACGTTGATCTCCTGCATTCGTCCAGTCACGGTGAAGATGACCCGTTCGCAGATGTTGGTGGCCCGATCGGCGATGCGCTCCAGGTTGTGGGCCACCCACAACAGAAACGTGGCCCCGGCAATGTTCCGCGGGTTGCTGAACATGACGGTGAGAAGCTCATTGTACACTTGGTTGTAGAGTTGATCCACCTCATCGTCTTTACTGGCGGTCCGGAGGGCCATCTCCGCGTCCCTTCGCACGAAGGCATCCATGCTTCCCCGCAGCATTTCCACTCCCACCTGAGCCATACGAGGCACATCTATCAAGGGTTTGACCAATGGCTCGTCGCCCATCATGAGGTTGATCTCAGCGATCCCAGCCGCATGGTCGCCCATCCGCTCCAGATCGGTGATGATCTCCAGCACCGCGGCGATCAACCGCAGGTCCTCGGCCAGGGGTTGTTGGGAGGCGATGAGAAAGAGACATGCATTCTCGATCTCGAATCGCTTGGCGTTGATCTCTGCGTCCCCCTGAATGATCTGGCTGGCTGCGTCTTGATCGCGTCCTTTCAGCGCCTCTACGGAGCGGGTAACTGCTCCCTCCACCATACCCCCCAAGGCCAATACCTCATCCTGTAGCTCGTGCAATTCGCGATCGAATGTGGCCCGTGGTCCTATCATTGTCTGCCTCCCCTCCAAACCGTCCTGTCTGTGCCTGCAGGCTATCCCGATCGCCCCGTGACGTAGTCCTCGGTCAGCTTTCGCTTCGGGTTGGTGAAGAGCTCTCGTGTAGCACTGTATTCCACCAATTCCCCTAGCCAGAATAGGCCGGTCCAATCGGATACGCGCGCTGCCTGTTGCATGTTATGGGTCACGATAACGATGGTGTAGTCCCGAGCCAGTTGGCGCATTACCTCTTCCACCCGCATGGTGGCCAACGGGTCCAACGCCGAGCAGGGCTCATCCATGAGAATCACCTCTGGCCGCACCGCCAGTGCTCGGGCGATGCAGAGGCGCTGCTGCTGGCCCCCGGTGAGGCTGAGCGCCGACTCCTCCAGGCCATGCTTCAGTTCCTCCCAGAGGGCGACCTCGCGTAGACTGCGCTCCACCAGGTCGTCAAGGTCCAACCTTCGATGTAGCCCCATCACCCGAGGGCCGAAGCCCACGTTGTCGTAGACCGACTGGGGAAAGGGGTTGGGGCGTTGGAAAACCATTCCCACCCGCTGGCGAAGGCGTACCAGGTCTACCCCCGGTGCGTAGATGTCCTCTCCATCGAGCAAGACCTGCCCCTCCACACGCGCGCCAGGAATGGTGTCATTCATGCGATTTAGAGACCGGAGAAAGGTGGACTTCCCACAGCCCGAGGGGCCGATGAAGGCTGTGATCTCCCTTTCCTTTAGAGTGAGATTTATGTCAAATAAGGCTTGGTGAGTCCCGTAGAAAACGTTAAGATGGCGAACAAGTATCTTGCCATCCTCCACCGCTCCACTCCTCTCCAGTCTGCGACTTGGCCTGATTCTATATCCCCGGCAAGCAAAGTCAAGCTGTAGGCACACATAGGCTGACTACTCGGGGGGCGGAGCAGGGGTAGGAGACGCAAGCTGCCAACCTGCTTCCTTTGACCGACGACACACTCAATGATATAATGGATTCAAGTCGAGCCACGCACGGCTGGTGTCCCTCCTGTGGAGCTTGACATGGCGAAGCTTCTTCAGAGTCTTGTCCTAATCAGCCTTTTGAGTCTCCTCGCCTGTGGATCGCCTCGATCCGCCGAAACCGACTCCTTCAGATCGCCTATCCAAGCCATCCAGAACAAGGGCTCAGATACGATGGTCAACCTGGCGCTAGCCTGGGCTGAGGCTTACACTGCTCAGCATCCAGGAGTGTCCATAGCCGTGACAGGTGGTGGGTCTGGCACCGGGATTGCGGCTTTTATCAATGGGACTGTGGACATCGCCAACGTGTCGCGTGAGATGAAGTCGGAGGAGATCGCCGAGGCCCGGAGCAAAGGTATTGATCCCGTGGAACATACTGTGGCCCGCGATGCTATTGCAGTCGTCGTTCATCCCGACAATCCCGTTGATCAGTTGACGATTCCCCAACTGTCAGCCATCTTCACTGGCCACATCACCAACTGGCAGGAGGTGGGAGGCCAGGATCGGCCCATCGTCCTTCTGTCAAGGGAGTCCAATTCGGGCACCTATGTCTACTTCCTGGAGGAGGTAGTGCGCCAGGGGGACAAGGAAAGCCAGGCCCTGTTCTCGCCAGATACACTGCTGATGCCCTCCTCAGAGGGGATCAGCAATGAGGTGCGGCAGAATCCCAACGCCATCGGGTACGATGGGTTGGGATATGTGACGCCCGATCAGAAGACACTGGCGGTGGCTGGCGGCGTAGGGCGAGCCTACGTCAAGCCCAGTGTGGAGACGGTGAACAACGCCACCTATGCCATTGCCCGCCCCTTGTATATGTACACGAATGGGCAACCGAGTGGCGCAATTCATGACTACCTAGAGTGGATCGCGGGACCGGAGGGACAGGCCCTGGTGCAAGAGCTGGGGTTCATCCCCCTGTGAAAATGACCCCGGGGGGGAGGACATGAGTAGAATGGGATCGCTCCTGAGCTGGGGGAAAGGACGGGTATCACGCTGGGGTGAATTCGCCGTCGAGGGCTTCATCCGGATCGCGGGGGGCTCGGCCATATTCCTGGTGGCTCTGATCTTCTTCTTTCTCCTTCGGGAGGGCACTCCTGCCTTCTGGGAGGTCTCCTTCAGCAACCTGGTGAGCACCCGCTGGTATCCCACCTTTGGTTTCTACGGCATCCTTCCTCTGCTGTATGGATCGCTCCTGGTGACGACGGGGGCCATTCTCCTGTCGGTGCCCCTGGGGCTGGCCACGGCCATTTACATGCGAGAGGTGGCCCCCTCCTGGGTAAGAGAGATTCTGAAGCCGCTGATCGAGGTGATTGCAGGCATTCCCTCGGTCGTACTGGGATTCCTGGGAATGGTAGCCATTGCCCCTTTGGTGCGTAGGTGGCTCGATCTTCCGACCGGGCTGACAGCCTTCGCAGGTTCCATCATGCTCGCCTATATGGCCCTGCCCACCATCGTGTCCATCGCTGAGGATGCCATTGACGCCGTGCCCAAGGCCTACAGGGATGGAGCCCTGGCGCTGGGGGCCACCCACTGGCAGACGATCTATCGGGTAGTGCTGCCCGCAGCCCGACCAGGCATCCTGACGGCGGTGATGCTGGGCCTGGGAAGGGCCATAGGCGAGACGATGGCGGTGATGATGGTCACTGGCAACGCGGCTCGCATAGGGCGCGAGTGGGCTGCTCTGTTCCGCCCCGTGCGCACCATGACAGCCACCATCGCCGCGGAGATGGGGGAGGTAGCTCAGGGCAGCGTTCACTACCATGTGCTCTTCGCAGTGGGGATCGTCCTCTTTCTGGTCACCTTTGCCATTAACGGAGTAGCGGCGACCATTGCTTTACGGGGACAGCCGCACCGCGGCGGCCAGCTCATGCGCTGAGAGGAGCACTGCTGTGTCACCGCACACTGGCCAACGTATCGTTTTCGGGCTACTGGCTCTGGCAGCAGCGGCGGTTGTCCTGCCCCTGCTGCTGGTCGTCGGCTACATAGTCTGGCAAGGGCTGGGAGCCATATCTTGGGAGTTCCTAAGCGCCATGCCCCGGAACGGCATGAGGGAAGGGGGGATCCTGCCTGCCATGGTAGGGACAGTGCTCCTGACCTTCGGCACGGCCATCGCCGCCATTCCCCTGGCCATCGGCGCGGCTATCTACCTGGCCGAGTACGCGCGCGACAACTGGGTTACGAGGTTCATCCGGCTGTGCATCATCAACTTGGCCGGCATTCCTTCCATTACCTACGGGCTGTTCGGGCTGGGGCTGTTTGTCCTGTTTCTCAAGTTGGGTACCTCCCTCATTGCCGGATCGCTGACCCTGGGGTTGATGACTCTCCCGGTCGTGATCTCGACAGCAGAGGAGGCCATCCTGGCCGTGCCGCAATCGTTCAGGGTGGTGAGCATCTCGCTGGGCGGGACCAAGTGGCAGACCATTCGGCATCAGGTGCTCCCCCAGGCCCTCCCCGGCATACTGACGGGCATCATACTGGGCCTGGAGCGGGCGGCAGGCGAGACGGCGCCGATCCTCTTCACCGTGGCGGCCTTCTATCTGCCCCAGATCCCCCGCTCGCCTCTCGATCAGACCATGGCCTTGCCCTATCATCTGTATGTTATCTCCACCCAGGTGCCAGGGATGCCCCTCACAATCCAGCACGGAACGGCAGTGGTCCTATTGTTCTTCGTTCTGTCCATGAACCTGACCGCCACGCTGGTGCGCAGCCGGGCACGACGAAGGCGCCCTTGGTAGGATGAATAGCGAGATGCTTCCCCAGGTTCTCGAAGGCCCGCAACCCAGGTTCCAGGTCAGGAATGTCACCTTCCGCTACGACGGCCGTGAAGCGCTAAGCCATGTGACGCTGGACATCCCTGTGCGGGGGATCTTCGTCCTCTTCGGCCCGGCACAGGCAGGCAAATCCACGCTCCTTAGACTCCTCAATCGCTTGAATGATCTCGTGGAAGGCACGGAGATGGAGGGGCAGGTGCTACTGGACGGGGAGGACATCTACGCGCCCGGGTGCGACGTCATCGCGCTTCGCCGCCGGGTGGGAATGGTGTTTGCCCTGCCCGTCGCCCTGCCGGGCACCATCCGCGAGAACCTCACCTATGGGCCCCGGCTCAGTGGCACTCATGATCCCGGAGAACTGGAGCAGCGCATATGGGAGTCGCTGGAGCGGGCTGCGCTGTGGGACGAGGTGAAGGATCGTTTGGATGAGCCAGCCGCGGAGCTATCAGGGGGGCAGCAGCAACGACTGTGTCTCGCCCGGGTGTTGGCCATGCGCTCCGAGGTGATCCTGCTGGACAATCCTACCTCGGGACTGGATCCCCTCTCGACGGCGAAGGTGGAGGAGTCGCTGCGCCAGCTAAAGCGGGATCACACCATCGTGATGGTGCCGCACAGCGTGCAGCAGGCCGTGCGTATCGCCGACTGGGCCGCCTTCTTGCTAGATGGGCGGCTGATCGAGACCGACGTAGCGCAGGAGGTCTTCAGTCGTCCTCAGGACAGGCGCACGTCCGATTACATCACCGGACGCTTTGGCTAGAGGCGCGGAGGTGCGCGCGACTTCTCGGCGCGCGGACTCGATAGCAGGCTCACTCGTCGCCTTGCCGCG
>Ga0315314_1003332_pt1 | contig 12620 bp, 10 predicted proteins | sample TDP9_MG_FD_203631 | JGI IMG/M metagenome (GOLD analysis project Ga0315314, IMG submission 203631) | Freshwater sediment microbial communities from Lake Towuti, South Sulawesi, Indonesia - TDP9 | ecosystem: Environmental > Aquatic > Freshwater > Lake > Sediment | place: Indonesia: South Sulawesi...
TTGGCGGGCGACGTACCAGCTCGATCGGGCGGCAAGCAGGCTCTGGATGCTGCGGCGGAAGGGTGCGTTCTGCCTGAGGGCGAGCTGGACGGCGTCGGGAAGGGCGAGCTTGCCCGGGGGGGGAGGGGGGACGATGATCTCGAGGTCCCGGGGGGCGATGCGCTCCTGGCCGACCTGCCACTCCGGGCGCAGATAGTCGGCGGCGTGGAGGGATCCGGCGGCAAGCAAGATCAGGCACAGGGCGGCCGCGATAGGAACCGCCCGTGGCTCACTCACCATTGGTATCTGCCCTCGGCATCTATAGGATCTCGCGCAAAGAAGCAGTGCGCGAAATCCTGCGACGCTGCGTTCTGTGCTCCTTGGCACCGTCGCGGCATTGCTTCTTTCCGCCACACTCACGAGTTCGGCTGCACTTCCTATTAGACGCAAGAGAGCGGCGAATAGTTTCGGGTGGCCGGCCCATTGACCAGGTTAGCGCGGCAGATCAAATGGCCGAGGTTCTGGCGACCACTGGGCACTTGTCGGAGAGGGGGCTAGCGCTCTATTGTGGTGCTGACAACCTGATGTCTGCCGAGACGGGGTTCGCCTGAGGCGCACTGCCAGAGCAGCGCGAGGACGCCGGAGGTGTGCCAGTCGAAGGGAAGGCGGCTGAGCAATCTGGGCAGCCCAGTGCGCCTTGCCAGCCAGAAGAGCGCCTCCATATCGCCATCAGAGAGGGCGCTCTGCATCTTGCGCAGAAAGCGCCCTGTTCTCTGCTCGCCGGCGAGGCGGGAGAGCCAGCGGCCTTCGTAGCGCTGGAGGGTCTGGCGGGTGAGATCACCGTTTCTGAGGGCGGCGTCAGCGGACCGGACGGCGGCTTCGGCGCCCAGCAGTCCGTAGTAGATGCCGCCGCTGGTGGTGACCTTGACCTGGCCGGCGGCGTCGCCGATCACGAGGGTGCGATCACCGAAGGAAGGGGTGCGGGGACCGGAGGGGACCGCGCGGCATCGCATGGGGGCACCGTTTCTGCGGATGGCGCCCCGGCGCTCGAGGGAGGTAACGAAGCGGCGCAGGAGAGGTCGGGCGCGGCCTTGACAGACAAGTCCGACGCGGCAGCCGTGGCCATTGCCGGGGACGGCCCAGGCGAAGCCGTTGGGGGCGACGGCGCGGCCGAAATGGATCTCGACCTCGTCGAGCTGGGCTGTCTGCGCGATGAGCTGGGCGCCAGCGATCATGGGACCCGGCCGGCGGGCGAGGCCGAGTTGCTGAGTGATGGCGTCATCGGCTCCGGTGGCAACGATCACCAGCGACGACTGGAAGGCGATGGTTTCCCCCAGCACCGTCCCGGAGACGCGAGCGCGGTCAGCGTCCACCACAACCCGGTGGACGCGCGTGCCGAGGAGGAAGCTGGCTCCATAGGAGATCGCTTGCTGTCCCAGCAGGCGGTCGAAGCGCGAGCGGTCCACGACTGCGGCCTGGGCTTCAGGGGCTGCCACCCGAAAACACTGCCCTTTGGGCGAGAAAAAGAGAGCGCTTGACAGGTAGGACTCGATACAGGAGGGATCTATGTGGAACCGGCGGCACGCCTCGAGCCCGACGATACCGGTGCAGTGAACGGGCTCACCGATCTCGGCGTGCTCCTCGAGCACCACCACTTCATAGCCGAGGCGCGCTAGCTCTCTCGCCGCATAGCAACCGGTGGGACCGGCGCCCACTACGACAACGTCATGCATCCCGCGGGTCCTGTCTCGGAGGCTAGGGGTCAGGGCCCGGGGTCGCGGCCCTGCGCCAGACCTAGTCCCTATCCTGCCTTCGCCGTCCCCCTGGCTCTCAGCTTTCGGCGCGGTGCGCGGGCATTCCTGCCGGTCGGCTGGGGTGGGCGGCCTAGTCCAGTCCGAAGGCGCGGGCGACGTAGACGGCCATCTGGTCGCGGGCCACCACCTCGTCCGGGTGATAGCCTCCGTCGGGGTAGCCAGCGGCGATTCCCAGGGTGACAAGGTATTCGATGTGCCTATAGCACCAGGAGTCACCGGGCACATCGCGGAACGTGGGCGTGGCCGGAGCGGAGTAGTCGGAGAGGCCCCCTTCACCGGTGGGGGCGGCGACAGCGCGGGCGATGAACACCGCCATCTGGGCCCTGCTGACATTGGATCCGGGGTGGTAGTTGCCGTCGGGGTAGCCTTGCACCACCCCGCGCGAGACCACGTACTCGACGTGCTTGCTGCACCACTGGGAAGGCGGCACGTCGGTGAAACTGGCTTCCGAGGGCGCTGCAGGGACATTGCACTCGCCACCCGCCAGGGCTCTGGCGAGGTAGACGGCCATGGCCGCGCGATCCACCGGCAGTTCCGGGCGGAAGAGCCCGTCCTCATAGCCTTGCACTATGCCGGCGGCGATGCAGGCCATCACTTCACGGTAGGCCCAGGAGTCCTCCGGGACATCGGCAGACACCGCCGGCGTGAAGCTGGCCTGGATGAGGGCGTCGCCGGAGATCAGGATGGTCGCCGGATTGTCAGCGCCCGAAGCGGCCCCACCCCACTGAGCGAAGCGCCATCCGCTTGAGGGCACGGCCGCAAGCGTCAGCGACGAACCCACGGCGACGGTTTCCGACCACGGCAGCTCGCGAGTGGCGCCGTTGACCGCCACCGATCCGCAGCCGGCACCGATGACTTCGAGGGAGCATAGCGCGGTCTCACCTGCTTCACCTCTGTCGGCGCAAAGGCCGGTAGCGGCCAACGCGCACCAGAACAGAACGACAGCGCCGCCCCTTGTCCAACTGCTCGACATCTGCTTCCTCCTCTACGGGTTTGCCCTGCTCCTCGGGCGCCGGCATGCCAGGACCCGACCGTGGCGCCTCTACGATCCGCAACCAGGTCCAGTTGTCCCCGGGCGGAGTCGCGCAGGCGGGAGGAGGATATGCTGTGGGCCCACCGATCGGCGATGGGGCGAGGACGGATCCTCGTTCGGCAGCCTGGCGATCATCGTCGTGTGAGGGGCGCTGGGGCCCGCCACAGGAGACATTAGACCCATGGCTTTGCGTCCTGGCCTTTCGGCCAGTTTGCCTTTGTCGCGTCCAGATCCGGCCTGAAAAAGAGCAGCGGTCGAGGAGGACCTTGGGTCCTCCTGACCGCCTAGGTACTTCTTACCATAGGTTGGCAGGTTCCGGTGGGGGAAGCTGGGTGCCAAATGTGCTGGATAGCGGCCATCGCCGGAGGCACGCTCCGAGGCGCAGTGCGAGCGAGGAGAGCAGGTGCCGGGCGTACGGTTCAACCTGCGGAGGCGTCGCTACATCGGCAGCTCAAATGCCCGAGCAATGTAGACGGCCATCTGGTCGCGGGTGCAGTACCAGCTCGGCCGGTAGTAGCCATCGAGGTAGCCGTGGACCACTCCGTGTTCGGCAAGGTATTCGATGTGCTTGTATGACCAGTAGCTTGTGGGCACGTCGTCGAAGGTCCGTGCGGCAGGTGGAACGTAGTCAGCGAGACCTTCCTCTCCGGTGGGAGTGACTATGGCGCGGGCGATGAACACGGCCATCTGACCTCTGGTGACGCCCCATTCCGGGTGGTACTTGCCGTCGAGGTAGCCTTGGACGACGTTGTTGGCGACCGCGCACTCTACCTCGTCATAGGCCCAGAAGTCGGCCGGCACGTCGGGGAACGTTGGCTCGGCTTGGCCTGGGGGGACATCTGTCTTCCCCCCACAGAAGGCGCGGGAGACGTAGACGGCCATGGCGCCGCGGTCCACCGTGAACCCCGGGCGGTACAGCCCGTCGCGATAGCCCTCGACGATGTCGTATTCGTAGGCGGCCTCGATTGCGTCAACGGACCAGTAATCGCAGGGCACATCGGGGAAGGTGGCAATGCACATGAACTCGGCGGTCACGTGCTTGTCCCAGTCCATCAGCAGGATGATGGTCCTGGTGGTCCCGCTGGCATCTCCCGACCACTGGTAGAACTGCTGCTCGCCCTCGATCATGGCGTCGAGACGGACCTCCACGCCGCGCGCGAACTCACCGGTCCAGGGAAGTTCGACGACCGCGCCGTTGACTGCGACCGACCCGGCGCCCGTCTTGGTGATGGTGAGGAAGTAAGTGTCGGGTACGATGAAGGTGGCAATGATACTGAGATCGTCGTCAACGGTCAGCACCAGGGGGTTGTCGTCGGCGCTGACGGAGCCGGACCAGCCGGTGAAGCGCCAGCCGTAGTCAGGGGTCGCCTCCAGCGTAATGCTGCTGCCGTAGAGCGCCGTGCCGAAGTAGGGGAGAGTCAGGGCCGAGCCATTCAGCTTCACCGTCCCCGCTCCGAATGCGACTACGCTGATCTCGCGGGAGTCCTGGGTGAAGGTGGCGACGATTGACCGGTCTCCATCCATCGGTATCACGATCGGGTTAGCCGTACCGCTGGCGCCGCCAGACCAGCCTACGAAGAACCAGTCGGGGTCGGGGACCGCCTCCAGCGTCACTTGTGCGCCGGCAGCGAAGCTGCCTGACCAGGGGAGCGCACGCAGTGTGCCGTTGACGCGCACCGAGCCACTGCCGATGCCGGACAGGCTGAGCGTGTGGAAGACACCGGAGCTAGTGAAGTTCGCCACCAGCGCCATGTCGCTATCGAGTGTGATGATGAGCAGCTCGGTGGGCCAGACGCGGTCCCCGGTCCACCCGTCGAACTCCCAGCCGCTATCCGGCACGGCCTCCAGCGTAACCTGGGTGCCTGTCGCAAAAGCCTCCGACCATGGCAGTGAGCGAAGGGTGCCATTCACTCGCACCGAACCGTCGCCTACGCCGGTGATGCGCAGGACGGGCTGCTGGGTGAAGTTTGCGGTGATCGTCTTGTCACCATCCATCACCAGGACGATAGCGGTCTCGCTGGAGGTGACGCTGCCGGACCAGTTGACAAAGGTCCATCCGCCGGCCGGCACCGCCTCAAGGGTCACGCTCGCGCCGGAGAGGAAGGAGCCGGACCAGGGCAGTGATCGCAGGGTGCCGTTCACCCGAACCTGGCCGTTGCCGACACCCGTCAGGCTCAGGGTGTACTGGAGCTGGGAGAAGTTGGCGGTGACGGCCTTGTTCGCATCCATGCCGATGGTGGTGGGGTTGGCGCTCCCCGACAGGTCACCCGACCAGTTGTCAAACTGCCAGCCACTGTCCGGCACCGCCTCGAGGTTGACCGAACTGCCACAGGCGAAGCCACCAGACCAAGGCAGCGCGCGGAGAGTCCCGTTCACTCGCACCTGGCCGCTGCCCACGCCCGTCAGACTCAGGGTGTACTGGATTTGGGAGAAGTTGGCGGTGACAGACTTGGCCGCGTCCATGCCGATCGTGGTCGGGTTGGCGCTGCCAGACAGGTCGCCCGACCAGTTGTCGAACTGGTAGCAGGCATCGGGTACGGCCTCCAGGTTGACCACGGTCCCGGAGAGGAAGGAGCCGGACCAGGGCAGTGATCGCAGGGTGCCGTTCACCCGCACCTGGCCGTTGCCCACACCTGTCAGGCTGAGGGTGTACTGAAGCTGGGAGAAGTTGGCGGTGACGGCCTTGTTCGCATCCATGCCGATGGTGGTCGGGTTGGCGCTGCCCGACAGGTCGCCCGACCAGTTGTCAAACTGGTAGCCGGCATCGGGCACAGCTTCGAGGTCAACGACACTGCGGCAGTCGAAGCTGCCGGACCAGGGCAGTGATCGCAGGGTGCCGTTCACCCGCACCTGGCCGTTGCCAACGCCCGTGAGGTCGAGCGAGTACTGGATGAAGTCACCCTGGACGAGGACGTCGTCCACATAGGCGTAGTCCTGGTTGTTGCTGCCGGCGATGGAGAACTGGATGGTGAAGTTGGGGTTGTCGGCGGCGCTGGCAGGCAACGAGTAGGAGAAGTAATGGAGCGCGTTGTCCTCCTCCGGGTCACCGTTGTTGATCTGCTTCAGAGTCTGCCAGGTGCTGCCGTTGTACCAGGAGGCCCGGACGTACTCGGCGCCTTCGAGGCTGTCGGCTCCCAGGTAGAAGGAGACCGTGATGTTCTGGTAGCAGGCGGTGGAGACAAGGCGCTGCATCGCACGGGTGCGAGTGAGCTGAATACTATGGGTGCCGTTGCGAGGAACGCCGGTATACCAGGTAGCGTTACCGACACCCGAGAGCGTCCAGCCAGCGAAGGCGACCTCGAAGTCATCGGAGAAGATAGTAGCGGCCTGCGCGGAGGCGAGAGGGGCGAGGCAAGCGAGGGCAAGCCCCGCCAGGAGCAGGCAGGGGAGAAGGGCTGGGGCGGGACGGATGCGCGTGGCAAGCCGAGGCGGGGGGCGCGTGTCAACGCGGCTTGCTGAGGCGGCCTGGCGGCCAGCCCCAACCGACACCAGATGAGCAGCTTTCACCCTTGCCATGGTGGTGAACTCCATGCCGTCGCAAGTTGACGCACCCCCGCTCAGCAAGGAGCAGATCAGCGTGGTGAAAACGGCTCAGGGGGCCGTGCTCCTTGTTTCCACATTGGCCGGCGGGAATCCTGCCGGGGAACGCCTTGATGTTCCACATCCTGGCCGGGCTGTAGCTCGGCGGGCCTGCGAGTTCGCGCCGGCCGCCGGGGCGAGCCGGGAGACGCAGGGGGAACGCCCCGGCGGGTCGAAAGCAGTGGGCGGGGTGAGGAGAGGGACTAGCTGAGGCCCCGGAGCGCGAGCGATGAAGCTGAGGTTCATGCCGAGGGAGGAGCGGTTTTTCGAACTGTTCAACGAGCAAGCCACAAACCTCGTGAGGGCCGCCGATCTGCTGGTCAAGCTGGTGGGCGATCACACGCAGGCAGAGGACCTGAGAAGGCAGATCGAGGAGGTCGAGCACGAGGGTGATCTCACAACGCACGAGATCGCGGACCGGCTCAACCGCACCTTCCTAACCCCGTTCGACCACGAGGACATCCACGAACTGGCCGGCAGGCTGGATGACATACTGGACAACATCGAGGCGACGGCCGACCGTATGTTCCTCTACGAGGCGGGCGCCGCCAGCGCTGAGATGGTTAGGCTGACCCAGGTATTGGCGGATGCCGCGAAGGCGCTGGCGAGCGCGCTGGAGCGACTGCCGGATATCGGGAGAAACGCCCGTCGCATCATGGACCATTGCATCGAGATCCATAGGCTGGAGAACGTAGGCGATGAGCAAAGCCGGCTGGCGCTCGCCGAGGTGTTCAAGGAATCAGATGCGCTTTACGCTCTCAAGTGGAAAGAGATATACGACCACGTGGAGAACGCGATAGACAAGTGCGAGGATGTTGCCTCGATTCTCGAGGGAATCGTGGTCAAGCATACCTAGCCGGCGGAAGGCCGGTCAGCCTCCGCCGAACAAGTGTTTTCCAACGGTGGCAATCAGCCAGGCCACCATTCCGCAGACCGGGAATGTCAGTACCCACGCGGATACGATCTCCGAGCCGACGCCCCATCTCACCGCTGATATTCGGCGGCTTGCCCCCACCCCCATGATCGCGGTGTTGATGGTATGAGTGGTGCTGAGTGGGACTCCGAACACCGACGCCAACGTTATGACGAGTCCTGACGCGGTTTCCGCCGCGAATCCATGGACTGGTTCCAGCCTGGTGATGCGCACGCCCATGGTGCGGATGATGCGCCAGCCGCCAAACGCTGTTCCCAGTCCCATCGTCCCCGCACAGATCAGTATCACCCACAGAGGAATGCGGAAATCCTGGAAGGTGCCTCCGAGCACGAGGGCCAGGACGAACACGCCCATGAACTTCTGTGCGTCGTTGCTGCCATGGCTGAACGCCATGAACGCCGAAGACAGCATCTGGAGCCGGCCGAAGACGCGACTGACCCGGTGCCGTAGGCTGCGAAAGAACACCTGGTATATCAACCCCATGAGAAACAGGCCGCCTGCGAAGCCAAGAAACGTGGAGAAGCCTATGCCTATCAGTACCTTGCTCCACCCGTCCCAGAGCAGGACTGACGGGCCCGAGGTGGCGAGGCCAGCTCCTGCTAGGCCGGACACCAGGGCATGGCTCTCACTAGTGGGGAGTCCGTATCGCCAAGCAAGGGTGCTCCAGAAGATGATCCCGACCATCGCCGCCCCGACCGTCTGAAGGCCGATCGCCTCGGGCTTGACGATGCCCTTCCCGATGGTAGCGGCGACCGCCGTCCCAGAAAGCGCGCCGATTACATTCAGCACGGTGGCCATCGCGATTGCTGTGTGCGCCCGCATCACGCGAGTGGATATGACCGTAGCTATCGCATTGGGCGCGTCGGTGAAACCGTTGACGAACTCCGCTCCAAGGACGAGCAACAGAACCACCAGCACGGGCCATTCGGGCATGCGCCTCGCCCTCCGCTCCTGTTAGGGTGCCCGACACGCCTCCGGGCCTGGCAACGAACAGAACCTCCCAGGCGCTCTGCATCGTTGACAGTCAGGTTGTGCCAGGGCTCTTAGCCTAGGTTGGCCTGCGGCGCAGGCCAACCTAGGTCTCTGTTTCCAGTAGCGGCGCCCTCCGCCCTCTTTCTCCTCGAGCGGCTTGGCCGGCCTCCTCCCCGGCCAGATCTAACTGCAGTTTGAGCTACAGCTTGAGCTTGGCCGCCTGGGCGATGTCCGATACACCGAAGACGAGGGTGCTCATCGCGCCCCGTCCGGCGGCGCTGCCGTAGGCATAGGAGATGTTGACCTTGGCGGCTGCAAGTTTGGCCGCGGCGCTGCCGAGCGCTCCCGGCTCGTTGGGCAGCTTCACCACGAGCACCGGCTGCTGGACGACCGTCATACCGGCGCGCTTGAGCGCGGCGGCGGCCTTGGCGCTCGACGAAGTGACCAGCCGGACCACCCCAACGTCGGCCGAGTCAACCACCGAGATCGCCTCAATGTTGACCCTCGCCCGGGCGAGCGCGGCCCCGATCTTGGCTAGCTGCCCTGGCCTGTTCTCCATTGCGACTGAAAGCTGTGTAGCACGCGGCATCGCAGACACCTCCTTGATAGTGTCGGCGGGTTGGTTCCGGCTGCGCGACCGTCCTCCTGTTGCACTGGTCGCCCAAAGCCTGCGGGAGGCAATGGTGAGGACAGCGAGACGCCTGACTGGGGGCCCGCGGCGCCAAGCTGCGGACCGGGCGGAAGCTGTAGCAGTGCGATTTCGGGAGGGGTTTGTGGAAGAATGAACGTGCCCGAGGAGCGAGCGGCAGGCCGCGGCAACACGGCGACGGGGACACGCCAACTGGCGATGGGAGATCGGCATGTCGGATGAGCACGCCACTGCCCTGCTGGGGCAGCTGCTGCTAAATGCAGAGGTGATCACCGCGGAGGAACTGCGGGAAGCCTTGCGCCGCCAAGAGTCAAGCGGCCATCTGCTGGGAGACATCCTGGTGGAGATGGGCGCGGTGGCGCCTCGACAACTAGAGCGGGCGCTCCGGGCGCAGGCGAGGCTTCGCGGGCGGCCTGACTCGACCCGATCGTTCATCCTGGTGGTGGACGACGATCCCGAGGTGGGAGCGGTGGTGGGAGACATCCTGGAGGGAGCGGGCTACCGGGTGGGGGTAGCGCAGAACGAGGCGGAGGCGCTGGCGGCGCTGATGGCGCCTGGACCGGTGCCGTCGGCGGTGGTGCTAGACCTTGGGCTGCCCCAGACAGGTGGGATAGAGCTGCTGACCATGCTGCGGAAGATGGGCGGTACCCAATCTCTGCCGGTGGTCGTGCTCACCGGCCGGCCGGACCTTGAGAGCAAGCTGCGAGAGCGAGGTCTGGCGATCAGCGGTCTGCTGGCGAAGCCGGTGGCAGCGCGGCAGTTGCTGGCGACGGTGGAGGCGGCGGTGCGGGGGATCGCACCTGCTGGCGTGTCGCCGGCGCGTTAGCAGGGCCGGAGCATAGTGACAGATGATGGCCCGATCCCTGCTCAGGCAGGCGCAGCTCGATCCAGGGTCTGCCTGCGCGATCCTCGTGGTGGAGGACGACCCCGCGGTCGCCCGCTTTCTGCAAGCGCTGCTGGTGGATCGCGGCTACCAGGTGATGCGCGCGGCGAACGCGGCGGAAGCTCTAGTGGCGCTGACCGCGCCGCGTGCGGAGCTGCCGGACGCGGTGATGCTGGACCTGGGCTTGCCGCTGGAGAGCGGAGTGTCGGTGCTGTCGTTTCTCAGGAAGGTGGTGGGGGATGGGATGCCGGTGGTGGTGCTGACCGGCCGCCAGGACGCCGAGGAGGAGGGTGCGGTCCGGGCGTTGGGAGTAAGCGCCTTCCTACACAAGCCCGTTGACGCGGAACAAGTGGTGAAGGCGCTGGCGGCCGCGGTGCGCTGACTGGAGCCGTCGCGGGAGCGGAGCTTCCTCCCGCGTGAGTGATGTCGGGAGAGGGGATGGGGTGGGGGAAGCCGAAGGCGTAGCGCAGCCCAATGGAGTTGCCTGCGCAGGCCGCATGAGCCTGCGTGAAATGGAGGAGGACCATGAAGCTGAGCTGCGCTGGGTACACGTTCAACGCCCACTTCCGGGACAAGGGGCTGACGCTGGATCGCTACATCGAGATCTGCGCGAACATGGGTCTCGATGGAGTGGAGCTAACCCAGTACTACTTCCCAGAGACCGGCCTCGCATACCTGAACGGACTGAAGCGGCAGTTGCTGAAGCGGGGCCTCGAGCTGGCGGGCACGGCGATCGGCGGTTCGTTCTGCCTGCCCACCCCGGACGAGCGTCAGAAGCACGTCGCCTTCACCAAGGAGTGGCTGGACATCTCGCTGCGTCTGGGATCGCCGTGTCTGCGCGTGTTCGCCGGGCCGGCGCCGGAGGGGCACACAGAGGAGGCGGCGTTCGGCTGGGCGGTGGCGGGGCTGAGAGAGTGCGCGAAGCACGCAGCCCAGGTGGGTGTGATGATCGGCCTGGAGAACCACGGCGGCCTGACGGGGACAGCAGACGGGCTGATTCGTATTCTGAAGGCGGTTGGCTCCGACTGGGTAGGGGCGCTGCTGGACTTCGGGAACTACAGCAGGGACCCGTACGCGGAGTTCGAGCAAACCGCGCCCTTCACCATCATGACCCATGCGAAGCCAACGGCTGACTTCGCCAGAACCCGTGGTTGGGTTGACTACAGGCGCGTCGCTGAGATCATGCGCAAGGCCGGCTATCGTGGCTTCCTGTCAATGGAGTACGAAGAGCCAGGGCAGGACGCGATGATTGAGGTCCCTCGATTCGCAGCTTATCTCCGCGGGATACAGGGGTAGAAGATGGCGGGCAAACCAATTGGGGTCGGCATCGTCGGTTGTGGCGATATCGCGCCAGCGCACGCGACCGCGCTCGCCGCCGCGAGCGGGGCGAAGCTGGTCGCCTGCATGGACGTGGTCGAGTCGTCGGCGAAGAGCCTGGGCGAGGAGTACGGCGTGCCTTGGACGACGAGCCTCAATGACCTGCTTGGTCGTTCCGAGGTCGAACTGGTGACGATCGCCACCCCCGCGTTCACCCACTATCCGATAGCGGAGGCGGCAGCTAAGGTCGGCAAGCACGTGTTGTGTGAGAAGCCGCTGGCGGCCGATCTGGCGGATGCCGACGGGATGATCGGGGCATGCAAGTCGGCCGGGGTGGCGCTGGCGACCTGCTTTCCGCTGCGCTATCACGCTTCGGCGAAATGGGCGAAGGGGCTGGTCGCGGGGGGCGCGCTGGGCGAGGTGATCGAGATCCGGCTGCATAACCTGGGGGAGAAGAAGGACTCGTACTGGACCGGCGGTTTCTCCGGGCGGACCCAGACCGACTGGCGCAAGTCCCGTGCCCAGAGCGGCGGCGGCGTCATCATCACCAACCTGATCCACCACCTGGACCTAGCGCGCGCGGTGACCGGGCTTGAGGTGACAAGGGTGTTCGCGGAAACCGGCACCTTCGCTACGCCGGTAGAGGTCGAGGACCTGGGGGCGGCGTGCCTGCGCTACCGGAACGGCGCCGTCGGCCTTGTTGAGGGAGCGTCGTGCTTCGTCGGAGGCGCCATCGAGCAAGACTTCAGCCTGCTCGGCACCAAGGGTCAGGTGCGCTTCGGCTTCTGGAGTGGGAAGTGCGAATCGTTCGTGACCGAGGCTAAGCCTGGCCTGCCGGCGCGAACGTGGTCGCTGGGGCCCACGGAGAGCCAGACTCATGTGGAGTTCTACAACGATCTGGCGGCCGCGCTGCAGGGCGAAAAGAAGCCTCCTGTCACCGGCGAGGACGGGCGGGCGGCGCTGGAGATAGTGCTGGCGATATACCGATCGGCGGACACACATCAGCCAGTAGCGCTGCCGCTGTAGGAACTGGCCCACCCTGAGCACGCGGGCACGGCAGGCTACGGCGCGAGGTGCTTCCTGAGCACCGCGTAGCGCCGCGTGATGTGCCACCCATTGTTGACGTAGAACCCGGTGGCGGCCCATCCGGCGGACATGGTTTCAGTGCCCATCCGCTTCGCCCGCACCATTGACTCCAGCAACAGCAGATTGCCATACCCGTTCCCGCGCTCGGTCGGCAGCGTCATGATCGGGCCGAAGGCGCCTCTTGGCGCGTTCGGATGAAAGCGGGCCCATCCGACCAGATTGTCGCCCTTGCGCAGCACCAGCACGCGCTCGCTGGCCTCCACATACCTTGACTCCCAGCCGGCCGGGAACCAGTGGGGTTGGTCGCCCGTTGCGACAAGCTGCTGAAGCAGCGGCAGCATGTTGGACTGCCAGGTCAGGAGTTGAACTGTGTT
>Ga0315314_1003333_pt1 | contig 12613 bp, 12 predicted proteins | sample TDP9_MG_FD_203631 | JGI IMG/M metagenome (GOLD analysis project Ga0315314, IMG submission 203631) | Freshwater sediment microbial communities from Lake Towuti, South Sulawesi, Indonesia - TDP9 | ecosystem: Environmental > Aquatic > Freshwater > Lake > Sediment | place: Indonesia: South Sulawesi...
GTTGGATGCGGGCTGTGGGAATGGTAAAAACACGATCTATCTAAGAGAGAAAGGGTCGGAAATATACGGTTTTGACATATCGGACACCGCGGTGGCCGTTGCCAAGGAGAGAGTCCCTTCCGGCCACTTCGTAGTCGCCGATGCCAAGAATCTCCCATACGTGGATGACTGTTTCGACATTATAGTAGATGTTGGGCTGCTGCATTGCATTCCACCAGACGGATGGGAGCGTCTCAAAAATGAGTTCTTCAGGATTCTAAGACCCAAGGGCTACTATTTTCTCAGAGTGTTCAGCCGCCCTCGAGACTATCCTCCTGAAAAACCTCTATTCTATGAGAACGTGGATCAGACGGGAAGAACCTTCTACGAAAGAGATCCGTCACGTGAACAAATCCCCACATGGAGCTTCAACTTTACACAGATCAGGGCCATTTTTAGGGAATTCAGAACAGAGTCCGAGTTCTATAGCGGTAACCGCATCATAGTGATAATGTCCAAAGAGGGGAAGGAGACGGAGGCCAAACCCAGGCTTAATAGATTAGCAGAAAGCATAGCGTCTCTGCTGAGGCCCCGTAAACAGAATAGATGAGATGGAAGATGATCGGCAGCGATGATCTACTATTCGAAGATATGTGAGTTGTCTAGAAACGAAAGGTTTTGATAGGACACCCTCCTAACTTTGTGCCGCTACTCCACACCTCCCCCCACCAACTAGTGAGATCTATACTGAGAGGCTTGCCAAGGGATAGGGAGGAGTGAGCCGTGGAACCGAGATCAAAACGAATCACGCCCAACATCAGGTAATCAAGAGGAAGCGGTCAAAGCATTAAATATCTGTTCCACAGTCAGTAAAAGGAGGAAAGCGTTGAGAGAATTGGAAAGAAAGGTTCCGAAGCTCCTCTCTCCAGTGAGGTCTCTCAAAGGCGCGGTTAGGGTGGTAAATGCAGGGGCGGACGAGATCTACTGTGACGTCAGAAAGCCAGATATCAAGGATTTTGAACTGAAACGAGGCGTGAATTGTGAGATTCCCTCATACGATGAGCTTGGAAAAGTCGTGAAATACGCCCATAACCACGACGTGGAAGTGCAACTGGCCGCGAACATCCCATTCATGACAAACGTCATGGACGACGTTATTAGGAAGCATATCCGCTCATGCCTCGACGAGGGGGTGGATGCCCTCATAATCGGCGATCTGGGCATCCTATCCCTTGTGAAGAGAATGGGCTTAGACATCCCCCTGTATGCGAGCACCTTTCTGGGCGCGATGAACTATGGAGTCGCAGACTTCCTCAAGAAGCAGGGCTTCAAGAGGGTGATACTGGAACGACAGATGAGGATCCCCGAGATATCGGAGATCGTCAAGCGGAGTGATATTGAAGTCGAGGTCTTCGTCCACGGCTCGGGATGTTCGAACATCGATGGAACTTGTCATCTCTTCCATTTCGCGTTTCCGTTCCCAGGCATAGAGGAGGAGTTCTCCGAGACGGTAGACCTATGGTATCCGTGTTCTATCCCCTTCGAAGTCGAGGCCGATGACGGGAGAGGGACCGTGGAGAAAGTGCCGATACTTGACGCGTACACCTTCTGCTCGTTATGCAGACTGCCTGAGCTTGTTGAGACGGGGATTAAAGGTCTCAAGATAGTAGGTAGGGAGTCCAGTGAGGAGTATCAGGAGAGGACGACCAGACTCTATCGTGAAGCACTGGATTTGATAGGGCAAGATGATCTGGGTGCCTTTGAGAAGATGGTCGCCTACCAGAGAGAGAACTTTGTTCCAGCTCCGCCGAATATGCCCAGCCTTCGAGAGCTCTGCTGTGAACGTAAGCGGTGCTTCTACGGCCTCTCCCTCTTCTGCGCTCCCTATAAACTTCCTCCCTCATGGAGGCTGTGGACAAAGTCCAAGTTCAAGATAATGGTGTTTGAACGTGAAGATATCGGTCCAGGTTGAAGACATCGAGGGGCTTGACAGGGTATCCCAGGTTGAGTGTCATAGAATACGGTTTGGTTCAGAGTTCTGCGAGTGGAAGACACCGAACCTAGACGAACTCAGAAAAGCCCACACAACGGTCATGGACAGTGGGAGGTCTTTCACATACATTACCTCCAGAGTCTCGAATCTATCTCTTAATAAAATAGATGAGCAGCTAGCTTTCCTCGACGGGGAAGGGAACTCTGATGTGGTGGTTAACGATCTTGGCGTACTCGACCTCGTCGCCAAACATTCTAATTTGAGATCATGCCTAGGGCGGCAACTTGTTTCCATGCCAGCAAGGTGTCCATGGCAACGGATCACACCAACCGAGGTCGGCTTTCTGGCGAAGAGAAGGGTGGAGAAGATCTTCCATCAGACTGGCCTCAACTATCCCTTGACAACGCGATTCTTTCAAGACCTAGGGGTCAAAAACGTCGATGTTGATTGGATCCCATCTTGTTTCCCCTACTTTGAGCAACTGATTACGCAAGGTTTCAACCTCTCAGTTCACCTCTATCACGTACTCGTAGCTGCTACGAGGAAATGTCATACAGCCCGTTTCCTCGGCGAGGCTGAACCTGAGGAATGTTCTAGACCGTGCCGTGACAGATCATTCCGATTGAAACAGAGGGCGCTAGGTGTGGAATTCTACCTAAAAGGGAACGCGATCTTCCGGTACATAGAGCCAACTGAAAGAGACTTCAAGAGGCTGAATAGAAAGGAGGTTGAACTTGTCCTTTCAATCGATCCCACTACGAAGCTAGACAGCCCAAAGAGGATAAATGGCTTCATCAATGATCTGCCGCGATAAACCAGGCGCAGACTACCTTAGGTTGGCTTTATGTTGTATTCTTCAGCTTCACTCGCTTTACGTACGACGCAACCATCAAGCAGATCTATCTTAAGGTCTCTGATCTTCCCTCCCTCGAGTCTGTAACCCGCTATGGCCTCGATTACCCCTTTGCTCGAATCTTTATTCAATACCGTCATGAAGTAATCGTGTTTCACCTCATCTTCATTTACCACGATGCTTCTTTCCTGAAAACTGATGACGGTAAAGGACTCGAGAAGCTCCCTAGCCCACTCCTCTATGCAGGGTTTGCCTTCAAACTTGAAAGGGCCCCAAGTAAGGGTCGCATTCTCTGAAAAAAGGTCCAAGAATACTTCAATGTTCCCTCTCGCGAGCGCGCGGTAGGCCTCACGAATGTTTCCTATGATCTCTTCTTGCGACAATTCCGACCCCGCTTCCTATGGTTTCCACACACAGATTTTTGGTTCTTCACTTAAATAGTTGATGATAAACCCTTTCCAATCGCTGACGGTGGTAAAAGAATGACCGAGAATACAAAGAATAGTCCGAAGTGAATAGGCTTGCCCTAAATTTTTTGAATAAAGAGGAATTGTTGCGAGATTCTTCGAACCCAATTCTAGAGTTAGCTGAGGAAAAAGAGGCTCGAATTTGAGGGGAAGACTTATTAAACCTTTGATCTAATAATGAAGAGTATGAAGACACTTGAAGAAACAAAAAATATTCTAGCAGAGAATAAAAAAGAGCTAAGACGAAAGTATAAACTAAAAGAGATAGGAATTTTTGGTTCTTTCGTTAGAGGAGAGCAGACAAAAGGAAGTGATGTAGATATTCTTGTTGAATTTACGGAGCCAATAAGTCTTCTGAAATTTATTGAATTAGAATATTATATTAGCGACCTCATTGGAGCCAAAGTAGATTTGGTTATGAAGGATGCATTGAAACCAAGGATAGGGAAACATATTTTGGAAGAAGTTGTGAACATATGAAAGAGGAATTTTTAGATTACATAGAAGATATAATCGAGGCTATGAATGATGCTATGGACTTTGTAGAAGGTATGAATTACGATGATTTTGTAAGATACCAGAATCAGTGAAAAATCGCTATCCACATATTCAGCCAACTCTATGGATGTAGGGGTTTGTGGAAACCCAGATAAGGGAAATTGCGCAAATAAAAGTCATTTGAGAATACCCCACAAACAAAAGCTGTGTACATATTAATGGAGGAAAGGTAGATGAGAATACCGCAACACTGGTCCATAAGAGAGTACCACGCGATTAAAGATGAGGTGCAATCAGCGATCTCTGAGGTTCTAGAGGATTGGGCTACACATGTCGGTGACTACGTGCTGGGCGCCACTAGGAAATGGGTTGGAGAGAACGTAAGAGCTTTCGAGGAAGAGTTTGCCAAATACTGTGATGTTAAATACGGTGTTGGAGTGTCCAGCGGGAGCATGTCCCTAGTATTGGCGCTTAAATCCTTGAAGATAGGGGAAGGGGATGAGGTGATCACTGTACCTAACACGTTTATCGCCACAGCCGAGGCCATCGCACATTGTCTGGCGAAACCCGTTTTCGTTGATGTCAACCCAGAAACATATAACATCAATGTGTCAGAAATTGAGAAAAAGATCACAAAAAAGACGAAGGCCATACTCCTCGTACACCAGTTCGGCCACCCAGCAGACATAAAACCCATCCAAGAAATCTCGGAAGAACATGGGCTGAGCATCATTGAAGATGCTAGTCACGCGCACGGAGCAACCTATGCTGGGAGAAAAGTTGGAGGACTCGGAGACTGCGCTTGTTTCAGCCTTGCTCCAATAAAACCTTTGGGGGCATATGGTTATGCGGGGATAATCACCACAGACAACGAAGAGATGGTGGAAAACGCTAGACTACTGAAAGGGCATGGCTCACAGGAGCCTTACCGACAGGATGTTGACGGAATAAACGAGTTACCGCACCACCATGTCAGCAATCTAAGCGAAATACAAGCAGCAATATTAAGTGTCAAATTAAAATATCTAAACGAATGGAATAAGTCAAGACGCAGAATCGCGGGAATGTACAATAGACTTCTTTCAGACTTGCCTGGAGTTATCTGCCCCGTTGAGAAAGAATACGCGAAACACGTGTACTATGTCTATGTGATACGTTACAAGGATAGAGACAGGCTAGCGGAAGAGTTACATGCTAAGGGCGTTTCGACTAGAGTCCACTACCCAGTCCCGATTCACTTAACAAAGGCTTTTCAGTATCTAGGCCTCAGACAGAAAAGCTTTCCAGTAACCGAGAAACTCGTACAGGAAGTCCTTTCATTACCGATGTTCCCCCAGCTGGAAGACGATGAGGTATACTATGTCTGCGAAAACATCAAAAAAATAGTTACTTCCTAAACATGGTTAAAACCATAAAGAGTGGTCTGTTACCCATCGGACTATCTGGAAGATTTTTTATCGAGTGATCAATTAGGCCGAGAGGAAAGGCGCTTCACTGCTATGATAGGTCTTGGGATTGCGGAGGGCGGGAATCTAGACTGATCGTTTCGATCCTCTCAGGACAGGCTTGAGATGTAAAGGTATGGGGCGTATGCGACTATCGTAGTGGTTATCCGCACGATAAAGACCTGACATAATGACCATCAAGCTCAACTGAGTATCCAACGAGCCTTAAGTTGATAGCCCCTCCATGGGTAGGGACAAATTATTATATATCGTGGATTAGAATTTATAATGGAACTTACGAGGCGTTGCTTCTGAGACTTTTCCACGATGAGCGTGTGAGAGTCGTAGAGTATACTAGAATTATGGGGAATAAAGTTATGTACATTAAACAGTGATATAGCGGCCAATGACTTTAACCCTGTATTTAGGTGAGAGATATGATCGAATCACCTAGCAAAAACCTTGAGAAACGAACACCTAAACTCATCTCTCCAATAAGGTCCTTTGAGGGAGTGGTGAGGGTGATCAACGCCGGCGCGGACAAGGTCTACTGCGGCGTGAGAATGCCTGAGATGGGGCACTTCGTTTTGTATCGGGGATCTTACGCCGAGATACCTACGTATGATGAACTCGGTCGGGTTGTCAAGTATGCCCATGACCATGGTGTGGAAGTGCTTCTAACCGTTAACAATCCCTTCATGGCAGATATAATGGATGGGGTAACTAGAAGACACATCCGTTTATGTGTTGACCGAGGCGTGGATGGACTGATAATTGGGGATCTAGGAATTCTATCCCTGGTTAGAGACATGGGCGTGGATGTCCAGCTCTACGCCAGCACTTACTTCACATCGATGAACTATGAGGCGGTCAACTTCCTCGGCAATCTAGGTTTTGACCACGCGATTTTGGAACGTCATATGACGATAGGTGAGATCTCGGAGATCGTCCAGCGTAGTAAGATCGGAGTGGAGGTTTTTGTCCATGGTGCGGGATGCTCAAACATCAACGGGAAGTGTTACCTGTTTCACTTTCATTATCCAGCGCTGGACAGGAGTGTCAAAGGCTTTTGCAATCCCTGTAACCTCCCCTTTGAAGTCTATGACGTGAACGACAAAGAAAAGATGTTAGAGAACATACCCGCAATGGATGCCTTGACGGGTTGCTCGTTGTGTCTGTTGCCAGATCTGATTGGAACGGGTGTCGAAGGCTTTAAGATAGTTGGCAGAGACGCACCGACAGCACTCCAAGAAAACATAACGAGACTATACCGTGAACTCATAGACCTGATAACGTGCGGTCAAATAGAGGCTTTCTGGGAAAGAGTTGAGTCGACGAAGAGGACCTTCATGGCCGTTCCCCCAAGCATATTTACCCTCCAAGAACGCCTCTGTGAAGAGAAACGTTGCTACTATTCCCCGCTCTTTCACACTCCCTACAGGATTCCCCTCTCATTGAGCGCGTGGACAAAGCTCCAGTTCAGCTCTATCATGGTGGAAGAATGAGAGTTTCAGTGCAAACTGACGACCTCAACATGCTCAAGGAGGCCGTGGAGAGCGATTGCCATGCAGTGCGTTTCGGCCCGGAGTTCTGTGAGTGGAAGATCCCCAGCCTAGACCTGTTGAAAGAGGCTTATGAACTCGTTGTCGGAGAGGGAAAAGGTTTCATCTACACTACCCCCTTCGTCTCAAACAGCGGCATTGAGAGGGTACGGGAGCACCTAACCCTTCTGAACCAGAAAGGAAGAATCGACGTGGTGATCAATGACCTGGGCACATTCAACATTATAGGGAATTACCCAAATTTGAGACCTCGCCTCGGGAGGCAGTTAGTATTCATACCAGCCAGATGCCCTTGGAAAGAAATTACCCAGACTCCAGTCGGATTTTTCGAGAGAAGACATTTGGAAAGGATATTCTACCAGACCAGCCTGAATTACACGCCGACGATTCGTTTCTACCAGAAACATGGGGTTGAAGACGTTGATGTCGACTGGATTCCACAGTCCTTTCCATACTATGACTCACTGATTAAACACGGTTTCAACCTCTCAATGCATCTACAATTGATACCCGTAACCGTCACAAGAAGGTGTCATATGGCACGTTTCCTTGGGGAGAGAAGCCCCGAAAGCTGCACCAAACCGTGTAACAGTCAGGCGTTTATGCTGAAGAATAACCTGTTAAAGGTGGAGCTGTTCCTGAACGGCAACGTGATCTTTCGCCTTACAGAGATGACCCAGAGAGACACGGAACATCTACGTAAAAGAGCGGCTGAATTTATCATCTCGATGAATCCAGCTGTAAAAATGAACAGCCGAACCAGAATAAACGCGTTAATAAAAGACTTAAACTCTTAGCTCAACAGTGAAGATACTAAGTCATATCGGCGAGCTACTGTATCTGAACAGGATTCTGGTGCTTATGTCTAAAGAACGGAAGGAATCAACGACCGAAACCTGGCGTGAAAAAATAGCGGTTTACTCCACCGTACTGCTAGAAATACGATGCCCGTTGCGTAAGGGTTCGGTACACTATTCTAGAGGGGGTTAAGAAGCCTGAAGGAGGCCGCATATAGAAGCATCTATGGCCAATCTGTATCTTCACAATAACGAAACTAGATGGCCTAAATATAGTCTTTATCAATAATCTGCCGCGATAAACCTGGCACAGACTATATAATAGGTCGGCTTTATGTTATGATCTTCAGCCTCTCTCGCTTCACTATGAGGTAGCCGTTGTGTAGGTTTATCTTGAGGTCTCTGATCTTCCCTCCCTCGAGTCTGTAACCAGCTACGGCCTCGATCACTCCCCTGCTCATGTCTTGGTTCACCGTCGACATGAAGTATTCGTGTTTCACCTCGTCCCCCTTCACCGTAATGCTTTTCTCCACGAAACCGATGGAGGTAAAGGACTGCAGAAGCTCCCTAGCCCACCTCTCCACGCAGGGCTTGCCCTCAAACTTGAAAGGGCCCCAGGCAAGGGTTACATCATCTGAACACATGTCCAAAAACACTTCGACGTCCCCCCTAGCGAGGGCACGATAGGCCTCACGGATGTTTCCTATGATCTCCCCCTGCGACGACTCCAACCCTACATTCCTCTAACTCTTGTATCACACAAATTTTCGTCCTTCAGCAGGTTTATCCTTCACGAATAGTTGACGATAAATATTTTTCCCTGCCGCTGAGCCATGGAAGACGCTCAACAGCTTTACACGCAGCTTGTTTCTTTTCTCGGGTAAGGGCAGTCTATGAGCCTAGCTAAGAAACTGATGACTTTTCCTCCTGCCGTAGTTCAAAAATCTTCTCTCCAAGCATCAGTTTTTGCCATTTATCGTAGTACGTTGAGGATATTATCTTGTTGAAACGTTGGCTTAATTCGATAATCTGCGATTCTGATAGGTGATCCGTCTCATACACCAATCGAGATGAGACCGGTAACCCGTTCGCATATCCCTTGAAGGTATCATAATAATCGAGGAATTTTCTGAACTTGAGGGTGACCCCCCAATCTTTTGGGGATAGGAAACGAGGGCAGCAGGGTTCTAGTTCGATGGGATAACAGCCCAAGGTTACTACCATGGGGTATTCTTCTATTATTTTTTTGCTGAGCTGGATAGTTTCCTCAAAGTCTCTTTCCGTCTCCCACGAGAGACCGGACGTAAAGTACAGTTCGGTGGGTATCGTCTCATGTTTCGCATCGCTAAGCCAGCGGAGTAGCTCTTCATTGTCGTAGTAAAAGCTCGTGTTCAGCTTACGTATGTGTTCAGAACCCGACCTAGGGAAGAGAGAGATCGTGGAATAGAGGGGATTGAAGGTACGTCTAAAGTCCATGAGGAAATCTCTATCTGAGAGGGCCCACAGTCCGAATTGTGAGCCGATATCGACCCTTTCATCCCTGATCATAGCGAACAGCTCGCGGTAATACCTGCGATCTGTTGGATACGGGTCGAAGTGGATGTAAGTGGAAGAGATCTTCATCTCCTCGAACCTAGTCAGCGTCTCGACAACTCTCTCCTTGGAGTGGAAGATGGGAGCGTCACGTCCAGTGAGGATCTGATAGGCATTTCTTCCTCCTCCGCAATACGGACAGTCCATTGAGCATCCACGTCCCATACTGAACCATCCCTGAGTCTTAAGCTCACTTCCCAAGGCGAACGGCCCCACGTCACCACACTGTGAGATGCTCACTTTACTGTACTCATCAGAATTTTCGAGAAGGCTTAGGTTGGAATAACTCAGTTTGTCTAGGTCAGAGGCGTCCGCGATGTATTTTCCTTTGCTTCGTTTCAGCGACTCCCCATCGCGGTATAAAAGGTTTGGTACTCTATCAAGTCCTCCGCTCGATCTGTGAGCTAATAGCTCAAGGAGAGGGATCTCAGCATCACCGCAGATAACACCATCAACACTATTAAAACGCGACAGGATCTCTTCGGCGAAAAACGTTGCGGTGAATCCCCCAAGCACCACAAACGCGTTAGAGAGTTTTTTGACTATGTTAGCGATCCGTATCGCATCATAAGCATGAACATACCAATGCAAATCGATTCCCACAACAGACGCGTCATACTTCTTAAACAAGCTCTCCACGCTGAAGGCTCGATCGCGCCTCTGCTCGACCCCTGTGTGGAATATTCTGACACCATATCCTTCCCTATCCAACAAATCGGCTAAAGCTATAGTCCCCACGGGCATGACGACGTTTGTGAGATGGTCAACCCCTTCAGGGGATTTGATGTGTGTTGTGGGATGGAGGAAAAGGCAGTCGAGTTCCTTCATAAGCTACCTCAGCCTCTTCCGTAGTAGTTTTATTGTATGAACCCTTTTAAAGCCAAGCTGCTCTAAGAAAGCCTTGATGGATGACTGGTCGTCACTGATGTAGGCGATTTGACACTTTTCCAGTCCCTTCTGCCTCATGGAATGGGAAGCGTGGTGCAGTAGGGAGGTAAACAACTCCATGCTCCCTTCTCCTAGGCCCCAGTCGAGGATCTTCCCACATTTGAAGGGATAGTTCTCGAAGACGTAATGGAATAGAAGTGGAACCGGTGAGCGATACTCGCCAAGCGGCTCCAATAGGTTCGGAGACCATCTAAGGAAACCAGCGAGATCGTCTATACGAAACCAGCGAGATCGTCTATACGCGACGGATACAGCATCACGGAAAAAGGGGATGCTTCTAGGCAGGACAGCCGGATCTCTACTCGAAAGAGCGTACGCCCTTTCAACAAACCTGTCGACCTTTCTTAGCGCAACGAATTTGCTTGGATCGATGCTGCTAATGACGTGGTTGTGTGTGTGACGCTCTTCCTCCGCCCTCTCTTCAACCTCAAGCGTACTTTGCTCGTAGCACACTATCGCGACTTCCTGGCGGAAACCATGGAGTTGAAAGAGGGACAGGTCATCTCTCTGCACACACATCCCACTCAAATCGTAGGAGAAATGCGAAAGAGACGTTGGAAAAGCGATAGACGACTTGATCTCGTCGTGGAATTCCACCTCTATGAATTCGCTATTCATAAGACGCGCGAACTCCTCAACCTTTGTGAGGAAGAAATCTATGACAGTGTGCTTCTCCTGCTCAATCAAATGGTAGGGATTGGTGAGGAACAGGACGAGACCACCCGCGTCGGTGACATAGAAAAAACTGAAGCAGAACATTTGGTCGAGCGGGAGGCCGTTCCGAAACTTAGAAACCGTTAATGGACAGAATCTTCTAAACCGCCTCCCTTGATAATTCATAGTACTTGAAATCATCCCGCCAGGAAATGAGTTAAAGTCGGGCCCTGTGTAGATGAATGGGACTTTCCTGAAAACCTCCAACGGTAGACGGGTATCGATCTTAAATTCCAATGTTACTCACATAAGAGGTTGAAGATATTTAAGAATACTGTCCGGTCGATCTGTTGGTTCAGGAACAGGTCTGATAGGGAGAAGACGTATGCGACTGTTGGTAGTGGAAGAGCCTCTTCAGGATAGAGAATCCTGACATAGCGGTAATCAGGCCTAATCGGGGAGTAGCTGGTTGAGCTTAAGTCGACAAACCCTCCTGTGGTAGGAGGCAAATTATTATATGCGGCATCGTGAGATATGCTGTGGATAAAAAATGTACGTATTCAGTGAGACGCCTCAGATAAGATTCAATTTTGAGTTTGAAAAGAAGATCGACGTAGGATACATCGGCTGCGGAGCGCATTCTTGGAGGAATATTATTCCGTGCTTCCAGTACGCTCCCATAAACTTGGTCGCTACCTGCGATGTGATCGAGGAGAGGGCCAAGGCCTACTGCAAGTTCTTCGGAGCCGAGAGGTATTACAAAGACTACGAGGAGATGTTGGAGAAGGAGGATCTGGACGCGGTGTACATCGTTGCCGGATATGACAAGGTGACGGGTCACCCCCTGTACCCTAAAATGGCTGTGGATGCCATGAGGGCGGGGTGTTACGTTTGGATGGAGAAGCCTCCAGCGGCCAGCGTCAGCGAAGTCAAAGAGATGATAAGCGTATCGGAGAAGACTGGCAAGTTCTTTGTGGTCGGCTTCAAAACATGCTTCTACCCGTCAGTGGAGAAGATGAAGGAGGTCATGAGCCAAGAGGGTTTTGAGCCCTCTGCACTCTACGTCCGCTATCCAGCCGCGATACCAACTGAAGAAGCCATGAAAAAAGCCCTAGAGGGGCCTTCTCTGAACCCTGTCCGCGGCTTCCTAGACATACTTCCCCACCCATTCGCTGTTATCCATTACCTCGGTGGAAAGATAAAACACATCTTCTACGAAAGAAACGCAGCGGGTGGCGGCTTCGCCCTGATGAGATTCGTAAACGGTATGACAGGTCTCCTCCACTTCGCAGCGGGAATGTCCGGACTCAGCGTCATCGAAAGGTTTGAGGTGGTCGGGAAATCCTCAAATGTCACCGTCGATAACGGGATCAAGCTCACCTACTACAGGCCTGGAAACCTGTGGACTGATGTGGCTGGATATGGCAGAATCGCCAACTTTGTGGGCAGTGATGTGAACGCCCCCATCTATTGGGAGCCGACGTTCAGCCGGGGGGAGTTGTGGAACAAAAACATATTCACTTTAGGCTACTGGGGGGAGGTGTACCACTTGGCTGACTGCTGCCTGAAGAAAACCGCTCCTAGAAAGGCTGGATCAGAGTATGCCTTGGAGTTTATGAAGTTCTTCGAGGCCTTCTATAAAGGAGAAGGGCGAATAATCGAAATAAACTGACGTAGATATCTTCCATCTAACACTCGTTGAAAGGTGGGGAAGGAATTTCGCGTCGAGAAGAGGTCTGAAAAAGCCTTAAGGTTTTCGGATGCCCCGGCTTTTTGCGCATCTCTCTGAGGCACTTCGATCTTTTCTCTAACGCTCTCCCTAAT
>Ga0315314_1003334_pt1 | contig 12611 bp, 12 predicted proteins | sample TDP9_MG_FD_203631 | JGI IMG/M metagenome (GOLD analysis project Ga0315314, IMG submission 203631) | Freshwater sediment microbial communities from Lake Towuti, South Sulawesi, Indonesia - TDP9 | ecosystem: Environmental > Aquatic > Freshwater > Lake > Sediment | place: Indonesia: South Sulawesi...
TTCTTCCAAGTCCCATTAATATGCCCATGAAAAAGCTGGTGAACACCATTCCTATCAATACTCCGTGTACTTTGCGTTTCGGTCCGCCCCACAACGTTAGTGCAACGCTACCAAGTAATCCTCCAACTCCGCCGGCGGACATGATGCTTCCTAGGGCTATGTTGTCATTTTCTGTTCGTGCTAGAATCATAGGCGCTATTAGGGTATTGCCAAAGCTGCCGAACAGATTAATGCAGAAGAAGACCAGTTGCAAGCCGAGCAGGCTGGGGCGGTCATGGATGTAGCGGAATCCGTATAGTGATTCTTTCCATATGCTTCCCATGCCTTTGCGTCCGGCTTCGCTCACAGGTGGCTGTGGAATGCGCACGAAGAGCAGCATGAAAACCGCCGTCGTAAAAGTGATTATGTCAATCATCAGGACGCCAGTCATGCCAATTATGCTTAACAAGAGTGCTGCAACCACAGGACCAAAAATTGTTGAGGCAAATTGGGCTACTGCAAGCATACCGCTGGCTCTGCCATATTGCTTCTTTGGCAACATCATGGTGACAGCCGCTGAGTAAGCTGGGAAGTGGAAAGCCTGAAAGGTTCCAGCAATAGCTCCTGTTATAAATAGGTGCAAGATCTGCAGATTACCCGTTGAATAGAGTAATAGAATAGCTATTGTTGGCATGCCAGCTGCCAAGTCAGCAATTATCATAATCTTCTTTCGGTTATAACGGTCAACTAAAGCTCCAGCAATTGGACTAGCTAGGATGAGTGGGGCGAAACTGAAAAAGCCAACTAACGCTAAAGCTGTTGCTTCTCCTGTGACATACCACGCCCAAATTGTAATTGCAAACTGAGTCATTGTAGTTCCGAGAAGCGAGAGCACTTGTCCAAACCAGATAATAGTGAAACCTGACATGCCTGACAATCGAGTTTTCGCCATCACAGATTTTTCCTCATCGGATTATTATTCATCGAATGAACTCCTTTTACCATAAATCAATTTTAAGCAAAATTAAGCCTTTACTGCCGAAAGCTGCGAATGATTGATAAACACCAAATTCACTAGAATAGCTCGTTGAAGGGGGTTGCTTGTATGGAAAATTGGGACTTGATAATCATTGGCGCAGGCGCTGCCGGACTAGCTGCCGGGATTTATGGCGTAAGAAGTGGGTTGAAAACGCTTGTTTTGGATGAGAAAATGGCTGGAGGCACAGCGGCTGATGCTCCATTAGTTGAAAATTATCTTGGCTTTCAAAGCATAAGCGGAATTGAACTAGCGCAGAAAATGACAGCCCACTGCAGAAGCTTAGACGTGATAATCCACGAGTTCGAAAAAGTTTTGGGCTTAGATGTTAGAGGCGAGAAAAAAATGGTCAAAACTAACAGAGCCACTTACGAAACTAAAGCAGTTATAATAGCCTCTGGTTCGCATTACCGTGAAATCGGAGTTCCAGGCGAGAAGGAATTTCGCGGAAGAGGCGTGAGCTACTGTGGCATCTGCGATGGTCCACTTTTCAAAGGCAAACGAGTCCTTGTCATTGGCGGTGGAAACTCAGCGATTATAACAGCCCTCTACATAGCTGAGCTTGCGTCAGAAGTCAAAATCGTCCATCGCAGAGACGTCTTCCGAGCTGAAGAAGCCCTTGTCAATGCTTTGAAAACCAAGAACAATGTAGAGATTCTGTGGAACACTGAGGTTAAAGAAATCAGGGGCGAAAAAATAGTCAACAAAGTAATAGTTTCCAACAATAAGACCGGAGAAACCAAGGAATTGACTGTGGACGGCGTTTTTGTCCAAATAGGTGAAGCCCCTAACAGCCAACTAGCCAAAGAAGCAGGCGTAAACGTTGACCAAGAAGGCTACATAACAGTTGACATTCGTCAGCGAACAAACATCACTGGAGTTTATGCTGCAGGAGACGTTACAAACCACCCAGTTAAGCAGGTTGGAACAGCTGTTGGACAGGGCATCACGGCGACTTTGGAAGCCTACGCATACATCAGACGACCCTACTATTTCAAGGGTTGAATCGCTTCCTTAATGATTAAAAACTTGGTTTCTTACACGATACTTTTTTATAAGCGATATACATAACGCCTTCTTTCTAGAAGAATTCAGATGCTTGGAAACCAGCGTGAATGAAAAGACGGCACTTATGACTAGTTGAGGCATGTATTGCATGTATAAAATCCTTGCAAAGAAGGAGTTGGCTCCAAAGATTAAGTTGGTTGAGATTTGTGCTCCGGAAATAGCTGAGAAAGCTCAACCCGGGCAGTTCGTTATCCTTAGGGTAGATGAAAAGGGCGAACGTTTTCCCTTAACACTTGTAGATTGGAATAGAAGCAAGGGAACAATATCACTGATTTTCCTTGAAGTGGGAGTTTCGACCACGAAACTCGGCGGAATTGGAATTGGAGAGGATATATTGGATGTCGTTGGCCCATTAGGAAACCCAAGTGAAATAGGGCGTTATGGGTTGGTATGTATAGTGGGTGGAGGTGTTGGAACCGCATCCGCCTATCCGATAGCCCGAGCTCTTAAAGAAGTAGGCAATAGGGTTGTCTCGATTGTTGGAGCTAAGACTGCTGGACTGATTATTCTTGAAGATGAAATGAGGAAAGTTTCGGATGAACTTTTCATTTCTACCGATGATGGGTCGAGGGGATACAAAGGTTTTGTTAGCGATGTTTTAAAGACTTTGATTGGAAAGGGATACGCTTTCAACCTGGTATATGCAATTGGACCGGCCGTGATGATGCGTGCTAATGCCGAGGTTAGCAGGCCATATAATATCAAGACCATTGTCAGTTTGAACTCCATAATGGTTGATGGGATGGGTATGTGTGGAGCTTGCAGAGTTAACGTTGGTGGCGAGACAAGATTTGCGTGCGTGGATGGTCCAGAGTTCGATGCTCATAAGGTGGATTTTGGAGAGTTGATAAAGAGGCAGATGATGTATACATCGGAAGAAAAGCTGGCTTTAGAACGTTGGGAAAAAAGGAGGAGCAGTTGCTGTGAGTGAGCCCAAAACCAAGTCGAAAATCCGAAAAGAAGCCGTGTCCATGCCCAAACAAAAGCCAGAAGTCCGCAGACGAAACTTTGATGAAGTTGCGTTAGGTTATGTTGAAGAGCAAGCCTTAGCTGAAGCCGACCGGTGTCTTCAATGTCCAAAACCAGAGTGCATAAAGGGTTGCCCAGTTGAAATTGACATCCCAGCTTTCATCAAATTGATCAGGGAAAAAAAATTTGATGAATCGATAAGGAAGATTAAGGAGAAAAACAGTCTTCCAGCGATCTGCGGACGCGTGTGTCCGCAGGAGGAGCAATGTCAACAATTCTGTGTGCTTGGGAAAGCAGGAGACCCGGTTAGTATAGGGCGGTTGGAGAGGTTTGTGGCTGATTGGGAGAGACAGAAAGGTATTGATGCACCAGACAAGACTCAGTCGACAGGCAAGAAAGTCGCGGTTATCGGTGCTGGTCCGGCAGGGCTTACCGCTGCAGCTGACCTGGCAAAGTTTGGGCACAAAGTAGTTGTCTTTGAGGCTCTTCATCTTCCGGGCGGGGTGCTTATGTATGGTATCCCGGAGTTTCGTTTACCTAAAAGTATAGTTCAGGCGGAAGTTGATTATGTGAAAAAGCTGGGTGTTCAAATTCGTACAGACTGTCTTGTCGGAAGAACTTATACTATTCCCGAGCTTCTTGGACGAGAATTTGACGCTGTTTTTGTAGGAACTGGTGCGGGTTTACCTCAGTTTCTTGGATTACCAGGAGAAAATCTTGGCGGGGTTTATTCTGCTAATGAGTTTTTGATTAGGGTTAATTTGATGAAGGCTTACGCGTTTCCTGAGTATGATACTCCTATAAAGATTGGTAGGCATGTCGTTGTTATTGGCGGTGGCAATGTTGCCATGGATTCTGCACGTTCGGCTTTGCGTTTAGGCGCTGAAGAAGTTTGTATTGTTTATCGCCGTTCGCGGGAGGAGATGCCAGCTAGACTTGAAGAAATTCAGAACGCTGAGGAGGAGGGGATAATCTGTAAGTTTTTGGCTGCGCCTACGCGGTTTATTGGCGATGAGAAGGGTTGGGTTAAGCAGATGGAGTGCATTTGCATGGAGCTTGGGCCGCCTGATGAGTCTGGTAGGCGTAGGCCTGTTCCTGTGGAGGGTTCTGAGTTTATTATGGATGTTGACACTGTTGTTGTTGCGATTGGGCGTACGCCGAATCCGATTATTCAGCGGACTACTGGGGGTTTGGAGGTTACGCGGGAGGGTACTATTGTTGCGGATGAGAATGGACGGGCGAGCATTGAGGGTGTTTATGCTGGTGGCGACATTGTGACTGGCGAGGCGACTGTGATTAGTGCTATGGGTGCGGGTAAGAAGGCTGCTAGGGCTATACATGAGTATTTGATGAAGAAGTAATGGGATAGCCTATCTGTTTTGTTGAACATTTGCAGTTTTTCTTTGTTCAACAATTTGAGGTGTGTTTGTTATCTTTTTTATACTGCATAGCCTATTCTAGTTGGTTAGGTGTGGTGTATGGTTGATGTGGGGACTGTTTCAGTTGTTGTTGTTGCTGCGAGTGTTGTGGTTGGTGTTGTTTTTGCTGTTTTGCAGTTGCGGGACTTGGTGAAGCAGAGGCAAACAGACCTTGTTATTAGCCTGTACTCGATCTTCAGCAGCAAGGAATTTCAGAAAGAGTGGCACATGATTATGACTGACATGGAAAATAAGCAGTACAAATACAACGAGCTTTTGGAAAAGTATGGTGTAGAGGCGCCTATGGCTGGTTTTTTCTTTGAAGGCGTAGGGGTTCTTTTGCATAAGAAGCTTGTGAATGTTGGTTTGGTTGATGATTTGTTTAGTGGGTATGTTAAGAGGTTGTGGGAGCGCGGCAAACCTTTTATTGAAGATGCGCGAAGGCAGCTTGATTATCCGCAGTATGCTGAGTGGTTTGAATACCTATACAATGAGATGCAAAAAAGACAACAAAAACAATAACAATCTTTCCATATACTATCTCTATGTCAGGCGAGGGGTCATACTGGAATATTTAATGAATAAGAAATAGAACTCTCTGAAACAGTCTAGCCCCCTCTCATATAGATTCAACTTTCTCTCGAGTCTTTTCAATGCGTTTCGATATCAAAATGCTTATTTCCATCAACACAACAATGGGCAGAAACAGTAAGGATTCGGTTACTAACGAGGGTTCTGGATCGACAATTGCGATGAGGATGAGAATGCCTCCGTACAGGAATTTTCTATACTTTGTCAATTGCTTTGTCTGCAAAATGCCCACTTTAACGAGCATGACGACATAGGTTGGAAACGTAAACACCATGCCGCACAGAAAAAGGCTCAAACCAACCAACGAGAAGAACTCAGTGAAATCGTATATCGGAGGAAGGTCCAACAACCTCGAAAACATGAAAAGAGTTCGCATCGTAATGGGGACAACAAAGAAATAACCTAGAAAGAACCCGAAAATAAACAAACAAGCAAACGACATCACAAACTGCAAAACACTCTTTCTTTCATGCTTATACAAAGCTGGATTCAGAAACTTGTAAAGTTCGAACGAGATTACAGGAGAACTAATCACAAACCCAAGGACTAAAGAAATAAGCATATAGACTTCCAAAGGAGCAAATGGACTTAGCGGCAAAAGCTGAGCCTCTGGGGGAAGAAACCTCTGCTGAAGATCCTTAACCACTAAAGTCGTGATCGTGGGATAGAAAGGGTTTGAGGGAGAAAGACCTGAAAAATCAAGAGTAACTGGAAACATCATCGCGAATATCGTAGCGATGATCAGCGAATAGAATATCATGCGCAGTCTTTTCATGAGCTCTATCAAATGATCCCAAAAAGTCAGTTCTACCTTTCTCTCTTCAGCCACAAGATCACCTAACAAAGAGAAGCATTAAAGAATGAGGTTAGCTTTTCTCTTCTGCTGTTTTGGACATTTCGCTGAGTATTTCTTTTATGTTTCTACCTTCGGTTTTTATTCCCATTTTCTTTGCGGCTTCAATAATCGTCTTTTCCTCATCATCCTTTGAGGGTTGCTCAGAAGATGCCTTCTTGAATTCTCTCACGGCTTCGCCGACGCCTTTGGCTAGGTCCTTCAATCTTGAACCACCGAAGAGAAGCAAGACTATGGCTAGAATAAGAATCAATTCGGGCCAGCCTAAACCAAACATCATGCCACCTCTTTGTCCTTAGTAGGAACGTCGTCCCTATTTAATATTTTCTTCAAGATTTCTTCTGTCAATTGTTGATCATTCTTTCCTTCTGTCCTCACATTAAGCTCTTTTGCGACATCGGACAGGAGCTTATGCTTTTCCTCATCCTTTTCTGTGGGTGTTGAACTCAACTCTGCCATCACCCCAGAACTTGCCTTATTGAACTCATGCCATGCTTTACCAAGCTCTCTAGCTATCTTCGGGAGCTCTGTTGGGCCGAAGACCAGCAAAAGTATTGCAAAAATGAGGATTACTTCTTGCCATCCTAGCATTGGAACCCACTTCTTTGACTATCAATTTTTCCTTATTTAAACATGACGTCATAACTGCCCTACAACAAATGCCAGCAGAGCCGAAATCATCCCGATGCGTCCAAGGGCATATACCCTTTGGTATTTCCCCTTTAAGACATCCAATCCGAGCACAACACAGATTACCATAGTAATCAGAATAGGAAGCAAATAAAGCCAACTAGCAAAACCTAGAAGAAAGGGCAACCAGATAACAATACAGCTAAGGAAAAACGCCAAGCTCGCCACAAATCTTGACCAAGCATGTGGAGGCTCCAATCCTTGCTCCCTATCTCCTGATGAATGCAGAAAATCCTTAGCAATCGATCCGCCAACATGGGGAAGGAAAACTATCAATCCAAAAAGCATAATTTTGGTGTCAGGAAAAGCGCTAAATGGGAACAGACCCCAAATCACAAATCCTGTAAGAAAAGCACGAGATACAGATCCAAGATTCAAAAAAACTATTCCAATTGCAATTATCGTCAAGGCAATAAAGATGGCAAATTGGTGGATAAGAAGCATTGAGGCAAAAAGAATTCCCGCAAACATGAGTATGACACCTGCCAAGTAAGCGGTACGAACACTGATCAACCCTTTTGGAACCGGGCGTCCCGGATGCACTATTCTATCGCTTCTGCAGTCATAAGCGTCGTCAAGAAAGAAAATAGCGATTGACAGGAAAAGAGCAGAAACAATCGCAAACAAAGATTGTGTTGAGAAACCATGACTCACAATGCTGAGAACAGCAACTATGCCTACAACATGGCCTGTATGCCTAGGTCTTATTAACCTTACAAGGGCTTTGAAGCCTTCCACGCCAAACTATATCTCCAATATTACTCGATTTGTTGGGCAACCGCCTCGGCGAAATCCATGACTTTAACGTTTGACTTCTTGAAATGAGCAGCCTGAGTGAGGGTTTCACAACAGGAAGGACATGCAGCCACGAGAGTTGTTGCTCCGAGCTTTTCTGCTTCCTCCACCCTTTTTCTTCCTATCTCAAGAGATTTTTCAGTGTTTGCAGCCTTGAACAACCCGCCTCCGCCACAACACTTTACGTTGAACTTGTTCTCAGGAAGCTCAACGAACTGCGTCGTCAAATGTGCAAAAACGCGTCTAGGCTCTTCTGTGACTCCGGATAAGCGAGCTAATTCGCATGGGTCATGGTAAGTAACTTTTTCTGCCAGCTTGTCTTTAGGCGTGATTTTTCCAGACTTGATGTAGTGGTCAATGAGTTCGGTCACATGAAGCATCTGGATTTTCTTTCCAAGAATCTTCGAGTAGTCTTGCCAGAACGTGCGATAACAGCCCGGACAACTGAACACAATCTTTCTTGCGTCCGTTGACTCGATTGCCTTTATGTTGGTTTCCATTAACTCCTCCAGATGTTTGGTGCCACCTGCGAATCTCAGGGGAGCGCCGCAGCACACTTCATCCTTGAGTATTGTCCAGTCTTCTCCAGCTGCATTTAAGACAGTGGCGGTGGCTTTTGCACCTGGTTTCAACGCTCCTCTGTAGGACAGCATGCATCCAACAAAGTATATGATGTCTGCTTTTTCTTTCATGGGGATGTCCAGACCTTTTGTCCACTCTGTGCGTCTCGTGTGTGGTCTTTTGAAGATGTTCTTCTCTGTCTTCAGCGCATCCACCATTAAGAGGAGTGGTTCCAAGCCAAGTCCAGTTTCGAAAGCGCTTTCTCTGGCTTTTTCCCAGAGTCCGACAAGATCGTAGTTGTAAGGACAGACAGACCAGCAGCGACCGCATAGGGTACATTCGTAGAGGCCTTTTGCAATCTTTTTGGCGCTTTCTTGGTTAGCTTTTCCTGTAAATGGTGCAAGCTTTTTTGTGACTAATCCTCGCATCTTTTTTATCTTAAACCCAGGTGCCGTGTACTTGTCTGCTGTCTCCTTATAGACTGGACAGACATCTACACACTCTCCGCATCTGGAGCATGCATACATCCACAGCGATTCAGATCTTCCAAAGTTGTCTAAAAACTTCTCAGGGTTCATATTTCTCACATTTCTCCCGATCTTGTCGTCTTCTTTTTCCTCTTGAGGTGCGAAATCAAGTATACACTTGCCAGACCGTGCAATATGCCTCCTGGAAATACTGTCGAGAACACTATCCAGATATAAGTCACTACTACGTGTAATGCCGGAGCAAGAGGCGCTATTGGGGAAAGTACATTGACAAGTCCTGGGAACCAGTCACTCCAAGGTTTGTTCACGGACGCTATCGTTACACCTGTTATAATCAATACTATGTAGAATAAGAAGTCGACGTAGTTTGTGGCAGTAAATACGGTTCTCGTCCTCTTGACGCCAAGAGTACTACCCAGATAGGCTGCAAAGACTAACACAAAAATAGCTCCTATGTATCCGTGAGCAATTTGGCGAATTGGGTGGAGCCATCCGCCAAGCCAAGGTCCCAGCAAGTCAATGATAAGGCCTGTTATGAGAAGTATGGCCATCAAAGTGTGAAAAACTGTATCTAGCACTGACACACGTGTCATACCTTTCAGAACTGTGGAATAATTCACTTCTGGTGGATATTTCTTCTTCGGAACTTGACGGTTGGTCAAAGCTTACTCCTCCTTCTCCTGCATTCTTCTTTTTCGCCATGCAACCAAATAAAGCAAGCCTCCAATGGCTGCAGGTATAAGTAATAACTTAGAATATTTTATCACAGGTACGGTTGCAGCGGGTTTTTCACCCACGTTGGGAAGATCGAAAACTGATGGGTCAGAGTCCAACACATAAATGAAGGATGTTCCTCCCAACGGCTTGTTCTCTATATCGCCATAAATATGTCCATCCAATTCTTCCGCGCGTTCTGTTGCTTTCTGTAGTATATCATCCCGGGGACCGAACATGAGCGCACCAACTGGGCAACTTTGGACACATGCGGGTTCTTTTTCAGGAACTCTGTCGTAGCACATGGTACATTTACTGACTTTTCCTTCCAATGCATCAAATTGTGGGATACCAAACGGACATGCGCTTATACAGAACTTGCATCCGATACACTTGTTTGGGTCAATTACTACTGGGCCTTCTTCATACTTTGTGATGGCGTTAACCGGGCAGACTGGTGCACATGCGGGGTCCTTGCAATGCATGCATCTCCAGTTGAAGAAACGCCACTTCGTTTCATCAGTAATCTGGTCATATTCCAGTTTGAATCTGATGTGGGTGTAAGTGTTGAAGGAAAGTTTTGGTGGGTTGGTCCATTCGCTGCTGAAGGTTGTTGTCTCACCTTGGCGGTTGTTCCATCGTTTACAAGCCACTTGGCAAGCCCTGCAACCAATGCACTTTGCTGGATCAACTAACACTGCATACTCCATGTCCTTCCCCTTCCAAGGTTGGAAGTCCTAGTTTATGATAATGGAGAAATATAAAATTAACTGTCTACATGTTACACGTTAGTATTTATCCCCACAATGGCTCCTCTGTTCTCATAGGCTTACAGAAAAAATCAAGGATTCTTATCTCACCATCAACAACTGATTGGACGATTTTGTTGTCTTCGAACCCTTGTAATGAAGTCACGAGTGTATATTTGCCCGCAAGCAGATTTTCAAATTCATAGTAGCCGTTTCTGTCAATGTGTTTGTACCTATTAGCCACTGGCATGATGAGTATGACCGTCCCGCCTTGGCTTACTATCTTTTTAGACTCTGCATCATAAACATGACCGCAAATCTTCGCGGTTCCCCGGGTTTTAGCAAGGTGAAAATCTTGAATTACATTTTCTCCCGCTTGAATGGAAATGTCCTTGCTTTCTGATTCAAAACCTTCTAGATTTACCACGACTTTGTACGATCCTGGAGGCAAGTCTTTGAAAACAAAAGTGCCATCAGCAAGGGTTCTTGTTTCCTTTCCCTGACAGGAGACTCTTACGCCTTGGAGCATTGCTCCGTCTGTTGAAAATACTCTTCCGAAAATTCTTGAAGATGGCTTAGAATGTGTTGTCAAATTTTCTGCGTTCATGCGTGAATAGCCCCTAGTTTGCTTTTGCTTAGATGGGGGTCTTTTGGTATTGTTAGGCTTTTTCCACCTTGCATAGGCATGCTTTGAATTCTGGGATGTTTGCACTGACGTCTAAGGCATCTATGGTTAATTCATTTGCGCTTGGTCCTGTGCTTAGGCCTTTGAAACCCCAATGCCATGGCATGGCGACTTCATGTACTTTCCTGTCATTGACGGTCAGCGGTTGGATTCGGTCGGTGACGAGGGCCTTGACTTTTATACCTTCTGGTTTTCTGGCGGTTTTAACGAAAACGTCATCGCCGTCTTTTACTCCTATTTCCGCTGCAAGTTCTCGGCTCATCTCAACAAACATGACTGGGTGGGTTTCAACAAGCCAAGGCAAGTTTCTGGTCATTGCTCCAGCCTGCATGTGTTCAGCGAGTCTAAACGTTGTCAGTACATGAGGGAAGTCACCGTCCCCCACGACTTCGCTTTTTCCTCTCTTTATTTCACCTGTGGCTGGGTCAAACCAAACCACGTCTGTTACAGAAGCGTGCTCCCACATCGTAGGATAATCTGTAGCAAGTTCAGGATCTGGGCTTTCCAGAGGTTCATTATGCAGTGGTAATCCTTGACTCAATGGATTCTTCGCCGGTTTGCTTGGGTCATACAACGGTTTTGACCATATAGCAGCCTTATCCAAAGTGCCACCAAGCCACACGTTGGGGGTTGTGGCAAACCATACAAAGAAAGTCTTTATTCCTGGATTGCTTTCTGTTGCATTGTAAAGAATCCTTTGATTCTCCATCCAGCTGAAGGCCCAATTCTTGAAATAGCCATACTTAGCATCTTCTGGGTCAACAGGCGTAGGGTCACGCCTCTTCGGGAGAATTCCGTCGATGTCGGGTCTCAGTGTTGGGTCATATGACTTTCTGTACAGTACGTTTGCTGCACTTTGCGGCAGTTCGACTCCGCCTACGGTTATGCTCTTGGCGCCTATCTCTTTATACACGGCTTCAGCGCTTGTTCCAAATCTCGAAGGCCAACATAACTCTGGATTGTTTTGTATGTCCGCAGTGCCAATCTTCTTCTTTACGTCAACTCCGGAATGTTCTTCCTCATACTTTTCTGACGGAAGCTTTATGCCAGCACTTTTTAAGACTGCGCGTATCTTTTGGTACAGTTCAGTTATATAGGTTAATTCGGGTTTGCATTCGCTTGGCGGATCTATCGCTTTCCACCGCCATTGAATCCATCTTCCAGTGTTAGTTATGCTTCCATCTCTTTCAACCTGCGTCGTTCCAGGCAACAGTATGTCTGCATATACTGCCGTTTCAGTCTCAAAAATTTCATTTACAACCGTGAAGAGATGCTGACTCGACAAAGCGTCTCTTATCAAATCAGCATTTGCAACAGATACGGCTGGGTTCTCTCCATTGCAGATCAAAACTTTGATCTTGCCGTCTCTGATTGCCCTGAAAAGTTGAACGATTGGGTTTCCGAGACCTACTGGTAAATCGCACACGGCTGGCTCGTTGTCAGGGTCTATTCCAGGCCATGTGCCTACGTAGATGCCCCAGTGATATTCCAATGCGTTCCATGTTGGAAAATGTCTGTCGTCGTATCGGAATTCCGTTGCCTTTCCTTGGGTCTCTGCGGTAGTTATGTTTGCCCATGGGTAGGTAACCCTGCTTGGGTCAGTTGTCCCTCCGCGCTTCGAGGCATCGGTGTCCAAGTTGCCTGATGTTCCAGGTCCTCCTCCGTTTTTCCATTTCTGATATCGTCGAATCTCATTGGCGTCTCTGGGAGGCGCTCTGTATCCGGCGATTATGTGAGATAGTAGGTTCATGTCTGTTGAGCCTTGAACGTTGCTTATGCCTCGTAATGCATTGACACCGCCTCCAGGGGCTCCTACATTTCCAAGTATCAACTGGAGAATTGCATGCGCCCTGATAGCTTGAACCGCATTGGTGTGCTGAGTTGTTCCCATTGCATAATAGATGTTGCCTGGTTTTGTAGCTGAAAAGGTGTCTGTGACTTCTACGAGTTTTTCCGCAGGCATACCGGATATTCTTTCAACTTCTTCGGGTGTATACGGGTTGACAATTGCTTTG
>Ga0315314_1003335_pt1 | contig 12607 bp, 9 predicted proteins | sample TDP9_MG_FD_203631 | JGI IMG/M metagenome (GOLD analysis project Ga0315314, IMG submission 203631) | Freshwater sediment microbial communities from Lake Towuti, South Sulawesi, Indonesia - TDP9 | ecosystem: Environmental > Aquatic > Freshwater > Lake > Sediment | place: Indonesia: South Sulawesi...
ATTCCAAGTGCGGGCTTCAAGTATTCATACTGGAAGCACGTATGTCTAGGCATAACTGGCACATTCACAAAAGTCGATAATATTCGACATTATTGTGACGGCACTATTGGCTGGAACTTTGGAACTGCTGGTGAGCTTAGACGTGGAAACCGTGACTCTGGCGACGATGGTGTAGGCGTTGATACGGCTAACGGACATACAGATGACTATGACCAAGCAACTGGAACAGAAGGCGATACTGGTGATACAATTGAATCGTCACACGCATTCTATTCGGGTCAATCAACACCAGTAGTTGACATCGAAGGCGATGTCGTAGGCACACCAATGATAGTCGATTCTGCGGGTGAAACGGTCGCTGGAAAGTCAAAGGCAGTAGTCGTTCAAGTGAAGGTCGATACTAACGCTACAAGCGGCGTCCAAACGGCAGAAACACTTACGTTCAAATACGACGTAATAGATTAGTTGACTATTACGCCGCAATACAATGTGGTGATTGCCGTTGGACAATACAATGTTGAAAAAGGTCCCGTTTTTCTGGGTTGCGTTTTATAGTGATGGTTCTGTTTTTCCACAGTTCGAAGAGAACGGTCAGCAACATCATTTTAAGGAAATAGACCAATCAAAACTTGAAAAATTCGGTTGGTTTCCAATTTCCGCAACTTTAATAAAAGTTCTTAATAATCCGATGTATAAATCCGATTCCACTCTTCCTTACTTTGTTATTCATCTCAAATCAAATCAGAAGTTAATTGCTCTCCGTAGAGAGTGGCAACAGTTTTACAGTTATTCTCATTGTCTGAAATGCGGTTTTGAATGGCAATGGATGCCGAAGAAGCCAGACGGCTCGATTGGCGACGCTGGATTGCCTAGATATGGAGAAAAATACTGTTTCTTTGAGCCGCATCCACGAGATACAAACAAACGAATATACGGAATTATCTGCCCACGGTGCGGAGCGAGAACTCAATTAAAGTGTCCAGATTGTAACTTATGGTGGAATAAAATTGATGAAAGGGGAACTTTGAAGTGTCCGAAATGTGGCAAACAACCCGAACAAACAATAGCCGCACTTGAAGCACACAAACGGGACCTTATTTTCTTGCTTGGTTATGAAGAGCCGACAGAAGACGGCAAAAACAAGAAGTTCATCATGTTTATTAGACCAGATGGAACGGTTCAACTAAGTGATGATTTCAACGCTCTCTAGGAGATAAAAATGGCTCAAATAAAAACTATTGAATATTCATGGGATTCTTATAAAATTGCTACTCAAACGCCTATAACGAGCGGCTCGGCTTATTCATTCAGTCCAACTAAGAACGTTTATCTTCCAGACAAAGACGGGGCATTCAGAGAAGTTTTCATGTTGATTCATTTTCAAAGTGGTGCTTCAGCCGCCGCAAACGTTACTGATGTAACAGTTGCTATGAATATTGATGGAACTGATAGAAGTCCAGATTCAGACCCCGTAACTGGTCAATATACAGTCAACAGCGGCGAATCGGTTATGTGTTATATTGTAGCAAAGTTCACATCGGCGTTCACTAACTATTGGTCTAACGGAGTTGGATGTTATCTTAAACTAACTGTAACTGGTCCAGATAATGATGGTATTACCGCAAAACTTTATATAACATACGAATTTAATCCGAACGCATCAACATTGATAAAAACAATAGCAGTTTTTGTCGGTGCAAGAACAACATCATTGGCGGCTGGCGGAACACAAGCCTTTACTCATACAGTTCCAATCCCAGAAGATGGAGTTACTATAAGAGATAAATGGTATGAAGTTTTTAGCCAGACTGGCAGAGGGGATTCTAACATTCAAATTAGAATAGGAAGTGATTCAGATACAACTCAAGCATGGGTTGACGGTTCACTTAAAGACGTTCTTCATCATTGGTTTATCTCGGAACCTACTGCATCTTGGGCATATAACACTTCTCAAACTTTGACTATTACGGGTAACGGAGACGCCCACGAAGGCATTTCAGCAGTATGTTATGTAACTTACGAATATAATAACGTCAATTCGGCAACTCGACAGAAACGAGTCAAATATGCTCTAGGTTCATATTCTAATGCTGGCGGCACATCAGAAAACTTTATTGGAGTAAACGTTTATTTGCCAGATTTAGCTGGACTGGACCCAAATAATATTCAGAGTGCATACTTCGAAGTTATGGCTTCGGTTCAATCATCTTCTAACGTCTCTATAAGAGCCAGAATTGGCTCGAACTATTCAACAGCCGCCGCATATGCTTATTCTGGTGGTGGTTCTACTTCTGAAATGATTGAAGATTTCCACTTCTTGTATGATGTAACAGCCTTCCTTAAAAGTTATTGGACTGCTGGTGCTTTGGTTGAGGCTGGCATAACTGGAACCGCATCATTGTTCTCGTGGTCAGTCATTCTTCACATAACTTACAAATATAACAAATATGCTGGAAAGAAACTTAGAACTGTTGAATGGAGTGCTGGACAGAAACCAGCATATAACACGGGCGACCCATGGACTTACGCTTTTACTGGCTACGCACCCGAATTTGGAAAAACAAAGCGGAACGTTGGACTTATCGCCTATTGGATTGGTGCCGCAACTGCTTCAGAATCAAGACAGACTAGAATCCAAGACGGCGGAACTTGGGGTTCGATATTATCAACTACAACTGGAACGTCTGGCAAAGCTGTTACAAACATCACAGTAAACCGAGATGCTGATGGAAAAGTTGTCGCTGACCTATCAGACCTAACCTATACATTTGAATACGACTTCGGAACTACTGCGGCGGCTTGCTGTGGTATTTTATTCTGGACGTATGAATCTGGCGATACTATTCTTCTAACCTATAATATAGATACAGTCCTAAAGAAATTTGGAGCAACATCTGAATATCAAATTGACGTTAAATTATTGAAAATTCTAACATCCGACTATTTAATCGACGTTCTGTTTAAGAAGTTGAATATGCAAGCACAAACTGGAATGGAACGTGTAGTGAATGGTGGTTTTGAAACTGGTGACTTTACTGGTTGGACTAATGATACTTGGTCAATCCAAAGTTCGGGAGCACGTTCTGGAACTTACTGTGCATTTAGTTACAGCGTTCAAGGAAACTTAGAACAAGAGTTTACGCCAGTAATAGCCGTATCAAATATAGCCATTTTTGGATTCTGGTGGAAGGTAGGCGGCGGAATTGGCAACCCAGAGGACCAAAATATAACAGTAAGAATTACATATTCAGATGATAGTTATGATGATTTGGTCTTTGATGGAAGTTCAGATTGGATATATGTAGATTTGGTGCCGTATCTTCAAAGTGGCAAGTCTGTCAAGAAAGTTAAATTTACATACCAAAATTCCAACTGGTGGGCACGACTCGACGATGTTTCGCTGATACTTTGCGGTTACTTACTCGATGTTGTTCTCAAGAAACTCAATCAAACATTAGGCTACTTAATTGATACATTGTTCAAGAAAACGGATATAACTTCTGACTATCTGATTGACGTTCAACTAGCAACGGCGGCACAGACAGAAACTCTGCCCTACTTAATCGATGTTCTTTTCAAAGAAGGTAAACTTGCCCCATATACGCTCGACGTTCTCTTCAAAAAGTTGGGCATTTCATCGGCATATAGCACGGATGTTCTATTGAAACGACTGAATGATGTAACTCCATATTCAATCGATGTGGCGTTTTCTAAAATAGACGAAACTAAACCATATCTATTCGACGTCCTCTTCAAGAAACTAGACGAAATCGATGCATACTTCATCGACGTTGCATTCAAAGCGTTGAATCAGCCTACGCCATATGATATTGACGTCTTATTCAAGAAACTTGGCATACCAGTAGAGTATCTAATCGATGTTCAAATTGCGGGAGCCGACTTCAAGAACTATTTCATAGACGTATTATTCAAAAAACAAAACGAAATTAAAACCTACCTAATGGACGTTCTGTTATCAAAAAGAGACCAATCAATACCATATCTCGTCGATACTATATTTGCTTACCTTAACCAAACAGCACCATATTTGATTGACGTCTTATTCAAGAAATTCGATGCTTTTTCCAGCTACTTAACTGATGTTTTATTGCAGAAAAGAAACGAAACATTAGGATATTTAGCTGATGTATTGTTTAAGGATACAGATGAATATTCAGACTATTCAATAGATGTGTTATTTGAGAAAGCGGGCATAGATAAAGAATATCTAATTGATGCACTCTTCAAAGCTCTCGATGCTATCAAGAATTACAGTATTGACGTCATTATAGTCAAACGAATCATAATTAACTATCTAATGGACATATTACTCGAAAATCCAAACGTCACGGCATTATATCTAATTGATACACTATTCAAGTTACGAGATTCCACAGAGTCATATAGTATAGATGTTATACTTAGTAGAGTTCCAACAATTCCATATTTGATGGATACTGTGATGAAATTAAAGAATACAACATCTGGCTACGGAATTGATGTTTTCATATACGTCTTGTTCTCATTCGCTTGGGTCCTAGACAAAAGCCTAATCGAGAATCAAGTGGTTGCCCTTCCAGAGTGGCTTAACGAAGAACGAGTTATTGACTACAATGTATGGTCAAAGAAACGTGACATTATAGAACTTACTGCGAGATTAACCAATGCCGAGGTATGGAAATTGGAAGGTCTTTGGCATGAATTATTCAAAATCGGATTCGCAAACGAGGTTCATACAGTCTGGATGCTTTCAGCAGAATATGAGTGGCGTGGAGACGAAAACAGCGAACGACCATGGGTTGGCAGATTCGAGTTTATTCCAGTATAGTCAATTCCTTAGTCGTTTTATCATAGTCGCCATTCAACAGAATTTCTTTATTGTTAAGTATCATGTCCCTAATTTTGGGAAGCAATGTATCCCAATTCTTCGGTTTCAAATTCCAGCCATTAGTATTATACCAAGTTCCATCTGGGTCAACAGCCCATTCGAATTTCACTCTACGAATTGTTTCCTTTGTTAATGGCAGACTCACATCAGCTACTTCTTGATATGTTATATTGGATGCGAGCATTTTATCAAGACATACTGGACAAACTAAACTCATATCGCTTAAAACATACTTGGCTGGCTCGCCACAATAACATTTCCCGTCTTGCAACCACTCTGGAACTGGTGAAAGAGTTACCTTGATTTGCTTTTCAGCCTTAACCATTTTATTGTTGGTTAAAGTCAGATTGATGTCTTCATTTTGTTTCTTCGATAGTCTAAGGAAGAACTGCAATTAGCATCCCTATACATATATAACTGGTCTCTCTTTTAAAGATTTCGGAAGCCAGACCATATCATTCGTGTTGATTGCATCTTCCAGCTTCTTACCTTCCTCAAGATTACCAACAATAATCTTCCCAGCCTTAGCCGCCACAATTACCCGTTCGAAACCGCATTTCTTATAGAATTTAACTGCATCTGACGCCGAAAACAGATATATTGGTTTATTCTCCTTTTTAGCCAAAACCTTTAATGAATCTATCAGTATCGTTCCAAGTCCAGTTCTCCGTTTCGCTTCCACTTCTACTTGAATATCGGTTGCGGTTATCTGTGTCTCATCGAAGTAGAAATCACACCATGCAATCTTCTCTTTATTCTCTAATATATGAATTTCGCCTTTCTTGGCATTCACTTTCACTATGAAGCCTTTTGCCTTCATATGGATTTCACTAATTAGGATTAGCTCGATGGTTGATATAAACTTTACGGCAGACTTAAACAATTATGGGCGAATAACTAGACCACGCACCGAAAGATTTAAATGTTTGGCGGTATTATATAAAGGTGTGATTCATATAATGCCATACAAAAATCAAAGCGACCGAACTAATTATGCACGAACTTGGAGAAATAAAAAAGAAAACCGTGCAAGATTTAGAAAGATTCTCAGAACTACAAGTCAAAAGAGAAGAAAAGCAATCAGAATTGAAATCCTTCAACTACTTGGCAATAAATGTATTCGTTGTGGATTTTCTGACTGGCGAGCACTTCAGATAGACCATAAAATCTTTGAAAGAGACAAACATGCCATAAAACGAAAGTTATCTGGTGGCGAAACATATTATAAAAAAATCCTAAAGGAAATAAACGCTGGCTCTAAAAACTACCAACTTCTATGTGCAAATTGTAATTGGATAAAACGATATGAAAACGAAGAATGGCGAGCGGGTGTCAGTTAAGAATGCTATATCCACTATCGGTCATCTACAACTCCGAATTTAAATGCATTGAAATGAAGCTCTACAATACCAAGACCGAGCGGCTAGAAAGTTATTTCGATGCTGATTTCTTAGCATACTGTTTGTCGAAGCAAAAATTACAGATTCCAGCAATACGGCAGACAATGGTAGAGTTATATAATGCGTTGTCCGATAGTATGGTTAAGCTGTGGAAAGTAGAAGTAGAAAATCCCAAAATCATATCGAAGACACACGATATGGAGTTCATTTGGGAAAACCACATCAAATTTTTCCAGAGTTTCATTTACAACACTAATATAAGTCTCGGAATGCCGCACGAAAGAGAAGCTAACATGCTAGTCTTCCAAATCGACTACGAAGCTGAGAAACGTGTGAAAGAACTGGTCAAACTTGTGAATCCGCCAGAATCAGACATTAAAATAACTGAAGACTTAGCACGACTGTTGGAATATCCAGCACCAAGATTAAGACGTGCAAGCCTAGACATCGAAGTTCTTAACGATGAGACGGAAGCCATTCCAAATCCAGAAGTAGCAAACCTTCCAATAATCTGTGCTTGCTTAATGACTTCTGATGGACAGAAAATCGCCTTTGTGTTAATCAGACCAAATAAAAAAACAGAGATGACGGCAGATGCGACAAGAGTTTCATTCTTTACTGATGAAACGGAATTGATTGACGCCATATTCTCTACTATGGATGAATATCCAGTTATTGCGACATTCAACGGCGATGACTTCGACTTAAGATACATAATGAATAGAGCACGAAAACTTGGCATCCTAGAAGACAAGATTCCAATATACGTTGAAAAGAAATTCACAATGTTGAAGAACGCCATTCATATAGACCTTTACCGATTCTTCTCAATCAGAGCAATGATGATATATGCGTTCGCTGAAAAATACAAAAATGTGGATTTGGATACTGTTGCAAAGGCTCTAATTGGTGAAGGCAAATTAAAGAATGGTAAAAAACTTAATGACTTGACATATTCAGAGCTTGTTACATATTGTATGCGAGATGCCGACATAACGTTCAGATTGACTTCTTACAATAATGATTTGGTTATGAAACTTATATTTGCATTATCCAGATTGAGCCAAACACCGCTCGAAAACGTTACTAGGAAGTCAATATCTAATTGGATTCGCAATATGATTTTCCGAGAACATCGTAAAAGAAATATTCTCATACCAAATCCAGAGGATATTGTAAACATAAAAGGCACTCTGGCATCGGCGGCAACCATAAAAGGAAAGAAATATCGTGGTGCAGTTGTAGTAACACCTAAAGCTGGATTCCACTTTAAAACAAAAGTCGGCGACTTCGCCAGCCTTTATCCAAGCATTATTAAAGTCCATAATCTAGGATATGCTACCGTTAATTGTTCTCACGAAGAATGTAAATCTAATACTGTTGGCGAACTTCCACATTGGATTTGCAAAAAGAATCGTGCTATTGAGAGCCAGTTGATTGGAGCATTACGAGACTTGAGAGTTACATGGTATAAAAAGAAAGCCAAAGATAAAGAAATCGAACAAGAACGAAAGGAATGGTATAGCGTTGCCGAACAATCAATCAAAGTTATCTGCAATGCCAGCTATGGAGTTTTCGGCTCAGAAGACTTCGTGCTTTACTGTCCACCATTCGCTGAGGAAGTTACAGCGATTGGACGTCATGATATTAGTGAAACAATAAGTCATGCTCAAGCAAATAACATGCAAGTGCTTTACGGCGATACAGATAGCATTTTTCTAAAGGACCCACCTAAAGAGAAGCTGGATGAACTTATAAAGTGGGCTAAGGAAAGATTCGGTGTTGAATTTGAAATTGAAAAGAATTATCGATATGTATGCTTAAGCGGAAGAAAGAAGAATTATCTGGGCGTATTTGAGGATGGAAAAGTTGATGTCAAAGGTTTAACTGGCAAGAAGAAACATACTCCAAAGATTTTCAGAGATACTTTTGACAATATAAAGAGTTTATTGGCAAAGATATACACGGAAGAGGACGCAATCAACATCAGAAAAGAGATTGCCAAAATTATCAAAGAACTTTATTACAATCTCAAGAAGCGAGAAATAGACGACTTGAATCTCCTAGCATTCAACGTCACAATTAACAAAGACCTCATGGATTATGGTAAGGAAGTGGAGTATATTGATAAGGAAGGGCAAAAGAGAAAGAAACGGACGGAGAAGGGCGTTCCACAACATATAAGAGCCGCAAGACAACTTAAAGCGAGCGGTTATCTAATACAGATAGGTTCAACTGTAAGTTTTGTGAAAGTTACTGGAAAACAGAATGTTAAGCCAGTAGGACTAGCTAAAAAGGAAGACCTTGATGTTTCGAAGTATATAGAGTTTATGCAATCCACATTCGTCCAGATTCTTGAGCCGCTAGGCATTGATTGGGATAAAGACATCTTAGGCGTCTGCTCAATGGACCAATGGACTAACGGCAAAAAGTGATAATCCAAACCGTAAATTTTATATATAACGAATGACTCATATCTTTATAGTGTTTGCCATGGGCAAGAAACATCCAGAATTTAAGACATTCGAAGAAGCTCTTGAATGGATAAGACAAAGTGGCGACTGTCCCAATCCAGAGATTTTAACCAACGCTAAGGGAAAATGGCAGAAGGCAGTTGCATTGGAGTTCGTCAATCTGGACAAACGTATTGCCAAGATAGAAGAGAACATAAGCTGGATTAAATGGCTTGTTGTTTCCATCTTCGGAATGACGGCTCTTGCTTTCGCAGTCCAGTTCATAATGAAGTTTTTTGGCTTCTAAATTTTTGTTAAAACTGTCCGTAAACTTTATATAGTATCCCTTTCTAGGATAACACATGAGCGGGCAAATTAACTACTCTGGCTTAGGCGGTCACAGTAGCCATCCCTAATGCATCTGGGGCAACCGCCCGCCCGCTTTTCAACTTTTTAACGCAGTTACCCAAAAAAGGGGATATATCGGTAAACTATTTAAAATAGTTTACTTACCGAATGGTTTTGCATTGTCATTACGCTTATCATAGTCTTCCTTCGAGATTCTGATTCGTGAATCGTCGTCATCAAGCCATTTTCTTGAAAGTTCGACCATAGGTTCATAATCCTTGTTTCCAATGATTACCTCTGGTGCTTCAGCCGCTTTACAAGCAATATATTTCTTACATTCTCTACATAGGTCTGCGTATTGAAGCCATGCTCTGAAATTTTCCAGTATTCCTCTGATAAGCATATCAATGTAGCTTTCTTCTATTCTTTTTTGGCATTTAGGACATGGTTCGAACCAGAGTTTTATTGGACGAATATAGAACTGCCATGTCATGATTTGCTTGACTTTAAAATATTGCTGTTCTTCTAGTCCCGCTTGTTCGTTGTAGATTTTCAGACTCTCGAATTTGAATCTTTCTTTCACTCTATCACACTCCTTCATTCTTTCATTCACGGACGCAAACAAGGTAGGCTCGCCATTATGCGATTCCGCTGTTACTACCGTGGGTTCACTACTCGGCTTTTCGTCAGAGACTACTTCGCTGTTTCGTTACTTCCGTGGGTTCACTTGGATTGCTTTTGCGTCATCGCTTTCGACTCTGGTTGACGTTGACTCTGGATGGGACTTTCACCCTTTCTGACACACGCCTTTAACGTGACTGTTTCCACCTTCGAGTCGTCCCGTTCGCACTAGCTATAAGTGCCAGCCGCATATTTAAGGCTTACGTTTTATTTCAACAGATTTCATATTATTGAAGTAGTATATAAATATTTCAATTTAATGAAATGGCGGAAGCATCGGGAATCGGACCCGAACCTTCAGAGTGACAGTCTGATATGCTACCACTACACCATACTCCCATAGTGGTCCACCATGGAGTTGAACCATGACTTAGACTTATCTTCCCAAACGAGATTTTATCTCATCCCAAACCATACTAAGGTGTTTCATGCACCAATGTATGTGTTTGTGACACCAATAGCAGACCCAGATATAATCGTCACTTTGAATCACTTCATCGAATTGAATGTTAGTCATGAAATACCATTTTCTATGTGGTTTTCCATCTTTCCTATGCAATTGCATTCGATATAACTCACCGCATATAGGGCATTTTTCTTCGCCAAATTTTTCGATGAGTCTTGCTTTTCTATTTGCTTGTCGTTTCTCAGTCGCTTTCTTGTTTCGTTGATTCTTTCTGATTCTTCTATCTTCATCGGTCAATTCGAGTTTAGGTGTCATTCTTGTAGGAAGTCCCGCTCTTTTATTCCTCATCCATTTTCGATTATATTCTCTTCGTTCTTGTGGATTCATATACATAACACTCTTGTTATATATATTATTCCACATCTGCTATTTAAGTCTTTTGGTTGTAAGAGTCTCGTGCTACCGTTACACTAGCAGACCATGGCGGAGACGTAAGGAGTTGAACCCTAACTAATTGCTTCGAAGGCAATTGTGCTATCCATTACACTACGTCTCCAACGCCGCCCGTTGGAATCGAACCAACACCTTACGGATTAACAGTCCGTTGCTCTGCCGTTAAGCTAGAGCGGCAATGCCGACTAGAGGAATCGAACCTCTAACCGTGCCCGATTTCTGAAGATTAACCCTTGATTCGACTTTCAATTTCTTCCCAAGACATTGAAAGCCATTTCATACACCAATGAACGTAATGATGACATCCACGACATAATCTCACGAATAGTTCTGGATGAGATATTAGGAACTCAAACTCTGCTTTAGTCATATCCTTTATATCTTTATGTTGTTTGCCATCTTTTCTATGAGTATGTAAATGATACGTTGCAGAGCATATGAAACATTGTTTTCCGATTTTCTCATCAATTGCTTTCATTCGGGATTCTGTGCGTCTTCTCTTCCAGACTTGATTATATCGTTTATGCATCTCCTTGAATTTTTCTGGGTCTTTATACGGCATACATCATCACCATATATTACTATATGGTAACTCATATTTAAGGGTTATCCTTTTCAGTCGGGTGGACTCCCATTGTCCTAAGTCGGCGAGGGCTTAGAGAAGGAATTGAACCCTCTGAGATGGCTTCACAGACCATCTTACCACCGTGGCTTCTAAGCCATCCGATACGAAATTATATCGGTTATCTCGATTATACGAGTTATCCGATACTTTTTTATATCGGTTGAGTGGACGCTACGGGATTCGAACCCGTGATTGCCAGCTTAAAGGGCTGGTGCTCTTGACCTTGCTTCGCCAAGCGTCCAATGCTCATGGAAGGAATCGAACCTTCGACCTTCAGTTTATCAGACTGATGCTCTACCACTAAGCTACACGAGCCTAGAGGACTCGGCGGGATTTGAACCCGCAACCATCGGATTAAGGGTCCGAGGCTCTACCTAGTTAAGCAACGAGTCCATGGTGCGGATGATGGGAATTGAACCCATTCCAAGAGCTTGGAAGGCTCCCATGCTAACCGATGACACCACATCCGCATGGTGCGAGAGACGGGAATCGAACCCGTGCCTCAGACATGGCAAGTCCACATGCTACCACTAACACCACTCTCGCATAGATGGGCATGGCGAGAATCGAACTCGCACTTGCAACTTATAAGGATGCTGTGCAGACCCGCTACACCACACGCCCATGAGTGGACAGAGAGGGATTCGAACCCTCGCCTTCTGTTTGCAAAACAGATGTGCTACCATTACACCAAACGCCCATTACTGGTGGGACTACCCAGAGTCGAACTGAGTCCATGTGGGTCCAAGCCACAGATGCAACCGTTACACCTTAGTCCCATGGTGGTCCCGCTGGGATTTGAACCCAGTCTCATAGGTTTCTCCGCCTTTGAGAGCCTTTGAGCGGCTTGAAAGCCTATGCTCCTTAGCCAAATAGATTACGGGACCGAAGCCGCTTCCAGAATTTGCATCTGGACCAAAGGTTTACAAAACCCTCATGCTACTATTAACACCAAAGCGGCATGGCACGGACGGAAGGACTCGAACCCTCATCATCTACGTTAGAACCGTAGTGCACTATCCATTGTGCTACGTCCGTAACTAAATGGTAGTGGGTGGCAGACTCGAACTGCCGCTACAAGCTATCTCCCATGGTTCAGAGGCATCGACCCGATGAACAATGTTCAAAGGCTTGTCTCCTTGACCAGTTAGATTAACCCACTAAAATGCCAATGCAATCGGACCACAGCAAGCAGAGAGTGATGGCAAGAAAATCGTGATAAACTCGATGTGGTCTTACTGTTGTCTCGGTGCCTTACCGTGGTCCTCTGGTTTGGCTTCTATCGTATTAAAACGTGTTCCGAAAACGGGAATTATACGACTTCTTGCCATCATATAGACCACGTTCAAGAGT
>Ga0315314_1003336_pt1 | contig 12607 bp, 20 predicted proteins | sample TDP9_MG_FD_203631 | JGI IMG/M metagenome (GOLD analysis project Ga0315314, IMG submission 203631) | Freshwater sediment microbial communities from Lake Towuti, South Sulawesi, Indonesia - TDP9 | ecosystem: Environmental > Aquatic > Freshwater > Lake > Sediment | place: Indonesia: South Sulawesi...
AATTGGGAGGAGAGCCGGAAAGAGATATCGAAGATTTGCAGAAGATAGCGAACTGCAAGAAAGTTGTGTTCCCAAAGAACGAAAGAGACCTTGAAGGCGTACTCAACGCGGTTGCCGATGCAGAAGGATGCGCAATCGACGTGTACAATAAGCTCATTAAGAAGCTAGCGCATTGCTACAACACGGACACAAGAACCTTCCACCTAATACAACACATACTATCAGAAGAAATACAACACGAAGAAGCCTTTGAAAATCTGCTGGAGAAAAAGAGAAAATAGCCTGTCGAAAGACAACCCCAAATTCCATTTCCCTCATTTTCTACAGTTATTTAGACAACATCCGAAACGGAGTGCCACGATGTAGAGCGGACTCTCTGCTTCTTAACTTTTTAGCAAACAATAAAGAATACGTAGTTGACTAGAAGGATGTTTTGAGACAGCAACACTGACTTGCTAAAACTCAAGTACTTCGATGGCAGCTGTGGGACAACTTCTAACGCAGGCAACGCATCCTGTGCACACTTCTTCTGTCTCAACACATTCTGAACAAAGCTGTTTTGCCCTTATTCCCAAACAGGCTTCTGGGTTCACAACCCTCACTTTTCCCTTGCTGACTTCTAGGACAAATGATGGGCAAACCGAGACGCAAACTCCGCAGCCGTCGCACAGTTTTAGGTTGACTTGTATCTTAGGCATTTTCTTCCCCTACAATCCACGCGCATATGACTACACGCCAAGTGGGTATTCCCACTATTTTTTCTTTCTCTTAAAAGCCTCAGCACAACGTACGCAACAAAAGATGTATTCTGTCCCTTCAATAACCTCTTTGTGAGCCGCAAACACGCATTTGTCTGCGAGGATCTCTGCATTACACATTTTGCATTTTACGAAGCTTCTCATTTCTTCGCCTTCTTCTTCTCCAAATAATCTTTTATGGCTGCGTGTAAGGCGTCTGCTGCCAGGTTGGAGCAGTGCATTTTGACGGGAGGTAGCCCGCCTAGGCTGTCTGCAACATCGCCTCGGGTAATCTTTAACGCTTCTTCGATCGTCTTCCCTTTGGCAAGCTCGGTGATCATGCTGCTTGTGGCTATGGCTGCGCCGCAACCAAAGGTCTTGAACTTCACTTCTGCCAATTTATTGTCTTTAACTTTAATGTACACGGTCATTAGGTCGCCGCAAACTGGATTCCCCACGGTTCCAACCCCGTCTGCGTCCGGAATCTCACCCACGTTTCGCGGGTTCCTGAAATGGTCCATAACTTTTTCGCTGTACATTTCGCATCACCTCAACATTTCTTTTGGAGTCAGGGGCGACATTGCCCTCAGCCTCTTTACAACGCCCGGCAACACTTCCAACACATAATCAACGTCTTCTTCCGAGTTTTGCTTGCCCATGGTGAAGACTAGAGAGCCATGGGCCTCTTCGTGGGCTAGGCCCATCGCGATCAGTACGTGAGAGGGCTCTAGAGTTTTGGAAGTGCATGCTGAACCCGAAGACACTTGAATGCCAAGCATGTCCAGACTTAAGATGAGGGATTCTCCCTCTATGTAACTAAATCTGAGATTGGCGTTGTTGGGAAGTCTTTTGTTTGGGTGTCCGTTTAGGTAGGAGCGCTCAATGGTGTCCAAAACACTCTTTATGAGTTTGTCCCTTAGCCGGCTTAACCGTTTGCCTTCTGCTGCCATCTCTTCTTTGGCGATCTCGGCTGCCTTACCCATGCCCACTATGCCAGGTATGTTTTCTGTGCCTGAACGCAGTCCCCTCTCTTGACCGCCGCCTTGTACAACCGGTTGAATTCTGGTTCCCTTTCTGATGTAGAGGGCTCCAACCCCCTTTGGTCCATACATGTCGTTGGATGAGATTGAAAGGAGGTCTATGTTTTCCTCTTCAACGTTGATGGGTACCTTTCCTGCTGCGGCTACGGCGTCCACATGAAAGTAAATCTGGTTCTCGTGCGCCATCTTTCCTATCTCTCTTATGGGCTGTATTGTTCCAATCTCTCCATTGGCGTACATGACGGATATGAGGATGGTTTTGTCGGTTATTTCGTCTCTGAGTTTTGCAGGGTCAACCATGCCGTGTTTGTCCACTGGTATGTAGGTGATTTCGAAGCCCTCTTTTTGAAGGTGCTTGCAGATGTTTATCACCGATATGTGTTCGATGGTGGCTGTGATTATGTGGTTTCCCTTCTCCTTGTTCCGGTAGGCAACTCCCTTAATGGCTAGATTGTTGGATTCTGTGCCTCCTGAAGTGAAGATAACCTCCTCAGGTGTTTCTGCCCCCACCAGTTGAGCAACTTTTTCCCTAGACTCTGCCAAGGCATTTTTGGCATTCGCTCCCAAGGAATGGGAAGATGACGGATTCCCATAGTCCTCTGCAAAATAGGGTTTCATTGCCTCAAACACTCTGGGGTCTACGGGCATACCAGTTGCGTGGTCCATATACACTCTTCTCAATTTCCACGGTCACTTCCTACTTCGCTTTCTTGATCAAAAAGTGAATACGGTTTTCCTCCTTGCGTAACTGTAGGAGTTGATGCCCAAGTCTCTTGACTAAACGTTTTATGTCTTCTTCAGCTGCTGGATCGTCAGCTATTACCTCCAAGACCTGCCCGACCTCTAGTTTTTCGATTTCCTGTCTCGTTCTGAAAACTGGTTCAGGACAGTAGAGGCCTAGGCAGTCTAATTCTCTATCAGGTTTTTTCTGGGAGGACAAACTAGATCCCACGTTTGTTAATCTGAGTTGAATCGTATTATATTACTTCCATGCCTATATAAGAGAATATTAGTGGCTTTCACGTGCGTTAGTACAGTTTTTCCAAGACGACGCTTTGCATAGGAAAGAAGGGAGAGTCTACGACAGATAAGCCCTCTTTGCACGCATTTACATACGTTCACGCATAAAAAACATAAAGAGATGATAACATACGTAAACTGAGGAATTAGAGAATGGTCAGAGAGCGATTGAGTCTAACACTTCCAAAAGAATGCATAAGATGGATCGACAAGCAAGTGGAGACCCGCATCTACCACAACTGTAGCCACGCCGTAGAAGTTTTGATCCTAAAGGAGATGAAGGGAACGCAATGAGCGTAGAGTTGGATAGAAAGTGCCGTCAATGCGGTTCGGCTGTTAGACAGCGGGTTTTCTTTGAAGACGAGGATGGAAGGATAACGATACAGGTTTGGCAAGACAAGTGTCCGTTCTGCGGAGGCCCTCTAGAAGAACCTACGCCAGAAGAAGTTAGAAGGACGCTGACCTTTAAGGGGATGTAAAAATGAATGAAAAAGAAGTTTTAGAGTGGTTGGAGAAAGCGCGGACGCAACCTCCTGACTGGGAGATGTACACCAAAGTTCAAGCCTATGTTGTAGAGAGAGCAAAAGCTCTCGGAATAGATTTGAAGTCTACATCCATCGACATGGAGGGGTTGGTGCCAAAAGCTGAGCAAGAAGTCTACGAAGCCATGCTGGATCATCTGGAATGGTTATGGGATTACGTGTGGGAGAAAACTAGAGAAGAGCAAAAGTTACAAGCGCATAAAAGAGCCTCGAAAAGTTAAACAGAGCCTTCAATAATTAGAGCGGCTACTTAACTCCCAAAAAGGCTGAGTGACGGAATGCCAAAGAAGATCGAGTTGAAACCCATAGGTTTCGTCAAAACGAAAGCAGTTGGAAATGAAGTCAGGGATAGGAGAAACATTTCCCAGATAGTTCTTCGCCAAGATTTGGCACAAGCTTTGAACGGAATCCAAGATTTTTCGCATCTGTTTGTAATATTCTGGATGCACGAGATTTCGGAGGAGGAGAGAAGGATGATGAAAGTTCATCCTAGGGGCAGAGAAGACATGCCTCTCCTAGGAGTTTTTGCGACGCGGACATCACGTCGTCCAAATCCCGTGGGACTAACGTTGGTGGAGCTCTTGAAAGTAGAAGGCAACGTCTTAACTGTTCGGGGTCTAGACGCCTTTGACGGCACACCAGTCTTGGACATAAAGCCCTTTGACCAGAGGGACATGGTTGAAGGTGCAAGGGTTCCTGAATGGTGGATGCGGCTGGAGAAGGAAAAGTCAGAGGAACGCCAAGCCAGCAAATAACTGTCTCATTGCGCGCTTATTCGCAAGTTTTTTAGCACTCTCAGAGCGATCAACGTAATCCATTTGCTAGGTTTGCCTTTTGCCTCTATGTTGGTTTGCATTCTTCCAGCCGGCGTGTTCTCCAGCATCCAGGTGCCGTCCTTTTGTCTTTTTTGCAAAAGGATTTGAACGGCGTCGGAGAGGCGGTCATCTTCCACGTAGCCTAGTTTCGTTAATACGTCTAGCCCTCTCAGTATGTTGTATCCGTAGAACCATGGAAACTCAAGTCTCAGCCACGACTGCTTGATCACTCGATAGTTGTGGTGGTCTGCTTTGAAAAGGCGGTGCATTAGGAGGAATTCGGCACCATTCTCTATTGTATTCTTCATTTCCTTGGTCAATTCCTTCCTTGGAATTTCGCTAAAAGCCTCAAGAGGACAAATCGTCCCATGAAAGCAGGCGTGTTTTTCTCTGATGTGTGCTCGCCAATAGGGGCAGAGCCATCCGCCGTCTCTATTCTGAACCCCTACGAGCCATTCTAGAGCCTTTTTCACTCGAGCGTCATTTCCATATCCCATACGAATCAGCGCCGCTGCAACGTTGCCGGTTAGACACGAATATTGATGTTCATAAACCAGCGCAGAAGTCCACTCGCTGGCCGGAGGCAATTTCTTTCCTTTCCTTCGCGCTAGTTCGTATTCCTTCATAGCTTGTTCTGGGCTGTAACATGAGAAGCCACCTTTATCTTGTTGAAATCGAAAAATGTGTTCGCAGGCCTTTCTAATTCTCTCGTCAGTTTTGTCCATTCCAAGTTGGCTTAGAATCATTATTTGCCAATAGGAAGACTTGTATTTGGGGAGGTAGGGACTCGTGGGCTCTTCCCAGTGCCCATCTGAGTTCTGTTTTGCCATGATCTTTGCCACAGTTGGAGAGCCAGGAATAGCCTTCCTCGCAGCTATCACTTGCGGGTCATCTTCACTTTTGTCTAAAATACTTCTAAGAGCGAAATAGCGGACAGACGGGTTAGACCATTCAAGAAGCCAGTCTATTGGGCTTTCTTTCAACATTTGAGTCCAGTTCTTCAGGAAACGCATCCCCAGATTCTATCTGGTTTTCGCTACTCTCTTCGCGATTTCTTTTCCAAATTCGAAGCACTTCTGGATTTCATTCTTGTCCGGAATCCACCTAATCGTCAACGCAGGGGCAACTATTTCCATCCCCGCCCCTTCAAGGTTCTCTTCGATAGTCTTAGCTGCTCCGCCTCCCCAACCATAGGAGCCAAAAGCAGCAGCCAATTTGTTTCTCGGTCTCAGACCTTGCATCTCCTCAAGAAATGGAGCCACGGTCGGTAGAACACCGTTGTTGATGGTTGAGGAGCCGACAAGTATTCCTTTCGCTTCAAGAAGTTCTTTGATGATGTCTCCTCTGTCCGAAAACGGAAGCCTGAACAGCATTGCTTCCATACCTTCACTGGTTATGCCTTCAACTATGGCTTTAGCCATTTGTTCTGTGCTACCCCACATAGTGTCATAGACGACCAGAATCTTTCTCGCCGCCTCTCCCCTTGCCCATCTAAGATAAGCCTCGATTATTTTCGTTGGGTTGCTACGCCAAATGATGCCGTGGCTTGGCGCTATCATGCTGATCTTTAGGCTTAGTTTCTGAATCTCCTCAATCTTCCTTATGACCAGCTGGCTGAAGGGCCAAAGGATGTTGGCGTAGTATTTGGCTGCCTCTTCCATCAACGTTTTCTCATCAACTTCGTCGTCGAATCTTTTTGATGTTGCCAGGTGTTGTCCAAAGGCGTCGTTGGGTAGGAGCAGGGTATCTTTCTCTACGTAGGTGAACATGCTGTCTGGCCAGTGAAGCATAGGGGCTTCAATGAATTTCAGACTTCTTTCGCCTAGATTTATCTCGTCGCCAGTTTTTACAACTTGAAAATCCCAGTTGCCAAAGTAGTGTTTTTGCAGTCCCTCTTTGCATTTGGCGGTGCCTATCACCTTTGCTTGAGGGGCTAGTTTCAATATTTCGGTGATGGCTCCAGAATGATCTGTTTCAACATGGTTTGCCACCAAATAGTCTATCTTAGAGGGCTCAATAACCTCTCTAATCTCTTCTATCATCTCTTGTGCGAATGGCCCATAGACAGTGTCGATTAGAGCTGTTTTCTCGTCCAAAATTAGATAGGCGTTGTATGTGGTTCCGCGGTGGGTTGAATAGGTGAAGCCGTGAAAGTGTCTGATATTCCAGTCGACGGCTCCAACCCAGAAAATGTCTTCTAACACTTTAATGGGAGGCATGTTAAGTTTCACCCGACTCCAACATCAGAGTTTATCGTGGACTTAGACTTGCCTTCACGATCCTCTCAGCAACGGTATTTCCCAGTTTTCGGCATTCTTCTAGGCCCTTTTCGTCTGGATTGTATTTTATTAACAGAGGAGGCTCGATGGTCTGCATCTCAAACTTGTTTTTCATGATTTCCAACAGCATGCGGGGAGCTTCTCCGCTCCAGCCGTAGGAACCAAATGCTGCTCCTACCTTGCCCTTTAGGTTGATCCTTTTGACGGCTACTTCTTCTAGGAGCCTCTTCATGTCCATGCCCATGTCGTGGTGGTATGTGGGCGTTCCGAGGATTATGCCGTCTGCCTCCGCCAGTTCTTCAGGTGTCGCAAAGTACTTTAGTTCGACATTTACGCCTGCTATCGATTTAGCTCCTTCTTCAACCGCTCTAGCCATCTTCTGGGTGTTCCCTGTTTGGCTGTAGTAGAGGATAAGCAGTTTCAGCAACTTCGGCATGTTTTAAACCTCAATTCATGTTGCATAAAGGAAAAGATAACTTTTGCGTGCATGCGTCCGTTAAGCGAGAAACGCGAGATGGCACATCATTTTTTCTTGAAAAACAACCAGTTCTTTCTTCCCTTAAACCTCACCAAGCAATATTCGCCTCTAAGCTTGGCGCCTTTTATTTCGAAAACCAGCTTGTCTTCGTCTCTTTCCTTCAATATGTACCGTCCCTTGTCCCATATTTCCACGGTGCCCGCGCCATATTGCCCCTCAGGGATCGTTCCTTCAAAGTTTGCGTATTCAACCGGGTGATCTTCTACCTCCACTGCAAGTCTTTTTACACCGCTCTCTGTGGGCGGAGTTTTGGGAACTGCCCAGCTTTTCAAGACTCCGTCCATTTCCAGCCTCAAATCATAGTGGAGATGGGTAGCTTGGTGTTTTTGAATGACGTAGATGTTTCCATCATTCGCTTTTACACTACCCGTGGGTTCCCTTGTTCTCTCAAAGTCTCTTTTCTTAGAGTATTCTTTGAGTTCCATTTTCTTCCCTCCCTATTCAGGAAAGATAACTCTTAAAGACCAGATAAGAACTATGCCTAGGATAAAAGACAAACTGAATCATAGATTTAAGTTTAATAGAAACGGATGGAAAATCTATGTCAAGAGAGCGGTGTTCGAATGCACGAAGATCCCTGTCCGCCAAGAGGCACAAGATACCTTGGAATAGCCTTAGCCATTACCATAGCCTTCTTCATTCTTGAACTGGTTGGAGGAATCTTAACAAACAGCCTAGCCCTCCTAACAGACGCTTGGCACATGCTAAACCACATCTTTGCCCTAATCTTCGCTCTCACAGCCGCATGGCTTGCCTTGCGTCCCGTCTCAGTAAAAAGAACCTACGGTTATTATCGAGCAGAGATTCTAGCGGCCTTTTTGAACGGCATCCTCTTGTGGGCTGTCGCAGTTCTTATCTTCTATGAAGCCCTTCAGCGAATTCAACAACCGGCTGAAGTACAAAGCCTAAACATGCTGATCATAGCTGTTTTGGGCCTCGTAGCCAACGCACTGACTGCAGTCACCCTTTCAAAGTCAAAGGATGAAAGTCTAAACGTCAAAGGCGCCTTCCTACACGAGGTTGCCGACACCCTAGGCTCAGTAGGAGCAATTTCCGCCGGACTAATCATGTATTTCACCAGCTGGTACCAGGCAGACCCATTAATCAGCATGATGATAGCTATACTAATCTTCTATAGTTCTGCAAAACTCGTCCGAGACTCGATGAACGTCCTCCTCGAAGGAGTTCCTTCCCACATTGACCTCAGTGCGCTAGAACGTAGAATAGTTGAACTGAAAAGCGTGAAAGCCGTTCATGACCTTCATGTATGGTGTATCACTCCAACAAAGATGTGCTGCATGAGCGGTCACGTGGTGGTGGAAAAGGGGACGAACAAAAAGAAGCTAATCACGGGTTTGATCAACACAATGAAAGAAGAGTTTGGAATAGACCACGCCACTGTTCAACTAGAAGATGAGGGCTACCCAAAAGCGGCTGGCGAACACTAGAAACACGGGTGCCCGCAAAGTCAAGTTTTGTGCGATTCGGTACCGAATAATGTTGAGGTATATATAGCCCCCTCCCCCTATTCTAGAGAACCAGAAGACAGAAAGCCTTTACGTTTGCAACGAAACAATATTTTGGGGTGATGCCATTGGATGTTAAGCTTTCCGTTGACGGTGAAGATATAGAATTGAACGAGTTCGTTGTAAAGATATTAAGCGGAACCCTTACGGGGGCAGTGACTTCTCTACGAGGAATAAGGAAGGACTGGAAGGAGATTCTGATAAAGGTCACGAGGTAGACGGTTACTGACTCAGAAAAAAGGAGGAGATTGCTGGCAACACATTTCCCATACTCTACAAGTTGAAAGGAGGCTAAACGAGGAGGGTCATGTCTGCCTCCGAGGCAATGTCAAGGAATGCAGCCGCGCCAGCGATCTGATCAACTTCAGGGATAAGGTCTTCTTTCTTCACGCCGAACATCTCCATAGTTGGACTACAGGCGTAGATCTTCAACAATCCTGAAGCCTTCATCCTTTTGAGCAAATCGTATGGCGTAGGATATTTCATCTCTCCCAGCCTCTTTTTCAATTGCTCTTCCATGTGTCTGTAGGTGGCTGGCAGTCCAGCTTTTTCCATGGCTCCCTTCACGAGCGCGTTGAGACCCCAGAAAGTGAAGAAGAGGTGGGCCTCCATGTCTAAGGCCGTTGCGGTGGAACCCAGTATGAAAGCACAGTAGAGTCGGTCTAAGGTACCGCTGTGGACTATCATCGCCAGTTTTTTCCTTTTTTTGGGCATAAATTCTCACTCCTTCTAAATTTCCCACATCTCTAGGATATAACACTGTCGTAAATGTTTTGAGACCCTAATTATTTTTGGGCGCCTAGTTTCATCCATTCGGCTGCGTCTCGCAAAATGGGATTTGGACTTACATCAATCACTGGAATGTCTAAGGTGCCCACCCTGATAGTTGATTTGAATTCAGGCATCAGGGCGAATACCACGTCTGTCCAGTAGACGCGACCTTCCAAAAATTCTTTCATCAAACTGTCGGTTGTAGGCGGCAAAAGTGAATATGAGAACGTCACGCCCTCAGCCCATTTGAGGACGAGGGGCTGCCCAGCTCGAATAATGGTGGCTACGGTTATCGACAGAGCCTCTATCGAAGGATATTCGGTACACTCCAGAATAACCAGCTGCTTAGGAGGGCTGCAAACGATTTCAACCATAATAAACCCACCAGTCTAGAATCTCCCTAGTTTTAATTAAAACGTTTTCCGCTCTAGGCAACGTAAAAACCATTCGCAACTTATTCTTCGCTTTCTGATGTCTGCCGTTCAAGACAATTGTTTTGGTGACAAACAAAGCATTGTCGAATGTCAATTGATGGATCTGAGCGTTTACAAAGCTCGCACATCAACCCTTTTCGCCTGATGACATCGCAGGCTATGCAAAACTTTGCCACAAGTTCATATTTAGATATACGCCCATTGACAATTGAGACAACGATTTCCCTAATTGTCGGCTGAACTTCCTCTACGTCTTCAATTTTGAGGACTGCACCTCTGACGTGTCGCGTGTATTTGCTTACAGCCGTCTGAGTGACACCTAAAACATATGCCACATCCCTTTGTTTCAATCCATATGTTTGCGTTAGTTCTCTTGCTACGACGGATCGGAGGGCTGGAATCAGAGATTTTACTGCGACTTCGCATGGTAGCAACATACTGGCTCACTGACCTATAGTATTGGTGCCGAAAGGTATATAAGCATGACGTATGTCATTTCTAGATGACGTATGTCATAAAGACCTTCAGGAGGAGAACTCTTGCCCATCTCGTCTTATTCCTCCTCTCCTCCCCTCTCCTTCGGCGGGGCCAGAGACAATGATCCGTCACGAGCGCCTTTATGACATACGTCACTTGAGGTTTCAACTATGGTTCTTGAAATAGACTCCAGTCAATGGTTGTCCAAGATAGTAAACAACAACTCAGACCTAGCTGAAATTGTAAAACAAGCAGACAGCATTTGCCGTTACTGCAAGTCTATCTCTCCTATGATCTGCATTGAACGATGTGACGTGTGGAAAGTAAAAAACGAATTTCTAGAAATGAACAAAATGCTATGCAGAAGAGATCACATCCATGATCTGCTCAATGCTATAAAAAACGATAGACGACAAAAAGTTGTCGAGGCACTTTCTGAACGCCCTCGTAGCATAAATGGATTACAAGGATACTTGAAAAGCAGAGGATACTGCCACAGCCAGCGCACCATCGCCAGCGAATATGTCGGACCGCTAGTGAAAGCGGGTCTTGTCAAAAGAGATGGCGACAAGTACAGATTAACGTTGTATGGTCAGAAATTCCTCAGTATATTGAACAGATTTAATGTTAAGAATCCGCTACCGTCCCATTCCCGTTGTTATGAAGAAGTCTTGTTGAAAAAGTTGAAGGATGAGCCAAAATCCTATACGGATCTCGTTGAATCGGTAAATCAAAAAAGTTTGTCTAGGTCTCTAAGAAGGCTTACGGAAGGTGGGCTGGTGACAAAGAGCAAAACTCCAGACTACGTCTTCTATTTCAGGACCAAAAAAGTGGCGAAGAAAGCCCTTTCACCAACTGAGAAAAAAGTCTATGAAAGCATTCCAGAGGGTGGTATATCCGCCCGCGAGCTTTCCAAGAAAGTTGGTATAAATCTTAGAAGAACCTACAAATATCTGCGAAAGCTAAGAAAGAGCCGCCTTGTTTTTACTCGAAAGAGACCGAGAACCTACGAGTTAACGCCTTCAGGAATGGAACTTGCCGACTTCCTAGAAGAAACGGCAAACCTTGTCTTAGACGCCTCGAAGGCTTCAGCCTTTCTGGTTGAAGACTCTAAAAGAATTACGGAGAACCCTGTACCCTTACTCACAGAGCTTTCTCCAAGACCGCTTCGATAGTTCACCTTTTAGACATCGAAAAATCAAGTATTCCCACCTTTATGACTGACTGGGAGCTATTCCTGTTGCTGGTGGAGAATGGTTCACGCGCCTTAACAAGTTATTCTACCAGGGTCATGTCTTGTCCGCAGCAGACAAGGGTTCCGTCGCCTGTCTCTAACACGCGTACTTTGTTCCCACATATCTCACAAAGGTACACTTCACCTTTCTTAGTCACGTTTTTCACCTCTTTTCCTTTTCTATGTCTTAAACGTACATGGTAGATGACTTCTGGGCAAGTACCACCTGCTCAACAAAAAGCTCTTCGGGAACAGCGCCCACAAACTCCGTTTTTTCGTTGATGACGGTTTTTGGTACGCCCATGACGCCATATTTTTGCCCTAAATGCGGGAACTCGCCCACGTCAACCATGTCTGCTTTCACGAGATCGCTTTCCATTGCAAATTGATGAGCCAAGGCTGTCACGAGGGAACAGTATGGACATGTTAATGAGACAAAAACTTGAATGTGTACCGGCTTTTCAATTGAAGCAAGCTTCTTTTTCGTTTCCTCCGAAAGATTGGTGGCTCCTCTAGAAACGTTGATTATGCTTTCGGTGAAGGGTCTAAACTCGTAGCCGTAGGCTAAGCCATAAAATCGTATTCCATAGTCCTTTTTTCCCAGAACAGCGATTGCTGGCACTTTGTCTATTTGGTATTTTTTGGCCTTTTCGCTGTCCTTTACGAAGTCGTATACCTCCACTTTAATCTTTTTTGAAAGGGCGCCAACTTCTTCTGCGAGTTCTCTAGCTTGTTTGCAGAAGGGGCATTCGGTCTCTTGGGTGAACACAAGGATTCTCACCTCATCTTTCAGATTCTTTTCAAAGTTTTCCTTCAGATGCTGCTTGTGTTCCTCGGGAATCAATCCCAATTTCGTCACCAAACTTGTATTGGTTTATGTAACTCGAATTTTAATTTTAGCTCTTCCAAGATTCCATTCAACTTCACCATCCCCAACACTAGCGACTTCAATGGATTTGATGATCTCAAAAAGCTGAAATAGTGACCTTAGAAAATATGAGGTGGAGCGGAATTTACGTAAGTAAAGTTTATTAACAGGCTATGTGGTTACGTTGTTAGCTCCTCAAAATAAATCAGGGGGCAATCTTAGGAGACCCGGCTTTTCGGGTCGGATGACCGGCCCAGTGGAGGAATCTCCCAGTTTGGATGAAATCACGCTAAGCTACATGATGCTTAATGTTGTTAGTAAAGGTA
>Ga0315314_1003337_pt1 | contig 12605 bp, 14 predicted proteins | sample TDP9_MG_FD_203631 | JGI IMG/M metagenome (GOLD analysis project Ga0315314, IMG submission 203631) | Freshwater sediment microbial communities from Lake Towuti, South Sulawesi, Indonesia - TDP9 | ecosystem: Environmental > Aquatic > Freshwater > Lake > Sediment | place: Indonesia: South Sulawesi...
TAGCATTCCTTCCTGCTATAGCCTCTTTTGCCAATGGCGCTCATGGTACAGGCTCTTACAACTATGCGGGCGTTGGTCGTAAATCCACAGCAAGCGAAATGGCAGTTAGAGAGCATTCAGAGCTGCTTCTAGCCCCAGCCTTCTAAATTGTGATGCCCTGTCCTCCTTGTTTCCTTGCCTATGCAGGAGCTTTTCACAGATTCTGCCAGCATGCTTCAACTCGGCTTCAGCGGCCGATGTGTCCAACTCAGAAAGCATCAGCAACGTGTAGTAGAAAGGAAAACCGCGCCACCGCCCATCGGTGGTTCGTGCTTGCTTTATGTTCTCTATTCCTCGCTCCAAGGTTTCGTCCCAGTTTTCAGGTTTAACTACTGACAATGTTCGGAGGAAAGGCATGGTGCAAGTGTAGCAACAGTAAAAACCCGTTTCCTTTGCTGGTCTCTCTCCCAGCTCCAGCATGGCTTGAAAGCCTTCTAGAGCCCTGGCGACCACTGGAGATGAGCCGAGACCCCACAGAGTCGTCGCTCGAAGCGCCTCCTCTCCGAGAATATGCCTAGTTAGCGCATGCCTCCTAGGATATCGTTCACCAGTGATCAGCTGCAACCCCTCGGAAGAATCCTTTTCAGTCGGCGCAAAAAGACCGCGATATGAACCCTTCAGCCCTTGCCTTGAGAGAACCCATTGAAGAGCCTGCTCAATATGAACAGTGGACTTGGGTCTGAATCCTAGACGAGCTTCTTCAAGACGGTAAAGTGTCTCCTGCAGAGACTCCGGGACAAGTATTACTTCTGCCTCCGCACTTGGTTGAAGCATCTTTCTCCTCCCCTAGCTTTTCTCATCATAATCAAGCTAAGTCTATTAAAGCATTATTCAACTAGTACCCTTGAGAGTTCAAGCGGAGATTAACGTCCAAACTTATTAGGAAGATTTCCTGAAGTCTCTCAGGGAACCCCTTGATCAGGCTGCTGACGCCTTGGCCTGCCCTGCTCTTAGAAGAAGAGGAACGAGTCCTCCTTGTCTCAGACCTCCACATGGGCTTTGAGTACGAGTTGGCTAAGATGGGCATCAGTATTCCCTACCAGAGCGACAGATTCCTCAAGGAGCTCCTCACGATTGTTAATCAGTGCAAGCCACAGAGGCTGATCGTCGTCGGCGACCTCAAACACGGGATCCCCGTCGCCTCCTTCCGGGAGCGGAGGGAGATCCCAGAGTTCTTCGACTCCCTCAAGGAGCAGGTTGAAGCCGTGGAGGTCGTCAGAGGGAACCACGACGGAGGACTCCAAGACCTCGTGCCCAAAGATGTGAAGATCCACTCCTCAAAAGGGCTCCTCATAGGGGAAGAGTTTAAAGTCGGCATATTCCACGGTCACGCCTGGCCGAGTCCTAGGGTGATGGAAGCAGACTTGTTCGTGACAGGGCACAACCACCCCACTGTTCTTCTCCGCACGCCGCTCGGCATCAGGCTTTCCAGAAGAATCTGGGCGCAGGGAACCTGCGAGGGCAAACGACTAGCGGCAGCCTACCTTGAGAGCGAAGGGAAGGCGGCGGGAGAAGGTCCTCTTGAGCAGTTTGAGGGGTTTCATAAGGTGAAAGTAAGGAATCCTAAAATGGTTTTGATGCCCGCCTTCAACGACCTCCTTGGAGGGCTTCCCATCAACTCCGAGGCACCCAAGCGCCTGCTGGGACCTCTTCTGAGGACTGGTGCTGTTGAGACCTCTGACTTCGAGGTCTATCTCCTTGACGGAACCTTCCTAGGTAAAGTCGACTTCCTCAGGACACTAGCCTAGTTGAACAGGTTCAAACAACCTTTTATTTCAGCACAAACACAAAAACCTCGGTGATTGATATTGCCGTTCTGCAAGAGTTGTGGAGCACCGATACCAGAGAACGCCAAATTCTGTCCTAAATGCGGAGTCTCAAGTGAAGCCACTCTCGCAAGCTTTTCGCCTACAACCCCGGACCTTATCGTAGTTACGACGCCGACTGTACCAGGCTACAGGATTACGAAGGTTCTAGGGGTGGTCACAGGGCTGACGCCCAGGACTCGGGGAGTGCTGGGGAAGTTCATAGGCGGACTCCAAGCCATGATCGGCGGAGAAGTCACCGCCTTCACAACAGAGATCGAGAAAGCGAGGAGAGAAGCCATAGAACGCCTCAAGGACCAGGCGAGGAGCCTCGGCGCCAACGCCATCGTCGGCCTAGACCTAGAGACCTCAGACCTCCTACAAACAATCATCCTCATCTCCGCGACAGGAACAGCAGTCACCATAGAAAAAGAAAACCCCAACCAAACCCAAACATGAAAACTTATTTACAGCCTCAAGGCTCTAATCATCCCGCAGGGCCCGTGGCCTAGATCGGACAAGGCGTCGAGTGGCTCTCACAAGGGAGCTGCGCGCAAGCCTTCTAAGCCGGAGATCGAGGGTTCAAATCCCCCCGGGCCCGCCACAATTATGTAGCGAGTCCTTTATATAGAAGACCCTTCACGCTCATTCATGGACATCGAGATGAGCAAGAAGGGAGATCTGCTGAAAGACCCCGACATAGAAAGATGGTACAAGAACGTTTCTAGGGGTAGCCCTATCACTGCCGATGTTAATCTTAGAAGGTTGAGCCTGTTCTGTGAGCAGAATAATCTGACTCCCAAAGAACTTGTTGAATTGGGCAGATCAAATAGGAAGGAGCTTGAAGACTTAATTCAAGACCACATCACAAAAATGGAGTCTGAGGGTAGATCACCTGGATATATCGAAGGAGTTCTGAAAGGCGTAAAGTCTTGGCTTGCTCACAATGAGATAGAACTGAGAAGAAGGATTAAGATAGCCAATCGTGGAGCTACGCCCTCAATAGAAGATGAAAGGGTTCCAGAGAAGAACGAGTTGAAGACAATTTTCATGTATGGGGATGAAAGGACAAGGGCTGCTGCATGCTTGGTTGCTCAAGCTGGATTAAGGCTTCAGGTCATCGGAAACGAGCAAGGGAGTGATGGCTTAACAATAGGAGACTTGCCTGAGCTGAAGGTCTGTGAAGACCATGTGGAGTTTATCAGGATACCAACAATCGTTATAGTAAGAGCAAAACTAAGCAAAGCTGGTCACAAGTACTTCACTTTTCTGCCGCAGGAGGGGTGTGAATACGTATTAGCCTATCTCAACAAAAGACTAGCAAGCGGAGAAACTTTTACAGCAAAGGCACCTCTTATAGCTACAAAACCCGGTTATGAGGGGCGAGGCTACAACAGCAAGAGAAACATTGAATCCCAGTTCATGTCAACCAGAAATGTGTCAAGGATACTAAGACAAGCTATAAGACCAAGATTCAAGTGGCGACCGTATGTGCTAAGAGCTTATTTCGACACTCAAATGCTATTAGCAGAGAGCCATGGCAAACTTCCGCATCCTTATAGGGTATTCTTCATGGGACATAAAGGAGACATTGAAGCAAGATACACAACCAACAAGGGAAGACTACCTGAAGATTTGATAGAAGACATGCGCAGAGCCTTCAGAGCATCAGCCGAATACTTGGAGACTGTTCCAAGACCTGAGAGCGATAAGAAAGAGATGCTTCTAGAGATGTGGAGAGAGCAGGCGAAGCTATATGGAATAGACCCAATGAAGATAAGAATTGAGAAGGAAAAGGAAGTCGGAAAAGAGTTGTCTGTAGACGAAGAGCAGGAACTGTTGAAAGTGGAGATAAAGAAGGTAACGATGCCTCAGAGCAACAATAATAACAAACCATATGTGAGCAAGATAATCAGCGAAAGTGAATTGGTGCAGTATATAGAAGAAGGATGGGAGATCGTAAAAGAGTTGAACAACGGAAAATTCCTTTTGAAGAAACCGAATCATGTATCAGGGGATTCCGTCAGAACTCTTATGTAACTTTCGGATCAAGGTCACGATGTAATCCCTATAGCACTAATGAGCCAGTTGGTGGGGCAATAGAAGTATAACTCGAATTTGAACCCACCTTATAAAGGTGTCATGACGAACGTAATGACATATAAATGTCTCTGAAATGTCTGTGCTCCCATTACAGAACAATATAAATAACACGCGGCACAATAAACGTAATGCCGCCAAAGAAATCTATGTGATGATCTCATAAACTTTCCATCTTCCAAATCCTTCAACTTTCACTAGGCCCAAGTCAACCATTCTCTTCATGTAGTTTCTATATGTTCTATTAATAACAGGGATTTTTACTAATTTATGGTATTCCTTGTAGAGTTCACCTAAAGCGGTCTTGTTTTTCATGTCAAGTGTTTAACAAGTTCCGATAAAGTTTATATAAAATCAAAAATAAATACAAACATAAGATGGACATAAAGAACTTAAAGAGCCGTGAGGAATGGAAAAAACTCGCAAATGAATTAGATTTCTCTGATTTTCAAAATCTTGTTTATGAACTTCTAAAAGCATTGGGGTTTACTCAAATAAAGCAACGGGGTAGTGGACCTGATGGTGGTAGGGACTTAGAAGCCTACTATACTTATAGACGACCTAACGGTGACCAGAATAAGGTAAAATGCTGGATTCAATGTAAAAAACAAGCTGCTGGTGTTTCATTTAGTCAGATTCATGAGGATATTACCAGAGCATCTAGTCAGAAGATCGATGAGTTCTATATCATTTCAAATTTCGATACAACACCTGACTGCAAGGACGAAATTGAGCGAGGACAAGGTTCATGGTCCTGCAAGATTATAGATTGGACAGGATTGAAATTCCAGGATATCCTTTTTTCCTATCCTGACATTTGTAAATACTATTTTCCTGATGAGGAAGTTCCTCCAATAACAAATGTAACAAGGCCAAGCGAAGCCATAAGTCTGTCTACAGAGATGGGAAAGAAGTTTGGTATCGAATTTCAGTTCAAAACCAAAAAACCTATTGATCTGAATAATCCGGCTATCGTTGCTGATGACCTGAAAGAAGCTTTACTGGGTATTCATGGTATCGACATAAACCTTCAAGCACTGATCTATCATAAAATAAGCATGTTCTTTTACGGACTAGAAAGAGCTGAAGATGCCCTTATGTTCATTAACAAATCGCTAGATATTACTCCTAAGAATATAGAAGCTCTATTGAATAAAGGATATATTCTAGGGAAGGTAGATGAAATAGAAGAATCCAACAAATGTTATGATGAAGTCTTAGATATCGATCCAAACAATAAGTTCGCCTTAAACAATAAAGCTATCAATCTAAGAAGACTAGGGGTTTTTGAAGAAGCTTTAGAACTTGCTGATAGGTCCCTTAGAATCGACCCTAATTTCATAAATGCGATTGCCAACAAAGCCGAGATTCTGAAAGGGTTAAAGAAATCGAAAGAAGCCCTATCTTTTTTGGATGAAAAAAAGGACTTTTCTGAAAAATCTGTCAACCTAAAGGAAACTAGAGTTCTATTATTTATCGATCTTCTTGACCTAAGGGAAGCATATAGGTTAAATGAGGAAATTCTAGCTAGATATCCTGACAACATAAATGCAATGAACAACAAGGGAGTCATATTTGAAAGGAATTCACGGTTTCAATATACAGAGAAATACCTAAAACTAGCAACAGAATGGTTCGAAAAAACTGTTGAAAAGAACAACAAATTCCCAGTAGGTTTCTCAAATAAGGCTGTTGTCAATTTAAAGTTACGAGAAATCGACGAGGCTGAAAAGATAATAGATTATGCATATACACTGTTTCCTAAACATCCTCAGGTACTATGTAAAAAAGGCGTAGTTCTACTAAATCGAAAGAAGCCAAAAGAGGCATCAAAATATTTCGATAAGGCTCTAAGGATTTGGTTTGACGAAGAATTCTTACTGAACAAAGCTTTATCAGAATTGAACCAGCGGCACAATAAGGAAGCTAAAGAAACTGCCGAGAAATTATTGAAATATAATCCTGAGGAATCTCAGGCCTGGGTAATAAAGGGACAGGCTTTGAGGAGATTGCATCAACCGGCTATGGCATCCATCTGCTTCAAAAATGCAGAAAAATATAAGAAAAGGCCGACCAGTTTACTTGAGGATTAGCTAAATCAATCCGTTAGATATGCATTCGCGCGCAGAGGGCTTGTAGGAAAGATCTTTATTCTATTTGTGTTCTATCTATTAAGGAACTCTCAATGCTTCTTTGTATTGTTAGAGTGTATTATTGCCCAATATTGTTTATTCTATCGTACGAAGGGGTCAACATCGTACGCTGAAGGTCGAGATAAAGAAGGTGACTATGCCTCAACTCAACAGTAACGGCAAACCTTATTCTAGCAAAATTGTAGGCGAAGATCAGCTTGTGCAGTATGTAGAAGAAGGGTGGGAAATCGTAAAAGAGTTGAGCAACGGAAGATTCCTGATTAAGAAATCTAATCACATATTAAAAAATTCTGAGCTCAAAATATAAAAAGAGGGCCATCATGGAAACGAAACATGTACGGATTTTTATGAAAAAATGGGATATTTTAACCATATCACAATAGAATAAATTGGCGTATTTAATTACTATTAACTAATTTTTTTAGTTGGTTAGCTCTTTGTAACCATTCTATTTGTTCTTCAAAGATTCCGGCGATTGGTTTTCCTTTGTCACCGAAACATCTTGTCATTTCTTTTTTAAGATTAGATATTTGGATTCCATTTCGCACCAATTTTTGCATATAGATTAGGTGTCCCTTCTCGTATCTATTTCTAAGATATGGTAGATTTTGTGATATACTTTCATATGTCTCTTTTACTGCGCTAGCATATTTTTGGTCAGCGATATCGATGAGGATTTTGGGTATTAATTTTAATTGTTTTGTCTGGGAACTCTTTATATCCGTCATATATTCGCTCCGTATATTTTGTGCAACATACAATAACTCCTTCTCGGCTTTCAGAATATTTACGACATTACATTCTAATACTGCCGCTTGGTATTTCGAAATCCAATCACGGAATTTTCTGATATACGTTTGATTTCTCAAAGAGAAAAGATGATCTATAAAATCAGATGGTTTTACATTATCTGGTAATTCTCTTAGTATTATTGCCATAGAAAGAGGTAATTTAACGTCTACACTTGAAGATGCAATTAATCCTTTAATAATGAGACTTTCATATAATTCACTTCTGATCTCTTCTAATTCTGAAATTACATGTTGAAGGACTGGATATATTCTTTCCGTAAGCTTGCTTAGTAAAATATCTATATAGGGTAGTTCTCTATATGGAAATAAACGTGGCATTTTCATTTCAAAAGATAAAATGATATCTTCAATAATAGGGTTAAATATTTCTTCCAAGTAAGGATCCGTTTTATCTACCCAATCTCCATTTCTTTTTACTAGTTCAAAGATTTGTTTAAGAGGTAACTCCTTTCTCCATTTCAAATACTGATCCCGATCAGAATACCAAAGGTCAGATAAAGTACATTTATTTTTATAAAATGAATGCTCTCTAAAGAAAAGTTCATATCTATAAGCATTTTTTAGTAAGAATAAAGTTCGTATTTCAGCTTGTTTAGCAAGAGCTGAGATTCTAGACAATTTTTCATTAATCTTCTCGTATTCCTCTTTAGATTCGAGTGCTTTGAAATTAGGATCATCAAAAAAATCAACTTGAAGGAGCTTCATTTCTTCTAGCTTTCTTAAACGCTTTATGTAAGCGGGACTAAGCCATGAAGCGGGAACTACAATTTTTTCATGGTGAAGTAATACATCAGCTACCTCCGGAAAAATTTCCAGCGTTTCTATCTGCCCATTCAGAAAGAAATATACCCCGTCCACTTGAGCTGGGTCCAATATAACTCCATTAGATTTATCGAGTGGTTCTCCAAACCCTATTGCCCTCTTTTCATCTATATATTGAATAAATTCATCTCTCATCTTCTCCAGTTCTAAAACAACTCTTTCAGCAATATTCATCCTCTTGAGAAGCGCAGACGCGCGTTGCACCTTTTCCATTTCGCTCTCCCAATAAAACTCTGAATTTTGAACTTATAAACTGACTGAAAGCGAGCCATGCGTTCGCGCAGTCAAACCACAATTACCTCTTCCAAAACCTTCAGCCTTCACCAAACCCATCTTAGCCATCTAAGCTTAAAAAACTTCAATGTGAACTAACATGAACATATCTAAAAAAATAAGAAATAATGATAACTATTTATATTTTAAAGTATAATAATATTTTGAAATTTAGGAAAGAATGTATTTATGTATAGGGTTTGTAGTTGTGCTGATTCTTCCACCTCCCGCACTATCGGCACAACTGCGTTTCCCCAACGAATATTTCCATATAAAAGCAAAGTGGTCGAGTGGAAGAGTGTGCCGAAATCTACAATTATGGAAGAAGATTGGAAAGGGTTATTTCTAATCTAAAAAATTCAAATATCGACAGTTGTAACAAGACTACTATCCTGGAATTCCACACGCATTGCCTAGCTAATGGCTACAGCCTTGCTAGAACGATCAAGTACGTTACGACTCTACGCATGACTGCGAGAATGCTTGGCAAGCCATTCAAAAAGGCAAACAAAGAAGACATCTACAAATTCGTTCAAAAGATAGAGCAAAGTCATTACTCAGACTGGACCAAGCACGATTACAAGGCAATGCTGAGAATTTTCTACAAATGGCTTAGGCATACAGAGGATTTTCCAGAAGAAGTGAGATGGATTAAGCCTGGGAGGCGTAGGAAGCAAGTTCTCCCAGAGGAGCTGATAACAGAAGATGAGGTAAAGCGATTAGTCGAATCCACTTCCCACCCAAGGGATAAGGCTCTGATTCTCGTCCTTTACGAGTCTGGCTGTAGGCCTGGCGAGATTCTTTCCCTAAAGATCAAGCATGTTCAGTTTGACGAGTACGGGGCTGTCTTAATAGTTAATGGAAAGACGGGCAACAGAAGGGTGAGAATAGTTGCCTCTGCTCCAGCTCTGGCTACATGGATAGATAACCATCCACACCGAGATAACCCAGGCTGGCCACTATGGGTGAGTATAGGGACAAGAGGCAACGGATTTATTCTCAAATATGAAGCGTTCAAAGAGCTTCTAAGAGACCTTGCGTCAAGAGCGGGAATCAAGAAGAGAATCTACCCTTACCTATTCAGGCACTCAAGGGCAACAAGGTTAGCGAATTCCCTTACCGAAGCACAGCTCAAACAACTTTTCGGCTGGGTTCAGGATTCTAGGATGGCTTCAACTTACGTACATCTGTCAGGAAGGGATGTTGACTCTGCTCTGTTAAAGCTCCATGGAATGGCAATCGACGAAGAGGACAAACAAGAAAAATTCAAAGCTATTTTATGTCCGAGGTGCAAGAACAATAGCTCACCAACATCAAAATTCTGCAATACGTGCGGACTATGCCTTGACACAAAGACGGCTATACAGATTGATGAAACGAGGGAGAAAGTTGATAGGCTTATGAACGAGTTGATTAAAAACCCTAAAGTCCTTGATGCCTTGCTTGGGGGAATAGAGCGGCTTAAGGATAAATAGCTGAAAAATAATATTGAGGTGATACCAGTGTATGTGGAATTCTCTATCCAGGGTAAGCCTCCATACAAACAGGCCCCAGCCGATTCTTCTGAACGAGAGAACCAAAAATTATACCGTCATAACCTAGAGATAGAAGCACGAAAGCATTTTCCAGAAATGATGAAAGGCGATATAAAAATGGAGATTTTTTATACAAGAGCAAAAGGGCGTTCTGATGCTGCTAATAACATTGGTGGAATAGCCGATACGCTTCAAGGTATTGCTTTCGCTGATGATAAACAAGTGGTCGAGATTCATTATCGAGAAAAAAGAGGAATAACTGATGCCTATTCAATAAAGATTTCTTCTTTAGTGTAAATCACTTTTAGAATATGTTTCCCTTAAAAATCGAAACCATTCAGGCATTCTTTCAAGAATTTCCTCGTCTATATCTTCCACTAGAATGCTTTTTGGATTTTCAAGTCTCATGAGCATTACCCTCAACACTTGCATTACTCTCGACTATCTCGTAAACTCTCCCCTTCTTATCGCCTATAGCCTTGACTAAACCTTTAGAGAAAAGACTCTCCATGTAATTCCTGAAAGACCTTTCACATTTGGGATACTTAGCTGTTTGAACGTACATGGTGTATAGCTGGTTGCTCGGCAAGCTTTTGTGCTCGGACAAGATCTTGAAAACTATTCTCTCATCGTTACTTAACTCATCCAGGCAATCAACCTGTGGAAGTAGTGAGTTCAGATCGATCTCGTCTATGGATTTCTTATTTTCGCTCTCGGCTTTCAATGCTGCAATTCTTAAGACATTGACTGCTAGCGTGATGTTTCCTCCCACTCTTTCGGCTATCCTTCTCAGTGGTGATTCTGTGTATGACCAATTGTTAAGAGCCAGCTTTGCTCTCTCCTTCAAGATATCAAGTGTCTGTTCAACGGAATACTCATGTAGTCTGATGAAGCTTGGAATGTTGGATAATATATTCTGGTTCAGTGAGGGTGAGTTTCTTTCCACTCTTCCGACTAGGATAATGCAGATGCCAATGCTCATCATCTTTTTGATGACATCAATGTTCTTCAGTTGAGTAAAATTATCGAAACATACTACAAGCTTTCTCTCTTTCGCTATTTTCTGTAGTTCTTTGAAGAGCTCGTAGTTGCTTCTACAGACTATGAATCTGTTGGAAGGTATGATCTCCTTCAGTACACTATATTCTGTGCTGTAGAGTAGGCAGTCTATGTAGAGGAGGTCTTTGATATCATGCATGGCAAGTTTGATTAGGGCAGTCTTACCAGAACCTATAGGTCCAAGAATGATTGTGTTTATTCTATTTTTTATGTTACCACTGAGTTGCTTATACTCCTCTTCTCTGTGCAATAGTTTCTCAGGTAAGAAAGATGGAGATAAGGGATCTGGATCAATAACTATCTGGCTCATCAAATATAGATTTCATAAACTAAGTGAAAATAGGTTACGAGTGTGTGGTTTGCCGATAATTCCGATACAAATTTATTCTGGTTCATAAACATAATATGAAGCTTATTGAAGAATAAAAACCAACTTAGGCTTCTTTCTACCAGATTAACTTATGTAGTAATCTAGATTCTAAGCATGTTTGTCGTTAAATTTATATATCAATACGGAAACTAGGATTTAGGGTTAAAGGTTTGGGGCAAGATTTACCAGAGGATGAAAAGAAGGTAATCGCGGCTCTAGACAACGTTCATGACAACGGGAGGATTTGTTACACCTACCCTGAGCTGCGGAATATCACCAGAATCCCCGCGCCACGTCTCAGGTCGGCGCTAACGGCTCTTGAAGTGAGAGGTATAGTCGGAGCAGAGGATCATAACGTTACATCAATATACTACCTTAAAAGACGTGTCAAAATAGAAAAGAAGGAAACTTAAGGTTTTGCTTCAGGATAAACGAAGTTGATAACGTGTATGAACGAAGTCTGGGCGTGAAACCTTGGGAACCACCGATAGAACTCCTTTATCAACATTTCAGGCGATACATAGTATATACGGATGGACTATAGCTATATGGCTAAATCAAATAGTTCAAATAACTACAGACTTTTTTATGAAAGCGATTGGAATGTATGTAGTATTGTCTATCATTTCCATTTTTGTTTTCAGCTTCATATTTCCCTCACTATATATAGAAAGTATAGCTAGAAGAGATTATACTGGAGCAATTAGAACAACATACCTTGCTATTGCTTCAGTAGCACTATCGACTGTTTGCTGTGCACTAATTTCTATGATCTATTCTTTATTAATAACTAGTAATCTTCTTTTTTCATCGGCATTCCCTGTTGCGTTTGTTATTTTATTCATTATTGACATAATATTATTAAGGAGAATAGGTGGTTAAATGGGCAAACTTGATAGGTTCTTATTAGGAGAAGCGTATGATAGATTAGTTCTTCCCCCACCTAAAGGTTCTGTAATAGAATTCTGTGATGAAATTAAACAAATGAGTCCTTCTTCTGGAAAAAACGTTTTCTATGAAATCTTCCCACGCTATAAAAGAATTGCCGATCAAATCGAAAAATTCGGATATCTAGGAATTTCAAACTTAGTGCAGTTTTGCTTCAATGAAACATCTGAATACTTTACTAGAACTATTACAGATAAAAATGATGATCAAACAGTAATACAAATTGTTGGAGATTCTCTGGATTTATTTACAATAAGACTTGTAGATGCATTGATTAATAGATCAAAACCTGATGTTATTTCATCCATAGCAAGAATATATCAGACCCTCGCTCCAAAAAGCATGGTGACAGGAGATCGTAAGCATATTGGAACTAAAATTGCAGAATCTTTGGAAAATCTTAAAAAAGGAGATATGCGACCTATCCGAAAAGTACTATCTACCTTATCATGTCAAACATATACAGATGAAGATCTCACTTTGAGTATAAACTATCTAAATAGCGTTTTCAATAAAGATTTAAGAGATTTAAGAGGTGTTGGAACGTGCAAAGAGATTGACAATTTGATTAAATACCTTTCTCAATGGGGTAAAGCGATTCAAGAAAAAAATGAATTGGGTATCTACCATGCGATAGAGAGTATTGCAAATTTGGCATATCAATTTACGTTGGGGTGATAATCCAGCTT
>Ga0315314_1003338_pt1 | contig 12605 bp, 14 predicted proteins | sample TDP9_MG_FD_203631 | JGI IMG/M metagenome (GOLD analysis project Ga0315314, IMG submission 203631) | Freshwater sediment microbial communities from Lake Towuti, South Sulawesi, Indonesia - TDP9 | ecosystem: Environmental > Aquatic > Freshwater > Lake > Sediment | place: Indonesia: South Sulawesi...
TTATCCCATATGGCGAAAGTGCAGCGAGGATAGCTGGTGCAGCTATAAAAGGTCCTTCCTTTGCGAGTCTTTCGTTCAACGATCATGCCATGGCACCCCTCCTGGGGACACCCGATACCGGTATGGATGGGCTGAGTGAATTTACAGGCAGGGTAGGTGGAGCAGGCCATGAATCTCCCGAACTTTCCGTTCTTGATGACCATAGGGCTTCCGCATTTCTCGCACCGGACGTCGGTCTCTCCATTCTTCTCTCCATTGCTTTCCACTTCCCTCGTATATCGGCATTTCGGATAAGTGGAACAGGCCAAGAAGTAGCCCCGCTTACCCCACCGCTTCACCATCTTTGAACCACACTTTTCGCAGACGGCATCGGTTGGGATCTTCTCCCTCTTCACATCCCTCATGGAGGTCTTCGCCATCTCTATGTCCTTCTGGAAAGGAGCGTAAAACTCCCTCAGCGTTTCAATCCATCCTTTCTCTCCTTCTTCGATCTTATCTAAACTCCCTTCCATCTGGGCTGTGAATTCGACATCGAGAATATCTGGAAAGTTCACCACGAGAAGGTCGTTCACCAAAAATCCCAACTCCGTAGGAAAGAATCTCCCCTTTTCCAATCTCGCATACCCCTTCTCCTTAATGGTGCTCAAAATCATAGCATAGGTGGACGGCCTTCCGATCCCCTTCTCCTCCAATTCCTTGATCAGCGTTGCTTCTGAAAAGCGGTAAGGAGGTTGGGTGAAGTGCTGCCTCGGGGTGAGGCCCAAGAGCTCCAAGACTTCCCCTTCGGAAAGGGCCGGTAACCTCTTTTCTTGATCCTCTCCTTCGTCCTGCTTATCGGCGGAGAGGCGGTTGTCTTCTCCCTCCACATAGAGGGTCATAAATCCCATAAAGGTGGGCACCGTCCCAACTGCAGAGAAGATTGCGTCGTCCGCTTTGATCTCCACAGTGGTCTGCTGAAAGACTGCAGAGGCCATCTGAGAAGCCACAAAGCGATCCCAGATCAACTTATAAAGCGCCCAGTGGTCTTTATCTAAATAATCCCTTACCTTGTCAGGCTCTAAATCGATCGTCGTGGGCCGGATCGCCTCGTGGGCCTCCTGGGCACCTTTCCGGCTCCTATAGACATTGGGCTTTGGGGGGACGTACGATTCACTGAAACGATCCTTAACCCATCTCCTGACTTGGTGAACCGCCTCGGATGAGACCCTAACCGAATCCGTCCTCATATAAGTGATCAAACCCACTGTTCCCATCTCGCCCAGGTCCACCCCCTCATACAACCTCTGGGCAATCCGCATCGTCCTCTGGGCTGGAAAGGAGAGCTTTCGGTAGGCCTCCTGCTGGAGTCGACTCGTGATGAAGGGCGGGAAGGGATGGCGTTTCTTTTCCTGCTGGACGATTTTAGAAACGGCGTAAGGAACAGCCTCGAGGGCCCTCTTCATGGCCAACGCTTCAGACTCATTTGCCAATCCAACCTTCTTCCCCCTCCATTTCACCAACTTGGCATCAAAGGCAATTGGTGAGTCCTTTTTCCTCAGATTGGCCGTGAGGCTCCAATACTCTTCGGAGACAAAGTCTTGAATCTCCCTCTCCCTTTCACAGACGATTCGAACGGCCACCGACTGGACCCGGCCAGCGCTCAACCCCCGCCTCACCTTCTCCCAAAGGATTGGGCTGATCTGATACCCCACCAACCGGTCTAAGATACGTCTCGCCTGCTGGGCTTCATATTTGGCCTGCTGGAGCTTTCCAGGATGCTTGAGGGCCTCCAACACCGCCTTTTTGGTGATCTCATTGAAGAGGACACGGTAGATATTCTTATTGCCGTTCCCAATCTCTTCAGCCACATGCCAGGCAATCGCCTCCCCTTCCCGATCCGGGTCAGGACCGAGATAGATATTCTTCACATCCTTGCTTGCCTTCTTCAGTTCCCGAAGGATCTTGCCCTTTCCGGGGATGATGACATATTGCGGCTCAAATTCCTTCTGGGGATCCACACCAAGCTCATCCTCTGGAAGGTCTTTAATGTGGCCCAAAGAGGCCTTGATGACGTAATCTCCGCCCAAGAATTTCTGAAGGGTTCTCACCTTTGTCGGAGACTCCACAATAATCAGCCCTTTTGACATCTTCTTTTACTCCTAAAAGCGGTGATAGGGTACGGTGATGGGTTAGTGTTAGAGAAAATATGAAAATTCATCACTACCACCAATCACAATCACCATTCACAATTTCTTAGTAAAACATTTGCCTGGCCATTGCGAGATCATTCCCTTTAATTCCAAATTAACAAGGAGACTCGACACCTTTCCCGGATCGAAACGGCTCTCCCGTATCATTTCATCGATATGTAAAGGGGTTTCGCCTAAAAGCTCATAGAGAACCCTTTCCTCTTCACTGAGATCTGGTTTCGAAGCCTCGACCTCTTCGGTTGTCTTTCTTTCTCCCTTTCTCCACTGAGGCAATATTTCCTCCAAGATGTCCTCACTCGATTCCACCAATTTGGCACCCTCTTTGATCAACCGATGGGTACCCCGACTTTCTTCTGTTCCTACATTGCCGGGCACAGCAAAGACCTCTCTCCCCTGTTCCAGCGCGTAACCTGCTGTGATCAAGGAACCGCTCTTCTCGCTCGCTTGGACCACGACCACTCCCAGGGAGAGGCCGCTGATGATCCGGTTCCTTCTTGGGAAATGGCCGCCCTCCGGACGCGACCCCATGGGGAATTCAGAAAGGACGGCCCCATGATCAATAATTTTTGCGAAGAGGCTTCGATTCTCTGAGGGGTAGATGACATCCACTCCACAACCCAAGACCGCAATTGTCCTTCCTCCTCCTGACATGGCTCCCCAGTGGGCCAGCGAATCGATCCCCCTGGCCATTCCACTTACAATCGTCACCCCGTGACCGGCGAGTTCCTTGCTCACTTTCTCTGTGAACCACCTGCCATAAGGAGTCGTTCTTCTACTGCCCACAACGGCGACAGCCAATTCGTCCTCTTTTTTCAATTCTCCCCTCACATAGAGGAGTGTGGGAGGGTCGTAAATATCCATTAAGCGTCTGGGATATTCTTCGTCCTTGAAAGTAATGACCCTCGCCCCAACTTTCCCCAATAAGGATAACTCTCTTTGAACAACCTTTTCTCGAGAGCCTCTCCGGATTTCCTCAGCCACCCTCTCTCCCAATCCTTCAACAGTCAGCAACTCTTTCCCTGATGCCTTAAAGACAGCTTCTGGAGTCTTAAACCGATCCAAGAGCCGCCTCATGAGTGTGCTTCCAATACCTGGGATAAGGCTCAAAGATAGCCAATAAAAGGTCTCTTCGGCCATAAGTGCCCTTGGCAAGAAACGACTTCGTCGGTTCACGGTAGACCGGATGATAAAAAAAGGCTTAGGAGATAGCAGAATATCTCCGAAGCCCAAAAAGGAATCCAGGCAAGCAAATGGTAATTCTTTAACTTCGGATCGAAGGTCTGAAATTCGAAATCAGACGATCTTGGTCGTCACTTCCTTTCCTCAACCTCCATCTTCCCCTTCATGTAAGGCTGTAGCATATCCCCTTTAAGAATCGCATCAAATGCCTCGATCACCTTCGCCGTGAAAAAGTTGCCAAAATGGTCGATTACTTGGACGTTCCCTGTAATATTATACTTTTTCGCAATCTTTTTGTCGGTGACAGGGTGTCTTGTCTCGTCTGTGGCACGAAAAACTGTGTACTTATCTCCAATCATAACCCATTTGGAAGTCTTGAAGGCCAGATAGACGATATCGCCTGCGGACATAAGGTGCTTCCCTTCTTTGCTATCAAGAATGACTCCAATCCCTCGAAAATCCATATCGCTCAAAAATCCTGAAGCTCTTCGGTCCTGGAAGAAATCAGGCTTTTTCTCATCAGGTTTCACCTCAGGAGGTTTTAGCTCTGCGACCACCTCTGGCTTTACGTCTGCTGAAGGAGGCTCTTCTTTCTTAACCTCTATTCCAACTGCAACGTCCTTGGGTTTTTCCTCTGCCGGTTTTTCCTCTGTCGGTTTCTCGTCTTTCGGCTTCTCCTCAACGGCAACCTCTTTTGGCAGCTCTTTCCCTAATTCCTCAAGAGGGAAGAGGCGAATCGCTTTTCCTGGGTAGATCCAATGAGGATTGGTAATGTAAGGATTCCTCTGCCAAAGCTTTGGCCAGAGAAAAGGATCTTTCAAAAACCTGGAAGAGATATCCCACAGCGTATCCCCTTTTTGGATCGTGTAAACATCCTCTGCCTCCTTCTTCTCTTGCGCCAAAGCAGAAAGAGCGAAACAGAAGGAGAGTGTTAAGACAACTATAGGGTAAATCACCCACGCTTTTCTCATGTCGACCTCCATCTTCGCGAGAGAAAAGAATCGTTTTTAAAAATTAGCCTCTTATGATGCATTTGTCAAGGAGAATATGAAGCAATATCCATACCAAACGATGTCGTCCCCTTCCAAATTGACGAAATATGTTAAAAATCTTAGGAAATTAGAAAAGGGGGAAAATGGCCTAACTTTAAAAGTGATTAATTTTTATACAAAACTTTTCATCTCCTTGAACAAATTTTACCAATAAGTGCCCTTTTTTATCCCATTGAAATGGGTTTGGCCAAATCCCCTGGCACCCCTGAATTGACAATCAAGCTCTCCTATGATAATGCTCTTTCAAGACTCCTCCTTTCTTACTTTACCCCGTTAGAAAGCCCCGTTGCTTGCCCCGTAAGAGACCGAAGATCTTACGGGGTTTGTAGCGGGGATGAAGCCCGCCCCGCTTCGCGGAGCGAGGACGGGGATAAAATTCCTTTTAGAGCGAACACTGGGTTTAAAGCCCCGTGTGAACCCTCCCGTTGGAAGGTCGAACACCTTCTAACGGGGTTTACCATTTCTTTACAGGGATGATCCTTTTATGACCCCTCTTCCTGCGCAAGATGAAACACTCGATACCTTTTTCAATGGAAAACTGAAAGTTTTTCAAAAGAAAAGAGGATACCGGTTCTCCATCGATGCCATTCTCCTCAGCCAATTCATCAAGATCCAAAAGGATGAGAAGGCCATCGATCTTGGAACAGGCTGCGGGATCCTTCCTTTGTTGCTTTCCCATACCACAAAAGCCCATTCCTTTGTGGCCGTAGAAATTCAGAAAGGATTGGTAGAACTCGCTAAGAAAAATGTCCTGCTGAACCATCTCAGGCACCGAATATCGGTTCTCCACTACGACTTTAGAAGCTTAAGAAAGATCTTTCTCCCGGGTTCATTCCAAGTGGTCTTCTCCAATCCACCCTATCGGAAATATCGTACAGGCAGAGTGAACCCGATTCTTGAAAAGGCCATCGCACGTCACGAGATAAGAGGAACCATCGAGGATTTGATCTCAATCGCCTCCTACCTTCTGCCATCCAAGGGCAGATGCTACCTGATCTATCCTGCCTCGAGGCTCGTTGACCTTCTATTGGCATTAAGGAGTCAGAGGTTAGAGCCAAAACGCCTGCAGCTGGCCTATGCTCGTTTCGAAGAAGAAGCAAGATTCGTCCTCATTGAGTCCATGAAGGCCTCCGGCGTTGAACTGAAGATCATGGAGCCCTTGATCCTCCACGGATCCGAAAAATCTTTTGACAACGGCCCAGGAATAGGATAATAATTTTTGGTTATGAACATCACAGGATATGTGCAACCTCTGAGCGAAGAGAAGACGGCCTCATTAGAAGGCGTTCTTGAACTGATCGGGGATGATTTAGAAAAAGTTGATCAGGAATTTAGAAAGAACTTGAGATCCAATGTTCCGATCGTCTCTGCCATCGGAGAGCATCTTCTCTTCAGCGGAGGCAAACGATACCGAGCAAAACTCCTTCTTCTCTCAGCCAAATTGTGCGGATATCAGGGAGACCGACATATCTCCATGGCCAGCCTGATCGAGTTTATCCACACGGCCACCCTCCTTCACGATGATGTCGTGGATCGGGCTGAGCTACGAAGAGGGATCCATTCGGCGAATTCCATCTGGGGCAACGAGGCGAGTGTTTTGGTTGGAGACTTCCTTTTTACAAAATGTTTCTCTTTAATGGTGGAGAATGGCAACTGGAGGATCCTTCAGGCGATTGCGAAGGCGACGACGATTATGGCCGAAGGTGAGCTTGAAGAATTGATTAAGACCAATGACCTTTCACTCATGGAGGAAGACTACCTTTCCGTGATTACTCGCAAAACGGCTTCCCTCATTTCAGCTGCCACACAGATTGGTGCGATCCTTGGAAATGTTTCAAAGGAGAGAGAAGAGGCTCTGGCTAAGTTCGGGATGGACGTCGGCATCGCCTTCCAGTTGATTGACGACAATCTCGATTACACCTCCAAGGAGGAAGAGTTTGGAAAGAAGATCGGTATCGATCTCCAGGATGGTAAGATCACTCTTCCTCTCATCTTCACGTTAAGCCACTGCAGCGAAGAAGAAAAGGAAAGGATCCGAACGACGGTTGAATCTCAGCCTATTACAAAAGAGGCCTTCTTCAAGGTGGTGGAGATCATTGAAAAATATCATGGGATTGACTACGCCTCGAGCAAGGCAAAAGGATATGTCGAAAGGGCGAAAAAACATCTCCATCTCTTCCCTCATTCGAAAGAGAAAGAGGCCCTTTGTACCATGGCCGACTATGTCTTGGAGAGGAGGCTATGAAATAAAAAACGCTATGCGCATAGCGAAAAGAGGAGTGAAAAATGGTGATAGAATCAGGGTTACTCCATGTGAATGATAAGAATTTTGCTCAAGAAGTTCTCAGCGCAGACCTTCCAGTCTTAGTCGATTTCTGGGCGACCTGGTGTGGTTCATGTCGTAGTATCAGTCCCATGGTTGAGGAGCTGGCAAATGAGTTTACAGGGAGGGTCAAGGTGACCAAACTCAATGTTGATGAAAATCCCGCGACCCCGGGTCAGTACGGTGTGAGAGGAATCCCGACCCTCATCCTTTTCAAGGATGGAAAGGTTTTTGATCAGATTGTGGGCGCAGTGCCAAAGGCTCGCCTGGTCGCCATGATTGAAAAAGCTCTCTAATGTCTACCAAATCCAAATGGCAAATGAATGCCAAACTGCAGAATTGGATTCTGAAATCGAAGACCCTGAACTTGTTTCAGGGCAAGGTTCAGAATGACACCCTTGTCATGCCGAACCAGGTCCTGAATTTAATTCAGGATCTAAGGATTTCGGCATCTTATTTGAGCTTTGGACTTCATTTGAACTTTGATCTTTGACATTTGACATTGGTGGGGGTTTCTTTGAAGCGCTCATTCTTTACGTTGTTTTTGGCCCTCGGTCTTTGCCTGGGAGGAATATTCCTTCTTCCCCATTGTGGGAAAGAGAAGAAGGAGCCCACCCTGCTCTCTGCTCCTGATTTTACGCTCAAGACTCTGGATGGCGAAGAGATCGCTCTCTCTAAGCACAAAGGCAAAGTGATCCTGCTCGACTTCTGGGCCACCTGGTGTGGACCCTGCCGGGAATCGATTCCCCATTTAATTCAACTCCACAAGACGTATCAGCAAAGTGGGCTTGAGGTGATCGGGATGAACCTCGACAGGGGTGATATGAACACTGTCCGCCGCTTCGTCAAGTCGATGGATATCCCCTACCCCATCGCCATGACTCCAGAAAATGTGGAGAGAAACTATGGAGTCACTGGCCTTCCGACCACGATCCTCATCGATAAGCAAGGGAAGATACGAGAGAAGATCCCTGGATTTTCGAGTGAGATCGCCAAGAGGATGACGGCCAAAGTTGTAGAGCTGACCTCAGAAAAACCCTGATCCCCGGCTTTACCGGGGAAATCCGAATATCGAAATCTCCGCCTGCCATACAACTTGTTCGGCGGGCAGGCGAAATCCTAAACAAATTTAAATAACCAAGGCACAAAATTCAAAACCTGCAAAATAAATTCAGTTTGGGAAATTTGGTCATTCGAGTTTTGAATTTGTTTCGAGTTTCGAAATTCGGATTTCGAATTTTCAAATAGATTCAATGGAGGGATGTACCTATTTCTTCTTGCTCTCATTCAAAAACTGTACGTATCCGTCGATCACTTTTTGAGGGTTGAGGCCAAGGGAATGGGCATACCCTTTCAAGAACCCCTTCAAATAAACCAAAGCAGGAAGTCGATCGAAAGCCTCCTCTTCGATCCATTCCAGCATCTTCATATTAATCTTCGTTTCAGCAGAGACGGTCTTAAGATCGATGCCCATCTTCTCCCGGATCTGTCTCAGGGTCTTGCCACGATAGATCTCCTCTCCTCCATGGGCCGCCAGATCTGTAAAAGAAAGAGAGGCTCTTTTCTCCCAAGGAATCTCCTCCGTCTCAGAAGGTTTTTCCCATTTTTGCCCACCCGCTGTCTGGAAATAGGACCGGTCGTAACGTTTCCTTAATGCCTCGTCCATCAAGATTCGATAAGCCTCTTCAATGACAGCCTGAATTTTGCTGATCTCCTCCTCAGAGAAAAGGGAATAGATGGCCAACGATTCGGAGTGGAAAGTCTCTTTGGCATGGTCATAGGCCATCTGAATCTCCTTGGCTGTAGCTGTTGGGCTCACTTCCAAAATCTCATAATAGGTTTGCTCATCAATTCGCTTCATGACTCCCCCTGTTGAAATCGCAAAAACATCTGATGACGGCTGGCTAATTTAGCAGCAATCTCCCGAACGCATTGCGCAGCCCTGGACTGAGCATTCTCGAGAACCAAAGGCCTCCTCTTGCGAACCGAGTTGCCCACCTCCTGATCATAGACCACATATCCCAAATAATGGAGCCGGATACCGAAATATTTTTGACAGGCACTTCGAATCGAGAAGCCGACTTCGATATCTTTCTTAGAGCGAACCTGATTCAGAATCAGGTTCGGACGGAAACTCTCTATCTCCTCAATCATCCTTTTCGCCTCCTCCTCATCGGTTCGCATGGCTGCCCTGAGAAGGTCGTGGGGATTTTGAATCCCCATCTCATTCTTTCGATCCATTGCCCCGTCGATCAGAGTCTTGACCTGATAAGAAGAAACCGATTGCTTGAGCCTCCGGTAGAAAGCGCTCTTGAGAAATCGATAGGTATTCTCGATCGAGGTGGGTTCGGGCGTGACCATTAAGATGCCGCCATCGGACATGAGGAAGAAGTCAAGAACGCTCAAGGAATTGCCACCCCCCAGGTCGACGAGGATGTAATCGCCCTCTAAATGCTGAATGGAACGCAGAAGTTTTCGCTTCTGCACACTCTTTGTATCTGCGGCATTGAGAAGATCCTGCGCACCGGTAAGGAGCTGAAGATTGGGAATCCCAGTAGGGATGAGCACTTCCTGAAGATCCGACACCCTCTTTTTAATAAAGTCAGAAAGGGAGAGAGCAGGCGGGGAAATCCCCAAAAAAGTGTGAAGGTTCGCTCCTCCTAAATCGGCATCGATGAGGATAATCCGGAGCCCAGATTTTGCAAGACAGATCCCGACATTGGCAGCGATAAAGCTCTTTCCACTTCCGCCCTTCCCACCTCCAATGGTCCAGATGATCTTCCGATCCTCACTCTGAGTCTCGTCCATTCCAGAAGCCTCTCATCCTGAATCCCACACGCCCTCGATCTTCGTGTGGCAATGACGACATTCTCCCTTGACAATATCATTCTTCACGACCCTAAACCCAACCCTTTCAACAACACTCCGGCCACATTGAGGACAGAACGTATCTTCACCTTCTTCCCCTGGAATATTACCACAGTAGACATATCGAAGTCCTGCCTTCATGCCAATCTCTCTTGCTCCATGAAGTGACGAAGCAGGCGTTCGAGGAAGGCTGAGCATTTTGTAGGTCGGGTAGAAAGCAGAGATGTGCCACGGGACCTCCTTTCCCAAAGAGAGGACGAACTGCGCAATCTCCTCAAACTCTTTATCCGAATCGTTCAACGTAGGAATGACAAGGGTTGTGATCTCCACCCAGATCCCCATCTCCCTCATCAATCTGAGGTTCTCCAACACCGGCTTCAACCTTGCACCACAGACCTCTTTATAAAATTTCTCTTGAAAACTCTTGAGATCGACATTGGCCGCATCCAGATAGGGCTGGATCGTCCTCAACGCCTCCTCGGTCATATAGCCATTGGTAACGAAGACATTCTTCATCCCTTCCTGCCTAGCCAGCCCAGCGGTCTCATAGGCATATTCGAAGTAGATGGTGGGCTCCGTATAAGTGTACGAGATGGATCGGCAGTGGTACTTCTTCGCCAAAGTAACGATCTCGGCCGGAGAAACGATCGAACCATCGATCCGGCCCTGATCCACTGGCATCTGGGAGATCTCGTGGTTTTGACATTGAAGGCATCGGAAATTACAACCCACGGTGGCGATCGAAAAAGAGGTCGATCCAGGATAGAGGTGAAAGATCGGTTTCTTTTCTATAGGATCCACATTCAGAGAGATGGCACGGCCGAAAACAAGGGTGTAAAGCTTTCCATTCCGATTCTCCCTTACTCCACAGATTCCCCGCTTCGAAGGTGAGATGGTGCATCGATGGTTGCAGAGGTGGCATCGCACCTTCCCCTCCTCCAAAGGACTATAGAGCATGGCTTCCTTCATTTCATCTTACCAGTCTCCGGGCAGGATTCGCCCTGACCAAAGGAGGCATCATCCCTAAAGGTCAAAATGTGGAAGTTGTTCAAGGACATACTGCCGTATTGCCTGTGGGCTCGGCAGATCCCAGAGGATCTTGTTTCTCTGAATGAAAGGAAGGAGAAGATCTTTAACCCGGCCCCCACAGGAACACCGGTCGGAACCCTTCATGGACCGGCTTCGGTCTTTTTGAAATGGAATCATTTGGTCCTGGAAACACTTGGGGCATCGAAGAATTCTCTTAGATCCTGACATCTTTCCTCTTTTTGCCAGAGGCTCTCCGTCAATCTCGATGATGTCCATGGCAAAGTCGATCACCCGTGCATTCGTGATCGCCGTGCCCACGCCATAAGCATCCACCACGGGATTGAGGCTAAGGATCCGTTTCTCATCCAATCCGCCGCTGACGAAGATTTGAACATGTCCGAATCCCCTAAGTCTCAGTTCCCAGCGAATCTCTTCGATAATCTTCTGAAAGTCTCCCCGCCTCGAACTGGGAGTATCAAGCCTGACTCCAAACAGCTTCTTGCCAAGAGCCTCAGCCACTCGGATGGCCTCTATCTTTTCGTCATTGAAGGTATCGATAAGCGAGACCCGTTTGACTTTTGGATGGATCACCTCATCGAAAGCCTTCGTGGCCTCAACCGTATCACCCATGATCAAGATCAACGCATGGGGCATCGTTCCTGAGGGCTCTTCACCGATCAATTCTGCATTCTTGACAACCGATACACCATCGCATCCACCGATGAAGGCGCTCCGCTCCACCATCGGTGCGATCACTGGATGGATTCGCCTTGCACCAAAACTGATCACTCTTCGATCACCAGCGGCCTTTTTACAGCGCGCGGCCTTCGTCGCCACTCCTGATGCCTGACACAGGAGGCCCAAGACCGAAGTCTCATAGAGGCCAAAATCGGTATACATCCCCTCGATCTCCATGACCGGTTCGAAGGGCCGAAAGATCGTCCCCTCCTTCATTGCGCGGACGCTCACTTTCAAATCCTTGAGCAGACAAGCCGCCTCCTCAATGCCAGCGAGTACCCCCCATCCATAATCTTCGGGAAATCGTTTCGCGATGAATTCAGCCTTGACCCACTTGTCAATCTTCTTAGCCTTAAGAACCTCCATCGTCCTGACGAAATAGACATCGGTCATCTTGCCGTCTTTTATATCCTTTGGATCAGCAACATGAAACATGCTTGTCTCTCCCGAGGTCAACCGTTCGGCGCCGCAGCATAAATGCCAGCGCTTGCTCAGGGTTGACCCTGAGAGGCGCCTTACACACCGCTCTAAGGAGCGAAACTTGGCGCCGCCGAATGGGTCAAATCGAATTTTACTTTATATAACAGAAATTTATCGCGCCTGTCTATAAAAATATTTCAGAAGACCTGATTTCTTTCGTAAATCTTTCTCAAGCGTGTTACCATTTTAATATGATCTCCTTAAACTTAGATCTTGTAAAAGAAATCCATACGCTCTGGGAATCCGTTTATCCCTATCTCATCAAACAGATCCATGAACTCTATGGCCGTAGCGAAGGAGACATTCTGGAGATCGGTCCGTTCTGCGGGATGGTTTTTTTCTTGCAAACAGAAAAGATGGGGAACTCTTTTTCGATCGCAACCTTTCCAAAAGGAATGCGTGATTTCTTCTACCAAGAAGCTAAGAAACGAAAGCTTGAGGACAAAATCGGGATCGTTGAAACGGATCCTTCTTTAAAGGGGATAAAGGGGAGCAGTATCGATTTAGCCATCTTCCGCGGAGCCTTTTTCTTCCCTTCCTTGTTTGAAGTTAATCTTTCAGCGATCTATCGAGTTCTGAGACCAAATGGGATTGCATTCGTTGGGGGAGGGTTTGGGAAATATACTCCAGATACAGTGATTGAGAAAATCGGAAAAAGATCTCGAGACCTCAACCTTCAGTTGGGCAAGATTGAGATTACAGAACATGACGTATGGCAACGGATAAAAGCAAACAACCTGGAAGGAA
>Ga0315314_1003339_pt1 | contig 12598 bp, 10 predicted proteins | sample TDP9_MG_FD_203631 | JGI IMG/M metagenome (GOLD analysis project Ga0315314, IMG submission 203631) | Freshwater sediment microbial communities from Lake Towuti, South Sulawesi, Indonesia - TDP9 | ecosystem: Environmental > Aquatic > Freshwater > Lake > Sediment | place: Indonesia: South Sulawesi...
TGAGATTCCACAAAGTCGACCCAACTCCGCCAACCTAAACTGAATTTTTTTCGTTTCCATTCTAGCAGTTTTGTGTAAACATCAGCTAGAACAAACCACTTAGTATAGTCAGAATACTCCCAGTCCCTTTGTGGAAGTTCCACGTGTCCTAGAGTCTGGTCTATATTCCACACAGTAGCGTAGTTGATTGCTACATGGTTACCCGTGAGATCTTTGTTGATTGCGTTTTCATCAAAGATTTCGTTGTACTTAGCATCTTCCTCGAATAACTCTTCCAGATTTCCTCTAGCTCCTTCCTGAGGCGCGTTTTTCTTACAAACGTAGTATCTTAATGCAAGATTTCTCATTGTTATGGAGTATCGGAAGCTTTTTGCCTCTTTAGACCTTTTTCTCCAATATTTGTAGCCGGAACCTATGCTTTCAAACAATTGCTCCAGTCTTACTTGTCTAGGGTCTGTCGATCTCAAGTCCGACGGGTTGATCTTGTTTTGAGAATTTAAGGCTGAGATTATTTCGATGCTCCTTTTGTAGGTCTCCGTGTCTTCGTATGGTAACCTATATATTCTGAGTAGAACCCTTGCAGAATTTTCTGGTCGGCTGTGTTTATCGTATGTAGAAAAAAGAGCTTTGAGCGTTTGACCACCATTAATCACTTGGGGATTTCTTAGAACGAGTTCTGGTTTTGTTTTGTCAAGGAGTATGTTGTCTGCAAGAATTATAATGCCGTTGTGCTTGTACCAAAACCAATCAGGTCCATCCAAATAGGATTTGCCGATAGCTTTGTTTATTTTGCCAGGTGTGCCAGTCTCGCCAAGAAATTCTCTCACATTTTTCTGCAGAAACTGGTCTATTTCATCTGAATTACGGAACCACTTCAGTATATCATTTACACTCACTGAGCAAACAACAGAATATACATTAGTTTCTTCCCATGTGGTTTCTATCCATTGCCCTTGTTCCAATTTCAGTGTCTTCTTACCAGTATAGGGAACGTAGCCGTGTTTCACATCGTAGATTACACTTTCCAAACCATGTTTATCGATGGCAATAAAATCAATGTCAAGTAGCCAGCCATTTTCTTTTTTCCATTCATTTAAATTTGTTTGGATTTCTTCCCTTACCGACTGTTCCACGATATTCGTCGTCAACCACACAATTTCTAGAACCGCATCTTTGTTTCCAGTTTCTCTTTTTAGAGAGTTTACAAAATCCTCAGCTTTCTTATTTGGATTTTCAGTTGTCAAAGTATTTTTGAGCTTTCTAAGTTCATCAAGTATTTCAGATGCATTTACTCTCTTTGGGCTTCCCGAGAATTTTGTCAGTATATTGTCGGTTGAAGTCCTCAGGGCCCACTTTACGTCTTGCCTTGGCATAAAATTCCGTTAATTTTTTAGTAGCATCAATCTTACTGAGAAGGGACAATTTTCTGATCAATTCATCAGTGTTTTGGTATTGCATTTTGTCCGCCTTATTATTTCTTATTAGCTGTAGTGTTTTTATAAGTTGGCATTGGGGCATCTCGTGATTACATTTCAATTTTCACATATAGAATCTGTAATGATCTTGCAGTTTGATATCAGCTGGAAGTTCGGAAAGAACTTTTCCAACCCTTTGTGCAAATTCCAATGTAATAGGTAGTTGTGTTGAAAACGCAGTTGTATTCCAATTGAGTTTTGTCAGACCTAATATCTCAGAACAGATCACTTTGATTTCGGAATCACCGTGGTGTGTTATCAAGAGCGGTCTAGGAACCCTCAGCCCAGGGTAAGTGCGGATTCGGGGGGTATAGCCAGTTGTGAACAATAGATGCTGATCTGAAGTCAATGAAATGACAGTTCCACGAAGAACGGGATATTTGCCAGTTCTCAGAAATCTTAAATCAACATTCTTTGATATGGTTACATAATCCTTCGGCAATTTTCCTATAGCTTCATCAAAACCCAACTCTTCCTCTTTGGAGTAAAGTGATGTCTTATGTATTACAACACGGTTAGGAGGGTTACCAACTTTGTCCGTGTATTTTTTTATAGAATCAGCTAGAAGATCAAAGGCTTGAGTTTGTGTCAAATGAGCCTCTCTCGTGACTTTATCCACAGTAACGTCACTTCCTCGAAGGACAAAACCTTCTCCACTGTGTGTAAATATCTGAGCCATAGAAGTTTCAAGATTTAAGTCAGGGTTCAAAAGATTTCGATAAAAAGATACACCCACATAGCAGGTGCCGACTATCAGTTTAGCTAATCTCCAAGGGCGACCATGTGCCTTGTAATATAAACCGGTTGAGAGATTCCATGCAAAAGTTGCGGGACCTTGACCAACTTTGTATGTTGAATTCGGGTATTCCAATATCGCTCTCATAGTAGTTTCTCTAAGAACCTGTATTGGTATGCCTAGTTTCATTGCTTTTCCCTTGAGAGCGTTTCTTAGATCATAGCTTCTCCCGTGCTCTCTTTCAATGTCGACGTCTACAATCCATTGTTGCAGAAACGTCTGTCCTTTCTGCTTAAAGTCCGCAATCGTCTTTTCCAACGCTGTGAATTTTGGCCTCTTTGCTCCCCTTGTTTTTTCTGAAATGCCACAATACTCTTCTATGTCCAAAGGAAGAACACAGATAATTACTTGAGGCAAAGAATCTTCAAGTTGGATTTTCTTCACTTTATCGACGTAGAGGTCACTTGCGACCGCGATTCGTTCATTAGGATCTGCGATTTCCAAAATCTGCTTTATTTCTGAAGTGGTGATTGTGGCGTTCCAAGTATCTGATGTAACAAATTTGCATCTGATCTCATTGTCAAGGCGGAAGCCAGGAAAGTCTGGATTGAGCCACCTATTATCTTCATTACTCTCAATCTCATTTCCTAGTAACTCTAGTATTTGCTTTGCTAGAGTTATCGTCGCCCCAGTTCCAATAATTCCTACTCTAACTTGCATTGGAGAAGGCATACTTTCGCTTGGTGAAAAGTATGGACCAAAGTGTTTCAGTCCTAGCTTCGGATCTTTTTCTTCTCCACGATGCCCAAACACAAGATCAGGTTCTTCAATATAGAAAGCGTGAAATTTTGTCATATTATCTCCACCGCCTCAATAGAATAAAGTTCATCCTTCCTTTGCGAAAATTCTTCAGAAGGTCTGTCACTTCTGATACCAACATCCAAGTTTACCGTAACAGGCTCGGGCGAAACAAGAATTCTTCCATTGAAATCAATGCTTTTTCTGTCGCCTGATCTAAACCTTGAAACCCAGAAAAGGGCAAGATTGAGGTAAGTGTCATTGTACTGATTATATGATAGGCGAGTCTTTACGGGTCCTTCTCGAAAACTCTGAATAGTATCGTAACCATCGTGTGTCAGAACAATTTCCGGCAAAATCTTGAGATAGAATTTCGTTCCGATAAGGCTGAAAGAGATCAAAGCAGCAGAATGAGCAAACAACGCCCTTCTCAGTTGACTTATGTAGAGTTTCTTCGCCACCAGTCTCTTAGATTTCTTGAAACGAGTTTTCCACGTTTCATGCCTTTCAGGTCTATCCGTGGGGTAGAAATAGACATTCTTATTCATCGAATTATATCTTAATCCTCTTTTGATTGCAGCATTTTTAATCTCCGAATTGAGGAGCCAGGTGAGTAAGACTTTTCTGTCTTGGGTTTCGAGAAAATAGGGCAGTTCATTTTTACGCAGAGATCCTTTTGTTATGTATTTTCCAAAAGGTTCTTCATCAAGATTGCAGAATGAATAGATCTTTTCGCCTTGCCTTATGAATGGAGTATCCTTTGTTTCAAAGAAGGCAAATCGTATATTTCTTGGAAGTTCAGCTTCGAATATGTGAGAAGGCAATTTGATAACTTCAAAAAAGTTGCCGTAAAGATTTTCTTTAACTTCGTCTGGTCTTCCACTGAGTAAGCCAATTTTGTATTCAGTTTTCCTAGCACGTCTTTCAATGAATTTTATTTCATTTTGGCTTGCATGAACACTTTGTGTTCCTCTTCTGAAGAGGATTTCATCGTCCGAGAATGCTTTTTTCATTTTGCCTGAGCTGTTAGTGTATACTCCGTACTTGGTAGGCTTCAACACAGTAGTCGATGGCGGAACATAAATTACTGCAAACTTCCTTTTGTCTCCGTCTACTTCTTTCTCAACCTCTCTGTAACCGATTGTCAAAGGATCGTTGCTATAAGCGTTGAATTTTTCTTGGAGTGTTGCTTGGTCAACATGAAAACTGTTTAGTAATCCGATTGGATCAAAAGACCCAGTCGGTGTCTCTTTAAAACCAAGGAGTATATATCCCCCTCCATAATTCGACATAGCGAAAATGTCCTTTGCGATTTTTGCAAAATCTGATTCCTTGCTAACATCTAGGGTCTGCTTAAAATCCAATTCTGCGGTTTCTCTTCTTTGAGACAATATAAAGTCTATTACGATGCCGTCCAATGGATTTGGGACCGATTCCATAACACTTAGTTATTGTGTAAACACTTAAAAACATGTTCTATTTGTGACTCAAGATCAAACTGTGCTAAATGCTCTTACGTTTCCTATAATTATCATAATGTTATTTAAAGTAATACCTACATATAATGAAAAGAAGTTTGAACAATGCGTAAAGTTTGGACATGTATCCGAGTTCTTCCGTCTACTTTAGGCGTTAGTTCTCGGGTATACATCCTCAGACGTAGTGTTCAAGCATCTTGAATTCAAGGTCATTTCGTGGACGAAATCGACATCCATAACAGAAAAAGAAACCTAGAAAGAACTATCTTTAGAGTCAAGAATTCTCAACTTTCCGAAGAAAGCAAGAATCTGATTCTGAGATTCAACGATGAATGCATATCTGAAGGATTGTCAATCGACCGCTCATTGTTCTACATAGAGAAACTCCGCGTAATGGCTCAACTCCTAAACAAGGACTTTACCAAAGCAACGAAAGAGGATATCAAGGAACTTCTCAGGAAAGTTGAACTCAATGAGAAATATTCTGAATGGACTAAAAGCGGTTACAGAGTTACACTTAAGAAATTCTACAAATGGCTCGAAGGTTTTGAGGAAGGTTATCCTGAAAAGGTTAGTTGGATAAAGACAGGGATCAGAAAGAACAGAGAAAAATTAACGAACCTTCCGACTCGAGAGGATATTGAAAGACTAATAGATGCTGCTTGTACTGTGAGAGACAAGGCATTAGTTTCGGTCTTATATGAATCAGGTTGTAGGATTGGAGAACTCCTGAATGTCAGGTTGAAGGACATAGAGTTTGATGATTATGGAGTTGTGATGCTGGTCAGAGGGAAGACAGGCCCCAGAAGAATTAGATTGATTTCTTCCGTTCCCCGTCTCTCAGTCTGGATCGAACATCATCCCAGAAAGAATGACCAAGAATCTCCGCTCTGGATTAACACTGGAACGACGAACCATGAAGAGATGATGATGTACCAAACTGCGAGGAAGATTCTGAAAGATTTGGCAAAGAAGATCAACCTAAACAAACCAGTCAAACCCCATAGCTTCAGGAAGGCAAGGGCAACTCATCTGGCTTCGAAACTAACAGAGGCTCAGATGTGTGAGTATTTTGGATGGACTCAAGGGTCTGACATGCCTTTTACTTACGTTCATCTGTCTGGCCGGGATATCGACGAAGCAATCTTGAAGATGCATGGCAAAATACCTAAAGAGAATGAGACGGAAGAATTTCGACTTAAAAAATGTCCAAGATGCTTCCATGAAAACCCTTCAGACTCACATTTTTGCATGACGTGTCATCTGCCTTTAGACGAAAAAACCGTAATAGAAGTAGAACAAAGGAAAAAGGAGTTTATCTCGACTCTTATTACGAACGAAATCATCGAGAAGATGATTGAAGAAAAAGTTAGACAAATCTTAGCGGAGCGAAATCAAGACAGCGCGTAATAAGATGCCTTTGAAACCGTCACTTTCTTGACGATTCTCCATTTCTTCTCCAAATTGTTGAGGATTTTGCAACAGCGTGGCTTACTTATCCCAGTCAAGAATGAGATCATCTCGACGCTCAATGGTTGTTTGAAATCCTTCAGGAGTTTCACGATGACTCGGTCGTATGCTTCTGTCTCTCCTAATCTTCCGTACTTGTTGAGGATCTCTTTAACTCTTCTCTCAGCTTCCTTCTCAACATAATCCATCAATTCTTCTATCGACTCAAACCTAAGATTCTTCTCAACCACGGCTCTTTCACCATCTCAATCTGTTAGCGAGTTTCTTCAACGATCTCATAGATCCTTCCCCTCTTGTCGCCCATACTTCTGACAAGACCTTTGAGACAAAGATTATGCATATAATTCCTGAATGACCTTTCACCTTTAGGATACCTTACTTGACCTCTGTAGAAATCGAACAGTCTTCCCCCTGGTAAACTCTTCCATTCTTTCAGGATCTTAACGAGAGTCCTTTCATCTTCAGTCAACCTGTCGTTCGGACAATCGTTTTCAAAGTTAAATTCAACTTCGTCAATCGAATTCTTTCCTTCACTCTCTGCTTTCAGCGCTTGAGACTTAAGTAGGTTCAAAGCAAGAGTTACGTTACCAGAACTTGCCTCAGCAATCTTTCTTATCGTATCTTCAGAGTAAGTGTATTTTTCAAGTGCTTCTTCGGCACTTGCCATCAATATCCCAAAGACTTGCTCTGCTGTGTAAGTTGGGATTTCTATCAAACTTGTTATGGCCGCTTTGATTGTTTGGTTCAGTTTTCTGTAGGACTCATACGATTCAGAAATGATTATCAAGTTTAGACCAAGGCTCAACATTTTGTTCAGAGTTTCGATTTCCTTCAAGTGTTCAAAATGATCCAAACAAATCGTCAATGGAGAATCCAAGTTTCTTATTTTTGCATTCAGTCTCTTCGTTAGTTCATAGTTACTCTTGCTTGATACAATACTGTTTAGGGATAGGAGAGTTTCATGAAGAATAGCGTTGGTTGTTTGGTAGAGTGAACAGTCGATGTAGATGGCCTTTACCTTACTGGACCCACTAGAATCCTCAACAACTTTCTTGATCATGACCGACTTACCTGAACCCGAAGGACCAAAAACGAAGGAATTAACAGAATTCTTTAAGCGCCTCGAAATTTCATTCAGTTCTTTTTCTCTATGAAGAAGAGTGTCGGGAATATGAAAAGGCAATAGTATTTTTGGATCTACTAAAATGGATTTCATGAAAAATAATGATAAAGAAAATGGAAAATAGGTTACGAGTATGTAAGTTGCCGTTTATTCTTTTTAGTAGTTTTTCAAAGGGTATACGTTTAGGTATTCAATTAACTGTCTGTTCAACGATCTCGTATATTCTTCCTTTCTTTTCCCCGATGTTCTTGACAAAGCCTTTTAGGCAAAGATTCTGCATGTAATTCCTGAACGACCTTTCGGCTTTAGGATGCCTTGCTCTCTGAGAATAGAAACCATAGAGAGCATTGCTCGCTAGACTTTTCTGTTCCCGCAGTATGCTCACGAGTATTTTCTCATCAGCGCTAAGCTTTCCATCTTCGCAATCGATTTCGTATTCATATTCTACTTCGTCGATCGAGTCCTTACCTTCGTTCTCAGCTTTCAAGACCATACCTTTCAGGAGATTTAGACTGAGAGTCAAGTTGCCAGAGCTCGTTTTAATGATCTTTCTTATCGTGTCTTCGGAGTAGGCATTTTCTTCCAGTGCTTCTCTTGCTCTGCTGAGCAGTATATCAAAAGCCTGATCTTCACTGTAACTATGGATTTCAATGATGTTAGTGATGCTTGCTTTTCCAATCGAGTTCAGTCTTCTGTACGTTTCTAGGTTTTCAGAAACTAAAATCAGTTTCACTTCGAGGCTCAGAAGTCTGTTCACTGTTTCTGTTTCTTTTAGACGTTCAAAATGATCTAGGCATATGGTAAGTCCGCATCCAAGGTTTCTCATCTTTGCTTTCAATCTCTTAGTCAAATCATAGTTGCTTTTGCTCGATACGATGGTGTTCAAAGAGAGCAGTATCTCGTGGAATATTGCGTTAGTCGTTTGATATAGGCAACAGTCAACGTAAATCGCAATCCCTTTCCTCCTAGCATTGAAGTCCTCGATGACCTTCTTGACCAATAGAGTCTTACCTGAACCGTTGGAACCGTGAACAAAAGTGTTGACGATGTTGATGGCATTCGAAAGGTAGGTTAACTCCTTTTCTCGATGCAGAATGTTCTCGGGAATATGAGATTCAGACAACACCTCTTGATTGGCGATTATTCGGGAGCCCACAATTTCAACTTGAAAAGTTAATTATAAATAGATTACATGTGTGTGGTTTGCCGTTTTGCTCGTCTAATGTTTTAAGACGAAAGTGTTAAATTCAGTATAATAAATCACTTGTTTCATGGTCAAATTAGATCTTGAGACAGTTCTAAGGCAAATTGAACCGAATTTGCCCCCGACTCGGGATGCTTGGAGCAAAAATAGTCTGAGTAACCTGGCGAGAGAACTTCTTGCGTCTGGAGACTTCAAGAGCGAGAAGCAAGCTAATGAATTTAGAAGATTTGCCTACTCTAACGTCACGACAAGTGTGGACAAGATTAACGGGGCTGAAGACACAGTCACCGAATATCTAGAGAAGTACAAGAAACGGTCAGAAGACTTTGTCAAATCTTTAATTTGCGTTATCATCGGGTCATGCGCTAGGTTCGAATCAGAAAGTCAGAGTGACATTGATTTTGATCTGGTTGTTGACGAAAGTATCTCTAGTTATGATTCTTTTCGCACACTTTTGAGAGAAGTTCGTCGGGGTTTGAATCGCAGATTCAAAATCAAAGAAACGGAATTTCTTTCTTTCCATACGGAGCACTTCAGCCCTTATCCTCTGAAAAAAATACGACTTCAAAAACATTTGTGTAATATGCTTATAGGATGCCATGCGGTTGGGGATCCTACTCGAATTCAAAGTGCTCTTTCAGACTATATTCGAAGAGTAAATAAGAACAAAGTTATCACTCACTTGATTAATCGAGTAAAAAGAGAGATAAAAGAGATGGAAAAAGAGGAAGAGTGCGATGCCATAAAGATCGGTTATGCTGTAATGATGTATACAATTCGAATACTGGCATTGAAGTTCCAAAGCATTGAATACTTGTATGACCCACTGCCAAAACCTTATTGGAAGATTTGTGATGATTTATATGGAGTTAGTGGTGTAAGTAGAGGAATTTTGCGTCAATGTGCAAACAGCATCAAGGCCATGATGTTGTTCAGGTATAAACAGGACCAGGAGAAAACCAAGGGAGAAAAATTACCTTTGACTGATGCTGAGGAAGTAGATATTGTATCGCTTATCCAAACGAGTTTCAATTCAGTAGAAGCAGATCCTTCATAGCTATTGTAAGCTCATCTGGGAAACTGCCTTTTTGAAATAGATAAGAGCATTACTGTAAGCACATAAAGTTCTGAACTTCTCGGTTTCTCGATCTCGATACGCATCAACCGTCATGTTCGCGATCTTCTCCTGAAACTTGCATGCTTTTGTAGTGTCACGCGAAAGGATCATATCAACGATGAGGGAGTCAATGTGCTTGTGTTCAAAAGGGTTTCTTGGATTTGAGGGTTTCTGACATCTGTCGCAATATTCCGAAGAAGCTTTAGTGAAGATTCTGTAGAGCACTTGCAGATCTCGAGCAACGATGTCTCTTGCGATCTTTTCCTTCGAACAGGATGGTTCAAGCGATTTAAGGCATTTAATCTTCTCTTCGACATATCCACCGACAGTCTTACACTTCTGTGGGTCTCCGCTCCATATTGTCACACACATGGCGGAGGTGATCTGATAGAGGTTCTCGTTGAACTGCACAAGGTTGCAGGCGGGCAGACTTTCCTGTAGACCTTTCCACGATACTTCCAACAGTTCTTCTATGCCTCTATCCATCTTATCACCCGGTTGTTTTTATTATTTTGAAGTACATCACATCTTACTTACTAATCAGCGTTTTGGAACCGATTTTTTGCATGCATGTACGCATATGTGCTATGGTTTTCGTACAAATGCATCCATATATGCATATAAGATATTACTCAGCGAAATATTTGTAGTTTACGTTTATATGTGCACATATTGGAATTATTCTGGGTAAATGTATACCTTTACTATAATACTTCTACATTACTTGTCATTTGTGAACCCGTTAGTGGTCAAAGGATATTGTTCGTACTGAAATGTCATATACATGCGCACAAAAAGTTAAGTGATTTTGTTCCCAGTATTACACGGAGCGCACACAGGAGAGTCCTTTTATTGAACAAGAGAGAATCCCAATTCACTTCAGGAAAATGGTTGATCTTCTTGACGATTGCGTTGTTTTTCATAGGGCTTTTTACTTGGACCTACCGCTTCCAAATCGGTCTTTCTGAGATGAGCGCTGTCGCAATACTAGCTTTACTGAGTGGATTGATATATGGGTTTACCAATGCAAATGACCAGCGCGTTCTGAGGAAAAGGTATAGAATAGATGAGATAAGTGAATCTGCTGAATGGGATAAGGAGGGTTCGGGATTTCTTAAACCAAATGAATTCGTTGTTTGTGCAGGGGTTCTTGGTGCTTTCTTCACATGGGGATCGTTGCCTATCATATATCTAATCCTTCAAACTACAACTCAAGGCTTGGTAGGGAATGTTAGTTCCAATTTATCCAAGGTAGCAAGTCTGACTTTCTTAGGTCTACCTGCCTACGTGATCCTTGGCTTTCTCTCATTTTTCAGTACTTTAGCGTATCTGTCTGTGGTGAGAGAGTCTCTCTTATATATCGCATTTCCTACAATCTCGGTAACTGCGATCACAATGTTGATTGGAGTACTATGTTTTAATGACCCTATTGTAGGGCCTGAATTCGCAATCCCTCTTCTTATCTCATCAATGGTTGCATATTTCTACTCTAAGAAGGTATCGCTGGAACGGGAGAAAGAACGACAGAAATTTCATAAAGACCTAGATTCTGAGGTGGAAAGACAACAAGATTCACAACATCTTCGTCTCACGTCTCTAGTAGTGTTCATTTTTATTGGAGCAGAAGTTATGAGAAGTTTCATTATTCGCAACACGTTCATTGCCGTTCCTGATTCAAGTAGTTTTTTCTTGGCGATATGCTTACGAACCCTTTATTTCTCCTTCTTTTCAGTATGTGCTACGATCTGGTTTGTATTGAGGCGTTGCCTTAATGGAGAGGGGATTCCACTGTATCATGTTCTACTCGTGGCAAGGAAACACGCGAAGCAAATAGGGGTAGTACTGATTACAAGCTTAACATTTGTAGGAGCATATACAACCGGAACACCTACCTTTGCTTGCAATTTGGTTGCGTCACCACTTCTCTTCGCTGTTGCTCAGGTCTTGATTTTTCCTCTACTGGGAGCATGGTACTTTACTTGTGGGTCAAGGCCCAACTTAAAAAGACGTCTATATGAGGTATTTGGAAGAGTAAATGGTCACAGGAGACCTTTTCGCCTCTTCATTGTTTCATACGTGATTTCATTAGTCATATGCGTTGTGTGGATAGTTTTTCAAATTAGGGTTTGAAAGCATATGTATCAGGCAAGTTGAAAAAATTGTAGATAAAAAAGCATATATGCATTTAATTGAACAAATACATATACGTATTCGATTGAGCACAAATATTCATCGGGGGGTTGAATTGAGCGCAGAACATCCAACATGGGATGAAGTTGAAAAGCATTTTAGAAATCACCCAAAGCGGTTACTTGTCGCTCAGACCATGGTCAAAAATGGCATATCTGTTAGAGACGACAGTCTGTATGCGAATGAAATCAAAGTGCCATTCACCAGTATAGCCAAGGCTGCTAATGTTGATAGGAGATCTGTCATTATAACAATTGAAGAGATCAAACGTATCCCTAGCCTCAAATTTTTCTTTAAATACTTAAGATCGGAAGTTACCCCGAGGGAAAGCGGACTTTTCTCTGGTCCAGGCATTGTTGAAATAAGCGTCGCTAACGCTAGCCAAGCAGGCATATTGGCAAAGATAACTTCCGAGATAGCCCGATCAGGCATCAGCATTCGCTATCTTGTGGCGCAAACTTCTGAGTTTAATCCGTCGCCTCCTCTCATCTTTCAACCAGCTAGCTCAATCCCTAAACAACTGCTGGAAACAATCGGAAAGATCGAAGGAGTAGTATCAGTAACTACCTATAGGAAATTCAAAAACGAGACCTAGCAAAAAAATCGATTATACGCTTGAAAAGTGGAGAGTATTCCGGTTTTCATAACGAAATCTTTCTTATCAATAGAATCTATTTATCCGACAGATAGTTTTCGGATATTGTCCAAAATGCAAAGAATATCGATCAGACAATGGTCTTGACGCTTGGGTGATTATCTGGCGAAAAGGTAGACCTAATTTCTGCTAATTTCGCAGTACCAAGAAAAATCAAGAAGGATTTAAGGGTTCGACTGGCATGAGCGAAGAGAAACTACGATTACCACAGGTAACAATTGTTATTTACCTCTTGGCGAACCTATTTCTGATAAAAAGTTAAGGCTGTACAAATTGCAACAAACATTCGCAATTCTCGATAAACTTCATCCATGGGGCTGGCATTTCATATCTGATTTTATCGTTCTTTACA
>Ga0315314_1003340_pt1 | contig 12592 bp, 11 predicted proteins | sample TDP9_MG_FD_203631 | JGI IMG/M metagenome (GOLD analysis project Ga0315314, IMG submission 203631) | Freshwater sediment microbial communities from Lake Towuti, South Sulawesi, Indonesia - TDP9 | ecosystem: Environmental > Aquatic > Freshwater > Lake > Sediment | place: Indonesia: South Sulawesi...
GCGCGACCGCCGATATGTGATACTTGGCGTGGAGAAGCTTCTCGAACGTGTTTTCGACGTGCCAGCAGGCGTGGGCGGCCTCTGAGAAGCTCTTGAAGCCATAAGCCATGAAAGCGTAGCTTGGTTTCCCCCCAGATCTCTGACCGCTGCCGTATCTGTCGCTTCCGACCATGCAGGTAACGCCCGGAGTTGGGAGTATACAGGCGTTTACTCCTCCGATGTGCTGGTATAGGGGTATCCCGAGGCTGGCTGCGCCCGCCTTTAGGACCGCGGCTGAGACGCTTGCGGTGGCGTTTCCGCCGAGCCTGGACTTTTCCGGTGTTCCGTCGAGCTTGATCAGGGTCTCGTCGATCTCTCGCTGCTTGGTCGCGTCCATGCCCTTCAGTGCCGGAGCAATGATGTTGTTGACGTTGCTGGCTGCTCTCAGGACGCCAAGTCCGCCGTAGCGTGTGCCGCCATCGTAGACGAATTTGACCTCGTGCGCTCCTACCGAGACTCCCGCGGTGGCAACTGCGATGCCGGTTCCTCCGCTCTCCGTTCTCACGATCGCCTCAACGCCCGGGTGACCACGCTCGGAGAAGATCTCTCTCGCAAAGACCGATTTGATGCGCGATCCTCCTTCCATTTACCACAACCTCACTATTGTGGTTCGCTGCGTGTCTTGATTAGCGTAACGCTCGGGTCGTTGAGGCTGATGTTCGGAGTGGCTACCACCCAGTTCTTGAGCTCCAGCTCCTGTTTGGCTGAGAGGCGCTCTACAGGCTTCTAGACACCCGGAGATTACGTGTACGTCTTATCCGAGTTAGGGCGAGAGTCATCGAACCGGTTAGGAACAAGGATAGCCCTATCAACGATGCGACGAGAGAGTGGGGCGAGCTGATTGCGAGAGGTCTGGTCCAGGTCTCTTCAAGGGTGAATTGCACCGAGCTTTCACCACGCCCTTCCGTGTTGTCGAAGATGAACGTGTACAGATCGTCAGCTGGATCAATGGCGAAGGTGTATCTCCCCCCAAGGTACGATTTTTCTAGATTCTTGGTGTTGTAGCCGTACACTGTCAGGTAGATGCCGTTCCCTTCGACGGTGCCTTCCCCCCTCAAGACCGACCTGCCGAATATTCGGGTGTGGTAGTTTGTTCCTGCATTGGGTGGAGCGTACCTCGTGCTGGGGCTTAGTGTGAACGTGGCGTTTATCACCTCTTCGGAGGTCGTAACTGGAATCAGGCAAATGAGCAGCGAAGCGAGTCCCAAAAGCGTTAGGAGCAAGCTTGCTGATGGCAGACGCCCTCGCCGTTGTCCCCTCAACCCTCTCCCGCTTCTAAGTTTTCAAGCCTCTGCTTTCTACTTAACTATTCTATCCACACGGACCTTATGCCTTTCATCCTGTCGAAGTGTTCGTCGTTGCTTTATGTGTTTGAGGCGTACGGTCTTGCGGTTGCGGTAATGATCGCGTCTGCGAGCGGTATCTCCGTGTTTGACAGTCTGATCTTTCCAGCCTCTGACGTACGTCGGATCTCCGAGCCGAGGCTAAGAGACATATCCCCCTTGAACTTCATAGATGCCTAGTCGGGAAGGAGCTTCGTTTTATGGATATACGGCCCTTGGGGAAGACGTGACCATGTCCATTCTTGGTCTTGTGGTTGTAGGGTTGGCTGGGGGCGCGATACTGGCGTCGACGGGAGTGATAGGTCCCTTCCTAGTTCCGGCACTAATACTTCTAGAGCTTCCTACGAGTGTGGCGCGAGGCACTTGCCTTGTGAGCGAGTCGCTGATGACTTTCTTCAGTCTCCTCGTACACAGAAGAGCAAGAAACCTGGACAAACGCGTCATCTTGGCGTTCTTACCTGGAGCCGTGACCGTTGCTTTGGGGGCGAATCTGTCCGTTAGATTTCCGGAGCTGTTCATGAGATTGATCATAGGAGTATTCGAGATCATAATTGGAATCGTCATGGTCGCAACCGTGAGGTGGTCCGACAAGCGATTCTCCAGAACCGTTGAGACTCCAAATATCATGGCTAAGCTGATGATGGTAGCTGTACTGGCGGGTTTTGCCAAGGGCTTCCTCGGGATCGGCTGGGGGCCGATTGGGGTGGCATTGTACGTGCTTCTGGGGATCAACCCGCGTGTTGTGGTCGGGTCGTCTCTGGTCATCAGGCTCTTGCTCGATCTAGTCGGAGGATTAACGTACGCGAATATGAGCCTGGTAGACGCTAATTCTGTTTTGATCTTGACACTGGCGGGATGTGCGACAGCCCCGCTAGCGGTCAAGCTGACCACGGTAGCTTCAGAAAAGACCTTGAGCACGGTTCTTGGGCTTGTAACGATGGTCCTCGGGGGATTGGTTGTTATCGGGCAGTGACGCTCGTCAACGGTACTCTTATTTGCCGAGTCCAACGTTTATCCAGCCCTGAGGCGGGTGGAGGGGTCTGTCGGTCAACCCCATGGCTGAGCTCCGCGGGGAGTGCGAGAGGCTCCTACACAGGGCTTTCGAAGAGGTTCTTGGGAGAGCCCCCTCCCAGAAGATAAGCCTCGTTCCATCGCCGAGCCCGGCGTTCGGCGAGCTTTCCTCTTCTATCTGCTTCGACCTCTCCAAGGAGACTGGGGTGAAACCCCGCGAGCTGGCTGAGAAGATAGTCGCGTCGATCGATCCTGCCGGTCTTCGGCTCACCGATCGGGTGGAACCCGCCGGTGCTGGCTACATCAACTTCTTCGCCAAACGCCCCGAGTTCGGGAGTCTCGTCTTAGAGTCCGCGAAGAGGCTGAACTCCTCATATGGCTTCGTGAAGGTCGAGACTCCGATCAAGATCATTGTTGAGCACACGAGCGCCAATCCCAGCGGTCCTGTCCATGTCGGAAACGCCAGGAACTCCGTCCTGGGCGACTCCCTAGCCCGCCTTCTGAAGGCTAGGGGGCACAACGTCTCGAGGCACTTCTACATCGACGATGTGGGGCGACAGGTAGCGGTCATCGCCTACGGCTACAACCTACTCGGAAGACCGAGCCCCGAAGGCAAGCCGGACCACTGGGTCGGCCTCCTCTACTCATCGACTAGTTGTCTAGTGGCGATACGAAGCCTGAGAGAGAAGGTCGAACGGCTGAAGAAGAGTCCGGGAAACGAGAACGATCTGAGGAAGGCTCAGGAGGAACTCGACGACTGGGTTGCCGCGGCAGCGGATTTGCGCGCCAGGAACCAGACTGTCTTCGACAGGCTGATGGAGAGGATCAACGCGGATCCGAACCCGGAGGCGTCTATAGCCGCTATCGTGCAGGGCTACGAGCAGGCGGAGTCGGGATCGAAGCAACTGGTTCGCGAGATAGTCGATCTCTGCCTGAGCGGCTTCAACGAGACCTACCGAAGGGTCAGCATCTCTTGGGACTCCTGGGACTGGGAGAGCGACATGGTGTGGAGCGGGCGAGTAGCGAAAGCCCTCACCCAGCTGAGGCGGACGGGGTACGTGAGGGATGAGAAGGGAGCTGTTGTGCTCGATGCGGAGAGGGCTGCGGTGGATCTGGGACTCAAGAGCATCTTTGGGATTCAGGAGAGGCACGAGATCCCCCCGCTCACCCTGATCCGCTCCGACGGGACAACGCTCTACACGACCCGTGACATCGCCTACAGCTTCTGGAAGTTCGAGAGGGCGGAGAGGGTGGTGAACGTCATAGGGTCGGAGCAGTCCCTCGCTCAGCTCCAGCTCAGGGTCGCGGTGGCAGCGCTCAGCTCCGCCTCCAAGGCCGCCAATCTCGTGCACTACGCCTACGAGATGGTTGAGCTCCCGGGGTACAAGATGTCGAGGCGCAGGGGCAGGTTCGTCTCGTTCGACGAGATCCTCGACGAGTCCATCCGCCGCGCTTACGACGAGGTGACGAAGAGATCCCCCCAGCTGCCTGAGGAGTTGAAGAGGAGCATAGCCTCCTCAGTGGGACTGGGAGCGGTGAAGTACGCGATGCTCAGTGTCGCCCCCATCAAGACGGTCTCGTTCACATGGGACAGGGTTCTGAACTTCGAGATGAACAGCGCTCCGTTCATACAGTACGCCCACGCCAGAGCCTGCAACATCCTGGCAAAGGCAGAGGGGCTAGGAGACAACCCCGACTTCTCTCTGCTCAAGGAGCCACTGGAGTGGGATCTCGTGTTGAAGGTCGCACGCTTCCCCGACGTCTTCCTAGACGCGGCGGAGAGTCTAAAGCCGAGTGCGATCGCCGAGTACGCCAACGATCTTGCCAGCAGCTTCAACTCCTTCTATGCGAGTCTGCAAGTCCTGCGCGCTGAGACACCTCCACTCAGGGACGCGAGGCTGCGCCTTGTCGACGCGGTCCGCCTGGCTCTGAGAAACTCTTTAGAAACGATGGGAATCGAACCCGTGGAAAGAATGTAGGGCTGGCTAGTACGCCGGAGGGAAGTACATCTCGGGCTTCCCCTTCGGCGTCCTCTTGAAGAGGTCTGCGTACTTGGCAACCTTCACTCGGTCTAACTCAACTCCCAGCCCATGCCCCTTCGGAACCCGCAAGTAGCCTTTGACCAGCTTGAACGGCTCGGTGATGATATCGTCCACGGCAGACTGCCCGAAGTCCGCGCCAACGGTAGGGATGTCGTTGGCGTAAGCCACGTTCGGCGTTGAGGTGGCTAGGTGGAGCCACGCGGAAACTGTTACGCCCGCGCTGCTCACGTGCAGTATCACAGGTATGTCGGCTAGCTCAGCCATGCCAGCCACCTTCTTGAACCAGAGGAGTCCACCCAGCCTGTTCGGGTCAGTGCTGATGAAGTCAGCCGCCCGGCTCGTTATCGCCTCCAGAGCGCGGTAGGGATCGAGTATCCCCTCGCACATCGCTATCGGCACGCCAACCCTCCTCCTAACCATCGCCAGCCCGTCAAGGTCCCATCTCGGGACTGGCTGCTCGATGTACTGTGGGTCGAACTTGGCGATCTTGTTGATCTGACGGATCGCCGTTGGCGGGGACCAAGCCTGGTTGGGGTCCACCCTGATCTCGACCCCATACCCCACCGCATCCCGAACCTGCCTCACTATCTCGACGTCCTCAACCGGATCGCGCCCGACCTTCAGCTTCAGCGTCCCAACCCCCTGCTCAACCGCCCTCACCGACTCCTTAACCACCTTCTCAGGGGTATCAATGCCCAGAAACGCCGTAACCGGAACCCTCTCCCGGTAACACCCACCCATCAACTTATACACAGGCTGCTTCGAGGCCTTCCCCATGACATCCCAACACGCTGCTTCCACACCCCCAAGCGCGTAATTTGCTGCCTCGAGCCACCAGAGCCCACGGCCTGACCCTAGGTAGTGTTTTACCACTCTCTCGATGTCGAATGGGTCTTTTCCGATGACCAGTTGTTTGATCTCGTTGTGTATCATTGCGTCTGTTCTTTCGGAGTAGCGGGTTTCTCCGATGCCTGTGATGCCTTCGTCTGTTTCTAGCTCGATTATGACCGCGGATATCCTGCTGTCCACGCCCATCGAGACCCTTACGGGTTCTCTGAAGGGGATTGTGATTAGTGTGGTCCTCAGGTCTGTGATCTCCATCAAGAATCCTCCCAAATCAATGTCGGGAGGGTAGGTAAATATTAGTACCCGTTATCCCCTCGGGACCTGAAGATAACCGATCATGTGAACTTGTTACATCTCTTCCAGTTCCGGGGCTAGCGTATGCAAGACTGATTCTGAAGCGCTTCACTGTCCGATCCCAACACCACATTCTCAAGGATCCTCAAAAGCCCCGCAGAATGAGACAGGAGATTTTTGATTTCAGACGTTTGGGGCGCTCCGAGCCTTATCTGATTTAATGCCGTTAAAAGCCGACGATTCGATTTTTCGAGAAGAGAGGGTTAAGAGAGGAACTATCTCCGACAACCCTTCTAAAGTGGTCTCCTAGGCTTAGTGGGAAGTCTAAGGCTTATGATGAGGCTGCTTAGAGCAATGAGTCTTGTTTTTGTCTTACCTGGTATCCTGAGCCGTTTTTTGTTGGGCATATAACGTTGCAGAATCGGGAATCGAAGGAAGTTGGGTGAGTTTTACTCCGTAGATCTGTTAACGTTTTTAACTAATGTTAACTTTAAGTGCCTGTGCGCTAAATAATAACTATGCCAGTCACGTCGAACACATCGCCCATAATCGCCTTGGCCAAGATCGGGAGGTTGAAGCTGTTGAGGGATCTGTATGGGACAGTTATCATCTCGCCGTTTGTGAAGGTTGAATGCGTGGACAGGGGAAAGGAGATCGGGGCTCCAGATGCCATCGAGATTGAGAGGGCTATTGATGATGGGTGGATCCGAGTGATTAAACTGACGAGAAGACAGAACCAAACCATACAAAGGTTAGTGGATGAGACAAGGATTGGTTTCGGTGAAGCTGGAGCGCTGACCATTGCAAGAGACAGTAAGATACCTGTGGTACTTGACGATAAGGAGGCTAGAGCCTTGGCGAAGAGTTGGGACCTGGAGTACACGGGCACGTTGATCGTCTTGTACGAGGCGTTTGTAAAGAACCTCATCAGTTATGATGAGTTGGTCGAGGACTTAACCAGGCTGACGAGGGTGATGTGGATATCCACAGATGTTATAACCGATGTGATCAAGAGGGCGCAGAAGGTGGCGAAATGAAGAAGGAGGAAATGGTTGCCGCAAGGCTTCCTGGGTCGTTGGTGGCAGACATAAAGAAGATAGAGGGTGTGGAGCAGGCGGACCGCTCAACGGTGCTGAGAAAGCTACTCTACAAGGCTGTAACAGACTGGAAGAAGGAGTACGCAGCCAGACTTTACGCTGAGGGCTCTATAACTCTGGAAAGGGCTGCCATGGATGCAAATGTGTCTGTAAGGGAGATGATGGAATACCTGAGGCGAAGGAAGATGCCAGCCCAATACGATATAGAAGACTTGGAGGAAGACATGAAGAGCTTCTATGAGAGAATGGGGAGACAGTAGGAAAAGATGGAGTACGATTCGCTCTTGATCCGGGCTTTGGGCAGCTCGCCGAAGCTGAGGATTCTGGACTACTTGCTAGACTACAAGCTGAACGACTTTACCAAGAAGGAGATCGTGGAAGCCCTGGGGATGAGCAAGCTCACCTTCTACAAGTACTTCGGGGACCTTGAGGAGCTCGGCTTGGTTGCCCCAACGCGAAAGATTGGGCGAGCCACCCTGTACAAGGTCAACCTGGAGAACCCGATCGTCAAGATGCTAATTGAATACGAGAGGCAGCTCTCCTCGCAGATAGCAGAACAGGAAAGAGACAAGATACAAAAGCCGATTCCGGTATCAACGAGGGCTTAGAGACCATTACTCTGTTGAGAAAGTCTTGCTATGCTATGTACTAAAGTTCCTGCTCTCTCCTTCGCTAAAGCAAGATAACCCCACTAGAGTTGGGACACTGGAGAAGCCGGTTGCGTGGAGGAAAGGGGTGGTTGGGGTTTTCCTTTGATCAGCAGACGTCCTTGACAGCGAAGTCGAGCCCCAGCTCCTTCAGCTTCTCCTTTGTGGGGTTCCCGGTCTTCTTGTCCCAGCCTCGATACTGGTAGTAGTCGTCCTTCATCCTCTCCAAGACTGGCTTGGGCACGACGCTGCCCTTCATCGGTCCCTCGGGAATCGGCTCCTCAGTGAACCTCCAAGGCAGCTGATCGTCTTCCCTCGTGAAGCCCTCCCGGGCTGAGAAGCATCGGATCATGTTCCACTGCCTCTCCGCGATCATTCGCGCCTCATCGTACCCCAGATTCCAACCGGTCACGGCGTTCAGAGGATCTATGACGTTCTGGCTGATCTTGATCGGTCCCCAGATCACCTCGGGGAGATGGCACAATAGCATGGAGTCGCAGAGGATCAGCCAGTGGTTGATCTCCGCCACGTAGGCTCCCTTACCCTCGGGGCTCTTCCTATCGACCAGCCCCATCTTCTCGCCGGTCGGTCTGATGTCGTGATGGCTCGCCCCCCTCGGGCCGGTGGCATATCCTAGGGCAGCTCCGAGCAGGGGTCTGCAGGTGTGACCTGGGAACTCCATGCTCTTGTTCTGTATCGCGAAGCGCTCGCTGTCTCTGCCTATGACCTCCGAGGTAGCCTTCGTACCCCTGGCTAACAGCGCACCGAAGCCCTCGAGCTTCCCAATCTTCTCAAGCATCTGGAGCATGGCGTCGGCATTCCCGAACCTCAGGTCAATGCCATCTGTGTCTGCCTTGGTTATGATCCCCTTCTCGTAGCACTCCATCGCCCAGGAGATTGAAATTCCAGCCGAGATTATGTCTATGCCGTACTCGTCACAGATCTCGTCGGCTTTGCAGAGCGCCTCGATGCTGTCCACGCCGCAGCAACTTCCCAGAGCATATATGGTCTCGTAGTCTACGCCGTTGATAACGGACTTGTATGAGCCTGAGGGCACGACGCTGTACTTGGTACAGTTCACGGAACATGCGAAACATGCGCGATCTCCCTTCACGACCCTCTCCCGCATCGTCTCTGCGGAGAGCCGCTTGGCGTTTTCAAAAACCTCCGTCTGCCAGTTCCGGGTTGGCAGAATTCCAGCCTCGTTCAGCGCGAGTACGCCACGTGGTGTTCCGAACTGGGATAGCCCCTGAACAGCCGGCGTGGTCTTCAAGATGTGATTGAGTCTATGCGCTACCTCGAGGACCTTTTCCTTGTCTGGTACAGTTACGGAGCCCGTGCCCCTCACGGCGACCGCCTTCAGAAGCTTTGAGCCCATAACCGCGCCCATTCCGCCGCGCCCAGAGGCTCGCATGTCGCAAAGCACCATCGCGTAGGGCGCACCCTTCTCACCCGCGTTGCCGATGGTGGCTATGTGGATCTCCTCGTCCCTGATCTCTTTTCTGAGCGTCTTCTGGGCTCGGAAGGAGTCCTTGCCCCAGATGTGAGACGCGTCGCGGATCTCGACGTTCTCGTCGTCTATCCAGATGTAAGATGGCTTTCTGGCTTTGCCCCTGATGATGACGCCGTCGTACCCGGCGAACTTCAGCTCTGCTCCCAGGTACCCTCCGAAGATGCTGTGGAAGAAGGACTTTGTGTAGGGCGATTTGCTGCACACGCAGGATCGGGATGCGGTCGGTATTATGGTTCCGATGAGGGGGCCGGTCATGATGGTCATCGCGTTCTCGGGTCCGAGGGGCTCGGCTTTCGCCGGTATCTCCTCGTACAGGATCCGGGCTGACAGCCCGGCGCCACCGACGAAGTCCTGAGCCCACTCCTCCTTGAGTGGCTCCTTCCGTACCCGCCCCCTTGTGAGGTCAACCCTCAGGAGCTGTCCGATGTATCCTCCGTGCTTGAACTTTCCAGCCATGCTCTATCCACCTCCAACCGGAAAGATGATCGCTATCTCGTCTCCGTCTCTGATCGGGGTGTCGAGGTCGTAGGTCGACCGGATGATCCTCTCGTTGAGCTTGATCAGGAAGGGGGCGATCTCGCCCGTGTTCTTGTCCCATATCTGGTCCTTGAGGGCTCTTCCGTACTTCCTGTAGAGCGTCTCGAAAAGTTCTCCCACCGTTTCGGGCTTCTTGACCTCCACCTCGACGACCTCCGCACCGATCACGGCCCTTATGTTCGAGAAGGTCTTGACCTTGACGCGCGCCAAGTCATCCACCCCCTACTTGTTAACAGAGGCGAACCAGGCGACGGCTATCTTCTTCGCCTCGGACACAGGTGGGCGGCGCGGGGCCTTCTCCATCTCCTTCCAGATGAGCGCTCCCGGCAGGCAGAACTTCACACACTCCGGGTCGCCCTGGCAGTAGTCGCAGGAGTCGAGCAGGAGGGGTACGGGTATCTCCGGCATGTCAACGAGCGTGACCTTTATCCTCGACTTCCTAGGGTTGAACTCCGAGGTCTTCTCCAGGGAGCAGGCGAGCTCGCACAGCCTGCATCCCGTGCACTTCTCCGTGATGACCTGAACGTGCTTCTCCAAGCTCGAGTCACTCCGAGAAGGAGCTTGCTAATGATTGCTGGATCGGGTGCTTAACAGTTTTCTTCTTTTTGTGCAGAGGGCTTAACGGGATTTCCCTCCCGCATCCCTTGCCGGGCTGATGCCGATTCGAGAGACAGAAATACCGCCTCCCCAACATTTGTTCTTGGTCGGTAGCTCTTGAAGGGATATGTCCAAGGCTCAAAGTTCCCGCTGGTGGAGATCTCGGGAAGAAAGGTTCCCCGGGTTGTTCTTGGGCAGCACCCCTACGATGGGGTCACCTACACGAGCTGGGAGAGAGACCAGCAGTACGTCAGGAGGTGGAACGGTCCTCGAAGCATGGTCGAGCTGATGAAGCCCGTCGTCCAACGCTTCGGTCTGACGGCTTCGAGGAGGGTTCCCTCCGAGACGAAGCTTAGCGAGTGGCACTTGGAAGCCTTGAGAATCACCATGGAAGAACTGGATACCGAGATCGCTCTCGTCCTTGGCTCCGGCGTTCCGACAAACGTCCAGCCCGAGACGGCTGAGTACGTGTACAGGCTGAGCCTCAGACTGGCTGAGAGACAGTTCCCCGCATTGTGGCGCGAAGACCCGATAGTCCGCTATGGTTTTGAGCGTAGAAGGGCGACGAAAGCGGACCTAGACAAGTTCGTCCGGAAGGCGACGGCGTTACCCGTAGCTCCTCCTCCAGAGTGGAAGAGTGTTACGGTTGACTACGAGAAACTGGACGCCCTGTTGAACCAGTATCGAGACTTCAAAGTGCCGTTGTACGCCTCGCACGCCGGGATCGAGTTCTTGGTCCTCGCTCGGAGGTTCGACGAGCTTAGCGAGGTGTCTGAACTGGTGAGGAGGAGAATTGGTAACTTCTTCTTGGGTACGCATTACGCTGGTCTCATAGTTCCGATGGCGGAGGAGGCAAAGGTTCGAGTTGACGGCTACCTAACCCCCATCAACGAGGCTGGGATATACATGTTCCCAAATCAGAGGCTCGCGGTCCAGGCGATTCGGAGGGCTAAGAAACCTGTGATAGCGATAAAGCCCCTAGGTGGGGGGAGGGTGGAACCTGCAAGAGCATTCCGGTACGTCTTTCATGAGATTGGTGTCCCGGTGTCTATGGTCGGGGTGGGGAGCATGGAGGAGGCTGAGGAGACTTTGGGCGCTGCTCAGAAAGTGTTCAAAGAGCTCTAGGGGACTCGTCTAGGCTCGTTACGGCTCGCTTGAAGGCTAGTGAAGAGCCGAGCAACCGTAAGAGTGAGGCTGGAGTAAAGATTATTAGTCTATATGTGAAACACAGACCTCGCCCATGTATACAATATGGTCCTGTAGGAGCTGCTCCTACCACGAGTCTAGGCGCGGGTGTGGTAGGAAGAGGGGATGCCACCTCTTGCCCGCGGTTCTCAGGCTTGAGGCGCTGCTCACGGGGCAGCGTCGGGGTTAGTCTGTCCTCTTCTGCTCCGGGTCCAAGTGCTTACTCTTGAGAATTTTCAGGGGATTTTGAGGAAAACCCGTCAGAGACACGGTGGGTGCTCAGGTTCTGTACTGAGCGTCGTGATTTGAAATACATATTGCGGATTTCTATTTGTTCTACTATCTTTCCATATCGAATTTGCATTCACAACCGTTTAGTTATATACAAAATCTATTAGCTTGCGGTGACTGTATGGAAACTCAGTTGGAAGAAAACTACCAAGTGCAGCCAGAACAGGAGAAGATCGAAGAGTACGCAAGACTCGCAAAACCCACTGTTTCGGTGATAGGTCTCGGAGGCGCCGGTTCAAACATCGTCTCGTGGATCAAGGAGCGGGGCATGGTTGGTGGAAGGCTCCTAGCCGTAAACACGGATGCGAACCACCTCGCGATAACCAAGGCGGACAAGAGGATTCTCATAGGTGAAAGGACTACGCGCGGCTTGGGTTGCGGTGGCTACATGGAGAAGGGTGAAGAGTCTTTCAGGGAGAGCAAAGAGGCGGTGTTGAAGGAGCTGGAGGATTCGAGGATCGTCTTCCTCGTCGCGGGGCTTGGCGGTGGTACCGGCACAGGCGTTTCGTGCGCTCTGTCGGAGACTCTGAAGGGTAGAGTGCCTCTGCTGGTGGGCGTGATTACCCTCCCGTTCGCCGTGGAGAGAGTCCGGATGGAGACCGCCCGCAAGGGGATAAAGAGGCTTCGAGAGACGTGCGACACGGTGGTCGTCATCGACAACAACAAGCTGGTCCGGGTCGCTGGTGATCTATCGTTCCAGCAGGGCTTGGGAGTGGCCAACGAGCTCGTCGGGGTGTTCGTGAAGGACATAACGGAGACCATCACGACCGCGAGCCTGATCAACCTGGACTTCATGGATCTCAAGGCGATCACGGAGAAGAAGGGCATCGCGGCCATCGGGGCGGGATACGGCAAGGGAGAGGAGAAGGTCGAGAAGGCTGTCAAGATCGCGCTCGAGGGACAGCTGCTGGATGTGAACGACATCACGAAGGCTTATGGTGTCCTTGTCCACGTCTCGGGTGGCGAGGATATGACCCTCTCGGAGGTCTACCACGCAGGGGAGCTGGTGACGCGCACGATCTCGCCGAAGACTAAGATTGTCTGGGGCGCGAAGGTCAACCCAGCCATGGACGACACCGCTCACGTCTTCGTCTGCTTGACGGGCGTCGAAAGCGCGTTCCTGTCTAAGGATTCGTCAAGAGGATTGTGG
>Ga0315314_1003341_pt1 | contig 12592 bp, 16 predicted proteins | sample TDP9_MG_FD_203631 | JGI IMG/M metagenome (GOLD analysis project Ga0315314, IMG submission 203631) | Freshwater sediment microbial communities from Lake Towuti, South Sulawesi, Indonesia - TDP9 | ecosystem: Environmental > Aquatic > Freshwater > Lake > Sediment | place: Indonesia: South Sulawesi...
ATTGGCCCGAGCTTCAGAATCGAAGTCAAATGTGCCGCCAGGAGCTAACATCTGGCTTCCAATCACGTCGCCGTGAATGGTGACGTACACGTCACAACCCCTAGCAGGCATCACACCCCTCTTCGCCGACCACTGAACGCTTCTGGTTAGCCAACACTACACCTTCGACCAGCTACTGCCAACTCCAAAGGTATCTCAATGCTCTCACATTCCCGCCGGGTGACATTGAAAATGGCAAAGCCGGTCACATTCCCTTCCTTATCCACCCGCTCAAACACATCTTCGGCTAACTCACGGAAATAGCCTTCAGCTTCGACAAAACAGACTTCGAGGAAGTCTCCCTCTCGATCAAACCAGACTCTTACGTTGGCCATAGGACTCGCCCTCTCTTCAACCTATCAGTGAAAAAAGGCCGTGATGACGAAAGAGTCATCGTCCAGGCTTTTCACGGCGACCAGCAGATACTTTGGCGATACCGGCGTATGCTCATAGAACTTGTGGAACAGATGGATAGTTGGCTGCCGTGCACTGGCCACGACTACGTCTGGACCTAGAATGGTCTCCCCAACACGAGGCTCCTGGCCAGCCATCTCCGGGTGTCCCATTATGCGCCTGGGCCGCTCGGCTGTAAGCCGTACAATCCGGCCGGTGCTGTCAGCGAGGAACCGGGTATGCTCCGCAGACGGCGTGTGCTGGGTCATGTTCGCGCCTTGTGTCGCTCGATGTCCGCCAACATCGCCTGGGCATTCTGCCGCATTTCAGGCCGATCGGCACCGAGCATGGCCGCCAGTTCGGCTATGCGCCCTTCTCCGTCCAGCAGTTCCACGCCCGTGACTGTGCGCTGATCCACGACTGTCTTCGCCACGCGGAAGTGAACATCGCCGTAAGCTGCCAGTTGCGGCAGGTGAGTGACACACAACACCTGATGCGCAGGCGTCAGACGCCACAGCTTGGTGCCCACCACAGCACCCTGCCGCCCTCCTATTCCGGCATCGATCTCGTCGAAGATGAGTGTAGGGGTCTCATCGACTTGGGAAAGGACAGTCTTCAATGCCAGCATCAGTCGCGACATCTCACCGCCGGAGGCGACACGAGCCAGGGGGCTGAGAGGCTCACCCACGTTAGCCGAGATGAGGAACTCTACCCGGTCAATCCCGGTTCGGTCGAAGGCCAGCCGTCGGCCGTTCACCCACGCGCCCTCTGCATCCTCGCGCTGCTCAAAGGCTACAGCGAAGCGCACGCCCTCCATGGAGAGGTCTGCCAGCTCCCTCTCCACCGCCGCCGTCAACCGATCCGCAGCCTGCCGACGTGCCTCAGATATTGCTGCCCCCAGGCTCCCAATCTCCCGCAGCAGTGTCTCCTCCTGGCCCTGCAGCTCCTCAATCCGCTCCTCGCCGTGAGTGATAGACTCCAGCTCTTCCGCCGCCCGTCGCTGGAAGGCCAGAATCTCTTCTATGGAGTCTCCATACTTGCGTTTCAGCGCATGGATCAGGCTCAGCCGCTCCTCCACCTGCGCTAGGCGTCGGGGATTATGCTCCACCGTCTCGCGATAGCTCCGCACCGTCGAAACCAGATCCTCCAGGCGGTAGCTGATTTCCTCTGCCACTCGTAGCGTCTCACTCAGACTCGGGTCTATGGAGGCCAACTGAGAGAGGGCTCTGATTACCTCTCCCAGCAGATCAGAGGCTCCAGGGCGGCCCTCTTCACTCGCCCAGAGGGCCCTGTAGACTTCCTTCGTGCGAGCCAGCAGCCGTTCGGCGTTTGCCAGTCGAGTGCGCTCGGCCCGCAATCCCTCCTCTTCCCCCTCTGCAAGCTTCGCAGCTTCGATCTCCCGTACTTGGTACTTCAGGAGGTCCACTCGTCGCGCCAGTTCTCGCTCGTCGCCCATCAAGTCGGCCAATCGCTGTCGCACCTCACGCAGTGCCGCCACCTTGGCTTCCAGCTTCTCTCGTTGGGGCCACAGTTCTGCGTAGCGATCAAGGAAATCAATATGCGCCCTCACCCGCAACAGCGATAGATGCTCCCTCTGACCATGGATGTCAATGAGCCGCTGACCGATGTCCTCAAGCATGGAGAGTGTCACAGCACGCCCATTGATCCGGCAGATACTGCGTCCCTCCCGACGTATCTCCCGAGCCAGGATAAGGGTGGCTGGATCATCGCCCTCCAGCCCATGGGCACCTAACACGGCGGTGGCCTCAGCCTGCAGCCGTGGCTCAAGATGAAAGACCCCCTCAATGAGTGTGCGATCTGTGCCGGCGCGGATTGCATCTGTTGGCGCACGCCCACCCAGCAGCAAGGCCACAGCATCAACGATGATGGACTTGCCGGCGCCGGTTTCACCGGTCAGGACGCTGAAGGCCCGATCAAGGCCGAGGTGGAGCTCCTCTATGATTGCGAAGTTGCGGATACTCAGTTCGGCCAGCATGGTCTGAACTACACATCACCCACAGCAGTTCATCGTTCTGTCACCTACCGCAGCCTGCCGGCTGCAGTCCCCGTGGCCAGGACCAAGAAAAGGAGAAGAGTGATCGGGTTTGGTGGACCAAGTAGGAGCCCGGAGATAGCGAAGCCGAGAAGCCCGCCCACGATGACAGCACTCCCTACAGCAAGCCATATGTAGCGGCCTCTTCGCCGGCCAATGGCGGAACGCGCCAACTCCCCGATCAGTCCACCTGTAACAGGACTGAGAAGAAGGCAGACAAAGAAACCTCCCTGAACCAAGAGAATCGCAGCCAGGCACGCGACCACCCCGCCCACGAACAGTGCCACCGGGTAATCCATCGAGCGGATGTTGAAGAAGACAGACTGCTGGCTGCGGATGCAGTCGCGGCAGCGATAGCCCACCTCCGTGAGCACCGCACACTTGGGACAGATAGGCTCGCCACAGCGATTGCACCGCAACGCCGTCTGCACCTGAGGATGATAGGTGCAGTACACCGTCTCGGCGGTTGCCGCCTCCGCCGACGCCCTGCCCCCCGCAGTCTCGATCGACTGCGCATCGCTCTCAGTCTCGGCATTGTCAGCGCGCAGATCCTCCGCGCCGTCGCAATCCGCCCGCTCTGGGCACATCTCCTCTGCGGGACCTTCTCTTCCCACCCCACTCTCAGCGCTCATGAGGTGCGGCTGTGCGAGCCGAGGGAAAGGCTCTCTGGCGGCTCCGGCCTTCCCCACTGGCGCTTCCCCCTGGCGCATGAGTTCTTCCGGAGTGAAATCCTCATCCATCCTCGACACCGCCCGTCTGGTACGGATTGCCGAGCCGCTCCATCAGGGTCTTGTAGAAATAAGCTCGGCTCCGGGTCCGCACGAAGAGACCACTGTGAGGGCTGCCCTGAGCCACGATGCGGTCATCGTGGGCCAGCTCCATCATAGATTGGCCATCAATGGTGAGAATGGCAACGTGATCGGTGGAGACGCAAATGGAGACGGTTACTCCCTCAGCCAGGACGATGGCTCGGTCGAGACTAAGATGGGGAGCGATGGGGACAAGCAGGATACTACGCAGCTCGGGCGGTAAGATGGGCCCACCACACGCCAGAGCATAGGCTGTACACCCGGTGGGGGTAGAGACGATCAGCCCATCGCCCTGATAGGTGGTCAGGTAATGGCCCTCAATGTGAGCACCCAGGCGGATGACACGAGCCAGGCTGCCCCGGCTGATCACCACGTCGTTCAGCGCCACATACGTCTCCACGCACTCCCCACTTCGCCACAGTTCGGCGCGAAGCATCATCCGTTTCTCTAGCCAGTAGTTGCCCTCCAGTACCTCCTTCAGTCTCTCCTGCCATTGGGCGGGTTGAACCTCCGCCAGAAACCCCAGCCGCCCCATGTTGATGCCCAGGATGCGCACTTGGTGAGGAGCCCCGATCCGAGCCGCGCGGAGGATGGTGCCATCACCGCCCAAGGTGATCAGCAGATCAAGCTGGGGAACCCGGGCCCGCACGGCCTCCTCATCCCACCCCGAACACTGCCAGACCTCATAACCTTGCTCTTCAATCCAGCGCGCGATGTCTGCGCTCAAGGACTGAGAGGCCGGGATCTTGGGGTGGTGAAGGATACCTATGGCCTTCATGTGCCCTCGTTCACTCCTAGGTGCGCTTTCAGCCAGTCAATAATGGACTCGCTCGGCACCAGATGTTGCCCGCCAGCAATCATATCTTTCACTGCCACCTGGCCGGATCGTAGTTCCTCCTCTCCCAGAATAACGGCGTAGGCCACTCCGGTGCGGTCAGCTTGGCGAAGCTGTGCCCGCAGGCTACGGTCACCAAAGGATGTCTGCGCCCGAATGCCGGCCACCCGCAGTTCATTCACCAGTGTCAGCGACGCCGCCTTGGGCTCCGCGCCCACGTATGTGATCATGACCTGAGGCTCGGGTAGGTGAGGCACTTGTCCTCCCTGCCACTTCATGGTCAGGATGATGCGCTCCAGCCCGGAGCCGAACCCTACGCCGGGTACGTGGGGTCCCCCCAGGGACTCGGCCAGGGTGTCATAGCGCCCACCGCCACAGACGGCATTCTGAGCCCCAATCTCCTCCGCCCAAACCTCAAAGACCGTCTTAGTGTAGTAGTCCAGCCCTCGCACCAAGCGGTGATTTAGGGTATAGGGCCGCCCCAGGTGGTCTAGATAGCCGAGGAGAGTGGCAAAGTGCTCTCGGCACTCCTCGCACAGGAAATCGCTGCTGTGAGGCGCCCCGGCGACAATCGGCTGACAGCGCGTAGCCTTACAGTCAAGTACGCGCAGGGGATTGACCTCCAGGCGGCGATGACAATCCTGGCATATCTCCCCGCGGTGATGGCCGTAGTAGCTCCTCAACACATGCGCATAGCCGGGGCGACAGCGGGGGCAGCCGATGGAGTTGAGTTGGAAAGACAGTCCGCGAAATCCAAGGTCATCGTAGATGTGCCACGCCACGGACATCACCTCGAGATCCAGGGCCGGGTCCTGCTCCCCCAAGGCCTCGACGCTGACCTGATAGTGCTGTCTGTAGCGACCTGCCTGGGGACGCTCGTAACGGAAGGCTGGCCCAACGCAGTAGAGCTTCACCGGCTGGGGGAGGACATGCATGCCATGCTCCAGGTAGGCGCGCACGACTCCCGCCGTGAACTCAGGCCTCAGAGCCAACTCTTCCCCACCCCGATCCCGAAAGCAGTACATCTCCCTGTCCACTATGTCAGTGCCCTGGCCCACGCCCTGTACATAGATCGCCATTCTCTCAAAGACGGGGACATCCATCGGCTGATACCCGTACAGTTGGGCAATGGTGTGAATGCGCTCCTCAACGTATTGCCAGTATGGCTGTTCGCCGGGCAGGATATCTTGGGTGCCGCGCGGCGCTGTATACAACAATTCCTCCCTTGCCTGGCCGTGCTCCTCGACAGACTCCTCGTCCACTACACTGAACCTCTTGCGGGCCTGACGCAAGCCCTCTCCAGAACGATTATACCGCAATCCCGCGTCACTGTCCACAGCATGAACGCAAAGCGAGCCTACATCAATGGACGCGGGCCCGCGACAAACCTTGGCCACTGTGCCTTTGCCCATCCTACCCTACCAGAGTCTGCTCACAGCGGGAGCCAAGGACACAGGCGCGACAACAAGTTGGGCTCTTGTGGCTTGGAGTAGCCCACTGGGAACGATAGCCCCGGGCACGCAGCCTGGAGTGCAGCGGATAACTCTCTGCGCAAGGCGGGAAAGTAGTTGACGGTCGCCACCCCATCGCGGTACTCGAGAAGCCCGTATGGCGCAGCCTGACTATAGATGTCCTCAACTAGGAGACAGTAGACTGCCACTTGCCCCTGGTGAGAAGGGTAGGGAGTCCGCGGCTGGCCGGTCGGCCACACCCCTACGGGGATGACATGCCTTGACTCCTCTACGAGATAGCCGGGCCTCCCGGTAAGGTGATGATGTGCTGAGAGAAGGGGCTGCTCCAACGGCCTCCGAGCGCCAGTATTGGGGTAGAGGAGTCCGCCAGAGGGCATGCCACTGCGCTGACGCGAGTTCCTCGCCCGCAGCCAGGTCATCAGCGCCACCAGCGCCAGGAATAGGGCCAACAGGGCCAGTCACGAGCTCATCCGACGCTTCCCTCACCCTCGTCACCTTGTTGCCCTGGCTCACCAGAGGGCCAGGCAGTAATGGTCACCGGCACATCCTGCGGGTCCCAGGTCGTAAGCCAGGCAGCATCGGCTGGAGCCAGACGGATGCATCCGTGGGATGTTGGGCGCCGCCCCAGCGAATCCAGGTCCGAGTAGACCTTGTGGCCAGCTTCATCCACAACATAGGGGGCGCCATGCAGTAGAATGCTTCCCCCATGGCTGAAGAGGTACCAGCCGTCGTCCTGGTAGGTGCCGAGGGATTCGAAGGTGCCCACATACTCTCCCACACGCCCGCTCCACTCCGGTGTCTCCGTATGGGACTCGGGGAGCCCGGTGCTTACAGGAAAAATCCGTATCTCACGCCATCCCTCGAACACGTGCATGGTCTGAGTGGCCTGGTCAACAAGGAGATATCGTCCCCTCTCGTCGGCACCGAGTCGCACCACCGCGGGCACAGACGGGTGTGTCTCTGGGGAGGGATCGGCCTCTACGCTAGGTGTGGGCGATCGCACCACGACCTCGGGTGATGGAGGCAGTGTTGGCTGAGGCGTGGCCGTGGATTCCGCCGTAGCTGTCGGGGTCAAAGTAGAGGGAGATGAGGGCATCGCCGTAGGCCGCTCGGTCGCTGTCATTTCAGGTGTGTTGGTCGGGACTCCCTGGGGAGGGGGAGTAGCCAGAGGAGGCTTTGCCGAGACCCGACTCCACAACACACTGCCTACCAGCAACGGGAGGGCGATGGCACACAGGCGCGGCCAGAGGAACCGCAGCACCCTAGGGCCCTCCTCCCTGCAGAAGAGCCGTGACTAGGCAGACTGGTGCGGGCTCGACGGGAATGATGGACATGCGGCGCAACTTCACAGAAGAGGGCATCGCTCGCCCCTGTGCCGCGTCCAATTCGTTGCCATGCGACAACCGTTCGACGTTGAGTGGACCTAGGCCCTCAGTCTGCGCGCGCCACCAGCCACGGGCCCAATAGATGTATTGTGTAATGTCACCGGCCCGGATGATCGGCTCACTCATTTCTGACTGTACGTCTCCAGCCTCTGCCCAAATTCGCGCAGTGCGTGGCGAAGTCGCTGCTGACGCACCGCCATGGTCAAGTCGCCTCGTGTCCGCTCCAACACGCCGCGCAGCGAGTCGATCCGACGGCGCAGGCCCCCCGTGATGGCCTCAGGGAAATCGAGGGTCCTCAGCAGACCATAGATCTCATCCATGGCCTGCAGGATCTCGTCAGCCCGATCCAGGTTGTCCTCTCGCATCAGGTCCAGCGCGTGTCGCCGCATCTCGCTAGCCGCCTCCGCCAAGCCATTCAGATACGCAGCCTCCTCGACCTCCAGTTCGCTGGGCGTCTTCAGCGGCTCGCGAGCGATGAGAGCGCAGGTGCACTCGGCCTCCACCCACTCCTTTATGGCATCCTGGGTGTAGCCCGCGTAGTACAGATCGGGATAGTCAGACAAGTCGGCCATCAGCTCCCCGGCTGTCGTACGGGCTTCAACCAGCAGCAACTCAGCACGATCCCAGTTCGCACGATGCGCGGCGCTGATGGCATTAGCACAGGAACGGGTGAGTCCCCGCGAGCGGTTGTAGGCTGTGTCTCGGGCGGCGGTTTTGCGCTCGAATTCGGCACGGATATGCTCAATGGTGACATCGAGTTGGTTCACTCCCTACTCCTCCCGAACGTCTACCGGCGGAAGCCGATGGGCCGTGCTTCGTCGAAGCCCTCTTCTGGTGTCTTGATCTCACCGTACTTGTCCTCGAACTTCGTCAGGTTCTCCCCCAGTGCCCGGTGTAATAGCCTAGCATGCATAGGCGTCAGAACAATGCGAGCGTAGACCTTGGAACGCGGCATGCGAGGCAGCAGCCGGGCGAAGTCAATCACTATCTCGGAGGGAGAGTGAGTGATGACAGCGAAATTGGAATACACAGCCTCCAAGTCTTCAGGCAGCTCGACACTCACCTGGACCGAAGACTGTGGAATCGCCGACCGTTTGGCCATGGCTCCCTCCTTTCCCCTCGGGCTAGATCACCTGCAGCAGACGAGGCTTGGCCAATACTTCGCGGATCTCTAGGTCGTGGAAGGTGCGCGGGTAGGCAGCTTTACAGACAATGGCCGTGTCAGCGCCGCTGTCCGTTCCGCCGATAGCGATCACCTCCTGCCCCATGTCCAGCAGGCCCGCGTCAGCAGCCATGAGGAGACACTCCACGGCGACCTTCATTCCCTGTGAGAAGCGGTAGAGCGTGTCCCGCACGATCTCCTCCGGTACACGTCCGCCATGCTTCTCCGAGAAGGCCGAGCCCACTCCGTCGCCCAACGCGTGAATACCCGTGTGGACGACGACCCCCAACTCCTCCAACTCGGCCTTCGTCTTCGCCGACATGGTCCAGCCCTCGCTCTCCCAACCGTGACAGATGGAGACGGCGATGACCTTGATCCCCTCAGGCGCGAAGAGGGAGTGGGCCCGACGAGCGGTGTAGCCATGGGACGAGGCCACTACGACCTGCTTGATACCCAGGGCCAGCGCCCGCTCTTTGGCGATCTCAAGCGTGGCCTCTGTATTGTGCTTTCCCGCCTTCTCAAAAGCTAGCGCTCTGAACTCCATGATCATGGTTCCTTTCGTTACGGATCAAATCGACCATGTGTCACCCGCTCCGCTACAGAGCTGTCAAGTACTCCTCTTGCCGGCCCTCGACGGCGACAGCCTGTGCTTCTCCTGCCTCCACCAAATCCTGCACGGTCCGATCCACTTCGGTCTGCTCCCAGCCGAATAACCAGCTCAGATAGTCGCGTGTAGCCACGACGGCGGTACGGAGGTAGCTTCGGCAGATGGTCTGCCGCGCCCGTCGAGGGATGAGGAATCGCGCTGTCTCCACCTGCTCCGGATAGGCACGAGGGAAGAGGTCATATACGTAACTGTAGTGCCAAGGCCCGGCGTCGGAAGTCCCGACCTTTGCCACCATGAGTTTTCGCTGCAGCTCAACCATGGCCCGGTCAAACTGGTGTTTCTGGGAGCTGCTGGATAGATGCGCCTGTCGTCTCACTTCGCCGGTTGGCAGCGCCCTTCGCTCCAGCAGCACGTCGCAAATCGTCTTGGCCTCCCGGCTGAGCCGCCCGGCCTCATATTCCAGCAGGTAGTCCTCCTCGCCACCGAAGTTGGGCGAAAGGGCATAGAAGCTGGGCAAGACGTCCAGAGACATGAGCGTCCCCTTGCTCCGCAGCAGCTTCCCGTAGTAAATACGCCTCTGCGCCGGCAGGGAATCCTTCCAGCTCCAGGTGTTGTCCAGCGCTTCATCGTCGTGATGTCGGGGCAGCGGACGGGTGCATCCGCTGATGGCCTCCCACAACGAGGGTAGCTCCATGCGCTGCACGGGAAAGAGGATACACAACCCCACCTCGTCCACGAAGCGAGCCGCCTCCTCCTCAGTTCCGACACGTATCTCCGTCCGTCGGCGGTAGCGTCGATCTCGCTCGGCAGCCACGAACTCCGGAGTGAAAGTCAGCACGAGCGGCTCTCCTGTTCAGCCTCCGATCAGAGTGCCGTTGCAGCTTATGGGTGCATCATGAAGGGCTTGTCACGCATCTACGTCGCCCGGGAGCACCTCTTCCAGCCCAGGGGCTGATTAGCCATCCCAGGGAGAAGACCGAATCCCTTGAGCCCGCCCTCCGCCATCTCTTGGGTACTCCTCCCATTGATAGCTGAGGGGGTTAGCATGGCCAGAAAGCTCCACATCGGTTAGCGCATGAGCGCCAACTTCGCGGAGGATGCCGCCTGGATGGCTCCATTTGCTCATTCCCTCCATTGTCACCCTACTTCGGCTGGCTCGAGGGTCATCGCTTACTCATGAGGGGAGAGTCCTCCGTCGGTCACCAGTGTACGCTTCTGCCTCCTTACGGAGCACTAACCGTTGCGGAGGAAGTAGGGACGCCCTCCAGCTGAGAGTAAGAGATGATTGATACCTCGGCGGGAAGCGAGCGCATCTGATTGAGCAAGGCAGTGATCCTATCTGTTACGACACCCGTTGTATATGGTTCGTGGCAACTGGAACAGACCTCAGCAGGGACATCCTTGACAAGAATCACAGTATCAGCCAGGATAAACGGGATAGTTGCCAGTGCTGGTTTGAGCCGCCCGCCGCACACAGGACAGCAGCTATTTCCTTCGAGTTCGCCAGTCATCTTCCCACTCCTCCGCAGACGGCTCATACACGGTGATCACGAACAAACGGTCCTTGGCTTCATCTATGGCTATGACAGCATGGATTGGCTCCTCATGTGCCAGCCGGCTCAAGACCAGACAGTCAGGAAGCAGACGGTGCAACGTTGGGTAATCTTCGATGACTTTGCCGGCTTTGAGGGCCTTCTCTACCTGGGCACGGGCCAGCCCCTCTTTGACCAGCTCAGCAATAGCGTGCCTTGACCAGAGAATCCTGCTCCCCTCAGGGTGGGTTTGATTCTGGTGGGCCTTGAGCCGAATAAAGGCTTGTTTGGTGGCTGCATCTGCACTATCAAGGCCTGACGTCTCTACTCTCGCCACTGCACTGTCCACTTATTCATCGGAATCCCCCTCGGGCAGCAATGGGCCAGATCGCCTCTACCACGCCATTGCGGAGAGCATAGAACTCGTCGTGCAAATTGATAGTAGTACAACCGTGGCTGGGAATGAACTCAATCTTGTCACCGGCGTTCAGCCTGACGCCATTGGCCAGCCTCAGCACACCATGCTCCTCCGACAGCCTAGTCAAGCTGATCCCCGGCCCCTCGACCACCTCCGGCATACCGAACTCGGGGGTGAGAGCCTTCATGCCCGCGTCGGTTATGGCTACGCCGCGACGGGGAACGCTGATGACAGTGGCCAAACAGGTCAGAGCGCACTGGAAGGGCAATCCGCAGTCTCGGTATCGGACATCCATGGTGGCGTAGGATCCAGCCTGGATCTCGGTGACTCCAGGATACTGTCCCGTGATGTCGTAGGTGCCAGTGCCGCCAGCGCTGACGATCCCCACCTCCAGCCCTGTCGCCTCAATCCCTTTCTTGGCCTTCACAAGGAGCGCCATGGCCGCCTCGGCCTTCTCCTTGCGCTCCTCAAAGGTTGGTCGCAAGACAGCGTGGCCTTCGTAGCCCATCAGTCCCTCGAAAACGAGGCCGCGAGAAGAGGCCACTTCCCGAGCGAGAGGGACCGCCGGCTCGCCGGGCTCCACCCCACAACGACCCATTCCGACGTCCACCTCCACCAGCAGCCGCAGGCTGACCCCTCTTAAAGTAGCCGCTGCACTGAGGTCGGCCACATTGCGCATATCGTCCACAGCGACCATGACCTCGGTCCACGTCGCCAAGCCCATCAACCGCTCAATCTTCCGCCTCCCCACGATCTGGTTAGCAATGAGGATGTCACGGATGCCGGCCCGCGCCATGACTTCGGCCTCGTCCAGCTTGGCACAGGTCACTCCGATTGCGCCGCTCTCTATCTGTTTGTGAGCGATGATGGGACACTTGTGAGTCTTGGTGTGGGGCCGTAGTCTGGCCGCCCGGTCGCCAAGAAAAGCTGCCATGCGCTCAATATTGCCCTCTAGCTTGTCGAGATCGAGCAGCAGGGCAGGCGTGTCAATCTGCTCTTTGGCCATTCCGACAGAGGCGGCGTGCACAGACTCTCCTTTGCTTGGTCCAGTCATTGGGGGTGACCAGACCCGGCCTCCGATGACTCACACCTCCGAGCTGACATTGAAAAGGACACCAACCGCGCCTCAAGCATATTGCCTGTGGATCATATGCAGACCGCTCCGCTTGGCAAGCTATTCCGCCTCTCTCCGCAACTAGTGACACCCCACAGCATAGATTAGTGCCGTTTCACATAACAGACCTTGACTTTTTCGACACCGTGTATCAGAAGCCGAGGCATGACAGACCACTCGTCTCTGAGGCGTAAGGCTCTTGCTCGCGGCCCCGATAGACCTACAGGAGCCGACTATCGCCCAAAACGGCGAGCTGAGTCGCCCACCCACTCTGTACCTCTGCTACCTCGGGACCAACCAAGTCGGTGAAAAAGCCAACCTTCGTTGTGTAAAAGAGCACTAGGCTCAGGGGCTGATCCCGGGTTCTGATTATGTGAGTATACGTTGGAAGCGCAGAAAGAGGAATTCCTCACCGCCTTCCACTTGTGGGCCGAGAACAAGGCGGGGAGGAGTTCCTTCCCAAAATGTGGGGCATCTCATGTGATCAGGTCCAACCTGATCTCGGCAGCAATTGTCGTGCAGGCCAAGTGCAGGCCAGACTTCCGAGCGGTCGTCGTACTATCCATCTGGGCCAGCATGGCTGACCAACTCTGTTTGCAGTCGTTCGAGCATTTCACGCACACAGTCTACTCCCAACAAGCTTTGCGCCGCGAAAGTGATCCGCAACAGGGTAGCTTCATCGTGTCTCTTCGCAATCCAGTAAGCGCCCATGGGAATCCCGTTCTCCTGGCTACCGATGGGGATGCTCATCGAGGGAAAGCCGGTGATAGGCG